>Ga0335083_10001774_pt1 | contig 29323 bp, 26 predicted proteins | sample Lox_Sample_42_FD_206716 | JGI IMG/M metagenome (GOLD analysis project Ga0335083, IMG submission 206716) | Soil microbial communities from Loxahatchee National Wildlife Refuge, Florida, United States - Lox_Sample_4.2 | ecosystem: Environmental > Terrestrial > Soil > Wetlands | place: USA...
GGCGCAGCTCATGGCGGGCCTGGCGCAAATCGAGACACCGTTCGCAAAATGGATCCGCTTCCTCTATTGCTATCCGAACCGGATCACGCAAAAACTGCTGGACACCATTGCCGAGCATGCGGCGCTGGTGAAGTACATCGACATGCCGCTCCAACACTCGAGCGCCGCCGTGCTCAAACGCATGAAGCGCGGCTCCCACGGCGAATTTTTTCTGAAGCTGCTGGAACGCATTCGCGCCACCATTCCCGGCGTCGCCATCCGCACCAGCATGATTGTAGGGTTTCCGGGCGAGTCGGAATCCGACTTCGAGTCGCTCTGCGATTTCGTCAAGGCAGCCCAGTTCGACCGCCTGGGCGTTTTCTCCTATTCCGACGAAGACACCAGCGCCAGCTTCCACCTGGATCAAAAAGTGGACGCGCGCACCATTTACAACCGCAAGCGCAAGCTGATGGCCGTGCAGCGCCGCATCGCGCAGGCACGCAACCGCGCTCTCATCGGCCAGGAGGTTGACGTGCTGGTGGACGGGCCGTCGCCAGAAACCGATCTGCTTTGGCAGGCGCGAATGTCCACGCAAGCGCCCGAAATCGACGGCGTTTGCTACATCAGCGACTTTGAGGGTGCACCACCGCAGACCGGTCAGGTTCGCCGCATGCGCATTACAGAGGCGCACGATTATGATCTGGTGGGCCGCCTCGCGGATTCGCCGGAATCCTCGGCTCCGCTGCGGAGGGGAGCGTTTCCAATCCTCGCTTCGACCCGATGAAGTGCCCGATCTGCAAGAAAGACGTCGCCGAGGAAAGCCAATTCTTCCCCTTCTGCAGCGAGCGCTGCAAGATCATCGATCTCGGCAACTGGGCTAGCGAAAAATACGTCATCTCAACGCCGATCCAGCCCACCGATTCGGAAGAAGAAGACAACGGCCGCGCCGATGAAGGCTAGCCCTCCCGCGCGCCGGCGTTGGGATTTGCCGTGGCTGGTGGCCACCTGGTTCGGTTGCGGCTTGTCGCCCGTGGCGCCCGGCACCGCGGGTTCACTCGGAGCGCTCGCCATCGCCATTGCATTGCACTACGTCTACGGATCGGGCCAGCTCACTTTCTTGCTGCTCGCCGCGATCCTGCTATTTCCCGGCATCTGGGCCGCGGACGTGATCGCCAAGCGCGAAGGCGTGGAAGATCCAGGGCTGGTGGTGGTCGACGAAGTGATCGGCCAATGGATCACGCTGGCCGCAGTGCCGGCGTTCAACTGGAAAAGCTGGCTGCTCGCTTTTGCCCTGTTCCGCATCTTGGACATCTGGAAGCCTCCGCCCGCGCGCCAGTTCGAGCGGCTGCCCGGAGGTTGGGGCATCGTGGCCGACGACGTGATGTCGGGCCTTTACGGCGCGCTTGCTATATTCTTATTAGGCCACTTGCGACTCATTTAACATGGCTTCCAAGAAAGATACGAACGGACGCCCTCAAATCACCAACGTCACTCCCGAGGCTGCGATCCCCGGGGGCGAGCTTCAAATTCGCGGCGCAGGTCTGGCGCGCGCCGAGCGTCCGCACGTCCGCATCGGTGATGTCGAAGCGCCGATTGTGATCGGCTCGGACTCTTACGTCATCGTGCGCGTGCCCGAAGGCGCGTCAGCGGGCGAGCTGATCGTCGAAGCCGGCAAGCAATCCAGCCGCGTGTGGAATTGCGGCATCGGCATCCAGGTGGCGGAGAATCTTTATCCGGTTGGCAATCCCGCTGTCGATCGCGCCGGCAATATCTACGTGACGTTCAGCGGCTCGCGCGGCCAGAAGACGCCGGTTTCGGTTTACAAGATCGATCTGAATTACAACACCAAGCCTTTCGTCACCGATGTGATGAACGCCACCGGCCTGGCGTTCGATAAGAGCGGCACGCTGTACATTTCGAGCCGCCACGATGGCATCGTCTATCAAGTGACGCCGGGTGGAAACGCCTCCGTGTACGTGGAAGGCATGGGCATCGCAACGGGGCTCGCCTTCGACGCGGAAGAGAACCTGTACGTGGGCGACCGCAGCGGCACCCTTTTCAAAATCAGCCGGTCGCGCCAGATTTACGTCTTCGCCACGCTGGAGCCTTCTATCGCCGCGTATCACCTGGCGTTCGGCAACGACGGTTACTTGTACGTCACCGGCCCCACAACATCCAGCTTCGATTCTGTTTTTCGCGTTTCTTCGCACGGTGAAGTGGAGACCTATTATCGCGGCTTGGGCCGTCCGCAAGGTGTGGCGTTCGACGCCGAGGGGCGTCTGTACGTTGCGGGTTCGCTGGGGGGACGCCGTGGCGTGGTGCGCTTCGATCAAAAAGCCCAGCCAGAGCTATTTCTTTCCGGACCGGCCATTGTGGGCCTGGCGTTCACGCCATCGCGCGCCCTGCTTGTCACCACTAACAACGCGCTCTTCCGCATCGATGCCGGCATCGCCGGCCGTCCTCTGCCCTGATGCCGGATGCCGAAATCATCGCCATCGGCTCAGAACTGCTGACGCCGCAGCGGCTGGACACGAATTCACTTTATCTGACCGACCAGCTCAACGCGCTGGGCGTGGAAGTTGTGCGCAAGACAGTGGTCGGCGACGAGCGCGAGCGTCTGATCGATTCCATTCTCGGAGCCGTCGCGCGGTCGCAGATCATCGTCCTAACCGGCGGCCTCGGGCCCACCGAAGACGACCTAACGCGTGACGCCGTGGCTTCCGCGCTCGGACGCACGCTCGAATTCAGCCAACCCATCTGCGATCAAATTGAAGAACGCTTCCGGCGCTTTGGCCGAAAAATGGTGGAGATCAATCGCCGCCAGGCTTACCTGGTGAGTGGCGCCGAGGCGCTTAGCAACGATCGCGGCACTGCGCCCGGCCAATGGATCGAGCACAACAGCGTCGCGCTGATGCTGCTGCCCGGGCCGCCCTACGAACTGAAGTCCATGTTCGAGCGCGAATGTTTGCCCCGGCTTGAAAGATTGCTTCCGGCTCAGGCCATTCGTACGCGTCAGTTGCGCTGCGTCGGCATTCCGGAATCGGATTTGGATCAACTGATCTCGCCGGTCTATAAGAGCTACCCGACGCTCGCCACCACGATTCTCGCGGTCTCGGGCGAGATTCACGTCCACCTGCGCGCCCGTTCGCCGCGCGCTGAAGAAGCCGAGGCCGTGGTCGAGGAGGCCTTCCAAAGGATCGATGCGCTGCTAGGCGATCGGGTCTACTCGCGCAACGGGGATTCGCTCGAAAAAGTAGTCGGCGATCTGCTGCGCGCGCGTCACGCTAGTCTGAGCGTCGCCGAAAGTATGACCGGTGGCCTGCTGGGCGGCCGGATTACCGCCGTGCCTTCCGCATCCGACTACTATCTGGGCGGATTCCTGACCTACTCGAATGAAATGAAAACCAGGCTGCTCGGTGTGCCTGCTGAAATGCTCGAACAAAACGGGGCCGTCAGCGAACCGGTCGCCAAGGCGATGGCCGAGGGCGCGAAGTCGAGAACCGGATCCGACTACGCGCTGGCCATCACGGGATACGCCGGACCCGATGGCGCCAATGTCGGATTGGTTTTCGTCGCACTCGCGTCACCCGAAACCACGGAAGTTCGCCGCGTCCAGCTTCCCGGCGATCGCGAGCGCATCCGAATTTTCTGCACCAACACGGCGCTGGACGTTTTGCGGCGCAAACTCAGCAGCCAGGCTTCGTCGGCGACGTAACATCGAACTAACATCTGGCTCACGGTAAGGAGGAGCCGCTCGGCCGCCTTTGTCATCAAAACAGCCGGAGAGCGGAAAGGAGGCAATTTATGTTGAAGAAATTTAGATTGCCAATATTGGCTCTCGCAGCAGCGCTTGCCTTCATAACGCCGACGTCGATGTTCGCCCGAAGTCACCATCGTGTATGGCGTGAACATCATCACTTCGGTGTTTATGTGGGCCCAGGCTATGGATATGGTTATTACAGCCCTTATTATGGGCCGTATGGCTACTATGATGCCTGGGGCTATTGGCACCCTTATTAACAATTGGGGTGCTACGTAGTTGAGCATGAGTTGAAGGCTGGTGGCCGGGCGCAAATGCGACAATAAGAGCATCGATGCCATTTCAGGTACTCGAGGCTCAGTCGACTAGTATCCTCTCCCCGACCACCGGCTTCATCGCTCAAGCTGGATTCACGCACTCCTTGACTCCCGCACGCAATTGCACTTTCGGATGCACATATTGCTATGTACCCACGATGCGAATTTACGGTGGGCTCAAGCCGGAGGATTGGCGGCGCTGGGGCCAGTTCACAACCATAAAAACGAACGCACCCGATTTGTTGCGCCGGCAACTGCGGGGGGATGAAACCATTTATTGTTCGCCGCTGGTGGATCCTTATCAGCCTGCCGAAGAAACTGTTCAGCTCATGCCGCGCTTGCTGGACGCGCTCCTCACCCGGCCGCCGCGCGTGTTCGTTATTCAAACGCGGGGCCCCCTTATTCTTCGCGACCTGGGGCAGTTGGTGAAGCTGGCGGCGCGCACTTCGTTGCGCGTGAGCGTTTCCATCACAACCAATCGCGAAGACGTTCGGCGGCTCTACGAACCGCATTGTCCAGGCATCGATGCGCGCCTGGACGCGATTCGCCGTTTACGCGCCGCCGGGATCTCGACGTTTGCGACGCTTGCGCCCATCCTGCCGTGCGATCCCGATGAACTGGCCGCTCTTGCGCTGGAGGCGACCGATCAAAACATAATCGGCGATCCGCTGCATGTCCGCGCCGTGAAGCCGCATGGCGCCACAACGCGTGAAGCGGCCGTTGCACTGAGCCGGCGAAAGGAATTCTCAGCCTGGCTGGATCCCGATTTTCAGGCCGCTGTGACGGCGCGCATTCACACCGCGGTGAAGAACGCAGGGCGCAATTTTGCAACTGGACCGGAGGGCTTCCGATGGCTGGCACAGTAACGGGTCACGCGGTGTTGGACAAGCTCGGAATTCTCGCGGACAATTCCGGCGCATGCGGCCGGGATTGGCTGCCGTGCGAAGGCGCGTCGAGCATTGCATCCGTGAATCCCGCTGATGGCACGGAGCTGGCGCGCGTGCGACTGGCATCGGTCCGCGAGTATGACACGGTCGTTACGCAGGCTTCTGAAGTCTTCGAACGTTGGCGCATGCTGCCGGCGCCCAAGCGTGGCCAAATCGTCCGCGAGATTGGCGATGAGCTGCGGCGGGCCAAGGACGATCTCGGCGCTCTGGTCACGCTTGAAATGGGCAAAATCCTGGCCGAAGGCAAAGGCGAGGTGCAGGAGATGATCGACATCGCCGACTTCGCCACCGGGCTTTCGCGGCAGCTTTACGGCCTCACCATGCCCAGCGAGCGCCCGCGTCACCGCATGCTGGAACAATGGCATCCGCTCGGACTGGTGGGCGTGATCTCGGCGTTTAATTTTCCGGTCGCCGTGTGGTCCTGGAACGCCTTTATTGCCGCCGTGTGCGGCGACTGCGTGATTTGGAAGCCGTCGCTTAAAACTCCGCTAACCGCGATCGCGGTGCAGAAAATCTGCGACCGAGTGTTGGAGCGTCACGGTTGGCGCGGCATCTTCAGCCTGATTATCGGCGAGGATTCGGCTATCGGCCAGCGCCTGATTGAGGACCGCAGGATTCCGCTAGTGAGCGCCACCGGCTCCTGCCGCATGGGACGAGTCGTGGGCGAGACGGTCGCGCGCCGGCTGGGCCGCACATTGCTGGAACTGGGAGGCAACAACGGCGTTATCGTCATGAATGACGCGAATCTCGATCTGGCCGCGCGCGCCGTTGTGTTCGGCGCAGCCGGGACCGCCGGCCAGCGCTGCACCAGCATCCGCCGCTTGTTCCTGCAGCGCGGAATTGCAGCGGAGTTGACCGCGCGCCTGAAGTCGGCCTACGCGCAGATTCGTATCGGCAACCCGCTGGATGAATCGACGCTGATGGGTCCGCTAATCGATCGCGGTGCGGTGGAAGCCATGCAAGCCGCGCTGGCCCGCATCCGCGCGGAGGGCGGCGAGGTCCTGTATGGTGGCGACGACCTCGGCGGCTGTTTCGTCCGGCCGGCGCTGGTGAAAGCGCGCCCGAGCATGCCGATTCTCAAGGAAGAAATCTTCGCGCCGATTCTCTACCTGATCGAATTCGAAACGCTCGACCAAGCCCTGGCGTGGCACAACGACGTCCCGCAAGGCCTCTCCTCGGCCATGTTCACCACCAACCTCATCTCCGCCCAGATGTTCCTGAGCCCGCTCGGCAGCGATTGCGGAATCGCCAACATCAACATCGGCACCAGCGGCGCCGAAATCGGCGGCGCATTTGGCGGCGAGAAAGACACGGGCGGTGGCCGCGAATCAGGCAGCGACGCCTGGAAGGCCTACATGCGCCGTCAAACCGTGACAGTCAACTGGTCCGACGAGCTGCCGCTGGCGCAAGGCATCGAGTTCCCGATTTGAGTGGGTCTCTGTTATTTGCGAGATTAGGGCAGACGGCGTGTCATGCCGGTGACCTTTGAATGTAACTACAAAAAGAGCTACACTGGTGAAGTACGAATGGGACGAAGCCAAGAACCGAATCAATTGCACGAAGCACGGTCTCGATTTCGCGGACGCTCCGGCCGTTCTCTCCGGACCCTCCGTCACGTTCGCTGACGACCGCTTCGACTATGGCGAGGACCGGTTAGTCACGCTTGGGTTACTCGCCGGGCGGGTTGTGGTGATAGCACATGTCCCACGTGGAGACGCAACCCGGATCATTTCCATGAGAAAGGCAAATCGACGTGAGCAAGAAATCTATAAAAAGCGACTTGGCGCGCTTTAATCGGATGAAAGATTCCCAGATCGACTATTCAGACATTCCTCCACTGGGTGACGAGTTCTTTAAGAAGGCAACGGTAGTGTGGCCGCCAGCCAAGAAACAGCTCACGATACGTCTCGATACCGACGTGCTGGACTGGCTCCGTGCTAACGGGAGAGGCTACCAAACGCGCATTAACCGGATCTTGCGCGCCGCTATGGAGAGCGCTCCGCACGGCCGGCGCTCTAGCGCCAGACCGAGACCGCGGTCGAGGCGAGCTTAGCTGCCGGCCGTTCTGATCTGGTCCAGATGATGTTGCATGTGCCGCAAATAATCGATCGCCAATTCTTCTAGTGTTATGGGATCGTCTTTGCCGATGCGGCAAACCGTCTTGAGCTTCGATTCAGGAATGCCCGCCAGCACATGCGCGAGGAATCGGTTATAACTCGCCCAGAGCTCGACCAAGTCCGCCCACTGAGCCTCCTGATAGCGCTGGACCCGCACGCAGCCGGGCTGATCGTAGTCCGGCCACGTCAGCTCATCCTGGAGCAAGGCCCGAACAAATCTCTGATGATTGTTTGAGGCCGAATCGATCAGATGGCCGAGCACCTGCTTACGAGACCAGCCTCCGGATTGAATAGGATTAGCGGCGGCAGAATCCGAATAGGCTCCTAACTCGGAACGCGCTTCTTCGACAACATCCTTCAAGCGTTGACTCAGTTCAACCATGATTTAATGTGATGCACGCAAACTCGATCCGGTACCATGAATCTGTGATCCGTTCCGCCCTGTTCGCGCTGGCTCTGTCGCTTTGCCTGCGCGCGGAAACTTCTCTTGCCAACAACGGCCAGCCGATGCATATTCCATTCGAGTGCACCGAAGACGACATGCTTGCAACGGGCATCACTTGCTCGGAACAAGATCCATGTCCGGTTTATCTGGAGCTCAGCAGCGTCGAAGCGGTCGGCGACCGGCTTTTCCTGACCGGAAATCTTCACACGCCCACCAACACGCTTTACTCCATCCTTCTCGCGAGCGAGGATGCCGGCCAGAACTGGACCGAACCGCTGGCCCGCATGCGTGCTTCGGGCCTGGATCAAATCCAGTTCGTCGATTTTCAAACCGGCTGGATCTCGGGCGCCAACCTGCAGGGTGCTCCCCGCGATCCATTCCTCCTGCTTACCTCGGACGGCGGCAAGACCTGGCGCCAGCACACTCTGTTCGAAGAAAGCCGCGTAGCTTCTATCGAGCGCTTCTGGTTCGACTCGCGCGAAAATGGGACGCTGCTGGTGGACGCAACGCTCGACAACGGCAAGCATGAACTGTACGAAACCAAAACAGGTGGCGAAAGCTGGGAACTGCGCCAGGCCGGCGAAAGCCCGATTCGTTTTCCCGTGAAAACCGACCGCGGTCCCGCTGCCTGGCGCCTGCATCCCGACGCGGCGACTCATAGCTACGCGGTCGAGAAATCGCAAGGCAGCGGATGGCATCGCGTGGCCAGCTTCCTAGTCAATGTCGGAGCCTGCAAGCAATGAAGCGCGATCCCATAGAGCTGGAACTGTTCCGCCACCTGTTGGTTTCCATCGCCGAGGAAATGGGCGCAGTCCTGCGCAAGACATCCTACTCGGCGAACATCAAGGAGCGCCGCGACTATTCGTGCGCCGTGTATGATGCCGAGGGCGAAACAGTGGCCATGGGGGATCACATGCCGGTGCACCTCGGCGCGATGCCACTCTCGGTACGGCACGCGATGCAGGCGTTCGATCTCGGGCCCGGCGACGTCGCCATATTGAACGACCCCTTCCGTGGCGGCACGCATCTGCCCGACATCACCGCAGTCTCGGCCGTCTTTGTGCCGGGCACGCGCAAGCCGGCCTTCTTCGTCGCCAATCGCGCGCATCACGCCGACGTGGGCGGGATGAGCCCGGGCTCCATGCCGCTGGCTCGCGAAATCTACCAGGAAGGCATCCGCATTCCCCCCATCCTGCTGGCGCGCGGCGGCCGCTTTGATCGCGAGCTGCTCGCGTTGATTCTGGCCAATGTGCGCACGCCGGTCGAGCGCGAAGGCGATTTACTCGCGCAGTGCATGGCCATCCGCCGCGGAGAGCAGCGCCTGCTTGAATTGGTTCGAAAGCGCGGTTTGCCGGCTGTCCGGCGCAACATGACCGCGCTCAAGGACTATAGCGAGCGCATGCTGCGCGCGGCCATTCGCAAGTTGCCGCCCGGCCGCTATCGCTTCGAGGACGTGCTGGATGGAGACGGCATCACCGATCGTCCGGTGAAGATCGCCGTCACGGTCACCATCCACGAAGACCGCGCCACCATCGATTTCACCGGCTCGGATGCCCAGGTCGAGGGCTCGGTAAACGCCAATTATGCCGTTGCGATCTCGGCCACGACTTACGTGTTCCGCTGCCTGGTGCGCGAGGACATCCCCTATACCGCCGGAGTGATGCGCCCGCTTGAAGTGATCGCGCCCGCCCGCTCGGTGGTGAACGCCGAGCCGCCCGCAGCCATGGCCGCTGGAAACGTTGAAACCTCGCAGCGCATCACCGACGTGGTTTTGGGCGCATTGTCCAAGGCCGCGCCGGAGCTCATTCCAGCCGCCAGTTCTGGCACCATGAACAACATCACGTTCGGCGGATGGGATTCCGCCCGGGGCCAAAGCTTCGCCTATTACGAAACGATCGCAGGCGGCATGGGCGCATCGGCGATTTCCGATGGACCCAGCGCGACGCACACGCACATGACGAACAGTTGGAACACGCCGGTGGAGGCGTTCGAGCACCAATATCCGCTGCGAATCCGCGGCTACCGCATTCGTTCCGGCTCGGGCGGCAAAGGCAGGCATCGCGGCGGCGACGGCATCATTCGCGAGTTCGAATTTCTAACGCCGGCCGAGGTGACGATTCTGGCCGACCGTCGCTCGCGCGGACCCTATGGCCTGTTCGGCGGCACTTCCGGCGCGCCTGGAAAGAATCTGCTGGTGCGAAAGAAGAGCACCACGGCGATTCCAGGAAAAGCCCGCTTCGAAGTGCGCGCCGGCGACGTACTCCGCATCGAATCGCCCGGCGGAGGCGGTTACGGCGAGCCCGCCTGACCCGATCACGCCTTGGCCTCCGCGGCCGCTCGAGCGCGTGGCCATGCGCCAGACTTGGCGACAGCTCACCTTTCTGCATTGGCCATACCAGCCCGATGCCGTGCGCCCATTGCTCCCCGCCGGTTTAGAGCTGGACACTTTCGAGAACGCCGCCTGGGTTGGCCTGATTCCGTTTGAGATCCACAACCTCACCGGCCTCCCGCATTTTCCCGAAACAAACGTGCGCACTTATGTCACGGGACCGGACCGCGGCCGCGGCGTCTGGTTCTTCTCACTCGACGCCGCCCGATTGCTCGCCGTGATTGGCGCACGCGCGGGATATGGTCTGCCCTACTACTGGGCCTCGATGCGCGTGGCTTCCGAAAACGGCAACGTCCGTTATCGCAGCCGCCGCAAGTGGCCGCATCGCCCAGGATCGACGGACATTCTTATAGAACCCGGTGCCCCATACTCACCCGATGAACTGGCCGAGCGCGACCATTTCTTCACGGCGCGCTACTGCCTGTACACCCTGCTACGAGGCCGCCTGGGCCGCGCGCAGATCGAGCATCCGCCCTGGCCGCTAGCACGCGCGACCGTTGTCGATCTGAACCAAACCCTAATCGAAGTCGCCGGGTTCCCATCGCCCCAGGGACCGCCGATAGTCCATTTCGCTCGCTCCCTTGACGTGAAAATCGGTTACCCTCGTGTTGTGACGGCGACAAAATCACATCACTAAAACGGGGTGACGATGAGCAAGGTACGAGTTCTGGTTGGCACACACAAAGGTGCATTCATACTGACGTCCGACGGCAAGCGCGAGAAGTGGGATGTCAGCGGGCCGCATTTTGCCGGCTGGGAAATTTATCACGTCAAGGGATCGCCGGTTGATCCAAATCGTCTGTATGCGTCGCAAACCAGCGGCTGGTTTGGTCAAGTGGTCCAGCGCTCCAGCGACGGCGGGCAGACCTGGGAGGCGGTAGGCAACAAGTTCGCTTATGACGGCATCCCCGGCACGCACCAGTGGTACGACGGCACGCCGCATCCCTGGGAGTTCAAGCGCGTCTGGCACTTTGAGCCCTCGCTCACCGACCCCGACACCGTTTACGCGGGCATCGAAGACGCCGCCTTGTTCCGCTCCACCGATGGCGGCCGGAATTGGCAGGAACTTCCCGGACTCCGCGGCCACGGCTCGGGACCGCACTGGCAGCCCGGCGCCGGGGGCATGTGTCTCCACACCATCCTGCTCGACCCGAGCAATTCCGATCGGATCTATATCGCTATCTCGGCCGCCGGAGCGTTTCGATCCGACGACGGCGGCGTGACCTGGCGCCCGATCAATCGCGGCTTGCATTCCGAAATGCTTCCTGACCACACCGCCGAGGTGGGCCACTGCGTGCACCGCATCGCCCTGCATCGCTCGCGCCCCAACGTGCTTTACATGCAGAAGCATTGGGACGTCATGCGCAGCAACGACTCGGGCGACTCGTGGCAGGAGGTCAGCGGAAACCTGCCCACGGATTTCGGCTTCGTGATCGATGTCCACGCGCACGAGCCCGAGACCATCTACGTCGTTCCTATCAAAAGCGATGGCGAGCATTATCCGCCGGATGGCAAACTGCGCGTGTATCGCAGCCGGACCGGCGGAAACGAGTGGGAGCCTCTGACCAAGGGCTTGCCGCAAGAGAACTGCTACGTGAACGTTTTGCGCGATGCGATGGCGGTGGATTCGCTCGATTCCTGCGGTATTTATTTCGGCACTACCGGCGGCCAAGTGTACGCTTCCGCTGATGGCGGAGACAATTGGAATCCGATTGCCAGCAACCTTCCGGCTGTTTTTTCGGTGGAGGTGCAGACGCTGTCATGATCCGAGTAGTGCTCCCGCCGCATTTGCGCACGCTAGCGCGCGTGGGCAGCGAAGTGAAGGTCGACGTGCGCGGTGAGGTGACGCCGCGCTCCATCATCGACGCGCTGGAAGCGACCTATCCCGCGCTGAGCGGCACCATCCGCGACTACGCCACGCAAGAGCGTCGCCCCTTCCTGCGTTTTTTCGCCTGCGCCGAGGACTTGTCGCACGATCCTCCCGACACGCCGCTGCCCGAGGCGGTGGTCTCCGGTGTCGAGCCATTTCTAATCATCGGCGCCATCGCGGGCGGTTAGCAGCAAGTTCGGGCACCGCCCCAGCGCGTTAAGCTAAGGTCATGGCTGGAGCCGCCGCATCGTTTCGCCCGCGCGAGTTGTTGATCCAAACGCCCGATGGAAAAACTCGCGCGCTTCCGCTCGACCGCGAACGCTTTACCGTCGGCCGCTCCAGCGCCAGCGAATTGTGCTATCCCGAGGACGCCGGGCTCTCGCGCCAGCACCTGGCTCTCGAAAAAGTTGGCGAAACCTGGACCGTCCGCGATTTGAACAGCAAGAACGGCACGTTCGTCAATGGCGAGCGTGTCACCGAACCTCGCCCGCTCGGCCCCGAAGACCGCGTCACGGCCGGCCACCTGACCATCGTATTCGCCGAGAATGCCTCGCCGCCCACCAACACGGTGGTCTTCGTGGAAGGCGCTTCCACCACTTCTCCCTCCACCACGGTCGTCGCCAGTTTGGAAGGCGTGCTCAGCCAGGAAAAGGAAATCGAAGGCGGAATGCAGATGCGCGCGCTGATCCGCGTGGGCCGGGAGCTCTCCGGCAACCTGCCGCTGAGCGATCTGTTCAACCTGATTATGAATCTGTCGATCGAAGCCGTCGGCGCGGCGCGAGGCGTGTTGATGACGCTCGAGGGCGACGAGCTGGTGGTGCGCGCAGCCCGCGGCGAAGGGTTCCGCATTTCGAGCGCCGTGCGCGACCGCGTGATCAAGGAGAAAGCTTCGCTCTTGGTCCGCGATGCGCGGCTGGACGAGGCCTTCGCCGGACGAATGAGCATCGTGCAGCAGCAGATTCGCAGCATGCTGGCCGCGCCGCTGCAAACCGACGATCGCGTGATCGGGCTGATCTACCTGGACTCGCCGCATTTCGTGCACGAGTTCTCCAAGGACGATCTGAATCTGCTCACCGTGATGGCTAACGTCGCGGCCATCCGCATCGAACACACCCGCCTGGCCGAAGTGGAGCAGGCCGAGCGCATGCACGCCAAGGAATTGGAGCAAGCCGCCGAGATCCAGCGCAAATTGCTGCCCATCAACGCGCCGTCGGTTCCGGGCGTGGACCTGGCCGGCTACAACGCTCCGTGCCACACCGTGGGCGGCGATTATTTCGACTTCATTAGTTATCCGGATGGCCGCGTCGCGATGCTGGTGGGCGATGTGGCGGGCAAAGGGATGCCGGCCGCTTTGCTTATGTCCAGCCTCCAGGCTCGCGTGCAGGTGCTGTTCGACGATCCCGGCGATCTGGCCGCGCTGGTTACGCGCCTGAATCGCATCATTCATTCCAACTGCCCGGCGAATCGCTTCATCAGTTTCTTCATCGGCGTGCTCGACCCCAAGACCGGGCAACTGAACTATGTCAACGCCGGACACAACCCGCCGCTGCTGGCGCGGCAGAATGGCACGGTGGAAAAACTCGATTGCACCGGCCTGATTCTCGGCATCATGCCTGCGGCGCGCTATGAGCAGCAATCCGTGACGCTTCAGCCGGGCGACGCCGTGGTGTTGTTTAGCGACGGCGTGACCGAAGCCAGCCGCGCCGACGTCGACGAGGAGTTTGGAGAGGATCGCCTCGCGCAAGCCTTGTTCAAGCTGCGCGACCTGCCCGCGAATTCCATCATTGACGCCATTAATCAGCAGGTCCAGGAGTTTACCAGCGGGTCTCCTCCCGCCGATGACATTACGCTGGTGATCGCTAAGCGTCTGGCCATTTGACGCCCGCTGGAAGCTATAAACCGATCTTGCGCTTCAAAAGCCACTTGAAAATATGTGGCCACAACTTGCTCATCTGTTCCGGCGTAAAACCGTGCTTGCCTCCAGCGACAGTGATCAGTTCCGCGTCATCGCCGGCGGCCTTAAGCGCTGTTGTTAGCTGCACGCTCTGCTCGTACGGAACCACAGGATCGGCATCGCCGTGAATCGCGAGAACAGGCGGAAGGCGCTTGCGCACGTACGTCAGTGGCGACATCTGCTTGGCCAACTCCATCCGGTTGGGTTGGGGCGGAATCCAGGCCGCTGTGTAAGCGCGCTGGTTCGGCCCTTCCAATTGATCCGCCACATCGGCGATGCCATAGAAGTCGACTACCGCGGCGATTTTGATAACCGGCCCCAAGCTGGTCGACCCCGGAAGCATGCCGGTCATCAGCGCCAGTTGTCCGCCGGCCGACTCGCCGGTCACGATGATGTGGGCTGGATCCACCCTGTAGCCGAGTGTATGGTCCTGGAACCACTTGGCGGCCTTTAAGACGTCTTGTACCGCGGCTGGAGCCGGGGCCGACTTCGCCAACCGATACTCGACGTTGGCAACCACGAAGTCGCGCCGGACAAAGGGCAGGCACAACCGTTCCAGCATGTCTTCCTTCTGACCTTGAACCCAACCGTCCCCATGAATGACGATTACACCCGGCCGGTTTCGAAGCGCCGGAGCCCTGGGTTGCAGGATATCGAGCACCGTCTCGGGGTTCCGGTCATAGCGGATATTGCCTTCGATCTGGTAGTCCGCGGCACGAGTAAGAAACGCGGTCACAACGAGGAAGAATACAGCTGCGCGCATACTAAAAGCTTACGGCGAGCTATCGCCAAAAGAGTAAGGCCGGAGGCGCCCCATGACGCTGATCCAGCCTTAGTAAGATCCAGAAATTGAAAACTTGCCTACGACTTTTTCGGAGGAACGGCGCAACCGCCCTTGCCCTTGCAGGAGTTCTTGCCCTTGCAGCCATTGTCGCCAGTGCTGCAGCCACCCTGGCCCTTGCAATCGTTTTGACCTTTGCAGTCGTGCTTGTTTGCCTTGCCCTTCTTCGGTTTGTCCTGGCCAAAGAGCGCGGAGCCCGCCGCCAGCCCGGCAGTCGCGGTTCCGAGAGCGATGGTAAACTTTCTGCGATTCATGAACTGCCTCCCTTAGGATGTAAATCCTCGCTGAGCGCTTTACCACGCCCAACGCGTTCCCCCAAAGAGTAACCGCTCCCGCCAGGGGAAAGCAAGCGGAGGCTTTTAACTTGGTTAAGAATCGTTAAGCTCAACCTGGCCGGGTTCAGGTCGGATACGATGGAAGCATGCGGATACGAGCTGGAGTTGCCGGAGGCATTCTGTGCGTCTTCAGCTTGCTGCTGGCTCGCGAATATGGACCGCCGGTGGGCAGCCGTATGCCCGGCTTCACGCTACGCGATCAGAACGGCCAGGCCCATTCGCTCCAAAGCTTGCTCGGTCCCAAGGGCGCTGTGATCCTGTTCTTCCGCTCGGCCGACTGGTGACCCTACTGCAAAGCGCAGCTCGTGGAGCTCGAAAAGAACAAGGCTGAATTCGCGAAGCTTGGTCTGGGTCTGGCTGCGGTTAGCTACGACAGTGTCGAGGTGCTGCACAATTTCGCCCAGCGCCGCAGGATCGATTTCCTGCTGCTGTCGGATACGGATTCGAAGACCATCCGCGAGTTGAACATTCTCAACGACACCATCCCCAAAGACAACGCGGCCTTCGGCATTCCTTTCCCCGGCTCATTTGTCCTGGACGCGAAGGGCCAAATTGTCGGGAAATATTTTGAAGATAATTACCGCGAACGCTATACTTCCGCCGACATCCTGGCGCGACAATTTGGGCTCGCTCCCGCCGTCGGAAAATCGGAGGTGGAAGGAAAACAGCTTCGCCTCACCGCATCGGCCAGCAATTCGGTGGTCGCCGCGGGCCAGCGCGTTGCCCTTGCCCTCGATATCGACCTCAGGCCGAACATGCACGTCTACGCGCCAGGCGTGGAGGGCTACATCGCGATCGATTGGAAGATGAAGGACTCCGCAATCGCCTCGGCGCACGAGGTCATTTACCCGAAGTCGGAAAAGCTTTATCTACAGGCCATCGACGAGACCGTGCCGGTATATCGCAACCACTTCCGCCTGACGCGCGACGTCACCATCGCGCAGGAGGCGACGCTCAAGCCGCTGGTCGATAGCGCCGGGACATTCACGGTGGAAGGCACGCTGCGCTACCAGGCATGCGATGACCGGCTCTGCTATGTGCCTCAGGACCTGCCGCTCAAGTGGACCTTCCAGTTTGAAAACTACGACCGGCAGCGCGTCCCGCTCGAATTACAGCGCAAGGCGCCGGCTTCCAATCCCGCGGCGCACTGAGCGCGCGGGGCTTTTGATAGACTCGTCCCATGACCTCCCGCGGGATGCTTTGTTACTTCTCTATCTGCGTGGCCGCACCCGTTCTATTTGCGCAATCGGCCGCACAGCGCCTGCTCAACCTCGACGATATGCATCGCATCCAGGACGTACGCGATGTGCAAATCTCGCCCGACGGCGCGTGGGTAGCCTACACGCTCAGCTCCGTGGACGTTACCGCCGACAAAAGCGACACCGACGTGTGGATGGCCAGTTGGGATGGCTCGAAGCAGGTGCGGCTCACCTCCAGTCCGGAGAGCGAGAACGCGCCGCGCTGGAGTCCCGATGGCCGCTATCTCGCGTTCCTATCGGGCCGTCCGGGCAAGGCCAAAGGAACGCAGGTGTGGCTGCTGGATCGGTCCGGCGGCGAAGCCCAGCAATTGACGGACATTAAAGGCAAGCTGTCGTCCTATGAGTGGTCGCCCGATTCAAAACGGCTCGTGCTGGTGGCGCAGGACCGCGACCCCGACGATACCGATGACGACAAGCCGACGCCGGGCGCCAGCCCGAAGCCTCCCAAGCCGATCGTGATCGATCGCTACAAGTTCAAACAGGACATCGTCGGTTATTTGACGCAGCATCCGGGCCGGCTCTATCTGTTCGACCTTGCGGCCAAGAAGGCCGAGCCTCTTACCGGCGAGGATCTAGAAAGCGCCTCGCCTTCCTGGTCGCCCGATGGCAAATCCATCGCGTTCCTGGGCAAGCAGGGCAAGGACGCCGAGCGCTACAACACTTGGGACGTGTATGCCATCGAGTCGCGCGCCGGCGCCGCACCGGGTCGGATCACGCATTATGACGGCGTGCATGCTTCCGCCTCGCGCGCCCGTCCGGAATGGAGTCCCGACGGCACGCGCCTGGTTTATTTGCAGACCGTGGGCGCGAAGCTCGATCAATACAATCAGAACCAGATGGCCGTGGTCGCCGTGGCCGGAGGCGAGCCACAGCTGCTGGCGCAAAAACTCGACCGGCCGGCTTCCTCACCCCGTTTCAGCACCGATGGCTCCGCGATCCTGTTTCTCGCCGCGGATGACCGCTCGGAATATCCGGCCCGCGTCTCGTTGAACGATGGCGCGGTGGAAAAGTTGATCGACGGGCCTCTAGTGGTTTCGAGTTTGGCGCAGGGAAAAGATGGGCGCATAGCATTTTTGTCTACCACCGACAATACTCAGCCCGAGGTTCACGCGCTCGAGAACGGCAAACTCCGCACTCTGACGCATCACAACGATGCCCTGATGGCCGAGTTGAAGCTGGGCGCCACCGAAGACTTCAGTTGCAAGGCCGTCGATGGCGCCGAAGTGCACGGGCTGATCGTGAAGCCGCCCGACTACCAGCCGGGACGCAAATATCCAACTCTGCTCAGAATCCATGGCGGCCCGAACGGTCAGGATGCGCACGCGTTCAGCTTCGAGCGCCAGATCTTCGCCGCCAATGGCTACGTCGTCGTCAACGTGAATTATCGCGGCAGTTCCGGCCGTGGCTCGGACTATCAGACCGTGATCGCGGCCGATTGGGGTGACAAAGAAGTGCTCGACCTCCAGGCGGCCATGGATTACGTGGTTTCGATAGGCCTCGCCGATCCGGATCGTCTCGGTGTGGGTGGCTGGAGCTACGGTGGCATCCTGACCGACGCCATCATCGCCAAGGATCACCGCTTCAAGGCCGCCACCAGCGGCGCCAGCACGGCATTCCCGCTTTCGATGTATGGCCACGATCAGTACGTCATGCAGTACAACGAAGAAATCGGTCCGCCTTGGAAGGTGGGTTTGGAGCCGTGGATGAAAATTTCGTACGGGTTTTTGCATGCCGATCAAATCACGACACCCACGCTATTCCTCGGCGGGGATAGGGATTTCAATGTCCCGCTCCTGGGCGGCGAACAGATGTACGAGGCGCTGCGCAGCCTGGGTGTACCAACCGAGCTGGTGATTTATCCCGGCCAGTTTCACGGCATCACTCGGCCGAGTTTTCAGAAGGACCGCTTCGAGCGCTACCTGGCCTGGTACGCCAAATATCTGAAACCGGCTCCGGCCCCGGTGACGACGACGGCCGCGGCAACGCTTCGGTAGAAACCCGAGCGTTGACTATAATAGGGTCTGTTGTTCCGCACCACGGCGAGTCTGGCGCTGGTTGAGGCCTGCTTGGCTGGTTCGCTCGCCGCGCAACCATCGCATCACCCGCTCGCGATCAATCAAGAACACTACTGGGTTGTGGCCGGCGAACGCATCGCCATTGACGCCTCGCCTGAGAGTTTCGCCTTCATGCGCTCCGCCCAAACGCTGGTCGCCCGCGCGCCGAGCCGAACTTTCCCCGTCGCGTCCGACGCAGCGGGCGGTCAAATCCTGCTGGGTGTGCCGCTGACCGCCCAGCCCGGCGAGTATCATGTCTCGCTTTCGTTCACCAACGATACGGGTGAAGAGCGCCAGGCTGCTATCACGCTAACGGTCGAGCCGTTCGCGCGGCCCGCCGCAGTGTCCTCAACGCCGCCCGTGGTGCTGCTGGATGGATGGCAGCCGTCTTCTCTCTTCAGCTCATGCCCCATGTCTAACGATTCCAGCGGAACATTCGGGAACCTCGCAAGTTATCTGTTGGGTTCGCCGAATTTCGTGCCCATCGTCTATTTCTTCGAAAACTGCACCGAGTGCCCGAATTGTCCGATTGAGCAACTTGGCGCCGACTTGGGCAAGTTTCTGACCTCTCTCGGCGCGGCGCAGGTCGACGTCATCGCACACAGCATGGGCGGTTTGATCGTGCGCTCCTATTTGTCGGGCAAGCAGCAGACTTCGGGTGCATTCAGCCCTCCGGCCACAACCTATATTCGAAAAGCGATCTTCCTCGCCACACCGCATTTCGGCTCATTCCAGGCCGACTCCCCGCTCGCCGCGATTCTGTTCGGGCAGAACCCTCAGACCACGGCCATGCAGCGCGCCAGCCAGTTCATCTGGGACCTGGCCACTTGGAATCAGTTTGGCGACGATCTTCGAGGCGTGGACGCGCTGGCCGTCATCGGCAATGCCGGCGCCTGGGGCAGCTTGAATAACGCCAGCGATGGACTGGTGCTGCTCACCAGCGGCTCGCTCGACTTTGCCGAAACCGGCCGAACCAGGGTCGTCAACTATTGCCACGTCCCGCTCAGTTCAGGCGTGGAGGCCGGGTTTCTCGGTTGCACCGGCCCAGGCATCGCTTTCATCGATAGCCCCACGCATCAGACCTACCAGATTGTTTCTTCTTTTCTGTCGAACACTACGGCCTGGCAAAGCATCGGTAACGCTCCCGCGCAGAACTACTATCTATCCAAATACGGCGGAATGGTGGTGGCCGACTTGAGCGCAAGCGATCAATACATCAGGCCCTCCAGCGTTTCGTGGGGCAGCATCATGCTTACGGCCGGAGTATCGACGCCGAGTCTCTTCTATCGGAGTATCGACGCCGAGTCTCTTCTATAACGATATGGACACCGGAACGGCGACGTTTAACTTCGGGACGTCCACCTGCGGACCCTACACCGAGCCGATCGGATTCTATTCCATCGTCCGCTGCAAAGCCGTTCCCGCCATTGCTTCGGTCGGGCCTCTTTTTTCTGGAACGTCCAAGCTGGTTCAAGCCGGAGCTGCCATCACCATCCAAGGAACTGGATTTGGAACCGGGCAGTGCGCCACTTGCCGCGTAACTGCGTCTAATCCGCAGTCCACGGCGCTTCAGATATCCAGTTGGAGCAACACCAGCATCCAGGCGTTTCTGCCCGCGAGCTTCAGCGGCATATCGCAGATCGCCGTGACCGCCGCAAGCGGAGTGGACGCCATCAACATCATGGCGGCCGTGAATGAGACGCCGCTGATTAACGGAGTTACCAACTCGGCTACGGGACTCCCAGGCGCGATCGCGCCGGGCGAGCTGATATCCATCTACGGCAGCAATCTTGGACCCTCCACCGGCATCAGCTTCTCAGTAGATCCAACCGCTGGAATGGTTGACACGACGCTGGGAGGCACCCAAGTGTTGTTCGGTTCATTCGCTGCTCCCATCACCTATGCATCGTCGACGCAAATCAACGCCGTCGTTCCCTACGAAGTAGCCGGGCAATCGCAGATCACGATGCAAATCGAATACGGAGGTTCGTCGGCGAGTCAAAACTTGCAAGTAGCGAGCGCATCGCCGGGAGTTTACACTTCGAACTTCAGCGGATCCGGGCCGGTAGTAGCCGCGAACCAGGATGGATCGATCAACAGTTCATCTAATCCGGCGGCGAAGGGCTCTTACGTAACGGTCTACTTCACCGGCGGCGGCCAGACCAATCCGCCGGCCATCACCGGTGCAGTCAATCCTAGCGCGCCTCTGAAGTATCTAGTGCAGCAACCCACTGTGACGGTAGGAGGCGCAGCTGCCGCAGTCTCATTCGCGGGCTCCGCTCCGGCGCTGATCGATGGCGTCGATCAGCTCGATATCCAGCTTGCGGCCGACACTCCGTCCGGCGCGCAGCCGCTAGTGATCACGATGGGCGCAGTTTCCAGCCCAAGTACGGCCACGCTGGCGGTTCAATAGCCGCCCGGCTAGCGGTGCGGCGGACCGACCTGCACCGCCGATCGCGAGCTGATCCCCGCTTCGGTCAGGTTGATGGTATATCCCGCGACGATGAGCGCGCCGGTGCGCGAACTCGAGCTGGGATTCGATGCGGCCAGATAGTTCGCGGTTCCGTTGCCGGAGCCGGTGGCGCCGGCCGTGATAGTGAGCCACGAGGCTGTGGTCGCCGCGGTCCACTGGCAGCCTGGTGAGGTCGCCACCGACACTGATCCGACGAAGCCTTGCTTGGCGGCGGTGATCGGACCCAGGCCGATCTGGTAACTGCACGCGAGAGCTGCCTGGTTCACCGTGAAGGTTTGCCCCGCGATGGTCAGCGTTCCGGACCTGGCCGCTCCCGTGTTTGATGCCACCGTGTACCTCAGCGCAGCCGGACCGGTGCCCGATTTGGCGCTGGTGATGGTGATCCAACTGACGTTGCTGGTTGCTATCCAAGTCGCGCTGGAAGGGCTCACCGTGACAGTAATGCTTCCACTTCCTCCGGCCGCTGGGAAGCTGGCCGAGGTTGGATTGAGCGAGTAGGATGCAGCGGCGGCGGCTTGACTAATCGTCAGGGTCGCGCCCGAAACCGTGATGGAACCGGATCGCGCCGAAGTGGTGTTAGCCGCTACCGAGTAATTCACTTTTCCACTCCCGTTACCCGTGCTGCCGCTCGAGAACGTGATCCAATTGGCGCTGGGCGTTGCGCTCCAGGAGCAGCCGCTTTGAGTAGTGACAGTAAAGGAAAAGCTTCCGCCCGCCGAGCCGGCGCTCGCGTTCACTGGATTCAGCGCGTAACTGCAATTCGGCTGGACCGTTACGGCCAGCGGCGCGGTTTGAGTCAAGCCGCCGCCCGTCGCCGAGATGGTGAGATTGTATGTCCCCGGCGTAGTAGTCGCGGTGGAGCTGATTTTCAATGTCGACGCGCCGGAGCCGGGTGCCGCCAGGCTGGCGGGTGTGAAGCTGGCGGTCAGGCCAGACGGTAGAGTGCCGGCTGAAAGCGCAACGGCCGAACTGAAGCCGCCGCTCACAGCGACATTCAGCGTGATGGCGCCGCTCAAGCCCCGGGTAAACGAGAGGGATCCGGCGCTGGCGCTGAATTGGAACGAGGGGCTGGGCGTCTTCACATCCCCCCAATGATTCACCAGCAGGGTCGTGTCCACGGACCCCAGACCGGTGGCTAAATCGTAGCCGGCTCCCGCATTGAAACCGGTTTGGCCGGGAACCGAGTTGTTTCCGCTGGTGACGGCATGAAATACGGCCGCTCCGGCGCTAGCTTGTTTCACAGCCAAAGCGTACAGCGCGGGATTTGCATTCCCCAGGCGCGCTCCGGCTTTTTGGATCGCCAGCGTCATCAGCCCGCCTAGGGATGGTGTCGGCGCCGATGTTCCACCGAACACATACAGCGCGCCGTTCATCGTCACCAGGTAGCCATCGTGCGTTGACGCGGTGAGCGAAAGATCGGGCACATCCCGGCGCCCGTCGGCTGGCACCCCCGGCCCGGTTTGCCAGGATGGTTTGGTATACACTTGGCTTGCGCCTCCACCGGTAGCCCACAGCTGGGACCCTCCGCTAGTTGTGCCGCTCTGGTTCCAGACCGCTTCGGGAATGTAGCTCAGCGCCGATGCATAGGTGCCGGCACTCGAGCTGGCCGACCAGTATGCGTTGGGGTTCGAGGTGTCGGCAAACTGCGTTCCTCCCACACAGGTGCTATAGGGCGAAGAGCACAGACCGTTGACGCCGGCCCCTCCCGTTGCCGTGCCCGAGGAAGGATCGGCGCACCCGGCCGCGCCGCTGTCGCCGGCCGATACGAAGACCGTCATACCCTCGGCTGCGGCTTGTTGCCACAGGCTGTTCCAGAACTGGTTGCCGCTCGAGCCCAGGGCCGCTTCGCAACTGCCGAAGCTCAGCGTCATCACCGGGGCGAGATTATGATTCACGATGTACTGGGAGGAAAGCGCAACGCCATCGCTGGTGCTGGTGGAGGCCGAGACGACAAACTGGACCGACGCTTTGGGAGCAGTGGCTCCAGACCATTCCACATCCAGAGTGGCTTCGCCTTGTTCGCCGCCCGCGATCACGCCCGGATCGGGTCCGTTCAGAACTACGCTGGGATTGTTGGCCGGAAGCCCGAACTGGCTGCGAAAGCTCTGCACGTCGGAAAGCTTCACGTTGCTGCGGCCCGCCACCGCCACCGTCTGGCCGCTTCCATTGATGGATTGCGAATACAGGCCCGTTACGTCGTAGATCGTGGCGAAATCGGCCGGCGCCAGATAGTGAGAACCGCCCGAAGTGAAATTGGGCGCGGCGGCTTCGGCCGGCTCGGCCGGTTGGTGCGCGGGCTCGGACTGGAAATCGTGCAGCGAGACTACGCCCGCCACCACTTCCGCCAGCGCTTCCGGAATCTGCGGGTCTTGCGCATTCGCGTAATGGCGCCGGCCGTTGACGTTGTAGGTGTGAATTTCGGTGTGAAATGCCGTTTGCACTTCGCCCGCCGTTCCGCTGAAGACAATCTGGCGGCGCGAGGCGGCCGGCGTCTCCACCTGGAATCCGTGCGAAGTGAGCCATTGGACGATCTGCTGCAGGTCGCTCTCCGATACGCCGAAACGCTGCCCGAAGTCTTCCGGCGTCAACCAGCGCTGGTACTCGGGAGACTGCGGGTCCTGCTGAGCTTGAAGCAGCGCTTCCAACGCTTCCTGCTGGGCCCGGTCCGGTTGCAACAGCAGGATCATTCGGTCCATGCGAGTTTCCTCGGGCGCCTTGCCGGCATCGAATTCCGGCCGGGCCAGCGGGTGGCGGTTGCCGGGACGCGCCAACGTGACGGCATCGTCAATGACGCGCGTGACCCGCATGCTGGGCCGGATCGATCGAAAATCTCTGGATGGCGCCTGAGCTGCCGCCGAACCAATCAGAAGAGAAAGAAATAGGGATACAGATAGGAAATGCAGGTAACGGGAAGTCATCTGTTTCGCTTATCGGCGCAGCGAAGAGGCGAACGGACAAAATCGATACTTACTTAAGAGTGTTTTTTCTGAAAAGGCTTAAGGCAGGTAGGCCCCGCCGTCTACAGTACTTCTAGAATTAGGCACTTTAGATACATGGTTTCGGGTACTGTCAGCAGGATAGGGTGGTCCTGGGCCTGGGTGCGTCGCTCTAGAATCCGCAAGGGGCGGCGGGTGTCGAGCGAAGCCGAGGCCACGATCTCTAGCAGCGCCGCCTCGCTCAGATGATGCGAGCAGGAACAGGTCACCAATACGCCGCCCGGTCCCAGCAGCTCCAGGGCACGGCGGTTGATCTCCTTGTATCCGCGCATGGCCGCATCCAGATTGGCGCGCGATTTGGCGAAAGCCGGCGGATCCAGCACCACCAGGTCGAAGCGCCGGCGCGCGGCGGCATGTCCAGCCAGCAGTTCGAAGACGTCGGCCTCGCGAAACTCGACGTTGGCGATCTGGTTTGCCTGGCGATTGCGTTGGGCGATTTCAAGACTGGCGGCCGAGCTGTCCACCGCTTCCACTGCCTCGCACTTTGGCGCCAGATGCAATGCAAAACCGCCCGTGGAAGTGAAACAATCCAGCGCCCGGCCGCGCGCGTAGCGTCGAGCGGCAAGGTAATTTTCGCGTTGATCGAGGAAAATGCCGGTCTTCTGGCCGTGCAGCAGGTCGGCGTGGAATATCAATCCGTTCATTTCCACCGCGACCGTTTCCGGCGCCTCGCCCGCCAACACTCCCGAGACCAGCGGCAAGGCTTCGCGTGTACGAACAGCGACGTCGTTTCGCTCCACAATACCTGACGGCGCGAAAAGTTCTTGGAGGCAGCTCGCGATTTCCCCTTTGGCGCGGTCCATGCCCTGGTCGAGCGTCTGCACAGTGAAATAGTCGCCGTAGCGATCGATCACCAGGCCCGGCAGCAGGTCGGCTTCCGCATGCACCAGCCGGTAGGCGTTGGAGCCTTCCACCACGCGCTTGCGATGCGCCTCGGCTTGGGCGATGCGAGCCAGGTAGAACGCGCGATCGATGCTCTGGACGCGATCGGCCAGCAGGCGCAGGCAAATCTGCGAGGAAGCGCTGTAATGCGCGACACCCAGGGCGGCGCCCCTGGGATCGGTGACCAGCACGGCATCGCCGGCCTCGGCTTGACCGCGATCCAGCACGTCGCTGGAGAAGATCCAGGGATGGCCGCTCGAGACGCGGTTGGCCGCTTTTCGATTCACTCGGACTGCGTGCAAATTTCAGTGTACTGGGCTAGCGCATCTTCTCGAGCCGCGCGATGCGGTCGGCTGTCGAAGGATGCGTCGAGAACATGCGCATCATGGTGTCGCCGCTGAACGGCTTGATGATGAACAGGTGCGCGGTGGCCGGATTCACGTCCGTCATGGGGATGCGCTTGGACCCGCTTTCCAGTTTTGAGAGCGCCGAGATCAATTCGTTGGGATTGTGCGTGACGTGCGCCGAGGTTTCATCGGCCGCAAATTCGCGCGTGCGGGATATCCACAGTTGGATCAGCATGGCGGCGATGGGCGCGAGAATCAGCATGATCAAGCCCGCCCAGGCATTGCCGCGATTGTCTTCATCGTCCCGGCTGCCTCCGAACCAGAACGCCATGCGAGCCAGGAACGTGATCGCAGCCGCGATGGTGGCCGCAACCGAGCTGGTCAGAATGTCGCGATTTTTGACATGACCCAGCTCGTGCGCCACCACCCCTTCCAGCTCCGAGTCATTCATCAGGCGCAGTATGCCGGCCGTGAAGGCCACCGAGGCGTGCTCGGGATTGCGGCCCGTGGCAAACGCATTGGGAGACTCGTCGGGAATCAGCCACAGCTTGGGCATCGGCAGGCTCATGCGCTGGGTTAGGCTTTGCACCAGGGGAAACACTCGCGCGTACACGTCGGGATGCTCGGTGGGCGTTACCGGCTGGGCCGCATACATGGAGAGCGCCATTTTGTCGGAAAAATAATAGCCGAAGAAATTCATGGCCACCGCGATGGCCAGCGCAGTGTAAAGACCGTTGCGGCCGCCCAGCATTTCGCCGCCCACCAGCAGCAGCCCGCTCATGAAGCCCAACAACAGCGCAGTTTTCAGTCCGTTCATGTAAGTAACGCCACCTGGCTGATTTGATTTTATCTCGCCCCGGAAGGGACTTCAGAAACGCGCCTCAAATGGCAATCGGAAATTCAAGTTGCCGGTGCCTGGAAATAATTCCAGTACAAGCCTGGTCGGGCCAAAATGCTCAAACAAAACAAAAGGCTTTTGGAATGGAACACGATTTGCATTCGCAGCGCCCCAAGGAGAATGCGCGATGTTTAGACTGACTCCGATCTTGCTGTTGGGTGGTGCGCTCTGCGCCCAGGCGCCGCAAAACGCCCCGCCAGCCGCCGCCCCGGTGCCCAATGACGCGCCACAACCGATCTTTCGCGTGACCGTAGTCGAAAAGACCACCAACGCCATCAGCTATCGCCATCGCGACGGCTGGACCAAGGTGGATCTGCACGGCACGGCCCTGGCGCCCGATGCCAACGGTCACGCCGACGTCAATAGCCGGCCGGGCTACATTGAGGCTAAGACCGAAATGCACAAGTTGTTGCCGGCCTCGCAATACGGTCCGGAATACTTGACCTACGTGCTCTGGGCGATTACTCCGGAAGGCCGCTCCAAGAATCTGGGCGAAGTGGTGTTGGACGACGGAGGCAGTTCGCATCTGGATGTAACCACCGATCTGCAGGCGTTCGCGCTGATTGTCACCGCCGAGCCGTATTTCGGCGTGACGCAGCCCAGCGACGTCGTGGTCATGGAAAACGTGGTCCGCCAGGACACCGTAGGCAAGATTGAACAGATGAGCGTGAAGTACGATCTGCTGAAGCGCGGCACCTATACGATGACCGCCTCTCCCGGGAAATTCCATGCCGTCAAGGTGGACAAGCGCGTACCGCTGCAGCTCTTCGAGGCTCAGAATGCGCTGGAGATCGCCAGAAGCGCCAACGCCGACACGTACGCCAAGGACACCTTCGACAATGCGGCGGACCTGCTGCGCCAGGCCGAGGCTTATCAGGGTCGCAAGGAAGTGGGCTCCAAGCCCGTGATCATGACCGCGCGCGAGTCGGTGCAGGCTTCCGAAACGTCGCGTCTGCTGGCGCTGAAGCGGCAGGAGGACGACCGTATCGCTCGCGAAAAGAAGGAGGCGGCCGATCGCGAAGCAGCGGCTCGCGCTCAGGCCGATGAAGCGGCGCGCCAGAAGGCGTTAGCCGATGCGCAGGCAGCGGAATCTGCGCGTCAGGCTGAGGCCCAGGCGCGCCGCGCGGCGGAGGAGAAGGCGGCCGCCGAAGTGGCCCGCGCCAACGAGGAGGCCGAACGGTTGCGGGCCCAGCAAGCCAAGGTGGCGGCCGACGAACAGCAGCGCCAAGCCGAGCAGGCCCGGCTATTGCAACAGCAGGCCGAGCTGAAAGCGCAGGAGGCCGAGCGTCTGCGCCAGCAGGCCGAACAAGCGCAACAGCAATTGCGGCAGCAACTGCTGGAGCAGTTCAACCTGATTCTGGAGACGCGCGATACCGCGCGCGGCCTGATCGTGAACATGTCGGATGTGTTGTTCGATTTCAACAAGTACACCCTGCGTCCCGCGGCGCGCGAGAAGCTGGCCAAGATTTCCGGCATAATCTTGTCGCATCCTGGCTTGCGGCTCGAAGTGGACGGCTATACCGATAGCGTCGGCAGCGACGATTACAACATGAAGCTGTCGGAACAGCGCGCCGGCGCGGTACGGGATTATCTGACCGGACAGGGACTGGCACGCGAGAACGTTAGCGCGCTGGGGTTCGGAAAAGAAAATCCGGTGGCCTCCAATGACACCTCCGCGGGGCGTCAGAAGAACCGGCGCGTCGAGATGGTTGTGTCCGGAGACATCATCGGCACGCCCATCGGCTCGACTAGCTCCTTGAAAAAGTAGCGGCTCCAAAAATAAAAGCTGCCCGCCATCCAAGCGGGCAGCTCTTCTTCTCAACTCTCCTCACAATTTTCGCGAGCTTAGTTGTTACTGACTTGCACCTTGATGGCTTTCGGCTTCGCGATTTCCTTCTTGGGCAGCGTCACTGTCAGGACGCCGTTGTGGTAATCGGCATGGACATGCTCGCTATCCACCGTATCCGGAACTGTGAAATAGCGCACGAAGGAGCCATAGCTGCGCTCCATGCGATGGAAGCCCTTCTTCTTCTCCTCGCTCTCGAACTTTCTCTCGCCCTTCAGGGTCAGAGTGCCGTTCTCCAGCTGTATATCGACGTCCTTCAGCTCCACGCCCGGGATGTCGGCCTTCAGCACTAAGTCGTTCTCTGTCTCTAGGATATCGACTGCCGGAGCCCAGGGCCGAGTGGTCGCCTGGTCGCTCATGAGGCGGTTGACAGTATCCTGGAATACGCGCAGGCCAGTCGGGAAGTCCTCGACATCGGCGAAAGGGTTGTATTTAATCAGTGGCATAGAATCTAGATCCTCCTGTTTTATCTGATCGCAATTAAATCATAAAACATGAGTGTAGCAATGTCAATAGATTTGCCATAAAATTTTTCTAGCTTTTCTTGCAACTAGGACTGAAAAGGTCCGCTATACTATTTTAGGAGTGAATCGCACCCCGTAACCTGGGGAACTCGGCGTGCTTGAGAGACCGGTGAAAAGAAAGCGCACGATGCAACTGAGTGTCAACAACGACTCAAATGCTGGGCGAAATGCCGCTCTTGCACCCAAAACTTTGGCCCAACTCCCCAGAGGGGAATCCGGAATCCTGGACCGTCTGGACCTTCCTGAAGATGTGGCGCGGCGTCTGATGGAGTTGGGTTTCCTGCCGGGCCAAGTGATCGTGCCGGCCCGCAGCGCACCGGGCGGCGGACCGCGCGTGTATCGCGTGGACGGATCGGAAGTCGCACTCAGGCGCGAGACCGCCGCGCGGCTGATTCTGCGTTCGGCATCCAAAAGCGGACCCACCCGGAAGCCATGAGCGATTGCCACGATTGCGCAGGCTGCACCATAGCATCGGCTTCCCGTGTTGCGCGTGCTGGTGGGCGCCCTCACGTCGTGGCGATCATAGGGCCCCCGAACTCCGGTAAATCAACCCTGTTTAATCGTCTCACCGGTCTGCGCCAGAAGGTGGCCAATTTTCCTGGCGTCACGGTGGAACAGCGCATCGGCCGGGCCAAAACTAAACACGACCGCGAAATCATTCTGGTGGACCTGCCCGGCGTCTACAGCCTGAGTCCGCGCTCGGAAGACGAGCAGGTGACGCGCGACGTCCTGGCGGGCGACATGCCCGGCATTCCCAAGCCTGATGCGGTGCTCCTGATTCTGGATTGCACCAATCTGGGACGCCATCTGGTGCTGGCCGCGCCGATTCTGGCTTTGAAACTTCCGACGCTGGTCATCTTGAATATGGCGGACGATCTGGCCAGCCGCGGCGGAAAAGTCGACACGGCCGAGTTGGCGGGCGAGCTGGGCGCGCCGGTGGCCTTGATCAGCGCCGCCAAGGGCGATGGCGTCGAAAAAGTTTTTCAGTTCATGGAAGGAACCGCGGCGGGTACCACGTCGCTGGCGGCTCCCAAGGTAGAGCTCCCGGTTTTGCAAGACATCCCGCGCTGCCGCCAGTGGGCGCACCAGG
>Ga0335083_10001776_pt1 | contig 29310 bp, 27 predicted proteins | sample Lox_Sample_42_FD_206716 | JGI IMG/M metagenome (GOLD analysis project Ga0335083, IMG submission 206716) | Soil microbial communities from Loxahatchee National Wildlife Refuge, Florida, United States - Lox_Sample_4.2 | ecosystem: Environmental > Terrestrial > Soil > Wetlands | place: USA...
AAGCGCTCGCTGAAATCGCTCGCAAGACCCAGGCTTGGACCGTCGCAGGTGCGATTGGGACTTCGTCGTCCCCGAGCAGCCGGCCCGCCCCTGTCTTCAACTCCGCCGCATGGATTAGCCCCACTGGCGAGTGGAGGGCGCGCTACGACAAAATCCATCTTGTACCCTTTGGCGAGTTTCTCCCGTTCCCGACCCTGTTTTCGTTCGCAGGAGGGCTTACGAGAGAAGTGGGCGAGTTTCAACGAGGCACGTCGCGCAGGCCCCTTGAAGGCGCAGACCAGCGCCCTGGAGTTTTCATCTGCTACGAGTCCATATTTCCCGATGAAGTCCGCCAGTTCGCGGATGAGGGCGCCCGGGTGTTCGTGAACATTTCCAACGATGGATGGTACGGAGATAGCGGCGCCTACGCACAGCATCTGAACCAGACTCGGATGCGAGCCATCGAAAACGATCGCTGGCTTCTAAGCGCCACCGACACCGGAGTCACGGCTTCCATCGACCCTTGGGGACGAGTGATCGCGCGAGTGCCCCGCAAGGAGCGAACCACACTGGTTGCCCCCTACGCGCTCACTTCCGTAACCACTTTCTACACGCGCCACGGCGACTGGTTCGCGTACGCGTGTGCGATAATTTCAATGGGAGCGCTACTCGCGCGCTTTACATTCTTCAGAAGTCGTTCCCAAAAACCGCAAAAAGGCTGACGCGTTCTCATGAATCAAGAGCTGGTGATCGAATACGAAAAGTTGAGCAAGAAGGTCCACGAACTTCGGGAGTATCTTTGACGCCGAGAAAGTTCGTCCGCAACTAGCCGAAATTGAAAAGCAGTCCTCCGACCCGAATCTGTGGTCGAATCCGCAGCGTTCCCAACAGGTAATGCGCGAAAAGAAGCGGTTGGAGCATGTGCTCGCGACCGACGGTGATCTCGCGCGCCGAGGCGACGACATCGCCGCGTACTTCGATCTGGCGAAAGAAGGCGAAAATGTTGACGCCGACTTGCAGCGGGAAATCGGCACGCTCCGCGACCTGCTCGACAAACTCGAAACTGAGACGCTGCTTTCGGGCGAGAACGACGCTCGCAACGCCATCGTCACGATCCACCCCGGCGCGGGAGGCACCGAGTCCCAGGACTGGGCTGACATGCTCCTGCGCATGTACTTGAGATGGGCCGAGCGCCAAGGCTTCGAAACCGTGCTTTACGACTACCAGCCGGGCGAAGAAGCCGGACTCAAGTCCGCGACCTTTGCGGTGAATGGCGAGTATGCTTTCGGACTCCTGCAGGGCGAAATTGGTGTGCACCGCCTCGTGCGTATCTCTCCGTTTGACCAGGCCAAGCGCCGCCACACTTCGTTCGCGAGCGTGTTTGTTTCGCCGGAAATCGATGACAGCATCGAAATCGTCATCAAGCCGGAAGATATCCGCATCGACACCTACCGTTCGAGCGGCAAGGGCGGACAGCACGTAAATACCACCGATTCTGCCGTACGCATCACACACATTGCCACAGGGTTGGTCGCCAACTGCCAGAACGAGCGCTCGCAACACAAGAACAAAGAACGTGCCATGAGCATGCTGCGCTCGAAGCTCTACGAATTTGAAATGGAGAAGAAGCGCGCGGCCACCAAGAAGATCGAAGACTCGAAGCTCGACATCGAATTCGGCTCGCAGATTCGCTCTTACGTTCTGCAACCCTATCGCATGATCAAAGATCACCGCACCAAGACTGAAGTCGGCGATGTCGATCGCGTGCTCGATGGCGATCTACAGCCATTCATTCGGGCCTATCTGCTGGTTCGGCGCGGAGAAAAGCAGTGAAGAGGGAAGCAACGAAGAGGACTGCCAAAAGCTATCCACCACAGAGGACACAGAGCGCACAGAGGAAGATCGTGCTTGGTCCTCGGTTCCGGCGTGCGTTCGAGTTCGCGGCAGAGAAACATAAGAGCCAGACACGCAAGGCCTCTACCATCCCCTACATTGCACACCTGATGGGTGTTGCTTCTTTAGTTCTTGAGGCCGGAGGGGACGAGGATCTCGCCATCGCCGCACTTCTCCACGACGTGGTCGAGGATTGCGGTGGCGCTCCCATGTTGAAGGAAGTCCGCCGACGCTTCGGAGCGCGCGTCGCCAAAGTGGTCGACGGCTGCACTGACGCCGATACCTATCCCAAGCCGCCGTGGCGTGAGCGCAAAGAGAAATATATCCAGCATCTAAAGGCAGCCGATGCCGATACGAAGCTGGTTTCGGCGGCCGATAAGCTGAACAACGTTCGTTCGATTCTCAGCGACTACCGCGCCATTGGAGAATCTGTTTGGTCACGGTTCAACGGTGGACGCGAAGGTACTCTTTGGTACTATCGGACTTTGCGGGATGTATTTCTCCGGCACAAGCGGAATCGCGTCACCCGGGACCTCGAACTGGCGGTGAATGAACTCGTTTCGCTTGCCGGGGATGCGCCGATTTCCGGTAGCGCGCATTCGCAACCCGCGATCGAGGCATGACGCCATGCCGAGCATGATCGATCAAATTCGCGCTTCAAAATTGCCCTCGAACATGATGCAGTTCGCCGCTCGCGGCGCGCTGCAGGTGCCCGCGGCCGAGAACATTGAGATCCTGGTCTATCTTGCCCGGCATAACCAGGTCTTCGGCGACCTGGCTCGGATGACCCTCGCTGGATGGGACGAGAAGGCGTCGCTAGCGGCAGCCGCCGATCCGAAGTCCCCCCGCGAAGTTCTCGACTACTTCATCTCTCCCGACAATCTGCGGCCTAAGCTGCTGCCCGCCCTGATTGAAAATCCTTCGATCTCGGAAGGGCAACTGATCAAGGTCGCGATCGGCGCTAGCAAGGAATCGATCGAGGCGATGCTTAAGAGCGCGAGGGTGCGATCTTTCATTGGTGTGCTCCAGGCACTTCAGTCAAATCCGTACCTGGAGAAAGGCAAAGCAGAAGAAGTGCGGACGCTGCTGTCTGGCGCAAGCAAGCCGGCGGCATCGGCGGCCGAGGAAGCTGCACCTGTCGCGGAGCACGCAACCGGCGAAGTCGCAGCTGCGGAGATCGCAACTCCAGAGATTGGTGCGTCCCCTGCTGACGAATGGGGAGACGACGAGGCCCTAAGCGCTTACCTCAAAGATCACGCCCATGACATCGCCGCCGAAGGCGAGAAGCCCTTCCAGGCGATTGGAGGGATCGTTGAATTACTGGGAGAGAATTATTTCCCGGTGCTGGATACGGAAGCTCCCGCTCCCGAAACCCCTCCCGTGGCAGTCGACGCCAAGCCGGCGCCCACGCCAAAAGCGGGCGCTTTCGTCAAGAAGCCCCAAGTCGTTGTGCGCGAGAATGCTCTTCAGAAGATCAACCGCCTCGACGTCAAGGGCCGTATTCAACTGGCACTGAAAGGAAACAAGGAAGAGCGCTCGCTCTTGATTCGCGACGGAACAAAGGTTGTCGCGCTTGCCGTTCTCGAAGCTCCGAAGCTCTCTGACGGCGAAGTGGAAAAATTTGCCAGCCAGAAGAATGTGCTCGAGTCCGTGCTACGCCAGATTCCATTGAAGCGGCGCTTCATGAAGAACTACAAGGTTGTGCGGAATCTTGTGGCGAACCCGCGTACTCCCCTCGATCTGGGGCTAGGGCTGATGAAGAACCTCTTGTCGCAGGACCTTAAGAATATCTCTGCCAACAAGGAAGTTTCCGAGACGATCCGCAAGCTGGCCTTGAAGATGTACAAACAGAAAGAAGAGCAGGCGAACAAGAAGTAAGCCGCCGGAGCTTTTGGTTTCGATGACCCAGCCTGATCCCATTGCCGAATTGCTGCGGCGCGCCAAAACCATCGCCGTGGTCGGGCTCTCTTCGAATCCCATGCGCCCGAGTCACGGCGTCACCGCTTACATGCAGAGCCACGGGTATCGCATCATCCCGGTCAACCCGAATATCGCAGAGTGCCTGGGACAGAAAGCCTATGCATCCCTGAGCGATGTGCCCGAAGAGATCGACATCGTGAATATTTTTCGCCGCTCGGATTTTGTCGGACCGATCGTCGACGATGCCATTCGGTTGAAGGTTCCAGCAATCTGGATGCAGGAAGACGTGATCAACGAGAAGGCCGCCGAAAAGGCGCGCCAGGCTGGAATCTTCGTCGTGATGGATCGCTGCATCTTGAAAGAGCATCGTGCGCGATTCCGCTGAGAAGTGGCGGGCTTTCATGTAGACTCTTGCTGCAAACGGAGGACCCGTGGAGCACGAAGTTTCGCCATCACCCGCCAGCGCAACTCCTGTCATAGATCAAGTTCCGAGCCCTCAACCGTCGACCGTGCGAAAGATTTTCATCGGCAAAGACGGTCTCCGCGCCGGCTGGAGCCTGCTCATCTTCATCGCGATCCTAGCCGCCCTGCTCTTTTGCGCAAACCGCATCGCCCACAAAATACACCCGCCTCCGGCGGGGGGACCGAAGACAGGTTTGGAGATTTCGCCGGCTGCTTTGACGATCAGTGAAGCTCTGCCCTTTCTCATCGTCTTCCTGGTTACCTGGATCATGTCGAAGATCGAGCGCCGCCCCAACTCTGTCTACGGTCTCGGTGGCAGCCGCAAGGCCGCACTCTTCCTGGCTGGCCTGGTCTGGGGGATTATCTGCCTATCGCTCTTGATTCTGACCCTTGTGAAGAGCGGACTCCTCGTGATCGATGGCCGCCTGATCTTCGGCAGCGATGCTTTTCGATATGGTGCGGTGTGGCTGCTCGGGTTCCTGTTTGTTGGCCTGCTCGAGGAGTATCTGGTTCGCGGTTATCTTCAGTTCACGCTCACCCGTGGCCTTGCCGGCATCTACCGGTGGGCTTTCAAGACCCGTCACAGTGCGGCCTTGGGTTTCTGGACGTCCGCGATTCTCTTCTCCATACTGTTTGGTCTCGGCCACGGCAGCAACCCCGGCGAATCGCCGATTGGTCTGCTTTCCGCTGGGCTCGCCGGCATGCTCTTCTGCTTCAGTCTGTGGCGGACGGGTTCCCTGTGGTGGGCAGTCGGCTTTCATACATCGTGGGACTGGGGGCAGTCGTTTCTATACGGTGTCGCCGACAGCGGGATGATGGCTCAGCATCATCTCCTCGCCACGCATCCCGTGGGCAAGCCCATTCTCAGCGGAGGGGCGACCGGCCCCGAAGGCAGTATCTTCATCATCGCCGTGCTGGCGCTCGGCAGCCTGATCATTTTGTTTACGGTGCGGCGCAGCCCCTATGGCGAGATCCCTGAGCGCGCTGTCTAATTCGATGATGTAAGAAGAAAGCCGCCTGAGCGGGAAGGCCGAAGCGTCGATGCGGCCAGCTATCGTCCAACACCCACAAACACGACGCTGGCATCGTCACGCAGGCTGGAACCGTTGACGAACGATCGAACGTCATCCACGATAGTCACCGCCGATGCCCCTGGCTTCACCGCGTGTTCCGCCAGGCGACGGGCCCCGTATTCTTCTGCGTTCGCATTCTCCGCTTCGGTAATGCCATCGCTATAGAAGATGAGCTTCGATCCCGGAGACAAGGACACCTGCGTTTCTGAATAGTCTCCGCAGCCCAGCCCAAGCGGCAGCCCGCGCTCTGTGTCGAGGAAGTGGTCGCCCCGGCCGTCGATGAACAGGGGACGCAAGTGTCCGGCGTTGGCAAAGACAACCGAGCGCGTGGATGGGTCGAGCACGGCATAGACGAGCGTCACGAATTTTCCGGCAGGGAAATCGTCCACCAGTAATTGATTTACCCGAGTCAACACTTCGCCCGGGGAGCAGCAAGCTTCTGCCAGAGAGCGTAGGACACCGCGCGTCGCCGACATCAACAGCGCAGCTGCCGTTCCTTTCCCGGAAACATCAGCCAGGACAATTCCCCAGCGTCCGTCGGGGAATGGAATGAAGTCATACCAGTCGCCACCCACAGCTCGCGCCGGAACGCTAAGCCCGGAAACCACATAGCCGGGAATGTATGGAGAACTCTTGGGAAGGAGTGCTTGCTGAATCGTGCGAGCTTCCTGCGCTTCGCGGTCCATGGCCGCACGCTCGGCGCGCTCCGATTGGAATTGTCTCGCGTTATGAACAGCGACTGCGACGTGATCGCACAATGCCTGCAGAATTCTCAACTGCTGCCGGGGGAAGGCATCCAAATCCGGATGCGATGCCGTGAATACGCCCACCAGTTTGTCGCCGACACTCAACGGAATTGCCACTTCAGAAAGCGTTCCGGGGCCGCATTCAATGTAGTACTCATCCAGGCGCACATCGGGTGCATACCGAGTCTGACCGGTGGAGGCGACATAGCCGACCATGCCTTCGCGTCCGACCTTCAGCCGATGTCCCTTGCCATGGATCGGGCAGCCGCGCACTCCAGCCAGAACCATCTCGCCTCGCGCTTCGTCATGCAGATAAATGCCTGCTTCCAGGCAGCCAAACGAATCCGCGACTTCGTTCACGACGCTGTCGATGAGTTGGTCGAGATCGAGAATTGAAGTGATTCTTTGCGCAGCCTTCTGAACGCGTTGCAGGTCATCCACGAGATCGGCGGGCAGAGGACGGACCGTACCGATCGCATTGCCGACGGCGCTGGGAACAGTAGCCACTGAAAAAGTTCCTCTGGTTGGAAGCAGGTCAACACACCGCCCCTAATGCAAAATGAGATGTCAGAGGGGGCCGCTAAGATTCTTTCTTTAGTGCTGGAGTACCGCCTTCGCCTGTCCGCGAACGCTGCCGCTTAATCTCTTCCATCCGCTCTCGAATGCGCTTCTCGATCCCTTCATTCGTGGGCCGGTAGTAGACGCGGCCGCTGAGATTGTCGGGCAGGCATTGCATGTCTGCGACTTTGGATTCCAGATCGTGCGCGTACTGATATCCGTGGCCGTACCCTAGCCCCTTCATCAGGCTGGTGGGGGCATTGCGAAGATGTAGCGGCACAGAGTCGGCGGCGGTTTGTTCGACATCCTGCTGAACCTCGCCGTAAGCGGTGTACAGGGCGTTCGATTTTGGAGCGACCGAGAGATAGACGACGGCTTGAGCCAGCGCGAGATTGCCTTCCGGCATGCCAATGAAGTCGACCGCGTCGCGAGCCGCCATGCATAGAGAGAGCGCATTGGGATCAGCCAGGCCGATGTCCTCAACCGCCATGCGCACCACGCGCCGCGCGACGTAGAGCGGATCTTCCCCAGCCTCAAGCATACGCCCGAGCCAGTACAGTGCCGCATCGGGATCGCTGTTGCGGACTGACTTGTGCAGCGCGGAAATCAGGTTGTAATGTTCCTCGCCGGTTTTGTCGTAGAGCAGAATGCGTTTCTGCAACGCATCGCGGACAATGTCGTCGGTGATTTCCAGTTCGCCATGCTCGTTCTTCTGTGCAAGTCCTGCGGCCACCTCAAGCACGTTGTAGGCGCTGCGTGCGTCGCCACTGGTGTAGCTGGCGATCTTTTTCAGCACGTCGTCGGAAGCAGCCAGATTCCTGTCGCCTAGTCCCCGTTCGTGGTCTGCGAGCGCACGCCTGAGAAGATTCACGATCTGATCTTCCGTGAGCGGCTTCAATACGTAGACGCGGCAGCGCGACAGCAACGCCGAATTGATCTCGAAGGAAGGATTCTCGGTGGTCGCTCCAATCAGCCGGATGTTGCCTTTCTCGACGTGTGGCAAGAAGGCATCCTGCTGCGCCTTGTTGAAGCGGTGGATCTCATCGATGAAGACGATGGTCCGCGTTCCGTACTGCCGCGCGCGTTCGGCGTCGGCCATGACCTGCTTGATTTCTTTAATTCCCGCGAGCACCGCGGAAAACTCGATGAACTCCGCTTTCGTCAGGGTTGCGATGATTTTCGCGAGAGTGGTCTTGCCCGTGCCTGGAGGGCCCCAGAAGATGAGTGATCCAGTGTCGTCGCGGTCCACCTGCGTGCGCAAAGGCTTGCCGGGGCCGATGAGGTGGTCCTGCCCTGCGTACTCGTCGAACGAGCGAGGCCGCATGCGATCCGCAAGCGGCCGCGTGCTATCGGCCGTGCCGCTTGCATTCGGGATGGGTTGGAAGAGATTCACAAGTCCGTAGTTTGCAGATGCGCAGTTTTTAGCTTAACTCATCGAGACTTTACGGGCGACGAGTGACTTAACCCGCCGAGGTGCTGGATTGCCGCTAAGTCATTGAACCTTCGTGGAAGTGATTGAAAAGTCGTAGGACCGCGCTAGCAAGCTGCAGGAGTCGCGATCCTGTCGGAAATGATCTGATCCTCGGTTCGGGCCAAGATCGTCGCTCCTAGGGCCGTTTCCGGCCCCGGAAATGGCATTCTAGATGATGATCCAGAGTCGTCTATGCCAGTTTAAGGGTACCGTATTCTCCATGTACGTACAAATCTGTAATTCTAGTGTATCCCCATAGAGGAATTACAATGCCATTGCCTTGGTCGCATCTACAAATTGCAGCTCGGGCGCTGGCGGCAAGGCTCCAATCTCAGCCGCGTACGTATAGAACAACCGCAAGCCTTCCAGACACCCGGCGTCGAGTTGGTAGTGAATGTTCTGTGTGATATAGCTCCGCACATCCGCTTCACCGATATCGAGGCGCGGCGCCCATTCGCGGGCGATCTGGTTCAGGCTGGACGGCTCTAGTCCGTGATCGCGCGACCTCTGAAACACTGCCGGCAGGTCCACCGACAGCGCAACTTCACGCAATGCCTCTCCCCGAACGGCCCAAAACGCAAAGACAAAGGGTTTGCCGGTATGCCGAATCCATTCCTCGGCCAAGTCGATCGTGTGGTAGCGTTGGCGGTCAATCTTTAGCGCGGGATCGCCGATGAGCAGTCCTGCGTCATGCTCGGCCAACATGGCGTCGACATCAGGCGCCATCGCCGTAAAAGTTCTTCCGCCGCCCAGCCACTTCTCGAAGAGAACCTTCATCAGCGCCACCGACGTCATCGAAGACGTATCGAGCGCAACGGTGCGAACCTTTTCAAGCGGAACTTTGCTCACCAACAAAATCGACCGCACCGCCCGCCGCGAAGCGATCGCTACGTCCGGGAGCACCTGCAGTCCCGGAGTCTCGGCATAGGCCGCCGCGGGAATAATTCCGATGTCAGCCGTCTCCTCCGCCAATGCCCGGGCGCATGCCGAGGGCAGAGTGTACGAAATATCGAAGTCGCGGCCTGCGTCTCCGTGTTCGAAGTCCCACATTAAAGGCGCAGTATTGAGGTAAGAAATAGCAGAAATACGTAAACGTCGCATTTTCCACAATTTTAACAAACTCGTTGTGACATCTGACCTTGACGCGCTTCCTCGCGGATGATTACAGTCCGCTCGGAGTGCATTTTGGCGAACGCTGCAGTTTCCCCTGTGGCCACTCATCTGCTTGAGTGGCTGGCCATCTCGCTGACGCCCGGCCTCGGACCGACGAGGTCGCGCAAACTGGTGGAGCACTTCGGATCTCCCGAAGCAGTTTTCCGTGCTTCCCTGACCGAACTTGAGGCTTCAGGCATCCAAGCCGTTTCTGCTCAATCGCTTGCGACGGGCAAGTCTGCGGAACTCGCGCGCGACGAGCTTGCCCAGGCCACTGCGGCAGGCGTCACCCTGCTCTCGATGGATGATGCTTGTTACCCGTCGCGCCTGAAAGAAATCTACGATCCGCCGCTGATTCTTCGCGTGCGCGGCAATCCCGAGACCTTAATGAAGCCTGGTATTGCCATGGTGGGAACGCGGCATCCCACGCCTTACGGTTCGGGTATGGCGGAGCGCTTGGCATGCGATCTCGCAGCGCAGGGCCTGGTCATTATCAGTGGCATGGCGAGAGGCGTCGATACGGCCAGCCATCGCGGTGTGATCTCTGCCAAGGGCAAGACCGTAGCGGTATTTGGCACCGGCGTCGACGTGATCTATCCCAAGGAAAACTCGCGCCTTTCCGAGCAGATTCTGGCCCTGGGGGGAGCGCTTATCTCGGAATTTCCTCTGGGAACGTTTGCCGCGCCGCAGAATTTTCCGATTCGCAACCGGATCATCAGCGGCATGTCGGTCGGTGTGCTAGTCGTTGAAGCCGCAGAATATTCAGGAACACGGATCACTGCGCGCTGCGCGCTCGAACAGAATCGCGATGTCTTTGCCGTCCCCGGCAACGTCACCAACAAGAATTCCTGGGGACCGAACACGCTGATCAAACAGGGCGCCAAGCTGGTGGCGACCTGGGAGGACGTGTGGGAGGATCTCCCGGCAGAAGTGCGGCTTGCATTGACTCCGCCTGCTTCGCCTGAATCCCCGGGCGACTCCTCCGCATCTCTATTCCCGGACGAAGGGCTCCCTCCTCACGAAAAGCGAATCCTGAGCCTGCTGAAAGCCGACGAAGCCACGCACATTGATGAAATTGTCGAGCGCCTGGAGAGCAACTTGTCGTCCTCCGAAATCTTCGCCGCCCTGTTCGAACTGGAACTGGCAGGCAAAATCAGGCAAATGCCGGGGAAGAATTTTGTAAAGAGCTTCTAGCTACGAGCCATGAGCTACGAGCTACGAGTTGCAAGCGACTGCATTTGAGGTTGAGGAGGCCCCCGTGACGGATTTCAAGCAGCTGAAGGTTTGGCGGAAAGCACATGAGATGACTCTGGACACATATCGAGTTACGGCAGCGTTTCCCAGGGAGGAGATGTACGGGCTGACGAGCCAGCTCCGTCGTGCGGCGGCTTCGATTGGGGCAAACATTGCGGAAGGCTGCGGCCGCCGGTCGGACGGCGAGATGTGCCGCTTTCTGCAGATCGCGCGTGGATCGGCCAGTGAGGCGGAGTATCACTTTCTGCTGGCGAAGGATCTCCATTTGCTGGCCGAAGAGGATTACCAGAACTTGACCCGGAAGGCCGACGAACTGCAGCGCATGTTAACCGGCTTGATGCAGAGTGTTCGGTCCCCGAAAAGCGCCTAGTCGAGACTCGTGGCTCGAAGCTCGCAGCTCAAAGCTTCCACCCCGTAACTTGTTGCCAGCTTGACATTCGTGCTAGCTTCGAAACGGGCTAGAGGAAAATTGAGGTTCCATTGTCAAAAGGTTTAGTCATTGTCGAATCGCCGGCCAAGGCGAAGACCATCCAAAAATATCTGGGCAAAGGCTTCACGGTTGAGGCTTCGCTCGGGCACGTAAAAGATCTGCCCAAGAGCACGCTGGGCGTGGATATCACCAACGGCTTCGAGACGGATTACGTTGTCATCCCCGGCAAAGAAAAAGTTGTCGCCAAACTGAAGAAGCTGGCGGCCTCGGCTGACTCCATCTATCTGGCGCCTGACCCCGACCGCGAAGGTGAGGCGATCGCTGCCCATCTGGCCTTCGAGCTTGACGACAACGGCAAAGGGAAGAAAAAAGCCAAGAAACTGAAGAAGGGCGAAGAGGCACCTCCGCCGCGGATTCAACGCGTCACCTTCAACGAAATCACCAAGCGCGCCGTGCAGGCAGCGTTCGAACACCCGCGCGCCATCGATCAGAATCTGGTCGACGCGCAGCAGGCCCGCCGTGTGCTCGACCGGCTTGTGGGATATCAGGTTTCCCCGCTTCTGTGGGATAAAGTCCGCCGTGGCCTCTCCGCTGGCCGCGTGCAAACCGTTGCTTTGCGCCTGATTGTCGAGCGCGAGCGCGAAATCAAGGCCTTCCAGAAGGTCGAATACTGGACCATCGACGCGACCCTCGCAGGGAGCAAGCCTCCCAGCTTCGACGCCCGTTTTGTCGGCAAGGGCGAGGAGAAGGTGGAAGTCACCAACGGGGAAGACGCGGAAAAGATCCGCGCCGCTCTGGAAAAGTCCGACTGGGTAGTCCGGTCGGTGGACAAGAAAGAGCGACGCCGTAACGCCGCGCCGCCGTTTACCACCAGCAAGCTGCAACAGGATTCTTCGCGCAAGCTGCGCTTCAGTGTCAAGCGCACAATGATGATCGCGCAGCGTTTGTACGAAGGCGTGGAACTCGGCGAAGAAGGGCTCGTCGGTCTCATCACCTACATGCGTACCGATTCGACCCGGGTCGCGCCGGAAGCCATCCAGGAAGTCCGCGAGTACGTGGGCAAAGAATATGGGCCAACCTACCTGCCCGAGGCTCCCAACACCTTCAAAGAAAAGAAGGACTCGCAAGGGGCCCACGAGGCGATTCGCCCCACTTCGGCGATGCGCCATCCCGACCAGATCAAGCAGTACTTAAAAGAAGATGAATTCAAGGTCTACAAGCTGATCTGGCAGCGCTTTGTGGCTTCACAAATCAACCCAGCGGTCTTCGATCAGACCACCGTCGACATCGACGCAAAAAATGGCAACGAAGGGTTCTGGTTCCGCGTAACCGGATCGGTGCTCAAGTTCGACGGCTTCCTGCGAGTCTACGAAGAGTCAAAAGAAGGCAAGGACGAAGAAGATGAGGAACTGAAGCACAAGTTGCCTGCGCTCGAAGCGGGCCAGAAACTCACACTTAAAGAACTGAAGCCGGAACAGCATTTCACTGAACCGCCCCCGCGCTTCAACGAAGCATCGCTGGTGAAGGAACTCGAAGAACGGGGCATCGGGCGCCCGTCAACTTACGCGGCCATTCTCACCACCATTCAGGAACGGCAGTATGTGCAGAAAATCGGCGGCAAGTTTTCTCCGACCGAGATTGGCCTGGTGGTTACCGATCTGCTGGTTGAAAACTTCCGCGATATTTTCGATCTGCAGTATACCGCCCGTCTTGAAGAAGAACTCGACGGAATCGAGGAGGGCAAAGAGAAGTGGCAGGACGCTCTCGCCGATTTCTACAAGAAGTTCCTGAAAGACCTCAAATATGCCGAAAAGCATATGGAGAACATCAAGCGGATGGAGAAGCCCACGGACGAGAAGTGCGAGCGCTGTGGGGCGCCGCTGGTCATCAAGTGGGGCAAGCACGGCTCGTTCTACGCGTGCAGCACCTACGATAAGGAAGATAAGAACACCTGCACCTTCACCAAAGAAAATCCCATCAACCTGCCCGACCTCGACTCCGCCGACGTGCAGGAGACCACGCAGGAAGAATATTGCGAAAACTGCGGCCGGGTGATGGTGCTGAAGCGCGGGCGCTTTGGGCAGTTCATGGCCTGCACGGGATATCCCGACTGCAAGACCACGCGGCGTCTTGACCAGGGCAAGAAGGTTCCCGACATTCCGCTGGACGAGCTATGCCCGAAGTGCGGACGAAACATGATGATCCGCCACGGCCGTTACGGCGAGTTCACGACCTGCAGCGGGTATCCCGAGTGCAAGTACGTGAAGCAGAACTACATCGGCGTGAAGTGTCCTGAGTGCAAAGATGGAGATCTCGTCGAAAAGCGTGCGCGCAAGGGGAACACATTCTACGGATGTGGAAATTACCCAAACTGCAAGTTCACCTCGGCGCATAAACCGATCGCGGAGAAGTGCCCGGCGTGCGGCAGCGAATATCTGGTGGAGAAGAACCTGAAGGCCGGCCCAGTAATTGCGTGTCCCAATAAAGAATGCGATTTCGAACGGCCCGCCCCGCCGGCGGAAGTGGCAGCAACCACCGCGTAGAGATCTATCAGAAAATGTTTTGATTCTTCCGCCGTGGTCGCTCGTCTAAGTTGTCCAACGGTGTATCCCCAAACGGAGGAAACGATGGCAAAGAAGGCAACGGTCGCTGATGCCCAACTCGTTCTGGAACTTTATGATCTGCGCCGCGAGGCGGAAATGCGCAAGGCCCGCAACTGGTGGGGCGCGGATTTCTTTCCGCAAAGTGCGGACGATGTAATGAACGTTGCATTCATGATGGGATCTCCGGAGAACAACTGGTTTCGGCAGGTGGCCGGGTATTGGAACATGGCCGCATCCTTCGTCTTGCTGGGTACGCTGAACGAAGAATTATTCCTGCAACCCTCGATCAGCGGCGAAATGTTCCTGATCTTCGCGAAGGTCCATCCTTATTTGAAAGAACTGCGCGAGAAGATTGGCGACCCGCACTTCTTCCTCAACATTGAAAAGGTCGTAACCCACACAAAATGGGGACGGGACCGCCTGCAGTTCATGCTTAAGCGCGTGGAGATGATGCGCCAAAAACGCGCCGCGAGTAAGGCGAGTTAAGAACTTCGAGCTCTCGATTTTGGAACGGTCCGCCGCTTCTTCGGGTGGATTCGGTCATTTTCCGAGCCATCGCATCTGGTATCCTAATCGGCTGTGCGGATGATCTGGTGGTTTCTGATACTGGGCGTGAGCACGCTGGTCGTAGTGTGCGTTGCCATCGCCCTGTATGTGCACCTGCGGCGGCACCTGCAGAAAGCGCACCACTCGCACGATGCACCGTTAAGTGAAGTGGAACGCCCGCACCCGGACAGCCTGGAACGCTGAAACTGGTTTGCGATTTGGAGATCGAGTGATGGCAAAGTCGGCAATTCAGATTCTAAGTACTCCGCAAGAGCGCGCCCTGGAAGCCTCACGCCAGGTTGCCCTCGTAGTTGGCGCAAGCCTGCTTGTTGCTCTGGCCGCACGCATCACAATTCCCTTGATGCCCCTCACTCCTGTCCCGCTCACGGTACAAAATATGGGCGTGCTGCTGGTCGGGCTGATGCTGGGCAGTCGTCGTGGCTTTGCGGCGCTCGCCCTCTATCTGGCCGAAGGCGTCGTTGGATTGCCCGTGTTTAGCCCCATGGGTCCAGGTGGAATCGCCCAGTTGTTCGGCCCCACAGGCGGATTTTTGATGGCATACCCGTTCGTGGCTTTTCTGGCCGGCTACATTTTCGAGCGCGGCACGAAAAGTTTCCTGCGCGCAGCGACCGCTGGATTTCTGGCTGAGGTATTGCTCTTTGCAGGAGGGTTGACCTGGCTCTACGTGTTTACTCATTCCCTGGCCAAGGCAGCCTATCTCGGCTTGTATTGGTTCCTGGCCGCCGAAGTGATCAAAGTCATGTTGGCCGCGGGGATTGTCACTCGCTGGCGTGGTCGTGCGCGAAGTGAAGTCACGCAGTAGTTTTTGGGAGACAAGATGACTGCAGTATCCGAAACAGCTAAAGCGCCCGGCAACAGTTCCGCAGGACAGGTGCGTGAGATTACCGTCGCTCACAGCCCGGATTCCGACGATGCTTTCATGTTTTATGGCCTGGCCACAAACAAGGTCCGCACACCAGGCCTACACTTCACCCATACGCTTTGCGATATCGAGACCCTGAACCAGAAGGCGCGTGAAGGCGTGTATGACGTGAGCGCGATCTCGTTCCATGCTTATCCGTATGTGCAAGACAAATACGCGCTGATGAGTTGCGGTGGCAGCGTGGGTGAAGGCTATGGGCCCATGATCGTCTCCCCGCGACCGTTCACCCCTGCGGAAATCAAGACCAAGCGCATCGCGGTTCCGGGCACGCTCACCACGGCCTACCTGGCCCTGCAACTGTTCGCGCCCGGTATCGAAACCGAAGTTGTCCCGTTCGACCAGATCATCCCGCAGGTGCTCGAAGGTAAGTTCGAGGCCGGCCTGATCATTCACGAAGGCCAGTTGACCTACGACAAGTCAGGCCTGCACCGCATTGTGGACCTCGGCAAGTGGTGGGGAAAAGTGACCGGTCTGCCGCTGCCTTTGGGTGGAAATGCGATCCGCCGAGCGCTTGGTCCGGAGCTGATGCCCATAGTGACGGCGGCCTTGCGCGAGAGCATCCAGTACGGGCTCGATCACCGCGAAGAAGCGCTCTCCTACGCCATGCAGTTTGCCCGCGACCTCGATACGTCGTCGGCCGACAAGTTCATTGGCATGTACGTGAACGAGCGCACCCTCGACTACGGTCCCGACGGCCGCGAAGCGGTCCGCCGCCTGCTCGATATGGGCCACAAGGCGGGGATCATTGGGCCGGAAGCGAAAGTGGATTGGGTGTAGGAAGAAGTTTCTAGCTGCTAGCTCCTAGCTTGGGGCTATTCTTCTACGTATCTGTCGTTAATCTGCTTCGGAATGCGCATCCGCCCCACTTGTTTTGCTAGAAGCCAGTAGCTAGGAGCTAGAAGCTTGTCCCCCCAAACTCTCCTCATTGACGCCGACGACACGCTCTGGGAGAACAATATCTACTTCGAGCGGGCCATCGCACGTTTCATTTCATTTCTCAACCACCACGAGTTTTCGGCCGAGCAGGTGCGCGAAGTGCTCAACGATGTGGAGCGCGAGTGCATCGTGAAACATGGTTACGGGCTGCACAGCTTCGCGCATGCCCTGGCTGATACCTTCGAACGTCTCAGCGTCGGGCCGGTCACGCCGGAGTCTCACGCGCAGATCCAAAGCTTTGCCCACACCATCTCTGATCATCCTCTCGAGCTTTTGCCGGAGGTGCCCGAGACCTTGCAGCATCTGTCGCAGCGTCATCACTTGGTCCTGATGACCAAGGGTGCGATCGCGGAACAGACAGGGAAAGTTGAGCGATCTGGCCTCAAAGAATATTTTTCCGCGGTCGAGATCGTCGCCGAGAAAGATCCAGCAGCCTATGAGCGCATCGTGGAGAAGCACGATCTAGAACCCGATGCAACGTGGATGGTCGGCAACAGTCCGAAGTCCGACATCAATCCCGCGATGGCCGCGGGCCTGCACGCCGTGTTTGTGCCGCACGGCAACACATGGATCCTCGAGCACGAAGAGGTCAACCCCGCTCCTCCCAGGCAAAGGCTCCTCATCGTGGGACGTTTTGCCGAGCTTCGCGAGCATTTCTAGATCAACCACAGAGGACACAGGGGACACAGAGGACTCAGAGAAAACCTCTGTGTCCTCCGTGTCCTCGTGGTTGAAAGCCTTTACGCTGTAAAAGCAACGTTGCCGCAGCCCGCCATGGCCCGCTGGTGGCGGAATCAGCCTCGTCACTCTGTTTTCATCTCCATCACTACCGCATCAAACTAACCAACACACGCCCTCGCGTGGAGCATTTCCCGCGTGTTACCCTCGTCTTGCTCTGCGATCTGGCTCCCACTTCGTCGGTGGCGATTCAGACACATAACTTACGGCGGCTGTTGCACACGGTTGAGGCGCTTTCCGAACTCGGTCCCGCGCTTACGGCGGAGCGCGAGTTTTCGGAAACGTCGCGGCTGATGCTGTCAGCCATCATGGAAGCGGCGGGCGCGCGCGAAGGTGCGCTCCTTCTCTTCAATGACAAGCCCGCCATGCTGACCTCGGCCTCGGCACAGGGATTTGCCCTGATGCCCGACCCGGCCTTCATTCCTCTCCTCCCAAAGCATGTGCATGCGCTGACCGCGGCGCGCGGTCCGATCGTGTTGAATTCGTCGACGTATTCGGTGTTCTTGAGTTCCAACGGCAACGTCGCGCCCGAACTGTTTAAATGCCTCGCGCCCCTGAAGGCCGGTGGACGCCTTGCCGGAGTGGTCGCTCTGGGCCGCCGTCCCGGCGATGCGCTCTACGAAGACAGCGAACTCGATGCTCTCGAACTTCTCTGCAGCTACATTGCTCTTGCCGTGCAGAACCATGCTCTGACGCAAAGCATTGCGCAGCGTGTGTCGGAGAATCTGCGGCTCATGGCATCTCTGCACGGTTTCTACGACAACGCGCTCGAAGCCTTTGCCACCGCCATTGACGTGAAGCACGTGAACATTCATGGTCATTCGTTGCGCGTCGGCCGATATTCGGCGGCCATTGGCGAGGCCATGGGCATGGAATCGAGCGACGTCGCTGCACTCCGCAGTGCCGGGTATCTGCACGACATCGGGAAAGTCGCTGTCGATCGCCGCCTGTTCGGAAAGCCTGGAGCGCTGAATCCTGAGGAGATCCGCGAGATGGCGGACCACACTACCGTAGGCCACCAGATCGTCAGCACCGTGCAGTTTCCCTGGCCCAAGATTCCCGAGACGGTGCGCTGGCACCACGAGCGCAGCGACGGTTCCGGATATCCCGACCAGCTCGGTCAAGACGACTTGCCGATGGCGGTTCGCATTGTGGGTGTCGCCGACTCATTCGATGCCATGACCAGTGCGCGTCCCTATCGAGCTCCACTCTCGGTCGGCAGCGCCCTGAGTGATCTGGTCCGCATGGCCCCCGACAAATTTGATCCGAACGTGGTGCAGGCCTTGCTGATTCAGGTGCGCCGCGACGCCGTGGGCAGTGCCCGAACTCCATTGCTCGACTCGATGCAGGTGAACATTGCGGCGGCCGACATCGATCAGTTGGCCGCTACCCTGCAACACAAGGTTTCCCGCGGGAGAATGTATCTCACCAAGGAAAGCGGCCACTAGTCCCATTCTCCCAGGTTTCGACTCCGAAACCCTTTCCCTGCAATCACTTTCAAGCACTTCTGGAACCATGCCTGACAGCAACTTTTCCACCCGCCAGGGTTCATAATCAAGAGAGACGTGCTCCGTGGGGAGTCTTCATGAGATCTGTTTCTAGAAGCTCCGGCTTTGGGAGGGCCATGCTGTTTCTGCTGTGCGTGGGCCTCGCCGCCGCAGTTCCTCAACTGATCGCCAAGAAAAAGGATAAGGCCGCTGATGCCGGGGCGAGTGAGCAGAAGCGGGCGGTGCAGGCGCTCAATCGTCTGACATTTGGTCCGCGTCCTGGCGAGGTTGAGCAGGTGATGGCCATCGGCGTTGATCACTGGATCGATCTGCAACTGCACCCGGAGAAGATTCCAGACGCTGCGATGGACGCCCGCTTGGCGCCTTTTCGCACGCTACGCATGAGTTCCCAGGAAATCGCCGAGGAATTTCCCGACAATCAGATGATCAAGCAGATTGTGGACGGCAAGCGGCCCATGCCGTCCGATCCAGCCCAGCGTGCCATCGTTCAGGTACAGATCGCGCGACTGCAAGCGAAGAAGGACCGCAAGGAAGAAGCGGCCGCGCCAACTGAATCCGCTGCGGTTCCCGCTGGGCCGGCTGCAGCCGATACTGCGAAGACGGCTGAAGAACTTGCCGCGGCCGCTGCGGCGACCGCCGATCCGCCCAGCGGGCCGACCGATGGCAACGGGATGAGTGCATCGAACGGGGACGAGCATGCCATGGCACCAGGAGAGATGGCTGCGGGAACTGCCTCAGAAGATGCCAAGCTCTCGCCTGCAAACAATGCGGAAGCGCGTCGCCGCGAGGACCGTCTCTATGCCAATTCGAAGGCTCGGGAACTCATGGACCTTCCGCCGGACCAGCGCTACAAGAAAGTCATGGCGATGTCGACCGCCGACCAACTCGCATTAACCGAGTCGTTGCGCGGCAAAGGCCTGGACTTTCTGGATGGCATGGATCCCAAGCAACGAGAAACGCTCATGGCCATGGCGAATCCGCAAGCCGCGGTTCAGTCAGAACTGGTTCAGGCCAAGCTGCTTCGTGCCATTTATAGCGACCGCCAACTCGAAGAAGTGATGACCGATTTTTGGTTCAATCACTTCAACGTTTTCGTCGGCAAAGGGCCGGAGCGATTGTTGATCACGCACTACGAACAGAACGTAATCCGGCCTCACGCCTTGGGCAAGTTTGAAGATTTGCTGGTGGCTACCGCGAAGAGTCCGGCGATGTTGTTTTACCTGGACAATTGGATGAGCGTCGGGCCGAGTTCTCCGCAGGGGCTTGGAATTCCACCGCATCCATACGGGCCCTATGGCCGTCCGCGGCGCTTTCCACAGCAGCCGAATCCGAACGCGAAACGAAAGCAGGCCAGCGGACTCAACGAAAATTACGGCCGCGAGTTGCTGGAACTGCATACCCTCAGCGTAAACGGCGGATACTCACAGCAGGACGTAACCGAAGTCGCCAAAGTTTTCACCGGATGGACGATCGAAAAGCCCAACCAGGGATTGGGTTTCAAGTTCGAGCCGCGCATGCACGAGCCTGGCCCCAAGCTTGTCCTGGGACATCATATCAAGCCCAAGGGCGAAGATGAGGGCAAGGAAGTGCTGCACATCCTGGCAACCAGCCCCAAGACTGCACACTTCATCTCGCTGAAGCTCGCTGAGCGCTTTGTTTCCGATGATCCGCCGCCTGCTCTGGTCGACCGCATGGCAAAGACGTTCGAAAAGAAGAAGGGCGACATTCGCGAGGTGTTAACCACGTTGTTCCAATCGCCGGAGTTCTGGGCCGCGGACTCGTACCGGGCGAAAGTCAAAACGCCGCTTGAGTTCGTCGCATCCGCGGTTCGCGCCACCGGCGCGAATGTGGACGATGCGCTTCCGCTCGCGCGCCAGATCGGCGCCATGGGCATGCCTCTCTACGCGGCGCAGCCGCCCACGGGTTATTCCATGAAAGCCGATACGTGGGTCAGTTCGTCGGCGCTGCTGAACCGCATGAACTTCGCGCTGGGGTTGACTGGAGGCAAAGTCCGCGGTGTGAAAGTGGATGCGGTGCAGTTAGCGGGAGGTCCGCCGCCGCCGGCGGACGCGATTGTCGCGCTGTCGACGCTTGAGGGCAAGCTGCTTGCGGGCGATGTATCAAAACAGACGCACGATTCGATCGTCGCGCAGATCGAGGCGCCCGCAAAAGACTCCGCGACGGATAGGGCTGGGGCGGAGAAAAAGGGTCCACAGGGCAAGCCACCGGGATCTCCGGATACGAGTACGATGGCGGGCCTGCTGCTGGGATCGCCGGAGTTTCAGAAGAGATAGCTGCTTGCTACTAGCTCCTGGCTTCTAGCGAACCAAGTAGAAGCAGAGGAGTTAGAAGCTAATAGCTAGAGGCTAGGAGCTGTTCTTATGTCCATCACACGTCGCATCTTTCTTCGCAACAGCGCGCTGGCTGTTGTCGGAACGGCCGCGGTGCCGAGCTTTCTCACGCGGGCGGCTTTTGGCGCGCAGGAGTCCGGTACGCGAACCAAACGGCTGGTTGTCATTTTTCAGCGCGGCGCTGCGGATGGACTGAACATCGTTGTCCCTTACGCCGAACCGCAGTATTACGCGATGCGGCCCAGTATCAACATCCCGAAAAAGGCCGTACTGGATCTGAATGGTTTCTTCGGACTGCATCCCTCGATGTCGGCATTTCAGCCGTTGTGGCAGCACGGACATCTGGCCATCGTGCACGCCGCGGGATCTCCTGACACCACGCGCTCGCACTTCGACGCGCAAGATTTCATGGAAACCGGAACTCCGGGCGTGAAGATCACGGAAGATGGATGGCTGAACCGCTCGTTGCATGCCATGCCGGGGCCTGCGCAGACTTCGCCATTTCGCGCGATCGCGCTCGGGCCGTCGGTGCCGCGGATCCTCGGCGGTTCCGAGCCCGCGGTCGCGATGAATAACATCAACGACTTCTCAGTCGGCGGAAAGAATCCCAAAGGCTCGCCTGCTGCCAGCGCGTTCGAGGCCATGTATGACCACTCTTCCGACAGCGTGCTGCACGGCACCGGGGAAGAAACGTTCGATGCGGTGAAGATGCTGAAGGCCGCCGATCCGGGAAAGTATGCGGCTGATCCCGGCGCGAACTATCCCAAGGGACGCTTCGGCGACAGCCTTCGCCAACTCGCGCAATTGATCAAGGCGAATCTGGGCGTGCAGGTTGCGTTTGCCGACATCAGCGGATGGGATCACCATGTCAACGAGGGTGCGACCCAAGGTCAGCTTGCGAATGTGCTGACCGACTTCTCCCAGTCCCTCGCCGCTTTCTCGACCGATCTCGGCGATCTCATGGAAGACACGGTGGTAGTCACCATGTCGGAGTTCGGCCGCACAGCGCGCGAGAACGGCAACCGCGGCACCGACCACGGCCACGCCAATGTGATGTTTGTGCTCGGAGGTCCGGTAAAAGGCGGTAGAGTGTACGGCCGCTGGCCCGGCCTCGATCAAGCGCAACTCTACGAAGGCCGCGACCTTGCCCTCACCACGGACTTCCGGCAGGTGATCGGGGAAGCCGTTGCGCGGCACATGGGCAACACGAACCTGGCGAACGTTTTTCCCGGCTACGACAATCAGCCCGGGAAATTCCTCAAAGTGCTGGGATAACAGACTTCTGTCGTCCGCCTGTGACTACGCTGCTTCACGTCCTCGCGGGAAGCGCCGTCGTAGTGCTCCGATAAATGCGGCGTCAGCTTTCAAGGAGATCATCTCTAGCGGTGAGAAGCCTCGTCGCCATGCCAGCCAGAACGTTGTCAGCAATAAAGCAACCGTGAGCATCACGTTGGGCCACGCGTTGAGGCCCCACTGGCCGCTCCACGTGAGTTGAACAGCCGAGGAGAATGGGGCGAGATACGGGATCGGCCACTGATCCCCGTCTGGACCTCGGGAGCCGAGCACGTCTTCGAATAGGTGCAGATGGAAGCTCAGCAAACTGAGCAGTCCCGTCGTCCACCTCCGTGTTGCAATGGCAAATGCCACAGCGGCGACGACCAGCGCGAACGCCAAGTTGTGTAGCGTGTGGTGATAGAGCGAGAACCACAGCAGTGGATGGGCTGAGTTGCGGGTCAGGATTTCGGGGAGGATACCGAGTCCATCGATGTCAGGGATGACGCACGCGACCGTAACGATGGCGCGATCCTTCCGATCCAACTCGGCACAGTTGGCAAGCACCCATCCGCTGAGGAAGTGCGTGACCGGGCTCATGAGTTTGTCCCGATTAGATTTCGATCAGCACGTCGCCGTTTTCGATCTTGAGTGGATACACCGCGATCTTCGCGTTCGAATCTTGCGCGGCTTGGCCGGTCTTGGGGTCCCATGCCCAGCCGTGCCAGGGGCAGACGACCTTGCCATTTTCGATCATGCCCGCACCGAGCGGGCCGCCGCGATGCAGGCAGACGTTGTCCATGGCGCTGTAGGTGCCGTTGACGTTGGCGACGCAGATGGTCTTGCTGCCGCAGGGATATTCGTTGGCAGTGTCGGCGGCCGGGAGTTCGCTTTGCGCAGTGAGCTTGATGAAGTTTGGCATGATGGATTCAATCTCGCACAGTCTAGACGCCGGCTACAGCTATCGGGTAATCGCCAGCATGCTGCCGACCACGGTGATTGCGACCGACAGCAGGTTCAATCCTGACCAGATCAGGGCGGCGATCTTTGGAGTTCCTTTGCCCAAGAAGCCTAGCACGACGCCCGCCGTTCCCAACAAAAGACCTGCCACGACTGCGACTGCGAAGAGCGTCGCAGCGAAGGCACTCTCCCCGCGATAGTGCATCACAACGGTGAGGACGAGGTCCGCGGCTACGGCGATGGTCGCGCACAGGAAGCCTGTCAGAGCTGACTTCTCCCGCCATCCCGACCAGACGCGCTTGACCCGGAGAACCCATGCCCAAGTGCAGGCGAGCAGCACGGCTTCCGAGATGGCGATGATGTCACCCGCGTCCATGCTGTGGCTTCCAATATTGGACTGGCTCGCAACAACTGCGACGGCTGCCGAGCTTTGCTCGGCGGACAGCCGATGGCGGCTGTCCCCACATGAAAGTGTTTTGCTGACAGCTGAAGGCTGAGAGCTGACAGCTTATTTCGGTTGCAGCGTTTGCGCGATCATCACCTGGCGCTTGAAGTTCTCGACCATGTTCGGATCGAGGCGGACTTCGGTCGGCTTCTTCGCCAGCGTCATCGTGTCGATCTTGTCCTGCAGTTTGAGCAGCGCGTAAAAGAGGTTCTCGGGACGCGGCGGGCATCCGGTGACATAGACGTCGACCGGGACGATCTTGTCCACGCCCTGCAGCACGGCATAGGTATTGAACGGGCCACCGACAGAAGAACACGCCCCCATTGAGATTACCCACTTCGGGTCGGGCATCTGGTCGTAAATGCGCTTCACCACCGGAGCCATTTTCAGTGTGACTGTGCCGGCGACGATCATCAAGTCGCTCTGGCGCGGGCTGGGACGGAAGACCTCCGACCCGAAGCGCGCGATGTCGAAACGCGAAGTTGAGGACGCGATCATCTCGATCGCGCAGCAGGCCAGACCAAACGTCATCGGCCAGACTGCCGACTTGCGTGCCCAGTTGAAGACGTAATCAACTGTGCTGATCATGAAATTCTTTTCGAACTTGTTCTGCAACCAGCCCATGCGTGGGACCTCGCGTAGCTCTACCGGGGAAGCTCTACACAGGCAGTCTAGGTAACGCGGGATGGGCTGTCAAACAGGCTTTCCTTTAAGGACGGCCGTTGGCTCCGGGCTCGACGTCTCCACCAGTTCCAGCACCGCCTTCCGTAGCGGCTTCATGAGCGGCAGTGTGGAAATGCGCAGGAGGTTCACGAGCAGGCTGAGGCTCTTGTCCGTGAGGCGTTGGGTCTTCTCCTGATTCGGCGATCGGTCGTAGAGCCAGAACATGATCAGTGCCATCTGATACAGCCAGAGCAGATACGGCAGGCGCGGTTGCAAGTCCGCCGGGACTTTCGTTTCGCTGCCTTCCACGGCAATCCGCATATGCTCGATCGCGCCCTCGCGGATGGCGCGCGTTTCATCGCTGAACGGGGAAAGTGGGTCGGTGCTGTCGGGCGCGTGACGGAAGAGCGCTGCGCAGAATTTGCGATTCGGTTCGAGCAACGCGAGACGCTTTTCGAGGATGCAGCGGATACGGTCCTTGAGCTTTTTGTGGCCGGCGAGCGCCTCGAGGACGGGTTCATTGCTGCTGGCCTGCATCTCGGCGTAAAAGGCGAGCACGATGGCGTCTTTCGACGAGAAGTAGTAGTACGCGCCTCCCAGGGCCACACCGGCTTTGGCGGCGATGTCGCGCATGGTGGTCGGTTCAAATCCCTTCTCGCGAAACAGTTCCATCGCAACCTCATAAATCTTGCGACGGGTGTCTTCCGCGCGCGGCGTGGTCCTGGGTTTCAGAGACAAGGGTTTCAGAGACAAGGGCTTCGCCGTCGTGTCCGTCATTGCAGGAACTCCCGCACGGTAGAAATCGGAGCCGCACCAGCGGGCAGTGCGCAGGGTTCGAGTTCCACCTGGCGCAACTCCTCGGCGATCGTCTCTGTACTCAGCCAACTGGAGAGCCGATGCCGGTTTTTCGACAAGACGACAAACGCTTGTCGCGCCAGTGGCGCCAATAGTGGATGCGTGAGCCGCGCGGCCCAGTCGCGGTACTCCACCAGCGCGTAGAGAACCATGATCCAGGCGCGGTTATTGAGGTACACCGCGCCTTCGTCGCTGATCACGGCGAGATCGTCCTTGGTGGCAATCTGTTCCAGCTCTGGAAACAGGCGCCGCGCCTTTTCTGAGCCGGCTTCGAGCACTGCGATGCCGATCCACGAACGCTGGATCAGGATCCAGTCTTTCAAGCGGCGGCAGATCTCGCACTTCGGATCGTAGAGCACGTAGAGCTTCTGCATACGCGTACCTCCTCTCGAGTTGCGCGGGCGCCCTCGCCCGCGACTGTTCCCGGCATAATTTCCTACCCCATCACCGCGGCACTGCAACTTTCAGCATGGCGTCGGGTGCCACGGGAGGAGTGGGCGTCAATGGGCCGCGGACAGTCCGGGCGCTCCGGCGGATGCTGGAGAAAACATACAGGTTGAAGAAGTGCATGGCGCCGAGGATGAGCAGGACCATGCCCATCTTGTCGCTCAGCAGTTCGATCGCGGCGCGCGAGGTGCTGATAACGTCGGCCGTCTTCAGCGCGAGGGAGACGAAGCCAATATTGATGAGATAGAAGCCGACGACCAGCAGATGATTGACCGAGTCGGCGAGTTCCGCGTTGCCGTGAAAGGCGTCGACCAGGAAGATGGCGCCCCGTTTGTACAGGGTGCGGGCGACCCAGATGGTCAAAGAAACGCTGATCAGCAGATAGACCAGATAAGTGGTGACGATGATGTTGTTGGCGGTTCCCATGGCGTTCTCCTTCTTGTTGAACGTGTTCAAAAATCACTATATCTCTGGCGGGAGGGCGGGTCAAGGATAAAATTGAACATGTTCAACTATGGCTGGCGCAAGGACTTAGCTGGTCGCCGGAAATCTCAACCGACCCCGTAGGTAGGACGATTGTAGGATAATGTCGTGGGCATTCTCGGGCGATGCGGCGAAAGTCCTCGCCTTCTGAAGGACAGTGGGAAGAGTGGTAAGCTAGTCGCCTTCAGGTCTCGCCCATGTTGCGGGCGGCGGGGCGCTGGCATATTGGCAGGTGGTAAGAATTTTTTGTTCACGAATTCGTAACACTTTCCCGATAAGATTAATGGACTAGCGCTACACCGCTGTAGAAACGAGCCTACAAATTCGCGTTGTTGGGATTCCCAGGGAAAGCATGCCGGTACGAGAGTTCGTCAAAGATGATCTCCCACAGGTTCTAAGCCTGTATTGGAATTTCATGGGCTCTCGGAAGGGGCCCGCTCCGGACGAACTTGCGAGTTCTTTCACGGAACTCTATTTCTCCAATCCTTCGGTGGAGAGCGCAAGCCCATCCTTTGTGTACCAGGACAGCAGCGGAGAGGTCGTGGGGTTTCTGGGTATTACTTCCCGGAAGATGTCGCTGTCTGGTCAACCCATTCGCGCCTCTTTCGCCGGTAATTTTGTGGTACATCCCAAGGCTCGGTCGGGTCTGGCCGCCCCCCGTTTGGTCGCCGCCTACATGGCTGAAAATCACGATCTGTTACTGACGGATTCAGCCAATGACGCTTCTCGCCACATCTCGGAGCGGCGCGGCTTCCAACTTATTCCCGCGCTCAACATTCATTGGTCCCGGCCCTTGCGGCCAAGTTCTTACGCGACCTACGTCGTCTCTCGCACCGTGATTCCCAAAGCATCTTCGACGCTAAGGTTTGCCGCGAAACCCTTCTGCTTGGCTGCGGACCCCTGGTTTAAGCCGCGTCCCCGCACCCGGTCGAAGCTGTACGGAACAGAATTGACACCGGAAACACTCCTGCAGTGCTTGAATGAATTCCGGAAAGGCTACTCCCTCTGGCCTGATTACAACCTGGAATTCCTGGCCTGGCTGCTGAACTTTATCGGGCGGAAAGGCAAACGCGGAGATCTCCGCCGGATCGCGGTTCGCGACGAGAGCGGGACTGTCGTTGGCTGGTACATTTACTACGTCAAGCCGGGTGAGGTCGCGGAGGTCGTACAGATCGGTGGCGATCCGAAATTGACGAAAGATGTCCTAGGTCACCTCTGGCAGGACGCCTGGGACCAAGGAGCAATTGCCCTTCATGGCCTGACGGACTTTGAGCGGATGGCCGATTTTTCTGACGAAGGATGTTTCTTCACTTGTCGTGGCGGCTGGGCTCTGGCGTATTCGCGCAAGCCCGAACTCATTGAGGCTCTCCAACGCGGCCACGGCTTTCTCTCGCGCCTCGATGGCGAGTGGTGCCTCCATCCCGGCGAGTGATAACGAGCGATCAGGCGGCATCGTTTCGGTCCCCCTAACGTTTTTGGCGCGTCTGGTTTACTATCCGCAGCATGCAAGCGTTTGAAACCTTTGCGAAATTTCTCGCGATTACCACTCTCTCACTTGTTGTCCTTGTCTTTGTCGTATCACCAACCTTGGTGGCCCAAGCGACGGCGCCCACCGCGGAGGCGTCGCCCGGAACCGTCCACGTCGATGCGACGCCTGGGCATGCGATCAACGCTTTCGATCCCGATAGCGCTTTGGGTAGCTCTATCGACGTCCTGTCGCGGGATGGAATCGACAAGGTCTATACGCCCCACATTCTGCAGGAGTCGCTCTCGGCGGGCTGGGGACCGATCACGTATCGCAACAATTCCGAACTCCGCATGGCTGCCTGGCATTGGACCGAGAATGGAACCTGGAGCGACACGGCTCATAAGAGTGGATACTTTACCGGCAGCACCGAACTCAAAGAGCCGATTCGCTACATTCTGTCTTACGCGCTGCCTCATCGCGGCTTCTCGACCAGCGGTGACCGGCCACTGCAGGGGCCGAATCTCATTTACTGGAAGAGCAATCCGTATCTCACCAGCAAATTCACCGGGGAGAGCGACGCAATGCACCCGCAATGGGTGGTCGTCGATCTGAAGGCGGAGAAACCGGTGAATGCGATTCGCATCGGTTGGGAGAACCCCTATGCGAAGACGTACCAGGTGGAGTACTGGGTGGGGAAGCGCGCACTCGATTTCGATGAGGGCCCGCAGGGTGAATGGAAAACTTTCCCTTCCGGAGCAATTAAAAACTACCAGGGCGGCGGGACAGCTTACCTGAAATTCGGCGACACTCCAGTCACGACCCAGTACCTGCGCGTGTTGATGACGGAGTCGTCGAATACCTGCGATCTGCATGGAGCCGACGACGTCCGCAACTGCGTTGGCTATGCGATTCAGGAAATCCGTGTGGGCACAGTTGATTCCAATGGCGCTTTTGCCGAGGTCCAAAAGACGTTCAGCGAAAAGCCGACTACGTACGACACGTCTTCAATCGATCCCTGGCATTCGGCCGCTGACGGGAACAACACTGGCAGCTACCAGCATAGCGGTTTCGATCTGTTCTTTAGCAGCGGGCTTACGAATAACCTGCCGGCGATGATTCCAGTGACTCTGCTTTACGGAACGCCCGACGATGCGGCCGCCCAGATTGCCTACATCGAAAAGCGCGGCTACCGCATTGGATATATCGAGATGGGCGAGGAGCCGGACGGCAAGCACGCCATGCCGGAAGATTACGGCGCCTTATACGTCCAGTGGGCGGACGCCATTCACAAGGTCGATCCGCAGCTCAAGCTCGGCGGGCCGGTTTTCGAGGGGGTGAATGAGGACATCCGGGTATGGCCTGATGCGCAGGGGCGGGTCTCGTGGATGGGCCGCTTCGTCGACTACTTGAAAGCGCATGGACATCTTTCCGATCTGGCCTTTGTGTCGTTCGAGCACTATCCGTTCGAGCCTTGCGACATCACGTGGAAGACGTTGTACACCGAACCGAAGTTGATGAAGCACATTCTGCAGGTGTGGAGGGATGACGGCGTTCCGAAAGACGTTCCGCTCATGGTGACGGAGAACCATCTGGCTGCGGCCCTGACTGGCCCTATGACCACGATCTTCGCGGCGCTTTGGTTGGCCGACAATGTTGGCTCGTTCTTTGAGGGTGGAGGCGCAGCTTTCTATCACTCGCCGATCCAGCCGCAGGGCATTCAGAAAACTTGTCTGGGATGGTCGTCATGGTCGAATTTTGTCTCGAATGAGGAATACGACATCCTGGGCTACACGTCGCCATATTTTGCGGCGCACATGATCAACCTGGAGTGGGTGCAGCACCGGGCGGGCGTGCATCACATGTTTCCGTCGTCCACGGACATCAAGGATGCAGAGGGCAACGTGCTGGTGACGTCGTATGCAGTGCATCGTCCTGACGGGAATTGGTCGATCATGCTGGTCAACCGCGACGAGAACAATCCGCATAGCGTCCGTGTGCAATTTGAGGATTCCCGGAACAAGCAGAATGCGTCGTTCGCTGGGCCAGTTACGCTCGTGACGTTCGGAAGCGAACAATATGTGTGGATCGACGACGGACCAAACAGCCATCCGGACCCGGATCACGCGCCGGTCGCGAGTATTGTGCCGCTGGGTC
>Ga0335083_10001777_pt1 | contig 29308 bp, 20 predicted proteins | sample Lox_Sample_42_FD_206716 | JGI IMG/M metagenome (GOLD analysis project Ga0335083, IMG submission 206716) | Soil microbial communities from Loxahatchee National Wildlife Refuge, Florida, United States - Lox_Sample_4.2 | ecosystem: Environmental > Terrestrial > Soil > Wetlands | place: USA...
GCCAGCAACGGCGTGAATTTTGTGGTGGGTGTGATCTGCGGAGAGAACGCCCAGGCCGGCACGGATGGGCAAAACGGGGATTGGGGCTTTGCAACGCCCTGCGTTACAGGGAACAACGTCAATGGCTACGCCCCTCTATCTTTTGGGTACTGGGTGGGAAACCCCACTTCTACTGCCTTCGATCTGGGAATCTATGCGGACAGTTCCGGTGCTCCGGGCGCTCTGCTATGCCACACCGGAACAACGGCAGTAGCTCCCACAGCAGGATGGAACAACCTCTCCCTGTCCGGGAAGAGCTGCCCTACGCTGACTGCCAGCACCCGCTATTGGATGGGCTACATCACGGGCTCGAATACGATCCAGCAGGGGATCGTGAGCGGAACGTGTCCGGGGACTTCCTTGAACGGCGTGTATACAGGTTCTATGCAAGGAAGCGCGGTTCTTCCCAATCCCTTTGGACCAAATGCGGGAACTCCCTCCTGCTATTCGATGTATCTGGTACTGAACAGCGTAACTACGGCTCCGACGATTACGAGCCTATCGCCAGCGTCCGGCCTGGTAGGAACTCCAGTCACCATTGCGGGGACGAACTTCGGATCTACGCAAGGAACCAGCACAGTCGCCTTCAATCAAACTCCAGCGACGGTGACGAATTGGAGCGCGACGAGCCTTTCCACTTCTGTGCCAAATGGATCGACAACCGGCAATGTGGTGGTGACAGTGGGGGGAGTGGCGAGCAACGGCGTCAACTTCACCATGACTCCCACGATTACGAGTCTCTCGACTACTTCCGGGCCTGTGGGGACGCCGGTCACGATAACAGGTACAAACTTTGGACCTACGCAAGGAACGAGCACCATCACCTTCAACCAAACGACAGCGACAGTGACGAGTTGGAGCGCGTCAAGCATTGCGACGACGGTCCCCAGCGGAGCAACGACAGGCAATGTGGCGGTCACTGTAGGCGGTTTTGGCAGCGATGGCGTGAATTTTACGGTGACGCCCTCAATCACGAGCTTGAATCCGACTTCGGGGTCGGTGGGAACGCCGGTGACAATTACCGGGACGAACTTTGGATCTACTCAAGGAACGAGCACTGTCACTTTCAACCAGACCTCGGCGACGGTGACGAGTTGGAGCGCGACGAGCATCGCGACGACGGTCCCCAGCGGAGCCACTACAGGGAATGTGACGGTGACGGTTGGTGGCTTTGCCAGCACCGGCGTGAACTTTACGGTGACTCCATCCGCACCTACGATTACGACCCTCAATCCGACGTCAGGCGCTGCGGGGACCACCATCACGATAACGGGTGCAAACTTCGGATCTACTCAGGGAACCAGCACAGTCACGTTCAATGGAACGACAGCCAACGTAACGAGTTGGAACGCAACAAGCATCGCGGCGACAGTTCCCAGCGGAGCGACCACCGGGAATGTGGTGGTCAAGGTAGGAGGTGTGGCTAGCAACGGGGTAAACTTTACTGTACCCCCAATTATTTCGAACTTGAATCCGACATCAGCCCCTGTAGGAACTACGGTTACGATTACAGGGACGAACTTCGGATCGACGCAAGGAACGAGCACAGTCGCCTTCAATCAAACCCCAGCGGCGGTGACGAGTTGGAGCGCCACCAGCATCGCGGTGACGGTCCCGAGTGGAGCAACCAACGGGAACGTAGTGGTCACGGTAGGCGGCTTTGCTAGCAATAGCGTGAACTTTACAGTGACACCCTCAATCACGAGCTTGAATCCGACCTCGGGCTCGGTGGGAACGCCAGTCACGATTACGGGGACGAACTTTGGATCTACGCAAGGAACCAGCGCTGTGACTTTCAATCAGACCTCGGCGACAGTGACGAGTTGGAGCCCGACGAGCATCGCGACGACGGTCCCCAGCGGAGCGACCACCGGGAATGTGGTCGTCACCGTGAGCGGTTTTGCCAGCAATGGCGTCACCTTTACGGTGACTGCCGGCTCAGCGCCTACGATCTCAAGCTTAACTCCAACGTCGGGTGCTGCAGGGATGGCGGTGACGATTGCAGGTACGAACTTCGGATCGACTCAGGGAACGAGCACTGTTACCTTCAACCAGACCGCGGCGACAGTGATGAGCTGGAGTGCGACGAGTATCGTGGCGAAAGTGCCCAACGGAGCAACCACGGGGAATGTGGTGGTCAAGGTGGGAGGCATAGCGAGCAATGGCGTGAGCTTCACGGTGACTTCCGTATGCGGAGAAACGGCCCAGGCTGGCATAGATAGTAACAATGCGAATTGGGGCTTTGCATCCGCTTGTGTTACGGGAAGCGACGCCAACGGTTACACTCCGGCCTCTTTCCAATACTGGGTGGGGAGCCCCACTTCCACTTCCTTCGACCTCGGAATTTACGCCGATGCTTCTGGTTCTCCCGGTACCCTGCTCTGCCATACCGGAACGACAGCTATAGCCCCCGCCGCGGGTTGGAACAACCTTTCTTTCGCGGGCAAGGGCTGCCCTACGCTGGCTGCCAACACGCGGTACTGGATGGGCTACATCACCGGCTCAAACACGATCCAGCAGGGTATCGTGAGTGGAACATGCCCAGGAACGGCGTTGGTGAGCGTGTATACAGTTTCAATGCTGGGGAGTGCGGTCCTTCCCAGTCCGTTTGGACCAACCGCAGGAACTCCGTCTTGCTATTCCATGTATTTGATTCTGAATAACAAGTAGTAACCACGAAATCGCCTTAGCATAGCGGGCGGTGTCTGAGCCCTTGAGATTCCCTCGTCTCACGCTATGGGAAAACCCGTTGAGAAGATCCTGTGCGCCGCGTGAGGCAAACGGCGATCGAAAAAGACAGCGAATCGGGAAAAGTTGAGACAGGACTTGACATCGTTGGTAGAATGATTTGACTGTTCGTTTCCTGGAAGGTATTGCGTTCTCGCAATACTTCAATGAACAGATAGCTGTGCGGTATCCGCCTGGTCCGCGTGCATCCCCCCTTCTGGACGCGGTTGTTACTCGGTTACATCGACAAGCATATTCGAATAGCGGGCCCAAGTTTCCGAGTCGATCTTCGGAAAGGGATCTCGCTTAGCTCAAATTCAGATCCGATCTTACAGAGATCGAGGGGATTTGCTCATGCGAGGGGTGCGAGAAGCAACTTTCAAGGGATCCGTTCGAGCTGTTGTTGCCGTGTTTTTGCTTTGCGGGGTGTGCGGAACAGGTGAGGCGGCTTCATCTGTACAGACAACCGCGAATGCATCGGCTGGAACTGCTAGTACTTTTTCATTATCATTCCCCGCGAATACCGCAAAAGGAAATACCATCCTTGTTGCGTTTGATTTTGACACAAACTCCACTCCTTCCTCCATCGCCGACTCTCAGGGGAACATCTTCACCGAAGTTGGGAGCCAGCTGACCTCGCCTGGAGGCGCGCGCAGCCGCGTCTACTGCGCCAAGAATATCAACGGCGGCGCGGACACGGTCACCGTGACACTTTCCGCCAGTTCGGCCTGGATCGAACTATACATTTCTGAATACTCAGGCTTGGATACCGAAAATCCCATCGACGCCCAGGCAGGCGCTTCGGGCAGGGCTGGTTCGGTTTCAAGCGGCTCGGTCGCCACTTCCGTAGCGGGCGATATTTTGTATGGCTATTGTGTGGGCGATTGGGCTTGTACATCGGGGCTAGGTTTTGCGGCCCGTTCAACGTTCCACAGCAATCTTATCGAGGATATGACGGCCGAGAACCCAGGCGGTTACGCGGCTACGGGCTCCGCCACGAATGGTTGGTCGATGCAGGTGGTAGCGCTGAAGCCGAGTTCCTCCGGAGTTGATACAATCGCACCGTCCGTTCCCACAAATGTAGCCGCTTCGGCCGTGTCTCCATTGCAGATCAATCTTTCTTGGAGTCCATCTGCCGATAACGTCGGCGTAGCCGGGTATCAGGTCTTTCGCAACGGAGCCCAAATCGGCACGACAACCGCCACGTCCTATATGGATACGAATCTGGCGGCGTCCACAGCGTATTCGTATACCGTCGCCGCCTTCGACGCGGCCGGAAACATCTCGGCGCAATCGGCCGCTGTAGTTGCGACAACTTCCCCATCAGACACTCAACCACCTTCCGCGCCGGCGAGTCTGACTGGTACGACGTTACCCACTCAAGTGGATCTCTCGTGGAGCGCCTCGACGGACAATATTGGCGTGGCGGGATATCACGTCCTCCGGAATGGCAGTCAGGTGGGAACGACATCGGCAACCTCGTATGGGGATACGGGGTTGGCCGCTTCAACCACGTACACGTACACGGTCACTGCCTTCGATACGGCCGGAAATGTATCCGCTCCAAGTAGTCCTATCGCCATAACAACCGCGGCAAGCCAACCCGGTACTCGCCTGATGCTCAGTACGAACGGCAAATACCTTGTGAACTCGAATACCGGGCAACCGGTCTTCCTAACAGGAGATAACGGATTTCTGGCGTCATTGATGCTCTCAAATGCCGACGTCACAACTTATCTGAATGATCGGGCCGCAAGAGGCTTCAACGCGATTTGGATGGGCGTAGTTGACCAGTTAGACCAGAACAATCCCCCGAAAGATTTCTTCGGCAACGTGCCTTTCGACGGGGCCTGGTTCACTAACCCCGATGCGGCGTACTGGGCACATCAGGATGCAGTGATTCAACAGGCAGCTTCCCTGGGCATCACGGTTTTCTTACACATTTCCTTCGTAGGGAACGCGGACGGGAATGTCTACGACACCCCGGCTTATCTGGCCAGCTCTGATGCGACGATGACGGCGTACGGAACATTCATCGGGAACCGGTACAAGAGCTACGACAACATCGTTTATGTTCTGGGTGGAGACTACGATCCCTCACAACCGGCCGTAGCGACAAAGCTCAATGATTTGGCCACCGGTTTGGCAGCGGCGGATCCGGGTCACCTGATAACCATTGAAGCCTGTCGAGCCTGCTCTCCGCCTAATCAATCGAGCCTCGGTGCCTATGGAAGTTCTCTTCCCTCGTGGCTGGGCTTGAATTGGCTTGACGCAACGCAGTCCGCCGTCGTCACAAGCTCACAAACAAACTTCTCCCGGACGCCGTTTTTGCCACCTTTTATGGGCGAGGATTGGTACGAGCGCGAGCATGGAATCACGGGATTTCAAGCTCGGCAGGAAGGATATTGGGAGGTCTTGAGTGGTTCCTACCTGGGTAGAATATTTGGGAACGGTGCCATTTGGTCTTTCAATGCCACCCACGCGGGGAACACCACTCCTTCGTGGCAGACCCAACTGAGTTCCCAGGGGTCTGTGGGACAAGAGTATCTGGGTCAGTTGATGCGCTCGCGCGAGCATTGGCTTATGGCTCCCGATACATCAAACACAGTGCTGACGGGAGGATTCGGTTCCGGTTCGACGCTATCGGTTGCAGCACGGTCGAGCGACGGGCAAACGATCATCGCCTACTTTTCCGACGGCAACGCCACCGCCAAGACGATCAACATGACCAAGATCGCATCGATCACGTCCACAGCACGGGCGTGGTGGTACAACCCGCAAACCGGAGCGGCGACGCCGATCGGAACGTTTCCGAACAGCGGCACGCAAAGCTTCACGGCGCCCGACGGAAACGATTGGGTGCTGGTTATTGACGACGCGTCTGCGAATCTTCCAGCACCTGGTAGCGCCGATCTAACCCAGAATTCGGGACCTCAGGTCACGTCGTTGGCGTGTTCCCCTACATCCGTTATGTCTGGTGCCTCATCAACCTGTCAGGTAACACTGAATCAGAACGCACCGTCAGCCGGCGCAGCAATCGCGATTATCAACACTAACTCGAGTGCATTATCGGTGCCCGCCTCGCTGATGGTTGCTTCAGGAACATCAACGAGCACATTTGCGGCAACCGCCGCGATGGTGAGCACGCCCCAGACAGCCACAGTGACAGCCTCGCTCAATGGAGGTTCTTCAGCCACCACGCTCTCGATCCAAGCTCCGATGATGGTTAGCAGCTTGATCTGTTCACCGGCGACCGTAAGCTCCGGCGGTACATCTACCTGCACGGTTACGCTCAACCAGCCATCACCGCAGGAAGGTACAACAATTTCGCTGACCAACAGCAATCCAGCTGCGGTAGCGGTGGCCGCTTCCGTGACGGCGGCCTCCGGGGCGTCAACGGCCAGCTTTACCGCAGCGGCCGCGGTGGTGAGCGCATCGCAGTCGGCGGCTTTGACGGCGTCGGTGGGCACAAGTTCCCAGTCCACTTCGCTGACCATTTTGTTTACCGATAATGTGCCGCCTTCCGTTGCGATTACGTCGCCAACGGGGGGACAAATGGTGAGTGGAACGATTACCCTGAGCGCAAACGCTTCTGACAATGCGGGAGTAGCCTGGGTGCAATTCAAAGTAGACGGCGCGGTGGTGGGGCCACAACTGACGGCTTCGCCGTACAACTATTCGCTGGTAACAACTTCACTGACGAATGCGATGCATACGATCACGGCTGTAGCGTCCGACACGTCGGGCAATTTGGCCACCAGCGCGGCGATCGGCATTACCGTGAACAACGTCTCGAAGGCGATCTCTTTCGTTCAGGCCACCGCGAAGTCTTCATCAGCAGCGGGCAAATCTTTGGCGCTTTCTTTTTCATCAAACACCACGGCCGGTAACCTGATTCTTATCGGGTTTGATTTTGATCCCAACGCGGTGCCTTCCTCTGTCACCGACTCACAGGGAAATCTCTTCACCCCCGTGGGTGAGCAACTTACTTCTCCCGGCGGAGCCCGCAGCCGTGTCTATTTCGCACAGAGCATCAACGGCGGCCCCGACACCGTCACTGTGAATCTCTCCGCTAATTCCGCCTGGATCGAACTGTACCTTTCCGAATATTCCGGAGTGGATACCGTGAGTCCCCTGGACGCGCAAGCCGGAGCTTCTGGCAGCAGCAGCACTGTCTCAAGCGGCAACGCCAGCACGTCGCAGGCCGGCGATCTGATTTACGGCTACTGTGTGGGCGACTGGGCTTGCACCGTGGGCAGCGGTTTTGCGGCTCGCTCGACGTTTGACAACAACCTGATTGAAGACAGAACGGTGGGCAATGCCGGGAGTTACGCGGCCACAGCATCCGCCAACCGAGGCTGGTCCATGCAGCTCGTGGCGTTGAAGAAAGCCCCGTGACGCCGGGCGAGCCGGGGATAGGCTGAGGGAGTTTTCGTTCGCGAGCTAACGGTTAGAGAGATGTTGCCGGCGGGCGATAGAGAGAGGTCTGACCAGGGCCGAGAGATGATCGGCCAGGTTAGGCCCGCAGGCAAGAAGGCCACTGGGCAGGCAAGAAAACCACTGAGCAGAGTCCGCCCGTTTCTAACGTGGGCCGCGCGTCGGGAAGTATTCGCGCGTGTCCTCCCGCCGATTCCGCCAGTCTGTCACGGCCTCAAAAGGAGTTTACTTCTTGCGATTCTCGGGCGTGTAGTGCGACTGCAGGTAAAGGATGATTTTTGGGGTGGCATCATCTGGGATCGATGCCCCGTAAGTCTTCACCATCTTGTTTACCTCAGCTGTCCAAGCGTCCGCTGGCAAGGGAGGCTGCATGATGATGTAACGGGGGCTGTGGCAGGTGTTGCAGTACGAAGCCACTTCCTGTTCGCCGTCGCCTGACGCAAGAATGGCCGGGTAGAGAATGTAGGAACCCACGTCGTAGGATGCTCCTGTGGGCGCGACGCGCGGAAGCGCCTGGCGAATCATGCCCGATCCTCCGGAGGTATAAAATCCTGCGTTGAATTCGCCACATAGCGCGGCGCTCGCGAAGAGCGCGCACAACCCAATCGCCAATGAGAACCACCTAGACGACATCACTGGCCCCTCGTCACGCAGCGTTCCCTACCAGGATCTCTTGCCGCTCGATCCGATTCCAAAGATAGCCGCCCGGATTCCATTTCATCTCGTCCGACTGTGAGTGGCCTTGGCCATCCGTCGCTCGGACGGCGACCTCATATTTTCCGGGGCGCTTCGGAACCCATGCAAGCTCCCAGGTTCGAAACGAAAATGGTCCAGCGTCCTCTCCGAGGTGGGCGGGGCGCCAGTTGGCGCCAGCATCGACGGAGATTTCGACCTTCGCGACGCCACCGTATCCACTGAACGCGATCCCGCGCAACCGCACGGGCAGGTCAGAAGGAATCTTCGAGGAGCCATCGGGAGAGATCAGAAACGAGCGCACCGGCATCTTCGCGATCGGAATCGTTTTGACTTTCCCGGCCTTCACGTCGTCGGGAGTGGTAGAACCTTCCGCAGTATCGGGGATACGATATGCGGTTTTCATCCAGAAGTTGTCGTCGGGCCTGTCGAGAACGCGAATCCACGAAAGCGACTTCACCCAGTACGTCGCAAAATAGCCGGGCACAACGAGACGAACCGGGAATCCGTTCAGCATCGGCAGAGGTTCGCCATTCATCGAGTAGGCAACGATGCATTCATCGACCACCGGGTCGTTCAAGTCCAGAGATTTCATGAATCGGTTCGAACCAAAGCCTTCCGGACCTTTGCCGCGGTCCAAACCCTCGAATTGCACTTGAACCGAAGCGCTCTTGAGCTTAGCCGCATCGAGAATTTCGCGGAGTCTTACACCTTGCCATAGCGCATTTCCCATCGCGCCGTTGCCCCATTGGCCCCCGGGCACGCGAGGCTGCAGCCGGCTCCGGCTGTTGCCGGAGCATTGGTTTACGGCGGCCACCGAAACGGACTTAAACCGGCTGACCAAGTCCGGGAGACTCAGCGCAAGGGGATTGTCCACATTACCTTCAACGTGTATCCGCCACTCTCTCAGGTCTACAGAATTCGGAAGAGTCTCCAGGTGCCAGCGAACGTAGAACACATCATTGGGCGTAAATTGATTCGAGAAGAAATGCCGCGGCGTCTCGAGTTGGACCGGCCGGTCCGTTAAGAGGATCAGGGGTGACTTCTGAGGTTCCGTCACGAGCGGCCCGACGGAATTCCAGTACGGATTTGCGCCCGGCCCGGTGAAATCTGGAACGCTACGAGCGGCAGGCTCTTGAGCTGTTGCCGCGACAACTTTGCAGACCCCGCCCAGCCCTAGTACTCCGGCAGCCGTGCTCAACGTGTTTAGAAATCGGCGTCTCGAAAGCTCGTGCATGGAAATCGGCGCGCCCCAGGCCGCGTGATTATCGTGCACCGGACCCTCGGGTCAATGAATGCTTGGTGAACGAGAGGTTAACACACGATGTGGAGAAACCAAGCCGATTCTGACTACAAATGGGAGGATGCCGAGGGGGAAGGAAAGGGGCTAGGAGGCGAGACGGTTTACCGCATCGGGACGGGACTGCGGGGGATTGGGAAACCGGGCCAAAGAGCGGCGGAGGGCCTGAACGGTGTTCCAGACCTTGGGGATGCGGCGAAACACGGTGACCGTAGGGCTTCGTTTTTCGAGAATTTGAACGGGAACTTCTTCGACGTTGATTCCGAGGCGCCAGGCCAGTAAAACGATTTCCGTCTGAAAAACCTCGTCCGTGGTGACGGCGGTTTCGCAGAGTTTCCTGGCTGTCGAACGCTCGATGCTCTTGAGACCGTGCGTGTCGGTTCCGGGATATCCAATGAGGAGCTTCAGGAAGACATAGTTGTAAAGCAGGGTCAGGAGGCGGCGTTTGATGGGGCGGCGGTCGATGGAATGAGGATGACGCTTCGAGCCCACTACAAATTGCGCGCGATTGGCCCGAAAAAGGTCGATGGAGGCAGCGACGAAGCGGTGGTCGAGGAAATCGCACTCCAGAATCGAGAGGTGAGTTCCCCGGCTCTCGAGCATTCCTTTCTTAATGGCTTCACCGTAGCTCCCGCGAGAGATGGTGCATATGCGGACCAGGTCCGGGAACCGGCGCTGAAGACGGGCGCAAGCCTCCATGGTCCCGTCGGTCGAGCCATTCTCCACGACAATGATTTCCTTCAACACCCCGGCGAGATCTCCGGGAAGGGTCTCCACAAAATGAGCGACATAGGATTCGAGATGGGCGGCCTCATTGTGAGCAGGAATCACGATACTGAAGTCCATCAGAGTAGCTCCTTCGCTGCCGCTGCCGCAGACTCCATGGAGTCTTCCATGCTCGTGTAGTCCCAAAGTCCGTAACGCCCGATCGGCAAGACGCAAGATTCCCGCAAACGTTTCAGAATGCGGGCGACAACGACATCCCGCTGCGGCGTGAGATGAACGTAGGCATGGCGCATCACGTGGACGACGACGCATATGACATCGCGAGTCTCGATCCAGCCCAATCGCTCGAGTGCGGCAAGAACCTTTGGTTGCAAATCATCCACAAGGTTCGCGCCGTCCACATGCTGCGCGGGCAACCCCACCTCAACATAGAGCGAACTATGCCCGGGCGTGCAGGTTCCCTTGCCGATGTTGGAATAAAAGCCGACGCGATAAAACGGAATGGAGCGGTCCGGCACGTACAGCCAGTGAACATCTTGAAACTCCGCGCGCAACGGACCACGGAGGCCAATGTTGAAGCTGATCGTTGAGCTGTGAGACAACTCGGTCGTCAGAGCTCTGAGCTCTTCATCGTCGGTCATCGAGCAAAAATCCTTCAGGGGCAGGCTCGAGAGAATGGCATTCCACGCGAAGGTTTCTCCGGTCTTTGTGCGAAGCGTCTTTTCGCGCAAGTTCACCGAAGCCACATCCTGGTTTACGGCGCAACGCGCCAGTCCCGCCCTCAGCCCTTCGACGAGTCGCGCTATGCCGCCGGTCTTGGGATACCAGAAATTTGAGTTGTAGCTCTTGCTGCCCGCTGCAGCTTGTCCGGCCATGCCCAGTCGCACGAGTTTATCGTCCGGCGCTGGGAAGAAACGCCGCACGGCGTTCTTCGACAGGCGATCAAGCGCAATCGCCATCGTCTTCTCGTTTTGGGGAATCAGGAAAAGATCAGCAAGCGCCTGACCGAAGCCGCTCACGATGTAGTCCCTGAAAGTCGCGTTGTCGCCGCTTGAAAAGCTCGGCCTGCTCTCATAGGACGCAGCGCACCCCTCAAACAGGGCACGCGGCAGCTCAGCGAGATTGTATTGAATGGGTGCGGTAACAAGTTTTCCGCCGACCACGCAGCAGGAACGCCGGCTGATCTGCTCCCACTCCTCATTTTTCAGATTCGCGTAAGGGATGTCCCCGGGCGTCGGATAACGGCAGAGGTGAAGAAAGTGCCCCGTGTAGTCAAAGCAGAACTCGCCCACCTCGACCGTGCGCGTAAGCCCGCCAAACGTCGGGCACCGCTCGAGCAACATGAAATCTCGCCCCTTATCCTGAAGGACAAGAGCGGCAGTCAGCCCCGAGATACCGCCGCCTAGAACCAGAACTGGAGATGTGGGAGAGGACGTCATTTTCAATTCAGCTCGCATTTTATCTGTAAGGGAGACGTGTGAATCTTCAGTTGGCGAGATGTCGCGAATTTCGTACGTTCCAATCCCAAAAGCTGTCGTGGGTGTGATCGGGCGCCGCCGGCAAAGATTTTGAAGCTTCGGTTAGATCGTCGCCAGACCCCACCTTGCGAGTCGCCAGATACAGCGCCGATCCCGTGGACGACACTACCGCCTCCACGTCCCAGCTTCTTCGCAAGTCATTCAGGATGCGCTGATCTTCATCGCCGTGGATGTGGCTGAAGACGATCCAAACCCTGCCCGCGCCGGGCCGCAACCCGGTCAGCATTTCCGGGACATATTGCTCAGGCGTTTTCTGGTGGTAATCGCCATAGATGAATCGAGGATCCCGGTCTTTCACGTAGAAATCGACGGCAAAAACTGCCCCGGGATAGATGTAGACGTTGTCGCCGGGCTTGATTTCACTTTGCACGGCGCGCAGCACCTTCTGAATGTCTTCAACCTCGGCATAAGGCCTGAGCAGACGAATTTGAAGGAGCCCTGACACGACCACGATGCCTGCAACAGCGCCATAGCCCAAAGCTTTCATCTTTCCTGGGAATTTGTTCGTAACGAAGACAAGGCTCTCTGACGCGAAGAGACACAGCACCGGCGCCAAGAACAGGCACTGCCGAATGCCGCCATACGGGTAGAGGTGGCGCAGCGCACAGACGAGGACGATGCCGCACGAAATAAACGCCAGAAGCGCCATCGGAGGCACCGTCCGCTCCCGTATTGAAATCACAAGATAGATCAATACAGCGAGCGCAGAAATCGCAGCCGCCGCCAGGCCGGGCAGGAAGAATGTAATCAGATGGTGCGTGTTGGTGGCGATAAAATGCACCAAACTTGTGCCCGGCGTCCAAAAGTAATCCGTTAAATACCAAGCGTCATCTCCCCACTGATAACGGAGCGTCAGGAAGAGCGACAGCAAGCCGCCTAGGCCCAGAAATCCGGACGCGACAATCACATGAACGATTCGCCGCGCGCGATCGTCTGCCGCCAGCGCCAAAACAAACAAGGTGGCGAGAATTCCGAAGCTGAAGAGGACCAGGCCGTACTGGATTAGGGGCGCGCCGAAAAGAGCAAGGTAGAGAGGAATCTCTACTCTGGGTTTGTCCGTTTTCGAAAGATAAGAGAGGAACACGTAGAGCAGCACCGTCGCGTACAGCACGGAGAGCGAATACTCCCGCACCTCCTGTGCATAGCGAATCTGCGCGGCCGAGACGCTGAGCATCAGAGCTGCCAGGCCCGCTGTCTTGTAGTCTATCGTCGGAATCGTGACAAAACAGAGCATCAAAAACACCGCCAGGATGCTGGCTACAAATGATGGCGTTCGAACAGCCAGCGGCGCAACGCTTACCCTTTCGACCGCATACAGAATCAATGGGTCCGTAATCGGTGCGCTGTGCAGGCTGCGTGTAAGATAAAGCGTTTGTGACAGCGTCCCGCGCGAAATATTCGCCGCAATCGCCTCGTCCAGCCACAAGCTCCGCTGTGAAATATGGTGGAGCCGAAGACCGGCGCCCAGCAGAACGATGAGAACCGCAGTCAGGATGAATACGCGGCTCAACTGGCGAGTCGGATCGTGAGCGGATACGCCAGCTACGAAGCTACTGTTTGGAGTCACTGAGTCTGTAAGTCGGCGCTTCCAGGAGGCGCCAGATTTGCCGCTAGGCTGTCGATTACCAATATCCAGTCGTTCGAATCGGGCGCAGTGAACCTGCGTGTTCCGCTTGTAACAAAACCCCCGATCAGCGCTGTCGATCCGTCGCGTGGATTGAACCACCAGCCCTTTGCTTTGGATCCGCTATCCGTAATCTTGCTCATTTCGATTGCGATGCTCGCAGCATTTCCATTCGGCACGTATGCGATAACCGTCTGGCCATCGGAGGTTCGCGCTGCCACCGGCGATTCGCTTCCTAGGCGATACGATGTGTTGTATACCAGGCTCCGCGCGAATTCCCGAGTCGAACTGAAAAAGCCGCGTGAATCGTAACCCGCCGTCATTACCGTGTGATTCACGTCCGGGACCAGCTTCCAGTGTTCGCGTGAACGAAATAACCTGCCTAGCCACGCTTGTCCCACGCTTCCGGTCGAGTCCATTTCACTCTTCCATGGGTCAGTCGTAGCTCGCGACCAGCTGAAGTTCCAGATCGCGTAGTTGCCAAAGAGACGTCCCAGCGTGCTCCCGCTCAGTACGGCACAATACCCTTCTTGCCTCACTCCCAGTTCCGTGATCGAGTGCTCGCCCTCGTACCAATCCTCCATCATGAATACCGGGTACGCGCCAAGCAGATAGTCTGAGTTCGCTTTCGCTTGAATTTCCTGCGGCCTCAGGTACAAGGCGTCAAGATCCAGCCATGGAGCCCCCGACCAAATATCGATGGAAGAAGTACCACGATAGTTTTCCGTGGTCATCAAGTGATGGGGATCCTTGGATTTTATTCCCTTGGCGAGAACGTACAATTTCGATTGAACGTTAGCATCCCGCGGGTCCGCATCTCCTCCAATGAGCCAAATAATATTCGGGAAGTTCTTGTAGCGATCGCCCAGGAATTCACCATATTCCCTGACAACTTCCTCTGAGCTCTTTCGATAGCTTTCACAGTAGCCGCCTTGGCATTCCGGGCCTACAAACGCCGGGTCCGCCAATACTGTAATGCCACGTTCGCCGGCCCAAGCGATGGTTCGATCCACTCGGCTCCAGTATGCTGGATTCTCGTTCGTAAAGTCGGACCCATTAAATGGAACATTCCCGTAGAAGTCTGCAGGCGGATGGTCTGAATACACATTGTCGGCGAGCCCAACCCATATCGCATTGAATCCTTTCGAAGCCCGATCGGCCAAGTAAAGCTGGATATCGGAATCCGAAAGCTGCACTTCGAGCGACCAGGCGGAATCCCCTGTTATGAACACAGGCTTACCGGTTCTGGAATCCACCAGAAACTTGCGCGCAGGGTCGAGGGCCATCAATTGGCCACTGGGTGCCAAAGCCGGGCTTTTTCCCGGCGGTGAGCCGACGGTCGACCGGTCGGACATTGGGACGGGAAACTTGATGACGAAACGATCGGCCGAATGGCGATGGCGGCGCACAAGCGTGACTGCAACGGCAAAGACCAATCCAAGCACCACGCTTGTCCATCCCGCAAGGACAATGCACCGTCGTAGTCTCGCAGCCATACGCGAGGACGCCCATTCCCCCTAATTAACCCTTGGATCGCCCACGAAAGGGACTGATTCTCGCATCGGCAGTAGTCCCCCTTTATACAGAGGGTGTCGCCGAGGTTGAAAGCAACCGAGTATGCGATTGTCGGTAACATTCCAGTATCTCGCCAACTCTCCCCCACGCTCTTATCTTGCAGGAGAATCGTCGGCTGGCGTTAATCGTGAATATCCATCTTAGGGTCCAGACGATCAGCCTCCTAAACAAGACCAGCGGCATCCCCGCCACGCACCACCTGCCTTCAGAAGGAACTCCGAGTTCTCGAACGTCTGCACGAGCCTTGTCGAACCACCATCTCAAGAAGTATTCTTTCCTGACCCGATTTGGTGCGACCGGATGAAAGACAATCGCCGATGGTTCGTACCACAATCGCTCGCCCCCTTGAATTAGGCGTCGACCGAATTCCGTATCTTCACTGCGAATCTCACTGCCGGGCCGAGGTCCCAATTCGGTACAAAAACCGCCGTACTTTTCGAACATTCTCCTTTGAAACGCCATGTTGGTGCCGAACGGGGGTTGTGTGAGCTGGCCAGCGTTAGGACCCAGATCAAACATGGCGAGAGGAGCGCCCGCCCACCACTCATCAATCGCAAGCCACGTGGGCAGTTCATGAGGCGACTCGGGGAGAATGCGCCCGCCGGAACCCACCCACTTGCCGCCGAGCATGGGAGATGTCAGGCTTTTGAGCCACAAGGGATCTACGACTACGTCATCGTCCATGAAAGCGAGCACAACACCCTTAGCCTCACGAATTCCGCTATTCAAAGCATTCGATTTTCCCGGCCGTGGCTCGAAGAGATAGCGGAAGCGACCTGGAAATCGGATACAAAAATTCTCCACGACGGCGCGTGTTTGATCGGAGGAGTTATTGTCCACCACGAGCACCTCCCAGCTGATCGCCGGAGGGAAGTCTTGCGTCGCGACGCTCTCGAGCGCTCTCTTCAAGCTCTCGCTGCGGTTGTAAGTACAAAGGATGACGGTGATTGTCATGGTTTCGCGTACGGAATAAATTTGGTGACTTAGCACGCTACTTGACCTTGCGTTGTAAATGGTGCCAGGCGCGGCGGGCAGTCGTTCCCGGGTTCACAATCATCGAGCCCAATATTGCGGCGATTCGAAGCCCCAGGTACGACCGGTCGAGATTTTCATGCACGGTTTGTAAACCCTGCCGGTGATATTGCCAAAAAGCGGTTTCCCGGAACCGAAGCGCCTCACTCGCCAAGGTGTCGTAATACAATTGCCTCGTCGACTTTATGAGAGCTATGGCCTCAGATGCATCGAGAAATGTGGCGGCATAACGTCGGACGATGATGTACCGATCCAAAGCGTTGGGTTGGAACGTTCGCGCGGCACCGGAAATGGAGTCATTGCCCAACCGCAAGAACGAAAGCACTTGTGGCACAAAGGCAAAGTCCCATTTCTCGAGTATCTGCATGCATTTCTCAGTGTCTTCATGCAGCCGGTGTTCGTCGTAGAAAGGATGCTTGCCGCGAACAAGCGAGGATCGGTACATTACCGTAGTGGGCGAACCGAATACGAATATGCCTGTCCGGAGGAGAAGGCGCGCAACTTCCTTTCCAGAATACGGTGCGGTTCGATAGGGAAACCCGGAGCCGCGAACCTGATTCCCTTTCAAGTCGTAAGCGCTGACCAGACCGATGCTGGGCGATTGCTCGAAGGCTGGTACCATCAAGCGAAGACAGTCTGGGAAGATGAAGTCATCTGCCTGCACAATCTTGCAGTATTTGCTCTCCGCGGAGATCTCCATCAAGGCGGCGTTATAATTCTGAACCTGCGAGAGGAGCTGCGGCCGCTGAATCAGTCGAATCCGACGGTCACGGCTCGCATACGATTCCGCAATCTCCCTCGATCCGTCGGTGCTGCGGTTGTCGACCAGAATATATTCAAAGCAGGGATACGTTTGTGCCAGGACGCTCTCAATGCACTCAGCCAGATAGGCTGCGGTGTTGTGGAATGGCGTGACGACGCTGACGAAAGGGTGACTCATGCTTTCTCGGGAGAAGTCCCGCTGGTAATTTGTCGTGCTGAACTACGAGACATGCTGTGGGCCTCTATTGCGATGCCGAGTAGAAACCTAAGGCGCCATCGCGACCGAAACAGAACATCCTCCTTAAACCCCGCCCAAGCCGCAGCCACCCGAAGCCCTTCCTTGGGAATATCACGGAACAGGTGCCGCGGAATGCCCAGCCATAACTTAGGATTCGGAAAAAGCCTATGATGCCCGCGTCCAAAGCGAATCGCACGTTGCAAGATCCATTTTTTTTTCAATTGTTCTTCTCGGACAAGATGGTGCACCGTCGCGGTATGAACATGCCACGCTTTGTATCCTTGTTTCCCAAGCCTCAAGACCAGCTCTGTTTCGCTTCCCATTGCGTAGTTGGCTCCCGATGGACCGATTGACGAATCAAATCGAACCCCTGAGTGGAAGACGGAGGTGCGAATCGCCATATTCGGTCCAATGATGTCGGGCATCCGCGACAGCTGCAACGGGCCGTCTTTCAACGACGGATCGTTCATTCCGAATGCTGGGGCCACCTCGACCGATTGAATCCAAGGTGGCGGGGGGACTTCCCATCGAGGCACAACTGCACCGCCGAACAAGGTATATTCCGGATGAGCGTCTGCCGCTTTTCGTAGCTCCACGAGCCAGTCTTTTCTAGGAAATGCATCGTCGTCTGTAAATACGGTCAAATCCCCTTCCACCGTTGCCAATCCGGCATTCAACGCCGCATTCTTACCTGGAGCTGGCTCTGTTGCGAATGTAAGTGGGAGGCGGTTTGAAAAGGATTTCAGGACGGAGAGGGTTTCATCAGAGCTGCCATTGTCGACCACGACCAACTTCCACCCGCCTGCCGGCGCCAGTAAATCGCAGAACGACTCCAATACGTTGCTCAAGATGCGTGCGCGGTTTTTTGTCGCAAACAAGACGGTGAGCATAAATTCCAGCAGAATTCGTTCAGATCGCGGCTACGAAGATTGATACGAACGTCAAGAGGGTCGTCACGGACGAGTTTCCTGTGTCACCGCTTCCACCGTTTCCGGCGAAGAACTAATGCCGGGCGGACGAGGCATCACCCGCTCGAGCCAAATCTCGCGCCAGTATGCGTAAATGCTTCTGGGGCAGAAAAGCCGGCACTCACTGTAACGGGACTCGCAGATTACTCCATCAAGGATCACGCAGGGGGTCTTCATTTCACGCATTTTACCCGTTCGCTCATTCACGATTCGATCCACGCGCCGTAGCACACGGTGCGTCTCCCCGCAGTAAGGCACTTCCTCCGCGTCGAAATAAAGGCCGCGATTGCGGCTATTGGTGTCGAGCGTCTTAAGAATTTCATCGTGCGACTTGATGCGCACGAGTTCGCCCGGTTGAAGATCGAGAGTCTTCACCGGCGTCGACTGTCCGCGCGGGATGCTCCCCGTCTTTCGTGGAAACGGCGCGCCGCCCCATAGGCCATGCACCTTGTCGTACAAGCGTCTGAGGGTGGGTCCTCCAATCACCTCGGTAATCCCCAGGAAGGAGAAATATGCCGCTCCGCAGATGAGGCGCCAGAGGCCGACGTTCCCTGAACGATAATCCTCGACATACTGGCGAATATCCCACCAGTCCAGATTGGAAGTGGCATAGGGCAGTTGAGTAGCCTGGCAAACGTAGCAAGGATCTTCGGCTGTCGAGTCTGAAGTTTTCGTTCGCGCCAGGAGAGAGGATTCCGTGCAACCTGAATTTAAGGAGGCGACCGCATTCGTCAAGCGATTTTCCGTCGTCAGACCGTCATCAACGCGCTTCAACCACGCCAGTTTCCAGAAAATCAGGCAGCCTGCCTGGCAGCCGCCGTGTGCCGATCCGTCGCAGCGCGTATCGAGGTGAACGGCATCCTTTACACGTCGCCCCCGGACTGGAAAAACCGTGTCGCAGGTCTTATGCGCTCGCTTGTAAACCTGAAACCGCTGGCCGCAGAATGCGAACATCTCCGGCATGAACGGCATGCCGTCGAGCTGACCGTTCGCGTCGAGAGTCCGCAGGATCTCTCCCTTGCCGCGGACTTCGAACCAGTCGCCAACGTTTGGTTTGCGCGCCATCAGGGTTTTTCGAGAGGGCCGGCTCAATGGACCGGTCGGGCCAGGCCAATTGTAACGATTAGAACGACTTTTCTAATCGCTACACCGCGATTAAAATGTCGCGTAAATATCTGAAATTAAAGATACTAGCCAATTCCTAATCGTTACAAAACCCCGTTTTCGCATATCGCTTTTTGAAGCTGATTCACGCGCCTCCGACCCTGACTCGTCTTAGTTGCCAGCCAAAACTTCGCTGTTCTTACGGAACAGATGGCTGAGTAGATCGGAGTAAACGCTCTTCTGCCCCATGACAAACAAGAGCAAACCTGCGTATACAGCACCAAAAGCAGTCAATCCCATGGCGAAGACCGCAAAGGGAGGCAACGAGTTCATGAGGGCAAGTTTGAAGGTTCCCGCTACGATCCCGCCGGCGACGCCTGCCAGAAGAGGCCGCTTAATGCAATCCCAGTAATCGAGCGCGGTCACGCCGGTGCCGCGTTTAGCCCATGCAATCAGCGGTACGAAGAGTAAGAGCATTGCCGTCGAATAACCAATAGCTACGCCGTTAGGTCCGTAGTGAACTCCCACGAAGACTGCGAGGATCACGACGGGGGCGAGGAAGAAAGCGATGTTGAGGCTTCTCCGCACGCGGCCGGTTGCGCGCAAAAGCCACGACATCGGATTCATGAGTGCGAAAACCAGCATCGCCGGGGACAGCAGGCGCAAGATCGGAATCGCACCGCTCCACTTCAATCCGAGCATGATCCGGACAACCTCATCCGCGAAGATCGCACATGCAATTACCGCCGGAACCGTGATCGTAACGAGCAGGGAATGAGCCTTCAGATAGGCTCGGAGCAAACGTTTAGGCTCTCCCTGGAGACGCGACAGCGTGGGGAATGCAACTGCGCCGAATGAGTCCGTCACCTGCTGCACCGGGAGGTTAGCTAGCTGATAGCCTCGCCCATACAGGCCGAGCGGAGCGGCACCCCAATAGCGGCCGAGTAGAACCTTCTCGGCGTTGTAAGCAATGTAGACGACGAAGCTGTTCAGGCTAACGGTACCGCCAAAGCGCAATAGGGATCGAATCTCGGAAGTCCAGCGCGGCTTCCCGGGTACCCACCTCATTGCGAACCAAGCAGCGATCGTCTGGACCACTGACAGGCTTATGTTCTGGCAGATCAGGGACCAATAGCCACAACCGAGCGCTGCCATGACAATCGCGATCACCGAGCCGATGGTGGCGCTAAGAATGTCAATTTTGGCGTTGGCTGTGTAGCGCATGGTTCGATTGAGCATCGAGCGGTGCTGGAAGTTCAAACTGTTAATGAAGAATACAGATGCGGAAGCAACCGTGAGCCATAGTAGTCGAGGATCTTTATAAAAGGCGGCGAGGAATGGCCCCATCGCAGCGGTAGTAAGTGTGAGGAAGGCGCCTAAAGCGATATTGATCCAGAATATTGTGGACACTTCATCCTTCGTCAGAGTTTGCCTCTGGACTGTCGCAGCGCTTAGTCCAGCGTCCTGGAAGAGACTGCATAGGTTCACAAGCGTGAGCACCATGGCTTGCAAGCCGTAGTCTGTGGGAGACAGAAGGCGGGCCAGAATCAACGTGGTGCCGATCTGGAGGGCCATTCCTGCGCCACGGCTCAAAACCGTGGCAGCGCCGCCCCGCACTGATTGACGTTTCAGGTCATCTGGCGCGTTTGCCCCGCTAAAATCGCGTACCGTTTCGTCCTGCTGGGACAGGTTTGCGGCGGCAATTGTGTCATCCGATGGGCGATTTGATTCGGGCATTAGCCAATCACTGGAGAGCGGAAAAAAGAGAACTAAGCCTCTTTTCGAGCGACGACTACTCTATACTGACCCCAACCCAGCCATTCCTTTAGCCGCCGAAATGCTGCAGCACCTTGCCGGCCCAAAGCCCTGTTTAATTTTGGGGAGTTGACGATGCGCAAGAATCCCATATTGCCTCGGGGCATGATCGTAAAGGACCGTACCCGGGTCAGGCCCGCTTTTCTGATCAGATCATGGAGTTCGTGGCGGGAAAGCCAGTGGCTAACGGGACCATTTTCCAATTTGACGCCACCGACGCGTCGAATGCGGTTATAAACCAACGGATTCACCGAGGTCAGCACGATGCTGCCTCCAACCCGTAAGCTTTGCGCCATCTTGCGCAATGTGAATTGCTGGTCGCGGAAACAGGAAATCGCATCCACGCATAGCACTAAATCAAATCGCTCGGAGGGCAACGACCAATCGTGAAAGTCGGCGGCTTCATATGTTGGCCGCCCCGTGCCCGCCGGCAACTGCATCGACGGAGCCTTTCGTTGCGCAATCTCGATGGCGGCGCTTGAGATATCGAGTCCGTGGTAGGCAGAAAACTCAAGGCGGCGTGAAAGTGCTCCCGTGCCGCATGCGACTTCGAGAATGCGAGTGGCGCGACCCTGGGTTACGCGCCGTACAATCGTAACCACATGTGCGAAAAGCTCGGTGGAGATTTGGTCCCGATTGTCTTCGGAGCGGTAGGAAGAATTCCACAAGTCCCACCAGGCCTTCTCATCCATCTCTCGGGATTTGTCTAGTGTAGGAGGTGGCATCTCTAAGATCGGCGTGGAGATTGTCCTGAGAATCGACCGGAAATTGCGTTCGGTTGAAAAATTTAAGGGCGGATCAGTGCCCCGCTACTGCGAGCGAGCGCGGCTTACCCGCTGCCATCCACGTGGGGATCCGAGGGGCCATATACTCGGCGAAGCGACTCGATCCATAGTGGTTCCAATGGCCGTCGTACGAATACCACAGGTATCTAACCTGCTGAGGATTGAGTCCGCGGAAGACGTCGCGTCCGTCAACGAATTTGGCGCCCAGGATTTGAGCGAACTGCCTGGTTCTTTCCACCCGGCTCGGATAATTGGAGTAGAGCAATTCTTCGCGATAAGGGATGTACACCACGACGATCGGCAACGAGTTGTCGTCTGCCAGTCGCTTGATTTCTTGAATTAATGCAAGCTGACCGGGTTCGAATCCGCGAGGTGCACGATCGGGCGCGTCAGAGCGGCCTAGAAAATCGCGCACGACGCTTATGAAGCGATCCGCGATTCGAAGGCGCCATTCCCGTGGCTTCCACTTTCCAGAAACAGCCGCATCGAATTGCGCTGGAGTAAGCACGTAATGGTTCCGAAGCGGATGCTTTCGGAGAAGAGCATCTGCTTCCGCCTCCGTTCGCGGTTGGGAGCTTGTATCCCAACTGGGCGCGCGAGCATAAGCGAATTTTCCCGAATCGGTCTGCTCGAACATTGCGAATTTCCGGTCGAGGTCGTCCCAGGCAACGGCAATTATCAGACCGTCCAAATCATATCTATCTTTGACAACTATGTTGCGCATGACGCTGGCCCAATTGGCGAGCCCACCACCGTCGAGACCGAAGTTGAGGAGTGTGAGAGGTTCGCCGCTGGAGCGGCCCACATCTTCTGCGCAGGCTGGCCAATTCGGGAAGCCTGACGGCTCGAAGGTTGCGGTTGTAAATGAATCTCCAAAGACGCCGATGCGAACCTCGCTCGGATCCCGTCTGCGAATGGAAAAGTCGTCTCGATCCGCAAAGCCTTGCGCATTTCCGTGAAATGGACCGACGTATTCCACGTGTCCGTGTGTAATTCGGGCCATGCGCGACGGAGTCTCCGTGAGGAAAAATCCGCGGTCCGGGTCAAAACGCACCGTCTCGCCTGGGTGCTCAATCACGAGATAGGAATACGGAGAAGCATCGCGGAAAAAGTACGCGTAGGTGCTGTAGGAAAGTTCAATCAGGCCGTACGCGCCGACAAACACCAGCACGTTAATTACAACCAGCCTAACTTTCCACAGAAAGCTTCCTGTGTGAGGGGATCCCATTGGTCACCCAAGCGCCGGTTCTATGAACCGGCTCACCGCCAAACCGCCCAGTGTACTAATTATACTCTCGGTTCACTGGCTTGACGGGGCGTCCCCCAAGGTACTTCGCCACCCCTTCGTCTAACGCTTTGCGATACACCTGATGCGCTTCGTAGACAGCGTCGGCCGTACGGTCGATATCGGCATCGCTGTGCGAGAAGCTCACGACAAATGATGGTGCAATGATTCCGCGCCGGATCAGCTCCTGCATGAACAATGTGCGAAATGGTTGCGACCGGCTGCGGTCCTGATCGCGAGTTTCGAACACGAGATTGCAGGGTTGTCCGATCAACTGGAAAAATCCTTCGAGCCGGTTCTCGGCAATCGAACGGTTCACGCGGTCGCGCAGCCGTTTTCCTTGTTGCCAGAGAAATTCAACGACGTTCCGCTCGCGGTAGGTCTTGATGGTTTCAAGAGATGCGGCTAAGGCGTGCGTTTCGGCGCCGTGCGTTGTGGAAAGTAAGAAGACCCGAGATTGATCGTGCTCGAGTCCACCGAGGCGCATTATCTCGCGCTTTCCCATGAGTGCGGCAAGGGCGAACCCGTTGGCCATGGCCTTGCCGAAAGTCGAAAGGTGCGGAGTCACTCCGTGGAATTTCTGCGCGCCGCCGAGGTGCCAGCGGAAACCGGTAATCATCTCGTCGAATATGAGCAGAGCGCCGCGACTCTCGCAAAGCTCCTTCACTTTTGCAAGATAACCGGGCGCAGAGGGTGTGGCTGCTTCCGCCTCCATCACGACGCAAGCTATCTGGTTAGGGTGCTGATCGAAAAGGTTCTTCAGGTCTTCGATATCGTTGTAACGGAATTTCAGGGTCATTTCGATGATCGCTTGCGGAATGCCGGCGTTCATCTCGGTGCTGCCGATGAACCAGTCGTCGGTAGAAAAGAAGGGCTGGTCGCCGCAGATCGCAATTAGATTGCGGTCGGTGTAAGCCCGGGCCAGCTTCACGGCTGCGGTCGTTACATCGGAACCGTTTTTCGCGAATTTCACCATGTCGGCGCCGTCAATCAGGCCCAACATTGCTTCCGCAAGATCGACTTCGATCCTGGCGGGCCGGCTGAAATTGACGCCGAGCTGCATCTGCTTATAGGCCGCTTCCACTACCGGCTCGAACGCATGCCCCAAGGTAACAGAGCGCAGACCCATTCCGTACTCGGTGAACTCGTTGCCATCGACGTCCCAAACGTGGCAGCCCTTGCCGCGTTCGATGAATCCTGGCGCTTCCTCCGGAAACTGGTCGTCGCCCTTGGCGTAGGTATGGGCGCCCCCGGGAATCACGGTGTGGCTCCGCGCCTGGAGGCGTCGCGATTCGGCGAAGCTCGGCACCACCGGCTTGCGCATTTCCTTCATGAGAGTCCTGCCATTCGATTGCACTGCATGGGTAACGAGCTTACTCAACGCTAATCGCCGTTTGGTTGGTTTCCGCCACGCCTTCACTTGAACGCCAACGGAGGGAATCGCTCAATCGGCCCTGGCGCATGAGTTTTTGAATGCGGCCAATCCGAGCGTAGCGGCCATTCTCGATGTCTTCAACGGTCAAGCCTACCGAACGATATGCATCATACAACTGCAGCGCACCTCGGCGTAGATTCCAACGAGGCTGAAACTTCGGTAGGACTCGGCGAAGTTTGCTGCAATCGACCCGATAGCAGCGCTTGTCCGGGCCTCCACCGGGAGCGTACTCGATATGACAGTTCGGGACAGTTTCCTTGACGACGTCGGCAATTTCTCGAATTCGAAAGTTTTCTTCCGTAATGCCCACATTGAAAGTTTGATTGTGAATTGCATCGATCGGCGCTTCGAGGGCGGAGATAGCAGCTCCGATGATGTCTTCAATGTGGACAATGGGCCGCCATGGGGTTCCATCGCTCTTGATGTACACCTGCCCGGTGGTATAGGCGCGGGCGACGAGATCATTCAAAACGATATCGAGACGGAGCCGAGGAGAAACTCCATAGGCCGTTGCGTTCCTCATAAACGTGGGGCTGAAACGCTGATCGGCCATGCGGGAGAGATCCCGCTCGACAAATACCTTCGACTCTGCGTACGGAGTGACCGGGCTGAGGGCCGACGTCTCATCGTGAAATAGATCGCCAGCGGCACCGTATGTGCTGCAGGAGGACGAAAAAACGAACCGGCGAGCTCCTGCCGCTTTGGCCGCTTTGGCGAGCTCGACCGATGCAACATGATTTATGTCGTATGTAACGTGCGGATTCAGGTCGCCTAGCGGATCGTTGGAGAGCGCCGCAAAATGGAGAACGCCTTCGAAACCAGCCAGATCTTTCGCCGTGATATCGCGCAGGTCTTTTCTTATCTCGGGTATTTCTGCCGGCGGTTTGCCGAAGTCGCAGCCTGCAAATAAATCCGTGTCCAGGCCGATTACCTCGTGTCCCGCAGCCTGCAACATCGGCGCCGCGACGGCGCCGATGTAGCCTTTATGACCAGTGAGCAATATTTTCATTTGGATGGATCTCCGGAAATCAAGACGTTGGCCGTCTAACGACTTTGACCTGGTGCTGTGGTAGGGGACGGCACGAAGCCGGCTTCCGTCCCATCGAAATAGAGCGCGATCGCTTCGTCAGGCAAGTGCGAGAAATCCGTAGCGCGCAAATAATCCCGCATCGTTGTGCCGGTGGAAGCGGAATCCACGTTGGGGGCTCCGCACTTGTTCCACACATCGTCGAGGTGAACGGTTCTGAAATCGATGCTGTAGCGAGTGAGGCCGCTTGTGTTAGGCACTGTGGAATGCAAATGGGCTGCGGAAAAAAGCATCGCGCCTCCGACATTCGCCACAATTCGCAGCTGCGGGTCCTGTTCGACCGGGACCTGGGCGCGCGGCTGCACCCGCGTATCCGCTTTCACGTGTTGAGCGGCGCTCTGGCGGTTGGCGCGATTCCACTCGTAGTAGTTGTACGTGTCCGAGCTATTGGCCACTCCATTTTTCCAATATGGCGTGTGGAAGGCCATGATGTTGTCGGGGCAGACGTCATACACCGGCATCCACCAATTGATTTGTGAAAACGGAGCCGAATACCATGTGTCGCGGTGGGGATGAAAGGCGTAGGCGATGCCAGAGGAGAGATAGTCGGACGGAAACGCCGTGCGTAGACGCGGCACGTCAAAATAGGTCTTGTTGAGATCGCAGCCGCGTTCCGCGAGCATTCCCTGAATGTATTCCTTGGCTTTCGGATGATGGATGAACTTCGGCTTCAATTCGGCCAGAATCTCGACGCAGCGTTCGACGGGCATATGGTCTTGAATCTTGATCGGATCCTGCCCGCTGAAGGCGCTCTCCACGAGAACCCGCGCGAGTTCACAAAGCTTTAGAGCGTTCGGAGACGGAGAATAGACGAAGATCGATCCCGCGTAGAGCTCCTCGCGGCGCATCGCATCATCCATTTTCGAATCAAAGAACAGGTTCATAGACCCTCTCCTACTCGACGCCTGTGTCCGGCGGTTTTTGTCCGGCTACACTACCAATTTTCTGCAGTAGAACGCCTCGGCATACCCGCTGGGCGCGGTACATTCCATTCCTCGCAAACGCATGAGCGAGAGAAACGTGTCCTCTCGAAACCATTGCTTCTTATGTTGTGACTGGAATGCTTCCATGATGTAACGCACTTTTTTTTGAGTGCCGTCGGCTGGAAGGGGCACGAATAGATTGGGCTGGCCCATGTCGCCGTCGTACTTGGGAATTTCGTATTCGAGAATCAGATGGTTTCGAAACGTATTCCAGGTTAGTTCTGCGATGAGACGATGATCTTGATGCGCGTCTTTGCGATTGTGAGTAAAGATGAGATCGGGCGAGACGGAGTTTTTTAGCTCTTCGAAAACATCTTTTACTTCGGCTCCGGCAAAAGGCATGAATCCATCGCGAAAGGTCTTCACGAAGGGACCTCGCAAGCGCGACTTCTCGACAAAGAGCGACGCTGCGTGGCGCGCCTCCGCTTCCCGTACTCCCGCGGCGCTGAATACGATCCAGTGGAAAACGGAGCGGGGATATTTTTCGGCGAAGCGAAGGATCGTGCCGCCACAACCGATCTCGATATCGTCGGAGTGAGAACCGAGGCAGAGAATCTGCAACTCCCGGTTGGCGACCCCATCAAAGCTCAGCTGGATCATCGGTCGGCGGGTATCTTGTCTGAGCGCGCCGGTTCGGACGGGTTTGGAGACGGCTTGCCGACGTGATTCCATACCTTCCACGGAGCTGCGCCGACGTTCAATTCGTCGAGCCTCTGCTTATCTTTGAAGGTGTCCATGCACTCCCAGAAGCCGTTGTAGCGGTAGGCCAGCAAGGATTTCTGCTCGATCAGGCGCTGAAACGGCTGCCGGACGAGTTCCTCTCCCGGCTGTATATAATTGAAAATTTCTTTGCGCATCACGAAGAAACCGCCGTTGATCCATATGTCGGTGTGAGTGAGCGGGCGGACTTCCGTCACCATTCCCTCGGGACTGGAATTCACAATGTCAAAACTCGCCGTGGGCTGAACGAGAAGCATCGAGGCCACCGCCTTGCTGCGGTGAAATGCTTCTAGAACTGAGGGGAGCGGGACGTCGCTCAAGCCGTCGCCGTAGTTCGCGAGGAAAATATCTTCTCCCGCCAGGTAGGGCTCGACGGCCTTCAGCCGTTCGCCGATGTTGGAGCTGGCTCCCGTTTCGACGAAGGTTATTTTCCAATCATCGATGTCGCGACTGAGGTAGTCGATCTTTTTCCCACCCTCTGACCATACGAAGTCATTGGAAGCGGATTCGTCGTAATGGAGGAAGTAGTCCTTAATACAGTTGCCCTTGTATCCGAGGCAAAGGATAAAGTCCTTGTGGCCGAAGTGGGCGTAGTACTTCATCAAATGCCAGAGGATCGGGCGCGGACCGATCGTCACCATCGGCTTCGGAATGTCGTCCGCATAGCCGCGGAGGCGCATGCCGGCTCCTCCGCAGAAGAGAACCACTTTCATTGCGCACCTCCTTTCATTCGACTGTGACCTGGGGAATCGGTACAACGAACTTTCCGCCCCATTCACGAATGTAGCGCAGCTGATTCATGATTTCGTCTTTGAGGTTCCAGGGCAGAATGATCACATAATCCGGCTTGGTTTCGCGGATTCGATCCGGGTGGTAAATCGGGATGCGGCTGCCCGGCAAGAACCGGCCCTGCTTGTAAGGGCTCCGGTCCACTGTGAATTCGATGAGGTCCTTCCCGATTCCACAATAATTCAGGAGCGTCGCACTTTTACCCGGGGCACCATAACCCGCCACTCGCTTCCCGTTCTTCGCCGCCGATAGCAAGAATTCAACGAGAGCCCATTTTGTTTGCTTCACCTGATGAGAAAAACCATCGTAGCCTTCCGGCGACGCAAGGCCCGCTTTTTTCTCGTCGGCAATCACTTTGGCGATAGCAGGGGTAACTGCGTGGGTGCGCGCTTCTTTGCGACACGCGTAAATGCGAAGGGAACCGCCATGCGTGGAGAGTTCTTCGACGTCAAACACCATCATTCCGTGAGCTTCGAGGATGCGAACGGTGGTGAGCAATGAGAAGTAAGAGAAATGCTCGTGGTAAATCGTGTCGAACTCGTTCAACTCGATCAGCCGCAAGAGGTGCGGAAATTCGAGGGTAAGCACACCCTCAAGCTTCAACAAGATCTTAAGCCCCTCTACAAAATCGTTGAGATCCGGCACCTGTGCCAGCACGTTATTGCCGAGAACCAGGTTCGCGCATTTGCCTTCGTTTGCAAGATCGGTCGCGAGCCGGGCGCCAAAAAACCTGACAAGTGTCGGGACGCCTTTCTCAACCGCCACACTTGCTACGTTCGCCGCCGGCTCGATTCCCAGCACAGGAATATTTCGCCGCACGAAATATTGGAGAAGATAGCCGTCATTGCTCGCGACCTCGACTACAAAACTCTCTTTCCCCAGCCCGAACTGCCGCGTCATTTTGTCGCAGTAGTCTTCGGCGTGCTTGAGCCAAGAGTCGGAATAGGATGAAAAATATGCGTAGTCGCTGAAGATGCTTTCTGCGCTTTCGTACTCTTCGAGCTGCACCAGTAAGCAGCTTTCGCAGACATACACGTGAAGAGGATAATGGACCTCCCCGCGATTCAGATCTGCTGCCGACGGGTAGCTCTCGCAGAGAGGAGACGTTCCCAGATCGACGAACGTCCTCGTGAGATTGCCGCGACAGAAACGGCAGGGTTTTGGCGTGGTGCGCAAACGCTCTTCAGCGGGGACAAGCATTGTGGACATGTCAGATTTGATATCGCGGGTGCTGACTACTGTAAGAGACCTTGGGAACCGGACAGGCTACCGCCATTAAACAGGCCGAGGCCAACCCAATCCTACTGTCCCTTTCGCAATAGACCGGCCAAAGTTGTGCCGTTCCCGGTGCTCCCGGAGCAGGCCAACATTCACTTAAACGTCCCATTTACAATGACTTAGTAGATACCGCTCTGCTTGGCCGATTTCCAACTCTGGAACAGACAATAGGGACAGGGAACTTCTGGGAAAACTTTTTCCCATTTCTAGCCCAAGTCAAAATCATGCCGCTGCATCGCAGTTAAGGCCAAGATAGCACCTGCTGAAGGAGCGTGCGGTGACTGAGTATTGAGTTAGGGAGCGTTCCTGGGCCACACCTATAAACGTCCTGTCGAGTCGTCGAATGAGGGCGCCCAGCCGTGCCGGGA
>Ga0335083_10001778_pt1 | contig 29306 bp, 21 predicted proteins | sample Lox_Sample_42_FD_206716 | JGI IMG/M metagenome (GOLD analysis project Ga0335083, IMG submission 206716) | Soil microbial communities from Loxahatchee National Wildlife Refuge, Florida, United States - Lox_Sample_4.2 | ecosystem: Environmental > Terrestrial > Soil > Wetlands | place: USA...
CATGGCCAAACCGGGTCCGGGCAAGACGTGGGTTTTTATTGAAGAAAACCCCTTCACCATTGACGACGGTTTTTTTGCCATAGACCCCAGGGAAACGACCCGATGGTACAACAGTCCGGCGGTTCTGCATGGCAATGCCAGCGTGCTGGCGTTTGCCGACGGGCATTCGGATGTCCATCGGTGGACCGACAGTTCAATGATCACCGAACAACCATCACCGCCGAACGGCAATACTGATAATTGGCCCGCAGATCCGAACTCGGGGGATTTGGCGTGGTTGATCTCAGCCAGCACAGCTCCCCAATAAATAGAGCGCGGATGAAAAATGATTTCCCGGACAAGGTTTGCGACCGCCAGGAAAATTATGCCGCCGGGGAATCCAAATTGGGCTTGGGCGCGTTGCGCACCAGCTCGGCGGCGCGATGGGCGGCTTCCGAAATTTTTTTCAAGTTCGACGCCAGCGTGGCGTCCTCCCGATGGTTAAAAAAAAGACGGTCGGCATGGCCCTGGACGACGGTGAGGAGATTGTTCAACTCATGCGCCAGCGTGGCCGAAATATGCCGGTCGGAATCAGACCTGTGATTATGATTTTCTCCGCCGTTTGGTTGAAGCGGCGAATCCATGTTTTTATCCAATGATTCAAAAGACGACATCACCATCCTGCAAAGCAGCCGGCGGGCCACATTTTCCTGACGCCTTATCCATTGCTTCAAGACAAACTGTGCCGGGACAGGACACGGAAAAAGCGGAAGGCAGAAGCAGGAATGAAGAAAGCAGGGCGCGGCCTAAGGAGTGCTCGCACAAACGATTCGTTGCCTCGTCGCCTGCAAATCAGGACCCCCACCGCGCTTCCAACTTGTTTCTTCCTTTTTCCTTCTCCATTCTGCTTTCGCCATGAACGCCGCGCCCGCTTCCCTCGGCCTGATTGCCGGCAACCGCACGTTGCCGCTGGAATTTGCCCGTCAGGCGCGCGCGGCCGGCGTCAAACGCCTCGTGGCGGTCGCGTTCAAGAATGAAACCGACGCGGCGCTGGCCGCGCTCGTGGATGAAGTCGTCTGGCTCAAGGTGGGTCAACTGTCCAAAATGATTGCCGCGTTCACGGATCGCGGCGTCCGGCAATGTGTCATGGTCGGTCAGATCGCGCCCAAACATCTGTATGATCTCCGGCCCGATTTGCGGGCCATGGGATTGCTGTTGCGTCTGAAGGAAAAGAACGCCCACACCATTTTCGGGGCCATTGCGGATGAACTGAAGAAGGACGGTGTGGAATTGATTGAAGCCACACCGTGGCTCAAGCCGCTCATGCCCGAGGCCGGTTTCCGACTGGGCCCGGCACTTTCCGCGGAACAAAAAGGCGACGTGGACTTTGGTTTTCGCATGGCCAAGGAGACGTCACGGCTCGAAATCGGCCAGACCGTGGTCGTCAAAAGCGGTGTGGTGCTCGCCGTCGAAGGCTTTGAAGGCACGGACCAATGCCTCGCCCGCGGCGGCCAGCTGGCGGGCAAAAATGGCGGCGCCGTGGCCGTCAAGGTCGCCAAACTCCATCACGACATGCGATTTGACATCCCCTGTATCGGCGCGCAAACCCTGGAAACCTGTGCCGCGTCGGGCGTGTCCGTGCTGGCGCTCGAAGCCGGCAAGACGCTGTTGCTGGAACAGGAGACTTGCGCACAACTGGCCAAAAAAAATAAGATTTCCGTGACGGTGATTGGTTAAACCGGTTAAATAAGCCAAATGAGTGACCGTTCAAATAGGCGATGGATGCGCTCGTTTAATGTGTTTAGCCAGTTACTCGTTTAACCAATCACTGACCCATGCTCACCGCTCACGAATTATTCGGATTCATGTCGCCCAACCTGGCGAATGAAATCCTCGGTTACACCCATGAATCGGACAAGCCCACCTACAAGGCCACGCTCGGCGCGGTGGCCCAGGCGCGCCACGTGCGCCCGGTGTTTCTGGAACGCCAGCCGCGCGCCCAATGCCATGCGACGATCATTGCCACCCTGTCCAAACCGGGGCTCGAAACCGCCGCCTCCGGTCTCATCCGCGTGTGGCTGGTGAAAAAGCATCGGCAGATGCTCGTGGATTTCCTCAACGCGCTCGGCCTGCCGAACAACGAAGGCGTGGTGGATGATTTGCCGGCGACGATGGACGACGCGAAGCTGAAGGCCGCCATTGACGTGTTGCTGGCCAAATACCCGGGAGAAGCCGTCGCCGTGTATCTGAATGCCTTCAATGATATGAACGAAGCAAACTGGGCGAATCTGAAGACCATGCTTGAAAGCGACAAGCGTTTGCAATTGGGTGCGACTGCTTGAACCAACTGCGAACATTCAGGTGTCTGTCCTGATTGGGAACGGGTGTCCGGCACGCGAAGGACACGGGATTGTCTGGCAACGCTGCGGGGCGGGCTTCTAAAAATCCCAGTACACAATTTTGGGGTGGTTTTTCATAAAATACTGCTGGCGCGCCCGACGGGCTGTTGTATCGTCAGTTCGCCCGTGCCACTGGAATTTTCCGCGAAAAAGGCATCACGCAAAATTCTGGCGTGGGGCCGGCCCATGCCATTGCGCATTTTTTGCAAACAAAGCATCGCAAAGAAGCGCGGCAGGGGGCCCTATTTTTAACTGATACGACAAATGGAACCACAAGCTGACATTGCATTGATCGGGCTGGCCGTCATGGGCCAGAATCTGATTTTAAACATGAACGACCACGGCTTTACCGTCGTGGCCTTCAATCGCACCGTTTCCAAGGTGGACGATTTCCTCAATAACGAGGCCAAGGGCACCAAGGTCATCGGCGCGCATTCGCTCCAGGAAATGGCTGCGCTCCTCAAAAAGCCGCGGCGGGTCATGCTCATGGTCAAGGCCGGCCAGGCGGTGGACGAATTCATCGAGCACCTGCTGCCGGTGCTGGAGCCGGGGGATATCATCATTGACGGCGGCAACTCGCTGTTTGAAGACACCAATCGCCGCACCAAGTATGTGGAGAGCAAGGGGCTGCTGTATATCGGGACGGGTGTGAGCGGCGGTGAAGAGGGCGCGCGGCACGGTCCCAGCATCATGCCCGGCGGTTCGCCCGCCGCGTGGCCGCACGTCAAAAATATTTTCCAGAGCATCGCCGCGAAAGTGGCCGACGGTTCGCCGTGCTGCGATTGGGTGGGTGAACAGGGTGCCGGGCATTACGTGAAGATGGTCCACAACGGCATCGAATACGGGGACATGCAGTTGATCTGCGAGGCCTACAACATCATGAAAAACGGCCTCGGCCTGTCCGCTGCCGAAATGCATGAAATTTTAAAAGAATGGAACAAGGGCGAACTCGACAGTTACCTGATTGAGATCACCCGCGACATTCTGGCTTTCAAGGACACTGACGGCACACCGTTGGTGGATAAAATTCTCGACACCGCCGGGCAGAAGGGGACCGGCAAATGGACGGTGCAGAGCAGCGCGGACCTGGGCATTCCCATTACGCTCATCGCCGAGGCGGTTTATTCCCGCTGCGTTTCCGCCTTGAAAGATGACCGGGTGAAGGCGGCGAAGAAATTGAAGGGGCCCAAACCGTTGATGAGCCTGGCCAGGAACGACGTGAAGAAAAAGCAGTTCATCACTGAAATTCGCGATGCGCTGTACGCCTCCAAAATTGTCAGCTACGCCCAGGGTTACATGCTCATGCGCGCCGCTGCCGCGGAGCACAAGTGGAACCTCAACTACGGCGGCATCGCGTTGATGTGGCGAGGGGGGTGCATCATCCGCTCGCGCTTCCTGGGCAAAATCAAGGAAGCCTTCGATACCAATCCCAAGCTCACGAATCTGCTGCTGGACAATTATTTCCGGGGCGAAATCAAGCGGTGCCAGAAGAGCTGGCGCAATGTGGTGGCCGCGGCGGCGAAAAAGGGCATCCCGGTGCCCGCCTTCGGTACCGCGCTCGCGTTTTACGACCAATACCGCAACGCCGTGCTGCCGGCGAATTTATTGCAGGCGCAGCGCGATTATTTCGGCGCGCACACTTACGAACGCGTGGATAAACCGCGTGGCGAATTTTTCCACACCAACTGGACCGGCCGCGGCGGCACGACGGCCTCCAGTACTTACAACGCCTGATGCTCGGCCGTGGACGCTTTCACCGCAGAAAAGAGGTTTCCTTTTTGCCCGGAATTGCGTTTGCTGTTTAACGCAATTGCCGGATGCAAAAAGGCTCTAGACGGCTGGCTTTTCCATTTGCCTTTTGGCGATCAGTTTCACGAAACCGGCTAAAAGGGAACCAATTTTTGTGCCTGTTCCTCGCTTAAAACGGGTAAAAAGTGTCCTGCTGGACTCCCCGTGGGCTGGGCTGGCAGTGGTGGCGATTGCGTTCGTTGCCATGGCCGCGCTCTCCTGGCGCAAATGGCCGAACGTGCTCATCGATTTCGGATTGCAACTCTATTTGCCCTGGCAGATTGACCGGGGCGCGGTGTTGTACCGGGACATGCATTATCTGTCCGGCGGGCCGCTGTCCCAATATTTCAACGCCCTGCTGTTCAAAATCTTTGGGGTTTCGTTCCGCACGCTCATTTTCGCGAACCTTATCATCACCGCCGGGCTGCTCGTCTTGATTTACCACCGGTTTTTGGCGGCGGCCGACCGGTGGACGGCGACCACGATTTGCCTGGGCATCGTGCTGGTGTTCGCTTTCAGTGATTACACCGTCGTCGGCAACTACAATTATATCGCGCCCTATTCCCATGAACTTTTTCACGGCCTGGCCCTCTCCATTCTGGCCATCGCGTTCCTGTCCGATTGGGTCGGCAAACAACAAATCCGGTATGCTTTCGCGGCGGGCTTCTGTTTTGGCCTGGTATTTCTGACCAAGCCGGAAATCTTCGCAGCGCTGGCCGCCGGTGTCATCACCGCTTTCGTTCTTGGTCGGGTCAGGTGCCGGCAGAAGGAATTTATGGCCAAATCGGTGGCGGTATTTCTGGGGTCGGCCGCGCTTCCGATCCTTGGATTTATTCTTTATTTCCTGCACCAGGAAAGCTGGCGCGACAGTTTGTATTCCACCGCTTTCGCCTGGGCGCCGTTGTGGCTGACACCGGTTGCCCGGGATCATTATTACCTGTGGTGTGCCGGATTCGACACACCGGTCTATCATCTGTGTCAAATGGCCATCCACTTTTTCTGCGTCGCGCTGCTGGTGGCGCTTTATGCACGATTGTTCCAGCGCGAGACCGGTTTGGGAACGAAACGAACCACCTGGCTGGTGCTAGTCATTCCCCTCCTGGCGGCCACCGCCTGGTTCAACTGGCTCGATTGCGGCGCCTCCCTGCCGTTGCTGGGTTTGGCCGCTTGTGTTCTCTTGGTACGCGAAGTGGCAACTGGCCAGTGGCAAGTGACACGAAACGGCAGTGCCTCGAGTCACCCGTTACCGGTCACGTTTCCCCTCCTGTGGAGCGTGTTTGGGCTGGTGTTGCTGGCAAAACTCGGATTGTTTTCCCGTATCTGGCACTACGGATTTGCTCTCGCCATGCCGGCGGCTATCACGGCGATTTATTTGTTGTTCTGGCTTTTGCCGGTTTTGCTCGAGAAAAAATACGATGTGGCTCCGCGACCGTTTCGCCTCGCGGTTTGGCTGGTGCTGATGATTGGATTTGGAATTTTAGTCCGGGATTCGGAATCATGGTACACGACGAAAACGCTGGCGGTGGGGCAGGGAGGTGACCGGATGTTCGCCATCGACCCGCGACTGGATCCGGCGGGCGCTGGTGTCCGGTTGGCCCTGGCGTGGATTGACAAAAACGTACCGCGCAACGGAACGCTGGCGGTATTGCCGGAAGGCACCACCATTAATTATCTCAGCCGCCGTGCGAATCCGACACCCTGTCTGGATTGGACGCCGACTGTCCTGACCGCCTTTGGCCAGGCGGGAATGACCACGGCCTTTGAAAAAAATCCGCCCGACTACATTTGTCTGGTGACGCGGGACATGTCCGAGTTTGGCGTCGGCTATTTTGGCGGTTCTCCCGGTTATGGTCAGGACGTGATGCAATGGATTGGAAAAAACTACGAACCGGTATACCAGATCGGCGCGCAACCGCTCCGCAGCGGTCTGTTCGGCATAGAGATTTTGAAACGGCTGCCTTCCGGCTGACCGGGGCGTGCGATAAAGTTTTGTTTTGCTAAATTCCACGCCTCTGCGTTGAATGACCGAAACCGTTTGCAAACCTGATCCACGACCTTTATGAAGCCGGTGTTTCTCTTCACGATGACGGCCGCGTTGCTATTGACCGTCTCCCCGTGTGTCGCCGGCCATTTCTCGGGGCCGTGGGGCCTCCAGCTTTACAGTCTGCGTGCCGAGTTGGCGACCAACGTTCCGGGCGCGCTGGCAGAGGTGAAAAGCTGGGGTGTCAGGAACGTTGAACTGGCCGGCACCTATAACCTGTCGCCGACACAGTTCCAGACCCAGTTGCATCTGTGCGGACTGAGGGCCGTCAGCGGACATTTTCCCTACGACGAATATCGGACGAACCTCGACGCGGTGGTTCGCGACGCGAAGGTCTTCGGATTGAAGTACGTCGGGTGCGCGTGGATCCCGCACGACGACAACAAACCGTTCGACGAACAGACCTGCCGCGCCGCAATTGCCGTATTCAACCACGCCGGCGAAGTGCTGGCCAGACACGGGTTGAGGTTTTTCTACCATGTACACGGCTACGAGTTTCAGCCTTACCAGGGCGGCACGCTGCTGGATTTGATGATGGAAGAGACCAACCCCAGGTACGTTCACTATCAGATGGATGTGTTTTGGATTGTGCATCCCGGGCAGGACCCGGTCGCGTTGCTGCAAAAATACGGCAAACGCTGGGAGCTGATGCATCTCAAGGGGATGCGCGACAGCACGCCCACCGGCCTGCTCACCGGCCATTCGGATGTGACCAACGATGTAGCCCTGGGCCTGGGTAAGATTGATTACGCGCCGATTTTGCGCGAAGCCGAAAAAATCGGCGTGAAATGGTACTTCATCGAGGACGAATCGCCGGCCTCCGAGCAACAAATCCCGCAGAGTATTTACTATCTCAAATCAGTGAGATGGTAAAAAATCAGGATTTTAACTTATGAAAATACTGACCCGTGCGTTCTTTGTTTTGTCCTTGGGGGCGAAACTGGCTTTCGGTGGTTCCACCGCCGACCTGGGCCTCTTTTCGGCTCAGTCCGACGTCGGCAACGTGGCCAAGCCCGGCTCGGTCAACTTCGACCCGGCGAACGGCGAATACCTCATCACCGGCGGCGGTGAAAACATGTGGTTTACCAACGACGCGTTTCATTTTGTCTGGGTGAAGATGTCGGGTGACCTGACTCTGGCGGCGGACATCCGGTTTGCGGGCACGAACGGAAATCCGCATCGCAAGGCCTGTCTGGTCATCCGCCAGTCGCTGGAGCCGAATTCGGCCTACGCGGACGTGGCCGTACATGGGATTGGATTGACCGCCCTCCAGTACCGCGAAACCGCCGGCGACACGACACGTGAGATCCAATCAGATGTCTCCAGACCGGCGCGGGTGGGTCTGGAAAAGCGCGGCGGTTATGTCTCCCTGTCTGTTGCCGCGGCGGGAGAACCGCTGCACTCCGCGGGCGCCCGGTACCGGGTTCAATTCCAGGAACCGTTTTATGTCGGGCTCGGCGTTTGCGCCCATAACAACAAGACCAGTGAGCAGGCGGTCTTCTCAAATGTCGTGCTCCAAGCCATCCCGCCCGGAGCCAGCCAGCCGGCGGCGATGGAAAGCACGTTGGAGACCTTGGAAATCGCCTCGACCGACCGGCAGGTGGTTTATCATACCGGAGATCACATCGAGGCGCCCAACTGGTCGCGGGACGGCAAGTTTTTCCTCTTCAACAGCAAGGGGCGGATTTACCGGCTGCCGGTCAAGGGCGGTGCGCCGGAGTTGCTTGATACCGGCGGCCAGACCCGGTGCAACAATGACCACGGTCTTTCACCCGACGGACAGCAATTGGCCATCAGTGACCAGGCCCAGGACGGCCAATCCCGCATTTATGTGCTGCCGGTTTCCGGCGGCAAACCGCGCCTGGCTACCCTGCTCGGGCCTTCGTATTGGCATGGCTGGTCGCCCGACGGCAAAACGCTGGCGTACTGCGCGGAGCGAAACAAGGAGTTCGATATCTACACCATTCCCGTCACCGGTGGAGAGGAAACGCGGCTGACGACGGCGCCGGGTTTGGATGACGGCCCGGATTATTCCCCCGACGGCAAATATATTTACTTCAACTCCGAGCGCTCCGGGCTGATGCAAATCTGGCGCATGAAACCCGACGGCTCGGACCAGGAGCCAGTCACGTCCGATGATTACAACAACTGGTTTGCCCACCCGTCGCCCAATGGCCGGTGGATTGTTTTTCTTTCCTACGCCAGCGACGTGAAGGGGCATCCGGGAGGCAAGGAAGTCATGCTCCGGCTCATGACGCTGGCCACCGGGAAAATCCAAATTCTGGCCAGGCTGTATGGCGGGCAGGGGACCATCAACGTTCCCTCCTGGTCGCCGGACAGCCGGAATATCGCGTTTGTCAGTTATCTGCCAAACCAACCCTGAATATGAATACCAAAAAATATCTCGTTGAATTCATCGGCATGTTTCTGTTTGTGCTCACCGTGGGCATGGTGGTCATTGACCCGGGCGCTGGCAGCCTTGCGCCGTTGGTCATCGGCTCGGTATTGATGGTTTTGGTCTATGCCGGTGGCCACGTTTCGGGCGGCCACTATAATCCCGCGGTCACATTGGCCGTATGGTTGCGCGGCCGCTGTCCGACGGCGGACGTTCCCGCCTACTGGATTTCACAAATCCTTGGCGCTTTTGCGGCTGCTTACGTCGTGCTGCAACTGAAAGGCAACCCTGTGGTGGTGCCGGCAGAAATCAAAACGGTTCCTTCGGTCGTGGCCGAATTGATCGGTACGTTTGCGCTTTGCTACGTCGTGCTAAACGTGGCTACGGCAAAAGCCACGGCCGGCAATTCCTACTTCGGGCTGGCCATCGGTTTTACCGTGGTGACCATGGCCTTTGCCCTCGGCGGTATATCCGGTGGCGCTTTCAATCCCGCGATCGCTACCGGCATCACCGTGATGCACCTCGAAAAAATCTCCAACCTCTGGATTTACCTGGTGGCCAATTTTGCCGGCGGCGCGCTGGCGGCGGTGGCCTTCCGCTTCATCAATCCGGAGGACAAATGAACTGCGGCGATTAAAGATGGCCGCCGCCAATATTCCCGGTTTCCTTCGCGCGCATCCGGATGGGGTCCTGCTCTCCGTAAAGCTCCAACCGCGGGCGTCCGCCAATAAAATTGTGCCATATGATGGGAACAGCAATGAAATGCGGATCCGGGTTACCGCGCCGCCGGTGGACGCCGCGGCGAATGAAGCCTTGATTCAACTGCTGGTTCGCCGACTTGATTGCGCGCGCGGTCGCGTCGAATTGGTGCGCGGCCACAAATCACGGCACAAGGTTGTCAAACTTCACGGTTACCAGCCGGCGGAGGTCCTGGAGCGATTTGGGTTTGCGCCGATATCCTTATAGCCACGGCGGGAGTTTTTTTTCGGCAAAGGTTGTTGAAGGCTTTTGCTTGTCTCATTTGGGGACAAAAACCGCGCGGAGGCCGCAAACCGAATAATGATGACGAACCCGGGGAAAAGGGCACTCAAACTGCTATCGTTAACCCACCCGAACAGCCTCAATAAAACTGGGTCATAAACAATTAATATGAAGGCGATTCGCCCTGACAAAATGCCAACGTCCCCCGCCAATCCGGGTTCGAAGAATGGACGGGACACAGGCGTTTTGGACGGGCAACCGGTGGTTGAGGCCGCCCAGGATCTCGAGCGGGAAAATGCGCGGTTGGTCGAAGAAAACGCAAAGTTGACTCAGGAACGGGATTCACTCCGCCTGCTGATCGATGGCCTGCCGGATAACATGTTTATTAAAGACCGCCAGAGCCGCTTTTTAATCAGCAATCTGGCGCATGTACGGACCTTGGGGGCGAACCATCTTGACGAAGTCGTTGGCAAAACCGACCTGGACATCTTCCCGCCGGAATTATCCCGGCTCTATTATCAGGACGAACAAACGTTGATGGAGTCGGGCGGATCATTGAACCGCGAGGAGGCGGTGGTAAATCCCCAGACCGGTGAAAAACGATGGCTGCAGACCACCAAGTTGCCGCTGCGAGACCGTCAGGGAAGAATCGTTGGTCTCATGGGCATCAACCGGGACATTACCAATCTGAAACAGGCGGAAGAACAACTGCGCCAGACCCAGGACGAACTGGAAAAACGGGTTGCCGAGCGTACGGCCCAGATTTCGCAGGAGCGCCTGTTGTTGCGCACCTTGATTGATAACCTACCCGACTACGTCTATATCAAAGACGAGCGAGGCCGGTTTATCCTCGCCAACCTGGCCGTGGCACGCCAGATGGGATTTTCTTCCACGGATGAGATTATTGGTAAATCCGATTTCGACTTGTTTCCGCCTGAACTGGCGGCGCGCTACCATTCCGAGGAAGAGGAGATGATCCGGTCGGGCAGAGGCCTGTTTAACCACGAGGGGCCGACCGTGGATGCGAGCAAGCGGGGGAAAAATCGCTGGGTTACAACCTCCAAAGTGATTCTGCGCGATTCCCGGGGTAAAGTGACCGGCTTCATTGGCGTGGGCCGGGACATGACGGAACGCAAGCGGATGGAGGAAGTGCTCGCCCAGGAACGATCCTTGTTGCGCACATTGATCAACAACCTGCCGGATGCGATCTACGCCAAGGATTCGGCCGGCCGCAAGATCCTGGCCAATCCGGCGGACCTGAAAAACCTTCGCTGCAAAACCGAGGCCGAGGCCATCGGCAAAACCGATTTTGACCTTTTCCCAAAGGAAATCGCCGAAAAATTCCACGCGGACGACATAAAGGTGATTCAAGGTCAACCGGTCATCAACCGCGAGGAATATTTCCTGAACGAGGCCGGCAAAAAAGAATGGCTGCTGACCAGCAAATTGCCACTGCGGGATCAAAACGAACAGATTATCGGACTGGTGGGCATTGGCCGGGACATCACCGAACAGAAGCGGGCGACCGAGGCGCTGAAGGAAAGCGAGGAACGGTTGCGTGAAGTTGTGCGGAGCACCCGTTGCATTCTGAATTACGGGGAAGTGGAGGCGCCGGAAGGATGGCGGGAGCGGGCCATGAAGGAACTGACGATTTTCCGCTGGAATTTTCCGGTGATGAATGTGGAGGCGGCGCAGGGAGTATTTCCGCTCGACGTGCCACCGAATAAGACCTACCAGCAGGTCTGGACGGAGCATCGCAATCCGGATGATTTCAATGCGATGCACAAGGTTACCCGGGAGGCCTTCCTGAATAATGCGCCGTTTTACCGCAACGAGTTCCGTTGCACCGACAAGCATGGCATCGAGCATTGGATGCAGGAATTTATTACCATCCATAAGCTGACGGAAAACCGCTGGCAGATTTTTGGCATCAACACCGACATCACCGATTTGAAAAAGAGTGAGAACGCCCTGCGGTCCAGCGAGGCCAAATTGCGCCAATTCACGACTCAACTGGAGCGCAGCAACCGCGAGTTGCAGGATTTCGCCTATGTGGCGTCGCACGATTTACAGGAACCGTTGCGGAAGATTGTGGTGTTTGGCGAGCGGCTCAAGGAACAGGAAGGCGAGAAACTGGCCGGGGAGTCGCGGGATTTTCTGGAGCGGATGCAGAAGGCCGCGGCGCGCATGCAGACGCTGATCAACGATCTATTGACGTTTTCGCGCGTCACCACCAAGGCCCGGCCGTTTACCCAGGTGGATCTGGCCCAGGTCGCCCGCGAAGTCATCACCGATCTGGAAGGCCGGATTGAACAGGTCAAGGGCCGGGTGGAAGTGGGCACGCTCCCCCTGATCGACGCGGAAGCGTTGCAGATGCGTCAGCTGTTTCAAAATCTGATCGGCAACGCCCTCAAATTCCGGCGCCCCGACGTGCCGCCCGTGGTGAAAGTTGCCGCGGAAATCATTTCCGGTCCGGCACCGGAGGAAGGCGAAACCGTTGCCAGGAAATTTTGCCGGTTGACCGTCAGCGACAACGGCATCGGTTTTGACGAAAAATACCTGGACCGGATTTTTAACGTGTTTCAACGGCTGCACTCGCGCAATGAATATGAAGGTACCGGCATGGGACTGGCCATTGCGCGAAAAATCGCGTTGTTCCAGGGCGGTCAAATCACCGCCAAAAGCAAACCGGGAGAGGGTGCCACCTTCATTGTGACTTTGCCGGTGACCCATCCCAAGGAACCGCACACCCCAGGAGGAAACCATGAGTAAGGAAGGAAAAATGATCACCATTCTTTTGGCCGACGACGATCCGGATGATCGCCAGTTGACGCGCGATGCGTTTGCGCAAAACCGTCTGGCCAACGAACTCCATTGTGTCGAGGACGGGGAGGAGTTGCTGGATTACCTGCACCGGCGCGGCCGCTATGAAAAATTGAACGGCGCCCCTTTGCCAGGCTTGATTCTGCTCGACTTGAACATGCCGCGCAAAGATGGACGCGAGGCGCTCAAGGAAATGAAGGCCGACCCCGTTTTGCGGCGCATTCCCATCGTCGTCCTCACCACGTCCAAGGCGGAGGAAGACATTTTGCGGAGCTACGATCTGGGCGTGAATTCCTATGTGACCAAACCCGTCACCTTCAAATCGCTGGTAGAGTTGATCAAGGTCCTCGGACAATATTGGTTTGAAGTGGTCGAACTGCCGCAGGATTAAGGAAATACCCGCCTATGTCGGATGCCTCCGTCAGAATCCTGTTGGTGGATGACGATGAAGATGATTATGTCATCACGCGTAATCTGATCTCCGAAATCGGGGGTCGCCGCTATCAACTGGAATGGGTGGACAATTATGATGCCGCCCTGGCCGCCGTTCAACGTAACGTACACGACATCTGTTTGCTGGACTATCGCCTCGGCAGCCGGACGGGGCTTGAACTCTTGCGCGAATCCAAATCCCTGAATGACCGGTTGCCGATGATTTTGCTGACCGGACAGGGAGACCACGAGATTGACATTGATGCCATGAAGGCCGGCGCCGCCGACTACTTGATCAAGAGCCAGCTTGACCCTGACAAACTGGACCGCGCCATCCGTTATGCCATCCAGGGCCAGCACGCGAAGGAACACCTTCGCCGGGAACGCGATCTCATCGGTCGCATCATGGAAACCAGCCCCGTGGGCATTGTGGTGGCCGACCAGCTGGGAAAGATCACCTTTGCCAACCTGCAGGCGGAAAAGATTCTCGGTCTGACCAAATACGTCATTACGCAAAATTCCTGCAGTGTCCTGGACTGGCATTTGACCGATTCGGAGGGCAATCCCCTGTCCGGGCCGGCCTCCTCCCTGAAACAAATTTTGGATTCCGGCCAGCCGGTGCATGATGCCTGTTATGCCGTTGACTCCGGTTCACCGACGGGAACGGATCCTTACCACCGGAATCGTGCCTTGCTGTCGGTGAACGCCGCGCCGCTTTTTGATGCCGGCGGCAAGTTTGACGGCATGGTGGTCACGGTCGAAGACATCACCGCGCGGCTGGCATTGGAGGCCCAATTGCGGCATTCCCAGAAAATGGAATCCATCGGCCAGCTGGCCGCAGGTGTGGCCCACGACATCAACAATATTTTGACCATCATTCAAGGGCACGCCGGATTGCTGCTCAACGTCATGTCCCCGGACGAGGATGCGGTGAAATCCCTGAAGCAGATTTCCGCCGCCTCGGAGCGCGCGGCCGGTTTCATCCGGCACCTGCTCATGTTCAGCCGCAAGCAGGTTTACCGGACCAAGATCCTCGATTTGAACAATGTCTTGCACAATCTGGAATACATGCTGCCGCGAATGCTCGGCGAGCATATCACCCTGCAAGTCCGTTGCAGCCCCGACCTCCCGCGCATCGCCGCCGACATCGCCATGGTGGAGCAGATCGTGATGAACCTGGCGGTCAATGCGCGCGACGCCATGCCCAAGGGTGGCCAGGTGCTCATCGAGACGGCCGCCGTGGAAATCGACGCTTCGTATGTGCTGTTGCATCCGGAAGCTCATCCGGGCCGGTTTGTCTGTCTGACGGTTACGGACACCGGATGCGGCATGGAACGCAGCGTGTTGCAGCGAATTTTTGAACCCTTTTTCACGACCAAGGAGGTGGGCAAGGGAACGGGGCTGGGCCTGGCCACGGTTTACGGCATCGTCAAACAACATCACGGCTGGGTGGCCGTCCAGAGCAAGGTGGGAGTGGGCACCACTTTCAAGGTCTTCTTCCCGGCGGCCGGCGATGCCGGCCAATTATCGGGCAATCCCCAGCCCGAATCCGAAACGGTTCAGGGTGGCCCGGAAACCATTCTTTTGGTCGAGGACGAAAAGGACCTGCTGGATCTGATGCGGGAAGTTCTCCAGCAATATAAATATCGTATTTTGACCGCTTCTTGTGGCAGCGAGGCACTGCAAATCTGGGATGAGCACCGCGGCCAGATCGATTTGCTGCTGACCGACATGATCATGCCCGGTGGCATGACGGGCGATGAACTGGCCAGGGAAATGAAACGGCGGAAACCCGACCTGAAGATCATCTACGCCAGCGGCTATACATCCGCCTTTGTCGGCAGGAACTTTGGGCCGGATAATGTTGCCTTTCTGGCCAAACCCTATCAGCCGCAACAGGTGGCCCAGTTGATCCGGGATACCTTGGACACGTCCGCCCAACGCCCGTCTCTTTCGGATAATATCCCCAGTCAGCCTTCTTCGGCTTTGACTGGGCAACCAGCCTGATTAGCCTGGTTGGGCCGGTTTCAGACGCCGCATCAGGCAATTTGTCCGGACAATTCCTCGGCCGGATAGGTCCAGATTTCCGCGAGCGTCGGATGATAATGCGGCATCTCCGCCAGTTCCTGAACGGTCATACCCCCGGCCATCGCCGTGACAATCTCGTGGATGAGTTCGCCGCCCACCGGTCCGACACACGCGCCGCCGAGGATTTCACCGGACTTCGGGTTCGCCAACAACTTCACGAAACCGTCTTTTGCCTCCATGATGAGTGATTTCCCGTGATCATTAAACGGATAACTCGCTACCAGGAACGGAATGCCATGCCTTCTTGCTTCCTTCTCCGTCAACCCGACAAACGCCACCTGCGGCTCCGTGAACACGACTGAAATCAGCAGCCGGTAGTCCATCCCGCGCGGCGAATCCCGGCTTACGATATTGTGTCCTGCAATTTCACCTTGCTGGACGGCAAGGTGAACGATTTCGTGCGGTCCAGTGCAATCGCCCGCCGCGTAGATATGTGGCGCGCTGGTTTGCATCGAATGGTCTACTACAATGCGGCCGTTTTCAGTTTTTACACCCGCCCTTTTCAGATCCAGCGATGCCGTATTCGGCGTCCGGCCCAGTGCAAACAGTATCTCCTCGGCGGGAACGGAAACCGTTTTGCCTCGGTGCTCAAAAGAGACGGTCTTGAGCTTTCCCTTCCGCCACGCGTCCACAAGCTTCGTGCCGGTGAAGACCCCGATGCCTTCCCGCCGGAAAACCTTTTCAATTTCCGCCGCCGCGTCGGTGTCAAATTCCTTTAAGATGTGTTCGCTGCGCTGGACGAGGGTGACCTTGACGCCGAACCGGGCGAAGAATTGGGCGAATTCGCACGCCACCGCCCCTCCGCCGAGGATGATGACCGACTTCGGCAATCGTTTGAGCGCCAGCGCCTCGTCACTCGTGAGATAACCCAGCTCGTCGAGTTGCCTCAGCGGTGACGGCGCAACTTGGGAGCCGGTGGCAATGACAAAATTTCTTGACGTGATTTTTTTCCGGCGCCCCTCGCCCCGTCCCTCACCCCGCCTGGCGGAGAGGGGGGAAGACAGTTCCACCGTGTGCTCATCCACAAACCGTGCGTTGGACCGGATGAATTCAAATTTTCCCGCATGGAGTTGCATCACCCGGTGACCGGCAAAATCCTTGATGAGCCTGTTTTTCCGTGCCATCACTTTCTTGAAATCGAACCCGGTTTTTCCGGCGCGAATGCCCCAGGGTTCCGGGTGGCTGGCCAGGTGCATCACCTCGGCGGCGTAAAGCAGCGCCTTCGTCGGCATGCAGCCGCCCAGGATGCATAGCCCGCCCACTTCTTCACCGCCTTCGATGACCACGGTTTTCAAGCCCGCACCCGCTGTCGTACGCGCCGCGGCGTAACCGCCGCTGCCGCCGCCGAGAACGGCCACGTCATAATCGAATTGCTTCATGACCGGACAAGATGCGAGCGCGCGGTAGAAATGCAAATTTCAAATTTCAACCCCCGGGCTTTCGGGTTGAAAATCCCCGCGCGTTTTCGGATAATGATTGCATGAACGAGAGAATTTACCCGCGCAGCCCGCGCGAAACCCTGGATGGCTGGATGTATTTGCCGCGTTACATTGACAAAATCCGCCTGCATCTCGCGGGAAAATTGCATGCCGATTATCAGGAAAATCTCGGCAAAGGTTTCGACGGCATGTGGCTAAAATGCGCCGGCATCACTCACGCGCAGATGCTGGATGTTGTGAAAAATTCCATTACCGACGGTCAGGTCTGTGATTGGGTCCGCCAGCACGTGAAGAAATCCGCAGTCGACAAGGCGGCATTTGCCAAAGACATCTTAAGCCGCCCCTTGCCGGGTGACGAGGCCGCCCAGGCGCGATTGAAAATGCGCAAGGAACAATGCAATGGACTGCACCGGGATGACGTCAAGACGTTCGTGGATGTGATTGATCTGGATGAGCAGCGGATTTAGTTTTCATTCAATAGGCGGTTTCTGGCGGGTGTGTTGGAGTGGGAAATCTTTCCCTTCCGGCATAGTCGGGGGCGGCCAAATCAGCTGACCCACGCCGCAACGGGCGTCAACCGCAGGCGCAATCAGGTCCGATCTTGCTGTTGCCCAACCGCCGTCGGCGTGTCAGCCATGTTTCCTCGCCCGCTTTTCCTCCGCGGCGCGTTTTTGGGACAGCATCTGCACGGCTTTTCCGATCCGGGTCTTTCTCGTCTCCGGTCGTTTTGCCCCGGCAATCCACTTCAGATATTCATTCCGATGCGCATTTGTACAATCGGAGAAGAAGGCAGCCAGCCCGGCGCGCTTCAACGCATCCGCAAGGTCTTTTGGGAGGTTAATCATATCAAAACCGGGCCAGGTCGGAATCGCGAGACAAGCCACGGTTGTAACGCGGGCCGGGTGATTGTATCCGAGGGGGGCGAGGAAAAGCAGACTGGTCTCGCCCGTGGTGTCCGGCCACGCGGCATCACAGTGACTTTGCGTAATTCATCATGCCTTGGAAATCAACCACAACAGCAGGCTCGCTGCCGACCACCCATGCATCATGGCCTGGCGACAGCAGAGAAACGTCGCCCGGCTTGCAATCCAGGTCCGTCCCATTATCCATGCGAACCCGCAGCACGCGCAAAGCGTGATACTGGAAATGCGGCGCTTCGCGACTCCTGGTCTTTGCGATGGGCTGAACCGATGTGGCCCAGCGCCAGCCCGGTTTGAGAACGGCATGCCCAATGGTCGCTCCACCGACCTTGACCAACTCCACCTTTCCGCGGGGAAACTCCCGGAATTCGTCCGGCTTTCCGAAGTTCTTCAATTCCGCTTTTTTCATGATCTGTCTCCTGGATTGAAGGTTCACTGTTCGTGGCGCTGTCCGCGCCGCGGTGGGAAACTGAGCAAAACCGGTCCGATGATGTCAATCATGAATATGGATAATAACGGCACGATCGGTATTGATTCCCGAATGTTCCCGATGGCTGTCTGCACGGCTCGAACCTGGGCAAGTGAAAAAGCGTCATCCAAACTTTTGGCTTGGCGGCAAATTTTTCCGCTCTCAGGCTGTTGGATTGATCTGGCCGGCAGGATGCCCGCGCTCGCGGGGGCTTCCGCCTTTTAACAACGGCGGTTACGTGCTGCGCCGGCCCCTACTGTCCGGCATAAAAGGCGTCCACCTTGGCGGCGACGTCCTTGTAGCCGATGTCCATTTCGTAGATGAGCTTGAATTGCTCGACGGCGTCCTCTTTTTTGCCCATGCTGTCGAGCACGCAGCCCAGGTTGTAAATCATCTCCTTCTTTTCGTCGTCAAAGACCGGCTTTTCCTTGATGGCGTTCTGTAACTGGCGCGCGGCCATGTCGTACATCTTGCGTTTGGCGTAGCATTGCGCGAGATAGTTCATCGCGGCCAGACGTTTGTGAGGATTACCCTGTGCCTTTTGAAATTCCAGGATCGCCTCGCTGATTTTGCCGGCCTGGAAATACAACTGGCCCATTTCAAAACGGATGGCCAGGTCGGTGGGATACTTTTCCACGCGCTGCTGGCAATCGGTGATCTGGTAATTCAGTTTCTCGGCCTGGATTTTTGCCGATTGCTCCGCGTAATCGGGCGCCGCGGCATCGAGTTGTTCCAGTTGATGGTCGAACCGGCGCACCACCGTGTTGGCCAACGCGCGTTCGAGCGACGGGTCATTGCCCATCTCGGAACTCTTAACCCGGTCGAACAGGGCCATGGCCTTGTCGAACTGTTTCTTTTGCGTGTAGAGCTCGGCCAGGGAACGGACGAGCTTGAGGTTGGCCGGCTCGGTCTCGAGGCGCGTTTCGTATTCGCCAATGAGCCGTTCCGTGGTGTCCTCGGTCTTCACGACGCGTTTTTCCTGTTCGAGCGAGACGGCCTCCTTCTTGTCTTTCAATATGTCCCGGTAGGAGCCCTTGCCGCCTTCCAGCGCGGCGTAACCGCCCTCGTCCATCGTTTGGCGCGCGGACAGGTTCTTCAGCGCCTGGCTTAATTCGCCGTCATTGGGCGAATGGCGCAGGAGTTCGGCCAGGATTCGTTCCCCCTGCCGGGTGTCGCCGCCGCTGGCGGAGAGTGCGTTGGCAAATTCAATCGCCAGACTTTTGTCCTTTGGTGAATTCTTCACCAGAATTTCCAGGGACATCGTGCCAGTGCGGGGGAGTTCCAGCACCTGTGCGGCCTGCACCACCAGGCGATGCCCGGCGGAACTGTTGGGATCGCTGTTCAAGATCTGCTCAGCTATGGCCAGGGCACCGGCCGGATTGGTGCGCACCGCGATTTGCCCCTTGGCCACGAGCGGCGAGGAACTGGCGCCGCTCAACATCTTTTTGAAAAAGCCGCCGCCGGTGCCGGCCTTCCGGATCTGCATTTCGCGCAGCGCCTTGCGGCATTCGAAGAACCCCGGCTCCTTCTCCAGCACCTGGTTGTAAAGCGTGATGGCGTAGTCGAAGTTCTCCCGTTGCGCCGCCTCGTTGGCCTTGGTATACAGGACCCTCGCGTCCCGCGAAATTTCACTGATTTCTTTTTCTGCCATTTTATTTGCTTTGTTGGATTAAGATTGCTTCTGCCGCGCCAAAAATCAATCCCGAAGCGTCTTTAATCAACCGCATCGCGCCGTGTGCTTTTCGCCGGACAGGCTTCGGGCCCGTCGCTTTTCTACCGAAGCGCTTTCTTGCCGACGGCTTCGCTATCGGAAGACAGGGAGGACGCCTGTCCGGCCATTATCCGCATTGGGCCCGGTGCCGCAGCGCGTGGTCCACGAGCACCAACGCCGTCATCGCCTCCACCATGGGGACGGCGCGCGGTAACACGCACGGATCGTGACGCCCGCGTCCCTTGAGCGTGGTATTGTGAAAATGCGCGTCCACGGTGTCCTGCGGATGCATGACCGTGGCCACCGGCTTGAAAGCAATCCGGAAGAAAATCGTCTGGCCGTTGGAGATGCCGCCCTGGATGCCGCCGGAAAAATTTGTCGTGGTAAAGACCTTGCCGCCCCGCGCGCGGAAAGGGTCATTGTGCTGCCGGCCGGTCAGCAGGATGCCGCCGAAACCGGAGCCGATTTCAAACGCCTTCGACGCAGGCAGGCTCAACATCGCCTTGGCCAGGTCGGCTTCGAGTTTGTCAAAGACCGGTTCGCCCCAGCCGGCGGGCACGCCGCGGGCGACGCCTTCGACGATGCCACCGACGGTGTCACCGGCTTTGCGCATCTTTTCGATGAGCCGGATCATTTTCTCTGCCGTCTTGCGGTCGGGGCAACGGACGATATTGGATTCCACGTCCTTGAACTTCACCCGATCCGGGTTGACGTCGGCGATGATTTTTCGGACCTGTTTGACGTAGGCCAGGGTTTCGACGCCGAACCGCTCGCGCAGGATTTTTTTGGCAATGGCGCCGGCGGCGACGCGGCCGACGGTTTCGCGGGCGCTGGCCCGGCCGCCGCCCTGCCAGTTGCGGATGCCATACTTGGCAAAGTAGGTGAAGTCGGCGTGGGACGGGCGGAACTTGATCTTCATTTCGGCATAGGCTTCGGGCCGCGCGTCCGTGTTTTTTACCCAGAGACAGATGGGCGTGCCGAGGGTTTTGCCGCCGAACGTGCCGGACAGGATTTGCACCGTGTCCGACTCCTTGCGGGGCGAGACAATGCGCGACTGGCCGGGCCGGCGCCGGTCCAGGTCGGGCTGGATATCGGCTTCGCATAGTTTGAGGCGCGGCGGGCAGCCGTCGACGACCACACCGACGCCGCCGCCGTGGGATTCGCCCCACGTCGTAATGCGGAACATTTGCCCGAAGGTGCTGGCCATGTTTTGATTGTAGGAGCCGAGGTAACGAGGCTCAAATTAAATTTACGGTTTGCGATTTACGATTTACGCGCCTCCTCTGCATAATGTAGCTGACACGTCAATCGTATATCGTAAATCGTAAATGCAATGAATCGCATCGAGGAAAGCTTTGCGCGGCTCAAACGCGCCGGCCGGAAGGGTTTTATCGTCTATATCGGTGCCGGGGATCCGAATCTGGCCGCCACGCGCGAACTTGCCGTTGCCTTTGACCGGGCGGGGGTGGACATTCTGGAGCTGGGCGTGCCGTTCAGCGATCCCTTGGCCGACGGATTGGTCAACCAGCTCGCGGCGCAACGCGGCCTGGAATCCGGCACCACGCCGCCCAGGGTTCTGGCCACCGTCGCCGCCATCCGCAAACGCTCGAAAATTCCTGTTATTCTCTACATTTACTTCAACCTGATCCATCGCGTCGGCCTGGAGCGGTTCATCCAGAACGCGGCCAAGGCGGGCGTGGACGGTTTGTTGGTGCTCGATTTGCCGCCCGAGGAATCGGACAATTACGAGGCGTTGATGAAGAAGAACGGCCTTTGCCACATTTATCTCGTGGCGCCGACGACACCGGAGGACCGCATCGAATTCATCGTCAAACGCGGGAGCGGATTCATTTATTACATCTCGCGCGAGGGCGTGACCGGGATGCAGGAGCAGGTGGCGTCCAATCTGGCCCAACAGATCGCCAAAATTCACGCACACACACAATTGCCCGTCGCCGTCGGGTTCGGCATCTCGACACCGGAACAGGCGAAAAGGGTCGCGCACAGCGCGGACGCGGTCGTGGTGGGCAGCGCGGTGGTGAACCGGATTGCGATTCATGGCAAGTCGAAGGATCTGGTGAAGCGCGTTGCAGAGTTTGTGAAAACGCTCGGTGAAGCAGTGAAATGAACCACAGGGGGACACGGATATTCACAAACAAAAGATCTGTGTTTCATCTGGGTAAATCTGCGGCCAAAAAACAATGAAAGTTAAACCCAACATCAAAGACCGGTTCGTCATCATCATGGCGGGCGGGCGCGGCGAACGTTTCTGGCCGGTGAGCCGGGACCGGATGCCCAAACAACTGCTCTCGTTGCTCGGCAAATGCTCGTTCCTGCAGCAGGCGGTTGACCGCGTCCTGCCACTGGTGCCGGCGAAGAACATTTTTGTCATCACCAACGAGGTGCAATTGCCGGAAGTCCGCCGGCAGCTCCCGAAAATTCCCAAAGCCAATCTCATTGCCGAGCCCGTGGGCCGCGACACCACCGCCGCCGTCACGCTGGGCGCGGCGCTGGTGGGCGCGCGGTCGACGACCGGTGTCATGGCGGTGTTGCCGGCCGACCACGTGATTCCCGACGAAAAGAAGTTTCAGCAGGTCTTGAATGACGCGTTTGAGCTGGCGTCGCGCGGGCAGGCGATTATCACCATCGGCATCAAACCGACCGGGCCGGACACCGGGTACGGTTACATTCAGGTCGGCCAGGAATTGCCGCCGGCACAGGGCGCGAAGAAGACGAAGACGACGTTCTTCAAGGCGGAACGATTTGTCGAGAAACCCGATTTTCACCGGGCGCTGGAATACGTCAACAGTGGCCAGTACCGCTGGAACGCGGGCATGTTCGTCTGGTCCTTCGTGACCGTGACGGAGGGTTTGCAGAAGCACCAGCCGGAAATGTATGCGGCCTGCCAGCGCTGGTTCAAGGTGGCGAACCAACCGGCCAAACTCGCCCGGGTGCTGGCCAAGGATTATCCCGGCATCCAAAAAGTCTCGATTGATTACGCGTTGATGGAAAAGGCCCAAAACGTGATCGTGGCCGACGGCGCGTTCGAGTGGGACGACGTCGGGTCGTGGACGGCACTGGGACGGCATCTCAAGGCCGACCCGGCGGGCAATTGCGTGGTGGCGAATTTCATCCACGTGGACGGCGCGCGAAACATCATCTACGACGCGCGGACCAAAAACCGGACGCCGATTGCGGTGGTGGGTTTGCGGGATTCGATCCTGGTGCAGACGGACGATGCGGTATTGCTGGCGCACAAAAGTCAGGCGCAGAAGGTAAAGGAACTGGTCCGGAAACTCGGCGAAGACGTGAAGCTTAAAAGGCTGACTTAAACACGGATTTCTCGGATTAAAACGGATTCAATCGGTGAAATCCATGTAATCCCTGTCTATTTTTTCCTCAGACTTGGCTTGACCTTTTCTGCTGAAAGGGCATTCTATCCAATTCAAACCAAGTTTTGAGTGTGGAGTTTTGAATTTTGAGTTGGAGGGGAAAAAGCCAGCCAGATTCGATTTGGAACTTAAGACTTAGAATTAAAAATTTAGAAAAAATGCAGCACATCAGGAACATTGCCATCATCGCGCACGTGGACCACGGCAAGACGACGCTCGTGGACTGCCTGCTCAAGCAGTCCGGGACGTTTCGCGCCAACCAGCATGAGACTTCGGAGGAGCGCCTGATGGATTCGATGGATTTGGAGAAGGAAAAGGGCATCACCATCCGCGCCAAAAATGCCGCGTTCAAGTACAAGGATTTTCACATCAACATCGTGGACACGCCCGGCCACGCGGATTTCGGCGGTGAGGTCGAGCGCATCATGAACATGATTGACGGCGTGCTGCTGGTGGTGGACGCCGCCGAAGGCCCACAGGCGCAGACGCGTTTTGTCCTGCGCAAGGCGCTCGAAGCCGGCGCCAAGCCTATTGTCGTCATCAACAAAATCGACCGCGAGAACGCCAATCCGAAGAAGGTGCTCGACCAGGTGTTTGAGTTGTTCATTTCGCTGAACGCGACGGATGAGCAGTTGGATTTTCCATTTGTCTATTGTTCGGCCAAGGACGGCTACGCCAAGCTGGATATGAGTCACGTCAGCGGCACGATGGAGCCGTTGTTTGACGCCATCGTGAAATACATTCCGTCCCCGCGCGCGAAAGCCGGCGATGGCTTTCAGGTCCTGGTCGCGAACCTCGATTACTCGGACTACCTTGGCCGTATCGCGTTCGGCAAAATCATGGCCGGCAAGGTGAAGGTCGGCGACCCCGCGTGCTGTCTGCACGGCCATGGCAAGATCAGCCAGGGCAAAATCACGATGATTTACCATTTCGAAGGGCTGAAGCGCATGGAGATTCAGGAAGCCCACGCCGGCGACATTGTGGGCGTCACCGGTTTTGAGGAAGTGTTCATCGGCGAAACCATCGCCGACAAGCTGGAACGGGGTGCGTTGCCATACATTCCGATTGATCCGCCGACGATCCAGATGGAGTTCGCTGTGAACGACGGTCCGTTGGCCGGCAAGGATGGCAAATTGGTCACCGCCCGGCACATCTGGGAGCGGTTGCAGAAGGAAATCCGCACGAACGTCGCCTTGCGCATCAAGCAGACCGCCGACCCGAAGATTTTCGAGGTGGAGGGCCGCGGCGAAATGCAGATTGCCATTCTCGTCGAACAGATGCGGCGTGAGGGCCACGAGGTGCTGGTTTCGCGTCCGGAAGTCCTCTACAAGAAGGACGCCCACGGCAACATGCTGGAACCGATTGAAAAGTTGTTCCTCGAAATTCCGCAGGAATTTATGGGGCCCATCATGGAAAACCTTTCCGGGCGCAAGGCGGAGATCACCAACATGAACCATCACGGCGATCAGGTTACCATCGAGGCGTTGATTCCAATGCGCGGGTTGATCGGCTTTGAAACCGACCTCGTCAACCAGACGCGCGGCCTGGGCGTGATGAGCCATCTGTTCCACGAATACGGCCCGGACCGGGGCGAGATTGCCGCCCGCAAGAACGGTTCGCTGGTCAGCATGGAAAGCGGCGAGGCGATGGCCTATGCGCTGAACATGATTCAGGAACGCGGCCGGCTGATGGTGGAACCGGGCGATGCGATTTACGCCGGCATGATTGTGGGCGAAAACGCGCGGGAGAACGACATCCCGGTGAACCCCTGCAAGGCGAAGCGGCTCACCAACATGCGTTCGCAAGGCGACGGCAAGGGCATCCAACTCAGCCCGCCGTTCAAACTCTCGCTGGAGCGCGCGCTGGAATACATCGGTTCCGACGAGTATGTCGAGGCCACGCCAAAGAATCTCCGGCTCCGCAAGAAAATCCTCGACGAGACCCAGCGCAAACGCGCCGAAAAATCACGCGTTATAAAAATTCTGACGGAATGACGCCTGCTCAATGGCGAAGTTAACCGCCTTTTGCTTCGCCGTTGCAGCTACGGCAAAGGGCGTAACCGGTAAAACAACGGTGACGTGCCTGCCGCACGGGTGAGGATGCGGTAGTGACAGTTTGAGCCCTGCCGGTTGCAATCTTGGACGAGTCGTCGGCCTCGCTTTTCTGGGCAAGTGGTCCGATGATCACGTGACGAAGGATTATGGCGTTTATGGCATTCCTTCAATATTTCTGATTGGCCCGGACGGCAAAATCGTTGCGCAAAATCTGCGGGACACCCTCATCAAGCAAGCCGTCGCGTCGGCCTTGGACGTCAAATAATCCGGAAGATCCGGTCTTACGAAGACTTCGGCGATGGTCTGCCGGTGAATTCCATCCCCACCAGGCAGACGTCGTCGGCGAATTCATGGTCCACCGAGAATTGGCCGATGGCCGCCAGCAGTTCGTCGAACAATTGCGCGGCGGGCTTTTGCAGGCGGTCTTTCACGTCCATGATCAGCCGTTCCTGGGAGTACAATTCCTCGTTCGGTCCCTGCACTTCGTAAAGGCCGTCGGTGAACAGCATCGCGAAATCGCCCGGTACCATGTTGACTTCGGTGGTCTGGTACGGCGGGTCCTCGAACAAGCCGAGGGCGGGCTGGCTCTTGCCGGAAGCGTTGACGAGCGGTTCGATGCGGGCGGCGGCGCGGCGCACCAGCAAAGGTTTGGGATGCCCGGCATTGGCGAAGCGCATCACGCCGGTGCGCCAGTTGGCGACGAGGTAGAATGCCGTGGTCAGCATCGGCGAGCCGGTGGTCTTAAGAATGGTGAACAGGTCGGCGTTGATCTTGCGCAGGAACATTCCCGGATCGCGCGCAATGGGTTTTAATTCCTCCACCAGCGCGCGGATCATGGCGGTGACCAGCGCCGCGCGCATACCATGTCCGGTCACGTCGCAAATGAATACGGCCGCTTCGTCCTCCGAGAGCGCGGAAACATTGAAGAAATCGCCGCTGACGGTTTCCGCGGGCGAGTAACGGTGGACAAAGCGGAAGGCGCTTTGTTCTGCCGGGACGGCAGGGGGAAAAACCGGATATTGTTGGGGCAGCATGGCGAACTGGATTTCGCGTGCCATCTGGAGGTTTTCCTGCATCAGCAGGTTCTTGGTGCGCAACTCCTCGCGGCTGCGGGCCAGCTCGGCATTCGCCCGGCGGATTTGTTCCTCGGCCATCTTCTGCGCCGTGATGTCCCAGAAAATCCCCTGTATGCCGATGATGCTGCCGTCCGCGCTGTAGAGCGGTGTCTTGACGACCTGAATCGTGGTTTTCTCCTGGCCGAGGGGATGATGGTCCTCGACAATTTCGTAGGTCTGGCCGGTTTCGATCACGCGCTGGTCGTCCTTCTGGTATTTTTCAGCCAGTTCTTTCGGAAAGAAATCAAAATCCGTTTTGCCGAGGATGTCCTCCAGTTTGCACCGGTAATGTTTGCAGTACTGCTGGTTGGCAAAAGTGAACCGGCCCTGAAGATCTTTACGGAACACGTTTTGGGGCATGGTCTCGACCAGCGAATGGTAGAGGGACTCCGAGTTACGCAGGCTCATCTCGGTCTGCCGGCCCTGGGTAATGTCTTCGACGGTGCCTTCGTAATAGAGCAATTTGCCGTGCGCATCGCGGACCGCGCGGCAATTCTCGGAGATCCAGATGGTGGAACCGTCCTTGCGGTAAATCTGGGACTCGAAATCGGTGATGGTATCGTGGGTCTGCATCACCCGCACGAATTCATCGCGCCGGGCCGGGTCCACGTACAGGCTGCGGCCAATGTCCTTGATGCTCGCCATCAATTCCACCGGCGAGTCGTAGCCGTAAATGCGCGCCAGCGCGACGTTCGCCAGCAGGTAATGCCCGTCCTGCGTGGTGCGGAATATGCCTTCCACGAGGTGGTCGAACAGGCCGTAATAATTCTCCTTTTCCCGGAGCAGGGCGGCCTGTTCCAAATGGCGTTCCAGCGCGAGGCGAATCACCGGTTTCAGCGGCCGTTGGCCAAGCTCTTCCCTCGCAAAATATTCCTGGGCGCCCGCGCGAATCACTTCCACGGCAAACGCTTCGTCCCGGTTGGGGCCCAAAACCACCACCGGCAGGGTCGGCGCCTTGGTGGCGAGGAAGGTGACCTGGAACAGACCGGCGGCATTTGCCGAGGGAAGTTCAAACAGAACGATATCGAAGGAAGCGGCCGCCAGCCTGGTGACCCCGGCATCCAGGGCCGGGACCGTGGCCATCTCAACGGGTTGTCCTTCCCGACGCAACTTCTCGGTGATGGCCTGCGCCAAACGCCCGTCGCCGGCAATCAATAAAACTTTCAACAATTCAGATTCCATAGTGTGAATCGGTCCCGCGTCACGCGCCGGGCCCAATTCAGTTCAACCCGTTCAGCCCTGAACATACAAAATTAAACCGCCGCCGCAAGTGAGTTGCGCGCGCGGCGGATTCTTGATTTAATCAGATTCAATGAACCGGCGACCTGAACTTCATGGGACCAGCTTCTTCAAATGGTTTGCGTTCCCGCGCCCACAGAGCCGTTCGCCGGCGGCCTGGGACAGGAACTCAATGTGTGATTCGGAATTATGAAAACCTATCAACCTGCAGATATCCGGAACTTCGCCGTCGTCGGCCACGCGTCGTCGGGCAAAACGATGCTCAGCGAGGCGATGCTTCTGTGCGGCGGCGTCATCAACCGCATGGGCCGCATCGCCGACGGCTCCACGGTTTCCGATTATCACGTCAGCGAAAAGAACCGGCAGATTTCCGTTTCCGCCTCCCTGTTGCACACGGATTGGATGGGCAAAAAATTCAATATCATCGACACGCCGGGTTATCTCGATTTCATCAGCGAAGGTTTGGGCGCGTTGCGCGTTGGCGATTTCGCCCTGGTGGTCGTCCATGCCCAGCACGGCCTCGGCGTGGGCACCGACCGGGTCTGGAATTATGCCACCGGGTATGGCATTCCCAAAATGATCGTGGTCAACGGCGTGGACAAGGAAAACGTGGACTTTGACGGCGTGGTCCGGCAGTTGCAGGAGCATTTTGGCCGGCACGTATTCCCCTTGGCCGTGCCGATGAATGCCGGGCCGGGCTTCAACAAGGTCCTGGACGTGCTTCGCAACGAAGTCGTCACCTACGCGACGGATGGTTCCGGCAAATACCAGGAGGAACCGGCCGCCGGCGAATGGGCGGCCAAGGTCAAGGAATTGCACGGCCAGCTCATCGAACATATCGCCGAGTCCGATGACGCGTTGATGAACAAGTTTTTCGAGCAGGGCAATCTGTCGGAGGAGGAATTCCGCGCCGGCATTCACGCGGCGGTGCAGAAGGAATTGTTCATCCCGCTGTTTGCCGCCTCGGCGGAAAACAACATCGGCGTGGCGCGGCTGATGGATTTCATCGCCAAATACGGCTCGTCGCCCGTGGACCGCAAACGCGTCCAGGCGCTGGACGCCAACGGCAAGGAAATCGAAGTGGCGCTCGAGGGCAACGAGCCCGTGGTTTATATCTTTAAGACCATGGCCGAGGCGCACTTCGGCGAACTGTCGTTCTTTCGCGTCTATGCCGGGTCGATTTCCACCGGCATGGATTTGTTCAACAGCGACCGCAAGATCAGTGAGCGCATCGGGCAGATTTACCTGCTCAACGGCCAGAACCGCGAGGCCGTTCCTACGCTCGGTCCCGGCGATATTGCGGCGACGGTGAAGCTGAAAGACACCCACATCGGCAATACGTTGTGCAACGCCAAGCATCCGTTGACCCTGCCGAAGGTCGTTTATCCCAAGCCGAACATCCATGCCTCGCTCGTCGCCAAAATCAAAGGCGAGGAGGACAAAATTGCCTCCGGCCTCGCCGCGCTGCACCATGAGGACCCGACGTTCCTTTATGTCGTGGATCCCGAGTTGCACCAGACCATCATTTCCGCGCAGGGCGAATTGCACCTGGAGGTCGTCGCCGACCGCTTGCGCCGCCGGCACAACGTCCACGTCGAACTGGCCGAACCGCGGGTGAAGTACCGCGAAACCATCAAAGGCAAGGGCGACTCCAAATACCGCCATAAAAAGCAGACCGGCGGCGCCGGGCAGTTCGCCGAGGTCTGGATGCGCATCGAGCCGAAGCCGCGTGACACCGGCGTCGAGTTCAACAACTCACTGGTCGGCCAGAACGTGGATCGCGTGTTCGTGCCGTCGGTGGAAAAGGGCGTTCACCAGGCCTGCACCGAGGGCATTCTCGCCGGCTGCCGCGTGACCGACGTGAAAATTGATTTTTACGACGGCAAAATGCATCCGGTGGATTCGAAGGACATTGCTTTTCAAATCGCCGGTTATTTTGCGTTCAAGGAGGCGTTCCTGGCCGCCCGGCCGGTTTTGTTGGAGCCGATCGAGAACGTTGAGATCCGCATTCCGGAGGATTGCATGGGCAAGGTGATGGGTG
>Ga0335083_10001780_pt1 | contig 29286 bp, 27 predicted proteins | sample Lox_Sample_42_FD_206716 | JGI IMG/M metagenome (GOLD analysis project Ga0335083, IMG submission 206716) | Soil microbial communities from Loxahatchee National Wildlife Refuge, Florida, United States - Lox_Sample_4.2 | ecosystem: Environmental > Terrestrial > Soil > Wetlands | place: USA...
CCGCCCGATCCGACCTCGCTTGCGCCGCGCCATTGGAAGGTGCTGGCTTCGCTGGGCAGGCGATTTCAGTCGCTGTCGGCCGAGGACAAGCACAATCTGGTTCAGCTGATGACCATGAGCGCGGCCGATTTCCTCGACCAATGGTTCGAGACGGACGTGCTGAAGGCGACGATGTCGGCATCCGGGATCATCGGCACGTTTCTGGGGATTCGGTCGCCGGGCACAGCGTACGTCCTGTTGCATCATTACATGGGCGAAATCGACGGTGCATTCCGTTCCTGGGGATTCAGCCGCGGCGGCACCGGCGGGATTTCGAACGCGATTGCCGGAGCAGCCGGCGAGGCAGGAGTCGAGATTCGCACGGAAGCTCCGGTGGCGCGCATTTTGGTCAAGAACGGCGAGGCGCAGGGCGTGGCGCTCGAGAGCGGGGAAGAGATTCGCGCGGATGTCGTCTCGTCGAGCGTAGGGCCAAGCCTGACGTTCCTGAAATTCATCGAGGCGCGCGATCTGCCAGGCGAGTTTCTGGAGGAGGTTGCGCGGTACAAATACCGCGGCTCGTCCGGGAAAGTGAACCTTGCGCTGGATGCGCTGCCGAATTTCACGTGCCTGCCGGGACCGGGCCGGCACCTGCGCGGGGCGATTTCGATTTCGCCTTCGATAGAGTACATGGAGCGTGCGTACGACCAGGCTAAGTACGGCGAATTCTCGCGCCGCCCGTACATCGACATGGTCATCCCGTCGCTCACCGATCCTTCGGTCGCGCCGCCGGGCAAGCACGTGCTTTCGTGCTTCGTGCAATATGCGCCGTACAAGCTGAGCCGCGGCACGTGGGACGAACAGCGCGAGGCGTTTGGCAACACCGTGATCGATACGATTGCGGAGTACGCGCCGAACCTGAAGAACATCATCATCGGCAAGCAGGTGATCACGCCGCTCGATATCGAGCAGCAGACCGGACTGAGCGAGGGCAACATTTTTCAGGGCGAGCTTTCGCTGGAACAGCTCTTCTTCCTGCGTCCCGTCGCCGGATGGGCGCGATACCGCACGCCGCTGCGGAAACTCTACATGTGCGGATCGGCGACGCATCCGGGCGGCGGAATCATGGGCGCGCCGGGGCGGCTGGCCGCACTTGAGATCCTGAAAGATGTCGGCGGAGGAAAGAACTGACGTGGCGGCGCCGCGCGAAATCGTGATCGTCGGAGGAGGGCACAATGCTCTGGTCGCCGCGTTTTATCTCGCGAGGAAGGGGTTGAAGCCGCTCGTTCTGGAACGGCGTGACGTCATAGGTGGCGCGGCCGTGACCGAGGAGTTCTATCCGGGGTTTCGATGTTCGACCGTCGCGCACGCGGGCGGGCCGCCGCTGTCTTCGATTCTGCAGGAAATGCAACTCGCCAAGCACGGACTGACGCGGCTTGAGTCGCCCGTGCGCCTGTTCGCGCCGTCGCCGGAAGGCCGCTCGCTGATCCTCGACACAGACTCGAACGCCGCGGCGCACCGGATCGCGGAGTTCTCACAGAGGGACGCGGCGAGGTACGTCGAATTGCAGAGGGCGCTCACGGAAGTGGCGGGCATCCTCGGTGATGTGCTGTCGCTCACGCCGCCTGACGTCGACAAGCCCTCCGCCGAAGATTTCTGGAAGCTTGTGAAGGTCGGGCGCAAAGCGCGCGGACTTGGCAAGAAGGGGATGATGCGCCTGCTGCGCTGGGGCCCAATGGCAGTGGCGGATTTCGTGGCAGAGTTTTTCGAGACCGATCTCCTGCGGGCAGCCGTGGCGGCGAGAGGAATCTTCGGTGCGGCGATGGGGCCGTGGTCGGCGGGGTCGACCGCGCTGCTGTTCTTGCGCGCGGCTGCCGATCCGTTTCCGGTGGGGAACTCGGCATACCCGCGCGGCGGGCTTGGCGCCCTGACGGCGGGGATGGCTGCGGCCGCCAAGCAGGCGGGCGCGGAGATTCGCACGGGCGCCGAAGTCGAGCGAATTTCGGTCAAGAATGGCGAGGTCACCGGAGTCGTGCTTCGCGGCGGCGAGGAGATTTCGGCGAAGCGTGTGGTCTCAGGCGCCGATCCGCGGCGTACGTTTCTCGGATTGCTCGACCCAGTGCATTTGCCGCCGAGTTTCGTCACGAAGATGCGGCACTACCGCTCGAACGGCACAGCGGCGAAACTGAACCTCGCGCTCGACGCGCTGCCGAATTTCACGGCACTCGAGTCTGCTTCCGAAGGAAACGCAGCACTGGCGGGGCGAATTCATGTCGGTCCCGGAATCGACTATCTCGAGCGTGCGTTCGACGACTCGAAATACGGCGAGTTTTCACGCGCACCGTTTCTCGACATTTCGATCCCGTCGGTCTTGGACGATTCGCTTGCGCCCGTGGGAAAACACGTGATGTCGATCCACATGCAGTTCGCCCCGTTTCAGTTGAAGCAGGGCGACTGGGCGCTGCAGCGCGACGCGCTGGCCGACACGATCATCAAGACGTTGGCGGCTTACGCGCCGGACTTGCCGGGCAGGATCCTGGCGCGGCAGATTCTGACGCCGAAGGACCTGCAAGACACGTACGGATTGACGGGCGGACATCCGTTCCACGGCGAGTTGGCGCTCGATCAGATTTTCACGATGCGCCCGCTGCTAGGCTGGGCGCGTTATCGAACGCCCGTGAAAGGCCTCTACCTCTGCGGCTCGGGCACGCATCCCGGAAACGGAATCACAGGCGCATCCGGTGCAAATGCCGCGCGCGAAATCCTCAAGGACCTGCGCTGAATCCTCTCTACACTGTGCGGGCGTGTCCCTTGAGCAAGCGATAGACAGGATAGCTCGCGAGCAACAGCAGAACGCCGTAGATGCTGTTGCGCATGTCGCTGACGAACGCGGCGACGAGAAACGCGGCCGACGCGCCGACGGCCGTTGCCGTGGTCCACGGATAGCCCCACGCGCGATAGGGCCGGGGCGTATCCGGCTCCTTCTTGCGGAGCCTGAAAACCGCGAAGTAGGAAATGCCGTACTTTGCGACGAAGAAGAATGTGGTGACCGCAATCACGCGATTGAATGAGCCCGACAGCAGAAACGCCAGCGCGGCCAGCGTACTCAGCAACAGAGCGACCGACGGCGTGCCGCCCTTGTTCACGCGCGTGATGGCGGTCGAGCCCCAGCCGTCGCGGCTCATCGCGTAGAGGACGCGCGTCGTGCTGAGAACAATGCTATTGATCAGCGCGATCAGGGCGATCACCATCAGGAAACGCACGATCGTATTGCCCGGCTTCCCGAGGATCGACGCGCCCAGCGCGGCGACAGGCAGGTCTTCTTTCGCCACACCCGCCACGCCGAGGACGTGAAAAAGTGCCGCGTTAACCGCGAGGTAGATCGCGCTCAGCAAGAGCACCGCGTTCAGCATCGATGTGGGCAGCTCGCGGCCCGGATTTCTCAGCTCGTCGCCGAAGTAGATCGCTCCGTACCAGCCGTCATACGTGTAGATCACCGGTTGAAGGACCAGAACGAACGCGAGCACCAGCGGGACTCCCGACGGAGCAGCCGCAGCGCTGTGCGCCGGAGCTGGATGCGCTCGCGTGAAGGCTCCGACGATCAGTATCAGAAACACGACGGCGGTCACGGCGCTGGTTACGTTCTGGAATTGGCTTCCCCAGCGGATGCCTCTCCATTGCAGCAAGCAGATCAGTGTGACGGTGGCCGATCCGGTCCACACCGGATGATTGAGAATCGGTGCGAGGTCGCGACCGTATTCACCGACCAGTATGGCTGCGGCCGCCGCGGCGCCGCAATTGCTGACCCAATCGTTCCATCCCGTCACGAAGCCAAAGTAGTCGCCGTAGGCGCGCCGCGCGACCGTGTAGAACGCTCCCGAACTCGGCATCATTGCGCCCACTTCAGCAAGCGACCAGGCTCCCAGCAGCGAGTAGAGGGCGCCGAGCGCCCACGCGAGCATGATCAGCCACACGGAGGGCAGGCGCGTGGCGATCTGCGAAGGAGTTCGCATGATGCCGGAGCCGATCGAACTGCCCAGCGCGACGGCGATTCCGAAGGTGACGCCGAGCACGCGCAGCATGCTTCCCTTCGCATGTGCGGGACCCGTCGTCGCTTCTGTCAACGGCGCTTCTCCAGTGGTGCGGAAAGGGGGCCTCGGCGAGGGAGAATATCAGAGAAATGGCTCCGGGGCCTGGACTCGAACCAGGATAACCAGCTCCAAAGGCTGGCGTGCTACCGATTGCACTACCCCGGAGTAGCGCAAGAAAGTTTAGCAGACATCGCGGCGAATTGTTCGGGGCCGGTTTGCTGCTCCGGCGTCAATTTGCTAGGCTTCTAAAGGCTCCGCGTGCGGAGAGGTGTCCGAGCGGTTTAAGGAGCACGCTTGGAAAGCGTGTGTTGGGGAAACTCAACCGTGGGTTCGAATCCCACCCTCTCCGCCACCTTGGCGCAGCCAACGTAGGCCTCGTTCTGTGGGACTGGTCGAAGGACCTGCAAAACTGGCGAGAACCGTTCAATGCAGTGGTATTCGGTAGATGTTGCGATGCACTTCCTCGTGCTGCTCCTGTCTGGCGTCCAATAGCGTCCACAACCGCAAGGTGTTTTCGGCGGTCGTCTGGCCGCAGTTGCTGTGACGACGCGCGGCTTACCGCGCTATGATACGGGCCAGATCGTCATCGACCCGGCAGCAAGAGATTCTCACGATGCCCAATGAGCCCAGCCTCGATAGTCTGTTGGAAATCTTCTCTTTCGAGAAGAAGGCCGATCTCGTCCGCCATTGTAAAGAACTGACGGTCTCGGCCGAAGACTTTTTCAAACTCGTGCTGGCCTGCGAAATGTGGGGCGTCCCGTTCCTGCACGCGATCGCTTACAAAGACAAGGTCCCACCTCATCTCGTCCCGAAGGATTCGGAGATCGAGGCATTGCAAAACACGCCTGCTGGCTCTGCTCTGGCCGGAGGCGCAGCCAAAGCAATCAGCAAATTGGCGCAGGCCTTCGTAGACCGGCGCTACCTCGTGGGCCATGTTTTCTTCACGCCAGACAAATCCAAGTGGCATTTCTTCTGCTTCGACCAGCGTGATCTGAACACGAAAGGCAATCACTGGGAGCAGGGCTCGCACGTCCATTTCGTCAACTGGCTGTGGCCAAACTTCACTGCGGACACCGTCTGGCAGAACCTTACGACAGATGATGACCGCCCGGGCAGCGATCTACACTTACGCTTCGTCGAGCCGGAGCGGGAGAGCAAGATGGAAACGAAAAAATGCGAGTTCACGCAGCCAGTGGAGAAGCGCAGTTCAACGGGTCTTCATCGCGGTATGTTCGACGAGGATGTGAGATTCGAATTCAACGTCAAAATCGATTCGTCGAAACGCGGGCACCTCGAAGAAATGCTGCGCCTCTTCGAGAAGATGTCATCGAGTTTCAAAGAAGTGTGGCAAAAGAAACTTGAGAGCCTGAAGTGAACCGCCGGGCGACTATCCTTCACACGACATGAGCGCGCACAAGCCTAGTCCGCCGCTGTCCCGGTCCACCGTGGCACACATGATTCAAATCTTCTACTCGATGTATCGTGCTCCGACTCCGCTGGTCCCATCGATGTTCAACATTGAGCAACTTCCCACGACTCTCTTCGCGATGGGTTTCGATCAGGAATTCATCAACACCTGCGAGTACCAATATGGCTGGGGTTTCCAAAGCATTGTCACATCGCTTTATGATGGCAGCCTACGCGGTGGACAGGATTACCTGAGAGGATTCGCAACTTTTCTCTGCGGCGCGTTTACTCAACATTCGCAACTGCGCACCAATCTCAATGATGCTTTCGAACGGAGCCTCCTGAACGATGGCTTCCGATTTAACGGACGAGACTTGGTCGAAGTCGGCGTGGATACGTCCCTGGCACCGGAACTATCTGAACTGAACGACCGGGAGAGCTTGCTCGAAGACGTGTCCGCACTGCTTGAGGACGATAGGAGCGTTGCCGTCGTGTTCATCGATCTTGATCATTTCAAACAAGTGAATGACCAACTCTCTCACTCCGATGGAGACAAGTGCCTTGTGACAATCGTTCGAACTATTTCGGCGGTGCTGCTGCACAAAGGTCGCCTCTACCGCGTCGGAGGAGACGAATTCTGTGCGATGCTGCCCAATTTCAGCAAAGAAGAGGCTGCGGCAACCGCTGAACGCGTCCGCAAGGCCGTGGATGATCTGAGGGCCTTCGGCGGAAAAGTCAAAGTCACCTTGAGTGTGGGGGTCGCGGTGTCGAGTGATAAAGGCTTGGCCCAGGCAGATGCTCTCGTCAAAGCCGCCGATGAGGCGATGTACGTGTCTAAATTTACGACGAAGAACCGCGTTTGCCTTTGGCCGCCGAACCCGCAGGAACTTACTCTCGCACAAACGAATAAGAAGAAGGCTCCGAACTCAAGGTAGTCCGGGCTCTTTGCCGATGACAGAGATCGTGACGTTTATCGGTGTCTCATCGCTGGCCTGTGGCCGCACCACTGGCGTTGGCTCGGACGCATATTCTTCATCGATTTCTCGCGCAATCTCGCAGAGTCGGTCGAAGTGAGTTTGCAGAGCGGTAGTGAATACCACGGCGCTCGCGTCAGACGCAACTTCCGAAGGTTCCTGCGACATGAATTTAGTCAACTCGGCAAGCGGATGCGATATCTCGTCGTAGTGACATTTGACCGAGTCGTAGGAATCTACTTCAAGCCCGCGCTGCTTGAGCAGGCCTGAAAAGTCGTCGAGAGACTGCTGCAACTGACGGACCGCCCAACTGCCGAGCGTAGGATACCGTCCCGGACGTAGCCCCTCAAAAATCTTTTCGAATGCGTAATTCACGAGCCGGAGCGCATCGGCCAATTTCGTGTCTTTAGATCGCGCTCTGTGGGCTCTCTCTTGTTCTCTCAAGTCTTCCACCACCTCCGACAAAATGCGCGTCGTCTCTTCTCTCTCTTGAGCGATGAGCGCAAGAACTGGTATCTTGTCAAAAATTTTACCCGCCTGCGACGGATAGGACAGCAGATCGAATCCGTCCTTCCTCATCGAATTCTGCACAATACCGTGACTCGATAGGGCGCCTTTGCGCTTCAACCGAGTGGGATGACCCACGCTCATATTTCGCGCCTCACGAATGTCTTTCAGCACATCGTTTTGGACGATTGGTCGTGTCGGATGAATCGCTTGAATCAGGTCCGACACCGCATCCTGTTGGAGAAACAACGCCTGCATGATCCCGTAGATACGCAAATACAGTTCGCCCATCTCTTCCGGGAAATCGTTGTGGATGTATGCGTCGAACGCGGAGTCAACGTCATCGATAATGTCCATTGCCACCCACGTCTGATGCCAAAGAAATGGGTCCGCCATCAGACGGCGTTGGTGCCTCGGGCCTTGGCCATACTCCCGAATCCATTGGCTCAGTTCTCGTATTGTTGGCATAGGCGTTCACTCCCTGACCAGACATGCTCTTGGCATATAAGATTTTGAACTTTCGCAATCAACTTCGCAATTCATCCGATTGGCCCAATCGTTTTACGACATTCCTTCAGAAGCGCCTTAAGATAGCGCGTTTCGGCTCTCGCTGCTTGAGAGTACCTGCCGTGTTTCCTGACGGCGGGAGCTGCTGGTTGCGAGCGTTCGGAATGTTGAACCTCAGGCATACTTACTGCTTCGGAGCGAGGCAGAATCAAATTGCAGCACGACCGACCAGATTTCCCGACCATGGAGCAAGTCGAAAAGGCCAATCACGAGCAGCTTGCTCGCTGGTATCGCTTCCTACCTTCCGGCGATACCAAGGAACAGCAGAAGATCATGGACAGGATTGCGGAGCGTTTCAAAAGGTTAGGCGGCATGACTCCGGCCCTGGAGAAAAAGATCGGTTTCTGAGCCTGATTTTTGCTACCGTCTGGCTACCACTTTTGCGTATTTTCTGGATTTCGGGGTTGCAGCAAACGCTTTGTTTATGAGGGCTTGAGAGGGTTCAAAATAAATCCTTGGGATGCAATAGGTTGCGGTATCGAAAAAACGCATCCCAACGCGTCTCAACAACAAATTGCGTTGGGTATAATCCCACCCTCTCCGCCATCGCACGGTCGGTCAGCGGTGGCGGTGGGCAAACTGGACCACTTGCCGGGCGACCACTGCGAGCTGTTCGGCGATTTTCGGGTCGGTGCAGCCGCCGCTCGCGTCGAAGACGGGTTGCGCCGTATTGATCATGGCTCCGAACGGAGTTGGCCAGCCGCGCAGCGCGTGAACGATGGACCGGAGGGCAGCGAGCGTCGTGCCGCACGATTGCCAGCCCGCCGCCGTGACGATGCATCCAACGGCGCGGCCGTCGAGATAAGGTCGCGCATCCTCTCGCAGATCTTCCAGCAGGTCGAGCGCGTTCTTCACCAGCCCCGAAACGCCGCCATGATAGCCGGGACTTGCCACGATCAGTCCGTCCGCCTTTCGTACCGTTTCCACTAACTCGCGTTGCTTTTCATTGCGCTCGTGCGTTTCCGCCGCGTAGTGCGGTAGCGCGGCCAGAAAGGTGCCGTCGAAGACGCGCGCTTCTGCACCCAAGGTTTCAGCCGCCTGGAGCGCGATGCGCAAGGCGCGGTCAGTGGAGGAGACCGCCCGCGTCGTGCCGCCAATGCCGACGATGAACGGTTTGAACGAGGAATGGCTATCGGTCATGTGAGCCGCCGTGTGTTTCTATCGTGAACTCCTCATGGTGTCAAACGTGCGCGAGATGATCAGCTCGTGCAAGAATCCAGCGCCTCGGCGATGCGATCGTGGACAAAGTTGAGCTCCGCTGGCGAGATCACATACGGGGGCAGGACGTAGACGATGTTTCCGAGAGGCCGCAGTAACACGCCGGCCTCGATGAAGAATTTGTAGAGGTTCGGCCGAAGCTTCGACGCGTAGCCGGGATCGTCCGCCTTCAGCTCGACGGCTGCCATCGTGCCGATCGACCGAACCTCACCGACCGCCGGATGGTTTCGGATCGCGGCTAGCCGCTCGCAGTGGATCTTGGAGATCGTCGCGATGCGGTCGAATACGGGCTCGCGCTCGAAAATGTCCAGGCTCGCGACGCCGGCGGCCGCGGCGATCGGATTGCCCGTATAGGAGTGGCCGTGATAGAAGGTGCGCGTCCGGTCGCTGCTGACGAACGCGTCGTGGATTCGATCTGTGCAGACAGTGGCTCCCATCGGCAAGACGCCGCCGGTGAGGCCTTTCGAAAGGCACATCATGTCCGGAACGATGCCGGCGATTTCGGAGGCAAACATCCTGCCGCAGCGACCGAAGCCGGTGAGCACTTCATCGGCGATCAACAGCACGCCGTGCTCGGTGCACAGGCGCCGCACGCGCTGGAGAAACTCGACGGGGTGCACGATCATTCCGCCCGCGCCCTGCAGCAGCGGCTCGACGATTACCGCCGCGATTTCGCCATGTTTCTCATGGAGCAGGAGCCGCAGGCGCTCCAGGCAGTCGATATCGCACGTCGCGCGCGTCTTGCCGACTGGGCAGCGGAAGCAGTAGGCCGAATGAACCCGGTGAACGGGAAACAAGAAGCTGGCGAATGGACTCGTGAAATCGGAATCAGCGCCCACGGACATGGCTCCGACGGTGTCGCCGTGGTAGGCGTGCTCGAGCGCGACAATGGATTTCTTCTGCGGGCGGCCGGCGTTTTGCCAATACTGAACCGCCATCTTCAACGCGACTTCGACGGCGGTCGAGCCGTCGTCCGAAAAGAAGATGTGCGTGAGGCCCGCAGGAAGGACTTTCTGAAGGCGATCGCGCAGTTCCTCGACCGCAGCGTGCGTGAAGCCGGCGAGCAGGACGTGGTCGATCTTCGCAGCCTGTTCGGCGATCGCCGCGACCATCGCCGGGTGGCCGTGGCCATGCAGGTTGACCCACCATGAGGAGATTCCGTCGATCAGCTTGCGTCCATCGTCCGTGTGGAGGTAGACGCCCTCCGCGCGCGTGACGCGAATCGGCGGCGGATCGAGCGCCTCCTGCGTGAACGGATGCCAGATTTTCAGGTCGCCGTTCATGACGCAAAGGCTCCGCGGTTGAAGTTTCTTCGAAACACGCCGAGTAGCGCCAGCCGGCTGAGCTTCCTCAGCGGCGGGACGACGCCGACGACTTCCACGTCTCCGTATCGCTCGATGGCTTTTCGGTTGTCGCCGTTCCGCTTGCCGACCATTATGACGCCGTGGACCTCGAGCCGCGCCGCGCGCAGCGCCGCGAGCGAAAGCAGAGTGTGATTTATCGTACCGAGCGCGGTGCGGGAGACGAGCAACACGGGAAGCCTCAGGTGACGCATCAAGTCGGTCATGAACTGCGTGCGGTTAATGGGGACCATCGCTCCGCCCGCGCCTTCCGCGATCAGATTCTCGCGCGCGGACATCCGCGGCAGTTGGATCTTCTTGAGGTCGATGCGCACGCCCGCGCGCTCGGCCGCCAGATGCGGCGATACGGGAGGCGCGAATTGATACGCCTCATCGATCGTTCGCGCGCGCGCCAAGCGGGCCATCCGCATCACGGTTTCTCGGTCCGTGCCTTCGCGCGTGCCTGTTTGGATCGGCTTCCAGTAGATTGCGTCGAGCGCAGCGCAGAGCAGCGCCGAGACGACGGTTTTTCCCACGCCCGTATCGGTGCCCGTGACGAAAAACTGGCTAGGCATGCACGCTGCTGGCGGAAGTTTCCCGGGGAAGGGATTGGATCGCAGAGGCAGTCGCGGCGACGAGGCGGCAGATCTCGTCCATCGTGATCCGGCTCGTGAGCGAGACGCGAATGCGCGCCGTTCCCGGTGGCACGGTCGGCGGGCGAATCGCTTTCACGGCGAAACCTTCGCGTTGCAACTCAGCGGCGACGTGCAGCGCCATTTCGTTGCTGGCCAGCATGATCGGCACGATGTGCGCCACGCTTGCGCCGCACGCGATTCCCGCAGCGGCCAAGCCCCGACGCAGTGCATCAGAGATGGACCGAAGATGAGTCCTCCTCTCGTCTGATTCCTCCGTGATTCGCAGCGCGGCTTGAATCTGCCCCGCAAGATACGGCGGCATCGCCGTGCTGAAGATGAAGGTACGCGCTCGGTTCACGAGATAGTCCCTCAGCAGCGCGCTGCCGCAGACGAACGCCCCTGCAGTCGCCAGCGCCTTGCCGCAAGTGTGAACGATCGCCAGCACGTCGCGCTCGATACCGAACTCGGCGGCGATACCGCGGCCGCGTGGACCACAGGCGCCCGTTGCGTGTGCTTCGTCGATCACGAGCTCCGCGCCATACCGGCGCGCCAAGTCCAGTAATTCGCCCAGCGGCGCGACATCTCCCTCCATGCTGAACAGGCTCTCCGTGACGATCAGGCGCGAGCCGCTACGCCCTGCATGCTCGCGCAGCGACGCTTCCAGAAAGCGCAGGTCGCCGTGCGGATAGATGATTCTCTCCGCGCCCGACAGGCGGATGCCGTCGATCAAGCTGGCGTGGTTGAGCGCATCGGAGAAAACCACGTCGCCGCGCCGCAGCAGAGAACCGAGCAATCCGACGTTGGCGGCGTACCCGGAACTGAAATAGAGCGCCGCTTCGGTTCCAGCGAACGCCGCGAACTCAGATTCCAGTGCCTCCCACTCGCGCGAATTTCCGGAGAGCAGGCGCGAGCCCGTGGAGCCGACGGCATTGCAGTGCGCTATTGCATGAAGTGCAGCGTGTTTCAGGCGCGGATCGCCGGCTAGGCCCAGATAGTCATTGGAGCAGAGATTGACGCCCGCGGGGATTTCGAGCGTCCGGTATTGCGACTGCTCGCGCAGAGAAGCAAGCTCGCGCTCCATGCGCGCGCGAATCGCGTCGCCAGTCGTTTCAGGCACCTTGCATTGCCCTCATGCCGAGCGTTGCAAGCATCTCGTGGTCAGCCGACGCACTGGGATTGGGAGTGGTGAGGAGCTTTTCTCCGGTGAAGATCGAATTCGCGCCGGCGAGAAAACAGAGCGCGACGGCCTCTTGCGAAAGGCCGCGCCGTCCAGCCGCAAGACGCACCCGCGAAGCCGGCATCAGAATCCGCGCCGTTGCGATGGCGCGCACCATGACGAGCGGATCGAGTTCCTCCGCGTTGGCGAGCGGCGTGCCCTCATTCGGGACAAGCATGTTGATCGGCACGCTTTCCGGGTGCGGGTCCAGCCGCGAGAGCTGCTCGAGCAGGCTGATGCGATCCTCATCGGATTCGCCCATCCCAAGGATGCCGCCGCAGCAAACCGTGATTCCGGCCTTGCGCACGTGACCGATCGTGCGAAGGCGGTCTTCGTAAACGCGCGTCGTGATGATCTGGCCGTAGAACTCCGGCGAGGTGTCGAGGTTGTGGTTGTACGCGGTGAGGCCGGCTTCCTTCAGGCGCCGCGCCTGCGATTCCGTGAGCATGCCGAGCGTGCAGCAAACCTCCATATCGAGCGCCGCAACGCCACGCACCATTTCGAGCACGCGATCGAAATCCTTGCCGTCGGACACCTGACGCCACGCCGCGCCCATGCAGAATCGCGTCGCGCCTTCGGACTTGGCCCGCTGCGCGGCGCGCTGCACGTCTTGCGGATTCATCAGCGTCTCGCGCGGCACTCCGGCGTCGTAGTGCGCGCTCTGCGAACAGTAGGCGCAATCTTCGGGGCAGCCGCCCGTCTTGATGGAGAGCAAACGGCAGAGCTGCACTTCCTCGGGCCGGTGAAATGCGCGGTGCGCGAGCTGCGCCTGAAAGATCAGCTCCGGAATCGGGAGCCAGTACGTCTTGCGGATTTCGTCGCGCGACCAATCGTGGCGGATTCGCATCGGCAGGCGTTGCCCTCTCGGTTTTCAAGGATATCAAAATCACGCGCCGGCGAGTCGAGAAAATCGGAAAGTGGCGGTTTCACGCGGGGGCAAATGCCTTACGATGCTTGCCATGAACAATTTGACCCGAAGGCCCAAAACCGATCCAACCGAACTCTATTTTCATCGAGACGGCATCTACGCGCCGGAGTTGGTGGCGGCCGCCGTCGTGGGGCTCGATTTCTTCTCATGGCTCGCGAAATCGCCTGCCGACCTCCATACGATCTGTTCCTCGTTCGGATTCGCCGAGCGCCCAGCGGACGTGATGATGACGCTTTTCTGCGCTATGGGATACGTGGAAAAGACGGCGGGCACATTCCATCTTGCCGAGATCGCGCAGGAATTCCTGGTGCGCGAATCGCCCTGGTTCATCGGTCCCTATTACACGCACATGGCCGATCGCCCGATCTTCCAAAGCCTGCTCGAAACCCTGCGCACCGATAAGCCGGGAGGCTGGGCGGGAGTCAAGTCCCGCAAGCCCTGGGCGGAATCGATGCAAGAGGACGCGTTCGCCGAACAGTTTACAGGCACGATGGATAGCCGCGGCCTGTACGTGGGACCGGTGCTCGCAGAAAAACTCGACTTGGAGGGCCGGCACAGATTGCTCGACGTCGCCGGAGGCTCAGGCATCTATTCCTGCTGCATTGCGGCTGCGCATCCGGAAATCAAAGCGACCGTTTTCGAGCGCCCGCCCGTCGACCGCGTGGCCGCGAAGTGCATCGCCAAGCGCGGCTATTCGGAACGCGTGAGCGTTGCAGCGGGAGACATGTTCACCGATCCTTTTCCGTCGGGATACGACGTGCACCTCTGGTCGAACGCTTTGCACGATTGGGACAGTGCGACAAACCGAAGGCTCGTGGAAAAATCATTTTCGGCGCTTCCGTCCGGTGGAATGATCGTGGTTCACGATCGGCATCTGAACCGCGAGAAAACAGGTCCTCTGCGGATTGCGGCGCACTCGGTGTTCCTGATGGCGGGGACGCAAGGGCGCTACTACTCGATTGCAGAAATCGAAGCTCTCCTCGAAGAGGCTGGTTTCAGAGCCCCGGACTATCGCGAGGTCACGCTCGGCTATAGCGTCATCACCGCAGGCAAGCCCTAGCGCTAGCCGGGCTTTTCCCACCGCCCGGATTCGGCCGAGCGGAAGATCGCGTCAATGGCCACCATGTTGCACAGCGAATCTTCCAGAGGCACAGGCACGTCGCCGCCTTCGCGGATCGCACGCGAGAAGATATCGCCCTGGATCGTGAACTGATCGCAGAGATCGATTGTTTCGGTGACCGTGCCCGCGCCGGTTGGATCGCTCGGATTCTCGTCGACGACGATTCGGGAAGGTTGATCGGTGGGTGGATTGATCGGGCGGTCGATCTCGATGCGGCCCGCGGTTCCGAAGAGGATCATGCGCTGGTGATACGCCAGCTGCGTGCTGCATGCGAACTCGCACTGCCCGGCCGGAAATTCGAGCGTCGCGGAGGTCAGTCGATCGGTCTTTAGTTCCGGGTCGAGCTCGAGCAGCCCCATCGCCCGAATCGGTTCCGCCTCAAACAGGAATCGCGAAAGGTTCACGGCATAGCAGCCGATATCCAGTAGCGCGCCTCCCGCGAACTCGGCGATGTTGCGCACGTTCTTGGGATCGCGATTCGAATAGCCAAAGAACGACTGGATCAGGCGCAGCTCTCCAATGCGTCCCGCGCGGACCAGTTCGCGTGTGCGCAGCCATCGCGGGTGTGTCCGCACCATGAAGGCCTCGCCGACCCTCACGCCCGCGCGGTCGCGCGCCTCGATCAGCTTTCGCACGCCGGCGGCATTGACGCCAAGCGGCTTTTCGCACAGCACGTGCTTGCCCGCCTGCGCCGCGCGAATGGACCACGGTACGTGTAGGTGATTCGGAAGGGGAATGTAGACGGCTTCGATTTCGGGGTCGGCCAGAAGGTCTTCGTACGATCCGTAGGATTTGGGGATGCCGAGGGTGCGCGCTGCGTCCTTCGCCTTCGTTGCGTCGCGGGAGGCGATGGCGGTGATTTCGCTCCATTCGCCTTTCTGCATCGCGGGAATCGCCCGGCGCATGGCGATCGACGCGACGCCCAGAATTCCCCATCGGACTTTGCGGGGCAAGTTTGCGAGCCTCTCAAACGGCAGGGGCATTCTATCGCAGGTGGATTGCGGGAGGCCGAAACGCGCGAAATGCGACCGGCCCCCGCTCAGAATGGCAAGGTGCGGATGTTGCGAGTTACCGCGCGGCGGCGCTGACCGGTTTCCGTGCCGCGCGCGCGCGATCCAATTCCGCGAGCCCCTCGACCAGGTCTTCGACGAGGTCTTCGGCATTCTCGCAGCCCGTCGAGAGACGCAGCAGCGTGTCCGGAAGACCCAGCTTGGCTCGTTCCTCGGCCGGGATCGACGCGTGAGTCATGGTCGCCGGATGGCAGACCAGCGCCTTCACGCCGCCCAGGCTTTCGCCGAGCATGAAATAACGCCGCGAGGACGCGAACGCCGCGACTTCTTCCATCGTGGCGTTGAGATCGATCGAAACCATTCCGCCGAAGCCGGTCATCTGGCGGCGCGCGATGTCGTGGCCCGGATGGCTCGGGAGGCCGGGATAGTAGACCTGCCGGACGAGCGGATGGCCGCTCAGCGCGTTGGCAATGGCCGTTGCATTCTCCTCATGCCGCTGCATTCTTAGCTCGAGGGTCTTCAGACCGCGCATGGTGAGCCAACAGTCAAATGGCGACGGGACCGCTCCGGTGGCGTTCTGCAGGAACTTGACCGGCTCAAAGACCGCGGCATCCTTGGCAAGGGTCGCGCCCTGCACCGTGTCGGAATGCCCGGCGAGATACTTCGTCACACTGTGGACGACGAGGTCGGCTCCCAGCTCGAATGGCTGCTGGAAGCAGGGCGTCGCAAAGGTGTTGTCCACCACGAGCAGAGCGCCGTTTGCGTGGGCGATCTTGCTGATCGCGGCAATGTCCGTGATCAGGAGCCGCGGGTTCGTGGGCGACTCGATCCAGACGATTCGGGTTTTCTTGGTCGTCGCCCGCTCGACGGCCGCCAGGTCGCCCGTGTCGATCTGCTTCACGACCACGCCGATCGCCTGGTAGACGCGGTTTAGAATCCGGTATGTGCCGCCATACACGTCGAGCGGAATGATGATCTCATCGCCGGGCCGCAAATAGGCCTGCAGGATAGCGTTCTCAGCCGCGAGACCGGACGCAAAGGCCGCAGCGTATTCCACGCCCTCGAGCGCCGCGAGCACGCCTTCCAGGCGCTGGCGCGTCGGGTTATTCGTACGAGAGTAAGAGAACCCTTTGTCCTGGCCGGGCGCCTCCTGCTCGTACGTGGACGTTTGGAAAATCGGGGCGACGAGCGCGCCGGTTTCCGGCTCGGAGGGCTGGCCCGCGTGGATCGTCTTTGTTGCGAATTTCATTGTGTAACTCCCTTTTTCGGCGGGCCCGAGCAGCGGCTTTGGAAATGCGGCAAAGCTCCCGCAAGCGCCTGTGCGCCGTATAGTCGAAAGCGCGGCATCCGCAAGCGGAAACCGAGCCTTCTTGGACTTCAGTTTGGGAGTTGAATCTTCAATCGACCGGGGTCCCGGTCAGTTGAGGATCTTATCTCTCCCCACTGGGCAGGAATTAGCACCTTGGCAATAGCACCAGGTTGCTGTGGCTTCGTCGGGCCTGTCCCCTCTGCCACTCTGGATAAGCGCTGCCGGTTAGGCAACACCGGAATCGTAACAGAGCAATCCACCTCCGTCAATGGCCGACCATGATTCCGCAGGCCTCCCGGGCGCTGGGACAGTAATTCCCTCGCGTCCATCGCCGTCAAATCAGTGGACACACTTTCGACGTCCCGCTCTAATTGAACGAGCGGTAAATGGGGGCAGGGCAATGCAGGGCAGAGCGGTGATGCGGCGGGTCATGACCTTATGCGGGCTGGTTGTGGTGTTCGCCCTGGGGACAGACGCGCAGGTCCGTCCTCAGAACTCTCTCTTTCTCGGCTCTTCGTTTCCCGCGATCGCGGCCGCATTCCCTTCGGCCGGCCCAGCCGCAATCCCAGCGCCAACCCCTGAACCGGCTCCCGCAGACCCGCAGGGCATTTACGGCGTCATTCAGAACTTCAACTTTCAGATCTCTGGCGGCTTCACATACATGCGGTTTTACGAGATTCCGAATACCACGGGAGATCTCGACGGCTTCAACATCTCCCTCGTCTACTATCCGCGCGGAGGGCACTGGGGCGTCGACGGCGAATTCGTGGCAGCCTTTGCTCCTCAGAATGGCGTGACGACCACACTCGACGCTGGCATGGGTGGTGGTCGCTTCCGCTTCATCAAGGGATCCGGGTCAGAAATATGGGTCCATGCTCTCGTGGGCGGAGCGCACTTCAGTCCGCAGATGCCCTACGGGAGCGAAAGCGCCCTGGCTAGCGAGGCAGGAGCCGGGATTGACTTGGCGCCGCCCCACCGGCGAGCCGCCGTTCGGATCGAGGCCGACGCGCTCGGAACCTACTTCTTCGGGACCTATCAGGTAAGCCCCAAGGTATCTGTCGGGCTCGTCTACAAGTTCTAGCTCGTCTGTTCTTGTTGCCCGCAGACATCTCAACTTACAGCTTGTAGCCAATCTTGCGGACGAAGTCGTGCCTGTATTTGGCGTCCTCGGGCCCTTCGACGCCCTTCGGTGAGGAGCCGTCCACGACGCCGAGGACGCCTCGGCCCTGCTCCGTTTCCGCGACGATTGCCTCCACTGGGTTCGCCGTAGCGGAGAAGATCGTGCAGACCTCGAAGCAGTCCCGGACGCGGCTTAGCAGGTTGATTGGGTACGCCTGCCGGATCAGGAGCACAAAAACGTGGCCAGCTCCGATGGATTGCGCGTTGGCAACGGCTGCTCGCCGCAGCTCTTCGTCATTCGCTTCCACCCGAATGAGGCACGGACCTGAGGCTTCGTTGAACGCCACGGCAAATTTTGCCTCGGGCACGGTGTTTACGACGACTTCGTAGAGATCCTCGGCCGTCTTGATGAAGTGCGATTGGCCGAGAATCAGATTCGCGCCGTCAGGGATTTGCAGACGGATGCTGAGAAGCTCCATTTTTTCATCCCTCGTTTGGAAAGAATTTCCACATTTGGAATCGGGCGAACGAATTTCGAAAGCTGGTTCGAGCGAAGTCCATTATCAGCACCACGACGTCACGGCACAAGGACGAGTCGCGTTGGCAGTCTGCGTGCTCTCGTTTGTTCGGATGCGTTTGTCGTTTTGTGCGCATCTAAGCTCGAAGAGACGCGACATGTTCATCAAGACACTTCAACAGGCCAAGCGCTTCCTCCGAATTCTCTTCGGATTCACGCTGCTGGCTATTGGCGTCGTCATGATCGTCACGCCGGGGCCGGGCTGGTTGACCATCTTCCTAGCCTTGGGAGTTCTTGCGGCGGAGTTCGTCTGGGCGCGCCGACTGCTCGACCGTCTCAAGGAGCACGGCACTCGGATCAAGGAAACCGTGTTTCCGCGCGCCGACCGCGCAGCCTAAGCACGCTTCACCCCTGATTTTTCCGTTTTCGAAGCATCCCTGACTGTGGTTTCATGCCTTTTTCTCTTCAGGAGAAGCCTGTGGCGACGAACAGCGTGGCAAAGTGGGCCGGGAAATGGGCGCTAGTGACTGGCGCAAGCGCCGGAATCGGCAAGGCCATCGCGGAGCAGCTGGCGGCTGTTGGAGCCCATTTGATCCTGACGGCCCGGCGCACCGATCGACTCTCCGACATTGCCTCCAGTCTGGCCGCCAGCACCAGGTCGAAAGTCGAAACCTTCGGCGCCGACTTGGCACAGGCAAATGCGGCCCGCGAGATCCACGCGTTCACGACCGGGAAGGGAATCGAGGTCGAGCTGCTGGTCAACAATGCCGGCTTTGGCACATTTGGCCATATCCACCAAATGCCGGAGGAGCGGCTACTCGAGATGGTGCAGGTCAACTGCTCCGCCGTTGTACAGCTCACCCGCCTATATGCCCCTGCGATGGTCGCGCGCCGACGGGGCGATATCCTGATCGTCGCTTCAACCGCGGCCTTCCAACCGGTGCCTTTCATCTCAGCGTACGCGGCGACAAAGGCTTTTGACCTGCTCTTCGCCGAAGGCGTTGCCGAAGAGCTGCGCCCATTCGGAGTCAACGTTGCCGCTCTTTGTCCCGGTTCAACGAACACCGAATTTCAGCAGGTGGCCCAGCAACCCGACCGAGCGTTTCGCTTCGCAGAAACAGCTGAAAAGGTCGCCCGCGTTGGCCTTGAGGGCCTCGCCCGCGGAGAGACGTGCGTGATTTCAGGAACCAGAAATCGCCTGATGGTTTGGTCGGAGCGGCTCGCTTCGCGCCGACTAGTAGCCAGGATGGCGGCAAAGGTGATGGGTCCCGAAACGGCGGATCGAAATAGCTGAGTGACGATGGCTCGCTCTTGAACGGCACAAAACCTTGCCGTTTGATGATCTTACAGGTGGACTGGACTTCCTCCCTCCCGCCGTGTATTATCCGGCTCCCTTCAAAAGAGCGGCCCAATCCCTGAGGAGAGTTTCTCGCATGGTGCAAGAATTCGTAGGAGTTTCAAAGGAATCGTACCGCGGTGTTCTGTGCATGTCGTGCCGACAACCCATTCCGCTGCCAGCAATCGTGATCAGCATGGAAGTGCTGCCGCAGGGCGACGGAACAGATCAAACCGAGCATGTATTCAGCCTTCGCTGCCGCGCATGCAACCGCGAGAAGCCTTACAGCTCGCGTGACGTCGGCGTCTTCGAGGGATCGCCTCGTATGAGGACGCCGGTGATCCGCACGCCGCAGGGCGTCGGACGGTCCCCGAGGGGGTTGTCCCGCGCTGCCAACGGCTGATTCAAATCGGTACATCCTCGATCACCGGTATCTGACCACTAAAGACATCGGTGCGATCTGCCGATACGCTCCCCCTAGGAGGATTCTGTGGGGAGCCGAGCCCTAGTCGTCGATGATGAACTCGCCATCTGCGAGTTGATTCACGGAGTGCTGGCGACCGCGGGGTTTGATGCGCTCGCCGTGGTCAAGAGCTCCGAAGCCGAACAGCATATCGGTAGTGAAAAGTTTGCCGTTCTACTCTTTGACTTCCGAATGCCCCCACCGGACGGCCTGGCGCTTGCCAGACTCACGCGCCGATCTGGAATTAACCAGATGACGCCCATCATCCTGATGAGCGACGACCAGAGCACCGCGGCCACCAGTCAGGGTTTCGCGGCCGGTGCGAGCGTCTTTCTCTACAAGCCGATCGACAAGAAGCGCCTGCTGGCGTTGGTTCGCGCCACGCACGGAGCGATCGAACACGAGCGGCGGCGCTTCCGCCGGGTGCCTCTGCATGCGAAGGTGCGGATCGGATCGGAGAAGGATGAGTGGGAGTGCGAGACGATCGACGTCAGCCTCAACGGGATGCTTGTGAACTGCCCGGTCTCGCTGCCGCTCTCGGCGGGATCGTCGGTGCGGGTCAGCCTGGACCTGGCGCCCGGCGCGCAGCCGATCAAGGGTTTCGGCTCGGTGGTCCGCCGACTGGATGAAACGCGGATGGGCATTCAGCTGACACAACTGGCCGCTGCGGAGAGCGGCAGGCTGCAGGACTTCCTGCTGCCGCTCATCCTCCGGGACGGCGTCTCGTCAAGCCTCGCGAACGCCCGACCGTGAAACCGCGCCGTGCGAACGCCTAGTCGAAGCTCTAGGGCAGAGCGAAGACCATCAGCGACTGGCTGGTACCCTGACCGCCGGTGGCGGCCATAATCGCCACGTATTGCTTTCCGCTCTTGCCTTGATACGTGATCGGCACGGCCGTCGCGGTGTACGGCAGCTTGGTCACCCAGAGCTCTTTGCCGGTCTTGGAATCGAACGCGCGGAAACGGTTGTCGCTGGTCGCACCGATGAACACAACCCCGCCCGCGGTCGCAATCGGTCCAGCGAACGCGCCCGCACGCCCGGTGTGCTGCTTCGCTTCCGGCAGCTCTTCGGTGATGCCCAGCGGCACCTGCCAAACGATCTCGCCCGTGTTCACGTTGACGGCTGAAAGGCTTTCCCACGGGGGTTTCTGACAGGGCCAGTTGCCCAGCACTTTGCCGTTCTCGTCCTTGGCCTGGGCGCTGAAGGAACCGTACTGGCTGCCTGCGCCGCTGCCCCGGTGGTATTCGACTTCGGTGCCCTTCGTGGACTCATTGTATTTCGGATTCTTTTCGAGGTAGCCGCTTGAGCCCTGATTCTGCATGTTGACGAAGATGTAGCCCATCTTGGGATCGGCTGCCGCGCCGCCCCAGTTCGAACCGCCTGTCGCGCCCGGGAAAATTAGCGTCAGCTTAGTGTCCGACGGGGAGTTGTGCACTGCCCACGGCGTGTAGGGGCCTTCGTTGTAGAAATTGGTCTTGTCCCACAGTTCGTGGCAGGCCTTGGAGTGCTCAGCCGTAGTGTCGTCCGGGGTGACGATATCCTCTCGGCTGATCGTGACTCGTGCCACCGGGGGCGGCTTCACGGGAAACGGCTGCGTCGGCGAATACCATTCGTCCGGTGTGTCGCCCTTCGGTACTGGCCGCTCTTCGATCTTGAAGACTGGCTTGCCGGTGACCCGGTCAAACTCGAACACGTATCCGATTTTTCCGGTCTGGATCAGGCCGGGAATCTTCTTACCGCCCACATTGAGGTCCAGCAGGATCGGCTCGGGCGGAAGATCGAAGTCCCACAATTCGTGGTGGACCGTCTGGAAATACCACTTCAGTTTTCCTGTGTTCGCGTCCACCGCAACCAGCGTGTTGGAGAAGAGATTGTCGCCCGGACGGTCGCCGCCGTAATAGTTAGCGGCCGGTCCGCCGACGGGCATGTAGACGATGCCGTGCTTCTCGTCGACCGTCATGGTCATCGACCAGACGTTGCTGCCGCCGCGCCCCTTCCAACTGTCATCGCCCCAGGTGTCGTGGCCCACTTCTCCGGGTTGCGCGATCGTGTGAAACACCCAAAGACGCTTGCCGGTGACGGCGTCGTATGCCCGTGAGTCACCCGGAATGCCTGCTGACTGTTCATCCTGCGGATGCAGGTTGGTCTCTCCGGGACCGTAGACATTGGCGCCGACAAGGATCAGATTCTTGTAAATGGTGGGCACCTCGGCGAAGGGCACGTCCATCGTGATCTCACCGTTCGTGCCGAAATTGGTGTCAGGCTTGCCGGTCTGAGCGTCGAGTGCGACCATCTGGTGGCCGCTCGTGAAGAACAGCCGCGGGCCGTTCTTGCCGTCGCCGGGCCAGTAGGCGACTCCGCGCGCCGAGACCAACCCGTTCGGCCGCTGATAGACCCAGATTTCCTTGCCCGTGTCGGGGTCGAGCGCGAGGACGCGGTTTCCCGCCGGCAGGTACATCACTCCGTTGACGACGATGGGCGTCACTTGATTGAACGCGCCTGCCGCGGGACCCGCTCCGCCGGGCCGCATCGCATAGGACCACACAACCGCCAGCTTCGAGACGTTGCCGGCGTTGATCTGCGTCAGGGGAGAGAAGCGCGTCGATGCCAAGTCGTGGCCGTACATCGGCCATTCAGTGCTGCTCTGCGCGGCGGCTGGCTGCGCGAAACACGCCACCAGCAATGCTCCGCCCAACACGATTTTCGTCCACACGGATTGCATACGATGGGTCCCTCCCCCCGGGCCTTTGATTCCTGTTCGGTTTTTCGGTCAGATCGTCGTCGCGCCGCCATCCCGCGGCGCGAGCGCGTGAAGTATATGCTCAGCCGGAAATTCTGCCAACCGATGATCGCGGAGAGCGTTCTGTAGCTTGCCGCTGGTTACGAGAATCCTCTGGCAATACTCGATACCTACTCTTCGTCTTGGCCCTGTGACTTGGCGAGGCGCTCGATCACGCCCATATCTTCCAGGGTTGTGGTATCGCCGGAGATACCACCCTTGTGCGCCAATTCGCGCAGGAGACGCCGCATGATCTTGCCGCTGCGCGTTTTCGGCAGGATGTCGCAGAAGCGCACGTCGGAGGGCCGCGCGATCGTGCCGATCGTCACCGAAACGTGCTCGATCAGCGCCGAACGCAACTGGCCCGAAAGGGAGTGGCCCGATCGCAACGTAACGAAGCACACGATCGCCTCGCCCTTGATTTCGTCCGGCTTCGCCACCACCGCCGCTTCCGCCACTGCCGGATGACTCACCAGCGCACTCTCAATCTCCATCGAACTTAGGCGGTGCCCGGCCACTTTTATCACGTCGTCCACCCGGCCGAGGACCCACAGATAGCCGTCTTTGTCGCACTGCGCGGCATCGCCCGCGAAATACACTCCCGGGATTCTTTGCCAGTACTCCCGGTTGAATCGCTCGTCATCGCCGTAGATGGTCCGGAGCATCGAAGGCCACGGCTGCTGAATCGTCAGGTATCCGGTCTCGCCCGGACCGACGGGCTCGTTCTTCATATTCACGACGCGCGCGATGATGCCGGGGAGAGGAAGCGTCGCTGAACCCGGCTTGGCCGGAGTCGCGCCCGGCAGCGGCGAAATCATGATCGCTCCGGTTTCCGTTTGCCACCAGGTGTCGACGATCGGGCAGCGATTCTTGCCGATCGCCTCGAAATACCACTTCCACGCCGCTGGATTGATGGGTTCGCCCACAGTGCCCAGCAAGCGCAGGCTGCTGATGTCGTGCTTCTGCAGCCAGTCCGTCCCCCAGGCCATGAAGGCGCGCACCGCCGTCGCGGAACTGTAGAAGATCGTCACTTTGTATCGCTCGACGATTTCCCAGAATCGCGCTTTGTGTGGCTGGTCCGGAGCGCCTTCGTACATCACGATCGTCGCGCCATTCGAAAGCGGGCCGTACACGATGTAGCTGTGTCCCGTCACCCATCCAATGTCCGCCGTGCACCAATACACATCGTCGTCCCGCAGGTCGAAGACCAGCTTGGCGCTCCACGTCACTTGCAGCAGGTAGCCCCCGGAAGTGTGCAGAACGCCTTTCGGTTTGCCTGTCGTGCCGCTCGTATAGAGAATGTAGAGCGGCTGCTCCGAGTCGAACGCTGGCGCCGGATGGCTCTTCGACGCCGCCTTTTCCAAGTCGTGCCACCAAAGATCGCGTCCAGCTTCCCAGCCGACCTTTTCCGCCGTCCGCTTCACGACCACGCACTTTTCGACCGTCGGGCAGTTCTTCAGGGCCGCATCGGTCGTTTCCTTCAGGGGAACCACTTTGCCGCGGCGGAATCCGCCATCCGCGGTGACCAACACCTTGGACTTCGCATCCGCAATGCGGTCGGCCAGCGCCGTCGCGCTGAAACCGCCGAAAACCACGGAATGCACCGCTCCGATCCGCGCGCACGCCAGCATCGCGATCGGCAGCTCCGGAATCATGGGCAGGTAGATCGCGACGCAATCGCCGGCCTTGACGCCGAGAGATTCGAGCGCATTTGCGAAGCGGCACACGCGCTCCAGCAGCTCGGAATACGTCAGCTGCACCTTCGCTCCGTCCTCGGCCTCCCAGAGCAGTGCGGGCTTGTTGCCGTTTTTCTCGACGTGGCGGTCGAGGCAGTTGTACGAAACATTCAGTTTGCCGCCGACAAACCACCTCGCATGCGGCAACTTCCATTCGAGCACCTTCGTTGGTTGCTCGAACCAGTGCAGGAGCCTGGCCTGCTCACCCCAGAATCCCTCGGGGTCGCGCTCTGCGTCCGCGTACATCTTGCGGTACTCGTCGAGCGACTTGACGCGCGCGCGCTGGCTGAACTCCTTCGGCGGCGGAACCGGTTTTTCTTCCAGAACGTGTGGATCGAACTCTTGCATGGTTCCTCCTGCAGGTCGCGGCGTACCGCCCGGCGAATAGACCGGTGCTCAAGAAGGCGTGCACTTCGGCGGTCCATACGTTATTGAACGGACGCGCCGCGGTCAAGAACTCCCGGAGATTGCGGCTCCCGGAAACGATCCACTCATTCGGGAACCTTTTGGGCGGTGCCGCGGAATACGTATCGAGAAGCAGCACGGGCCGTCCATACTATATGGAGATGACCCCGAAGATTGATGTGGCGGACGACCGTCTGCTCCGGCGAATGCTGGCCGGCGACGAGGACGCGTTTACGGACCTCTACCGGCGAAAGCATCCTGCGATCTATCGCTTCGCGCTTCATATGAGCGGGAACGCTGCAATGGCTGAGGACGTGACCCAAGAGGTCTTCATGGCGCTGATTCGGGAACCACAGCGATTTGACCCCGCCCGTGGAAGTCTCAGCGCGTTTCTTTTCGGCATCGCACGCAATCATCTCCGCAAGCGGTGGGAACAGGACCGCCGGTTGGTGCCGCTCGCCGGCGATTCCGAAGACTTTGATGATTTCAGCTCCTCCGCCTCGGCGTCGTCGAACAGCGGACACGCGGTGGGTCCCGCTCTGTCGTTCACCGCGGAGTTGGATTCGCTCGACGCGGTTGGGCGGGTGAGGCGGGCGATCGCAACGCTTCCGGAGAACTACCGCGAAGTCGTCGTGCTGTGCGAGCTCGAGGAAATGAGTTACGAAGAGGCTGCCGCGGCGCTGAGCTGCCCCGTGGGAACCGTGCGGTCCCGCCTGCACAGGGCCCGATCCATTCTGGTGGGTAAGCTGCGAGACGGACACGCGATGCGGCGTGTTCCGGCGGTGGGCGAATGAAGCGTGAGGTGAAGGACATGGACTGCGCTCAATTCGAACGGCTGCTTCACGATCTGGATCGCCCGGGAACGGAAGGTTTCTCGCTTCGTGAAGCAGCGCTCGGCCATGCGGAATCTTGCAGCGTGTGTGCGCAGCTTTTGACGCAGGCGGAATCGCTTGACCTCGCTTTGCGCGCTGTCGCGGAGCGGGAAAGTGGACGCCAGGCTCCGCCGCGACTCGAAAATCTTTTGCGCGACGAATTTCGCCGGGGAGCGGCCGCTTCGGCGCGCCGCAGAGTTCGCTGGCAGCTTGCGGCGCTGGCCACGGCCGCGGTTCTGTTGCTCGCACTTGGTCTTTCGTTGCGCCATCGCGCCGAGTCGCCTTCCAGAAACGGCGGATCGCGGGCTACACCGGCCGCCGTCGCAACAGGGAATTCGCCCGCCTTGGCCTCGGACTCTGCGAGCGAGCAGGGCACCCTGGCAGACAGTCAGGTGGCCGACTCCGATTCATCGACGGCATTCGTGCCGCTGCCGTACGCCGATACGTCTGCGGCGAGCGAAGACGGCGCCATCGTTCGCGTGGAGCTTTCTCGCTCGGAGCTCGCTTCTTTCGGTTTGCCCGTCACGGACCTTTCGGCAACAGACCGAATTCCAGCGGACATCATCGTGGGCGAAGACGGCGCGCCGCAGGCGATTCGATTGGTATCGCAGTCAAGTTTGGACGATTAGTTCGTTTGATCGCTTCAATATGGCGGTCGCATTGGGAGGAACTGAACAAATGAATCTCACACGAATGGCTGCGCGGGTCTGCTGGGTCGTGATGATGGCAGCGGTGCTCGGCTTGTGCGGCGTTGCGCGGGCGCAAGAGGCTGGAGCGCCGCCTCCGCCCCCTCCCGGTCCGCCCGGACATCGCGGATTCGGTCCCGGCCCCATGTCCGACGAGATGATGGGTTTCGTGGGCTTCGAGGCTGGCCTTGGCGGCAAAGTCGTCACCGGCGCGCCGTTCACCGCGACGATCTCGACGCGGTCCACGCAAGTGCTCGCTGATGGCAACCAGATCAATCGGAGTTCGACCGGCACGATCGCGCGCGACAGCCAGGGGCGTACGCGCCGAGACATGACTCTTGCGGGAATCGGTCCACTCCCGGCGGGGCAGACGCCGCCTCACGTGGTCCTCATTCGGGACAACGTGGCGGGCACGCAATACGTTCTCGAGCCGGATCGAAAGATCGCGCGACAAGTGGGTCGGCCCCGACATGGCGGACGTGGCGCGGACGGTCCTCCACCTCAGGGCGACGTCTCCTGGCGAAGAAATCAGAATGACGTGACAACCACGCCGCTGGGCCAGCAGACGATCAACGGAATTCCGGCGGAGGGCACGCGCACCACGCGCACGATTCCTGCGGGAGCGGTGGGGAACGAGAAACCAATTGTGATCACATCCGAGCGATGGTATTCGTCCGAGTTGCAGACCGTCGTCATGTTGAAGCGCAGCGACCCCTATGTCGGCGAGAGCGAGTTCCAACTAACAAATATCCAGCGATCGGAGCCGGACGCGTCGCTTTTCCAGGTGCCCGCCGGTTACAGCGTGCGGGCTGCCGTCAACGACCACGGGCAGGGACGCCACAGACGAGGACCGGGTGGGCCTCCCGCCGCGGTGGGGCCGGACGCGCCACCTCCGCCGCCACAAGACTGACCTTCTCGACTGTGCATTACCCCCCCTCCTTGCGGGCGGGCCTCGACCACGCTCCGCCCGCAAGGCCCCCCCCTTGCCATGTCAGCCGGATGCCTACGCGTGATCTGTCTTCTTCGCTCGACGAAAGGAGCACTTCAACCGCTAGGCTGCGCTGCTATAATCGCGCAGCCGACATGCCCGGAATGAGCTACCAGCAGATTCGTAAACAACTCGAATCAGAGGGTTTCGTGCATACGTACGTCTGGCAGGACGGTCCACACGCGTTCTATCCCGATCACACCCACGCGGGCGTGACGGCGCACATCATTCTGGACGGCGAAATGAGCCTCACGATGGACGGGCAGACGAAGAGGTATCGCATCGGCGACCGATGCGATGTTCCTGCGGGGGCGGTGCATTCGGCGCGCATGGGGGCGCAGGGCTGCCGTTATATTGTCGGAGAAGCCTGAGGCAGGGGCTACCGAATCGCTCTGTCGAGAAGCTCCATGACGTGCAGAACTTCGTGTTTCGTCTGACGAATGGCTGCGCCCGCGCGCAGCTGCAGGATGCAGCCGGGATTGCTGCTGATGATCGCGTGGGCGTTGGTCTCGCGCACGCAGTCCATCTTCAGCGCGAGCAGCTCCATCGACGCCTTCGTTTGGGTGACGTTGTATACGCCGGCTGAACCGCAGCACTGGTCCGCCAACTCCATTTCGATCAGTTCCACTCCGGGCACCGACCGAATCAGCTTTCGGGGTGCTTCTCGCACCTTCTGTCCGTGAGCGAGGTGACAGGAATCCTGGTACGTCACGCGCAGGGGCACCTCGCGCATCGGCGCCGCGATACCGAGATCGGCCAAGAATTCGTTCACGTCGCGCATTTTCGCGACGAATCCAACCGCCGCGTCATGGAACGGATCATCCGCGCCCAGCAGATGCGAGTACTCCTTCAGTGTGGAGCCGCAGCCGGCTGCGTTCGTGACGATGGCGTCAAAGTCGGCGGTGCGAAAGGCAGCTAGATTCGTCCGTGCCAGTCCGCGCGCCACGTCGCGCACGCCCGCGTGGGCCGGGAGAGCGCCGCAACAAGTCTGGGCTGCCGGCACTACGACCTCGCAGCCGTTCGCTTGCAGCACTCGGATCGTCGCGCGATTCATGTCGCTGAACGTCACCTGCGCCACGCAGCCCGCAAAGAGTGCCACGCGCGCCCTTCTCGTGCCTTTCGCTGGAAATGTCTTTCCGACTTCGTTGAAGAAGAAGTCCGAATCGATCGGCGGCAGCAGGCGTTCACGATCTTCCATGCGAAACAGCTTCAGCAAGCCTGTGCCGCGCGCGAACGCCGCTAGTCCCGAACGCTGGTAAAACCTCAGAACCCGCGCGGCCGACGCGATCCGGCCGGGGTGGGGAAGCAGCCGGCGAAAGACGAACTCGCGCGCGAAGCGTGAAAGCAATGGTCGCCTGTACTGCTGCTCGATCTGCGCGCGCGCGGCTTCCACCAGCTTGCCGTATTCGACGCCGGAGGGGCACGCCGTCTCGCACGCGCGGCAGTCGAGGCAGCGGTCGACGTGTGTTACGAATCCTGAGTTCAGTTCAAGGCGGCCTTCGTCCACCAGTTGCATCTGGCGAATCCGGCCGCGAGGCGAGTCAGCTTCGTTGTGCCAGAGCCGGTACGTCGGACAGTGATTCAGGCAGAGCCCGCAATGCACGCAACGCGAATAGTCGGCGTACTCGGGCTTGTCAACGTTCGTGAATCCGCTGGTCCGCGCGGCCATCTCTATTTCCGTTCCGCAGTCGGATCGGCGGCGAAAATTCCGCTGGGGTCAAATGTGTTCTTGATCCCGCGCATCAACTTCCAATCGCTGCGTTGTGTTGTCTGCGCTGGTGTTGCCGTCTTCCACTCAGTCGACAACCAGGGGATCGCGAAGTTGCCGTTGTGGCGATTGCTCATCTGCGCGAGCTCCTCGAGGACGCCAGCCACGGCTTCCTCTTGCTTCGCGCCCGGCAGGACTGCAATGTAAATCGCGCCCGCGCCACGCGCTACGGCGGCCCAGCGCAACCCTTGCCTCCTGAGCGCCGAGGCCACTTCGTCAAGTACTCCTCCGATTCGCGCGGGCACGACGCTGATCTTCGCAATGACCGCGGCAGGGGAAGACGCAAGTGTAATCGATGCGAATTCGCCTAATCGGTCGA
>Ga0335083_10001781_pt1 | contig 29286 bp, 25 predicted proteins | sample Lox_Sample_42_FD_206716 | JGI IMG/M metagenome (GOLD analysis project Ga0335083, IMG submission 206716) | Soil microbial communities from Loxahatchee National Wildlife Refuge, Florida, United States - Lox_Sample_4.2 | ecosystem: Environmental > Terrestrial > Soil > Wetlands | place: USA...
CTCGCTGACCCCGGCGGTCACCGTCGCTCGCGTCTCGGTGCGGCTGCTCATCGGCGCGCTGGCGATCATCACGGCGCTCGAGAGCCTGGGCGTGCCGGTGACGCCGCTCCTGACCACGCTGGGCGTGGGCTCGCTGGCGGTCGCGCTGGCGCTGCAGGAGACGCTGGCCAACTTCTTCGCGGGGCTCTACCTGCTGGCGGATCGGCCGGTGCGCAACGGCGACTTCATCAAGATCGACGCGCAGGCCGGCGAAGGGTTCGTCGAGTCGATCGGCTGGCGGTCCTCGCGCCTGCGGACGCTGGCCAACAACACGATCATCGTCCCCAACCAGAAGCTGTCGCAGGCGATCTTGACGAACTACCACCTGCCGGCAGCGCCGCTGGGCATGGCCGTGAACGTGACGGTCGCGCACGACAGCGACACCGCCAAGGTCGAGGCCGCGCTGAACGACGAGCTGGCGCGCGCGCAGGCCGAGCTGCCTCAACTGATCGGCGGCAAGCCGGCCGCTCGGCTGGTCGACCTCAACGATGCGGGTCAGGTGTGGGCCTGTGGTTTCGAGGTCCCGGAGGTGCAGATGCAGGTGTCGGCGGGTCACGAGCTGCGCAAGCGCGTGGTCGGTCGCCTGCGTCGCGAAGGTGTCACGCTCGGCGTCCCGGCCCGCCTGGTCCGGGGCGATTCACCTCCGGGTCATTTGACGCATTGACATAGGGGAAAGAGGCACGTTAGCCTGCTGACCTCCTTTCGGGGCTCCGACGCCCCGCGGACCCCCGACCTCCGAGGAATGGTCTCCCGCATCTCCTCCCCCGCTGCACGTCTCACGCTCGCCGTTGCGCTCGCGCTCGCGTTTGGCCCGTCGGCCGCGCGCGCCGGGACCGTGAAGGGGACCGTGAAGCTGCCCGACAGCGCGCGCTCGACGCGTCTCTACCAGGGCTACTGGCGGCTCGAGAACGGCAACGTGCCGGTCCAGAACAGCGGCGGCGCCAAGCTGGAGACGGCGGTCGTGCTCGAGAACGTCAACGGCGCTCACCCTCCCCCCGCCCGCACCGTGACCGTCGAGATCGGGGGGCTGGATGCGCGCCCGCGCCTGGTGGTCGTCGGCCCCGGCTCGGTCATCGAGATCAAGAACACCGGCAAGGTCCGGCTGAACCTGTCGACGCCCGAGAAGCCGTCCGTGGTGCCGCCGGAGTATCTGCCGGCCGGGGGCACGCGCCGGCAAAAGTTCGACAGCATCGGCGGCTTCGCGATCCGCGACGCCGACTACCCGCACATCATGATCTCGGTGCTGGTGGTCGACTCGCCCTACTACGCGACCGTCGACGAGAAGGGTGGGTTCTCGATTCCCAGCGTTCCGGACGGCAAGGCGAACCTGAAGGTCTGGACGCGCGGCAAGTGGGCAGCCCAGCAGGAGGTGGACACGGGGTCGAAGGAGGAGCTGACGGTCAGAGTCAGCGCCTCCGGGCAGAAAGAGAACGCGGAGAAAGAGGCGGCCGAATAGCTCTCCGAGGACCCCATGTTCCTATCGAAGATCTGGTTCATCCTCATCGCTCTGGTCTCGGCCATCGCCGCCACCTTCGCGCTGGTGGCGCCCCGCCCGGCCGTGCAGAAGCTGGCGGCGCTGGAAGGGCAGCGGCTGGACCGCGCCGAATACGCGGCCGAGCAGATGTTCAAGGTCGACGCCCACAAGTGGATCGACCGCGTCTCCAAGCTGGGGCGTGACGCGATCCTCTCGGAGTCGCTGGACGCCGCCTCGCGCGGGTCCGGCGAGTACTCCGTCATTCACCGCACCATCCAGGACCGCTTCCGCACGCTGATCCCGGACCTGTCGACCGGCGGCATCGACGAGATCGTCGCGGTCGACAACAAGGGGCGCGTCATCGCGCGCGTGGGCAGCGACAACGACAAGGAATACGGCGACTACATCCCCGGCGTCGAGGTCGTGGCGGACGCGCTGCGCGGGTACATGTCCGACGACGCCTGGGGCGTGAACGGCCGGCTGGAGCGGGTGGCCGGCGCGCCGGTGCTGTCCAAGACCAAGGACCGGATCGTGGGCGCGATCTACGTGGCGGCCGAGACCGGCCCCGCGCTGGTCGAGCGCCTCAAGAAGAACCTGGACGTCGACGTCGCGCTGCTCCTGCGCGGCAAGGTGGTCGCCTCGTCGCGACCGGTCGGCCAGCTGGACGGCCTGCCAGATCTGATCGCGCAGCACAGCGAGGACATCGCGTCGCTGAAGCGCACCCCCGCCCTGCCGCTGGAGGCCGGGCAGGACAAGCTGCTGGTGGTCGCCGCCCCCTTCCCGGGGCAGGCCAGCGAGCAGCAGGCCTACTACGCGCTCATCGGCGTGCAGCCGGCCAAGACCGACCTGGCGGCGCTGCTGGCCAACGTGCGCGCCAGCGACCTCAAGTGGGGCAACTTCCCCTGGGTCCCGCTGGTGCTGCTGACCTTCGCGATGATCGCGATCGGCCTGGTGCTCCAGCGGCTCGAGGTCGAGGAGCCGCTGAAGAAGCTGCGGCGCGAGCTGCAGCGTCTGGCCTCGGGCGACATCAGCCGCATCGACGACGTCAAGTACAGCGGTCGCATCGGCGGGCTGGCGCGCGAGGTGAACGCCGCTGTCGAGCACTTCACGCTGGGGCCCGCTGGGCGGCCCGAGCCGGGCGCCAAGGCTGCCGGCGCACCGATGGGCCCGGCGGGCGGCAAGACGTTCGACCTGCCGCCGCCCGCCCCGTCGTTCGGCGCGCCGCCCCCCTCGCCGGCCTTCCCGCCCCCGCCCCCCGTGGTTCCGTCGTTCAGCGCGCCCCCGCCGCCGCCGGCGTTCCCGCCCCCGCCCCCCTCGTTGCCGCCCCCGCTTCCGAACCTGGCCCCGCAGCACACGCCAGCGCCGTTCTCGGCCGCCGCCGTGGCCGCCGCGGGCGGCGCCGTCTCGGCCGCCCCCGCCATCGCGGTCAAGGGCGCCCCCTGGAACCAACTGCCCCCCAGCGCGCTGGGCAACGAGGAAGACGCCGAGCGGCAGATGCCCGACGGCGAGGCCACCCGCGTCGTCCCGTACGACGAGCACGAAGAGGAAGAGGCCCACTTCAAGCACGTCTTCGACGACTTCATCGAGGCCAAGCGCGCCTGCGGCGAATCACTGGCCGGCCTGACCCAGGCCAAGTTCCTGCAGAAGCTGCGCGACAACAAGGCCACCCTGGTCGAGAAGCACGGCTGCCGCACGGTCAGGTTCAACGTCTACATCAAGGACGGCAAGGCGGCCCTCAAGGCCACGCCGGTCCGCGAATAGGGCTCTGACCGCGCCCGTCAGTCCCCTGGGCTAGGGCGTGACGATGTTGAACCAGAGGGATTCGTTCAGGTCGTCCAGGCACGCCAGCAGCTCGTTCACCTTCTCCGTGCTTCCCGAGACCCTCACCGCGCCATTCCTGATCGCGTCGGCGGGGGTGAGCTCCTTGGCCACGATCCGGTTCAAGGTCGATCGATCGGCCGTGATGGTCGCGTCGGCTTTGTCGTCCTGATAGTGGGGCCAGGCGTTCAACACCGAGTGCTCGAGGAACAGCGCGTATTGTTGCTTGGTGTCGGGCACATTGAAGTTGAGGGTGATCTTCTTGCCGCCGGCGCGGTCGGCGTTCAGCCGAATGCCCAGGTAGTCGAACACCAGATCCAGTGACATGTTGCCGATGACGTCGGCGCTCGCCGTCGAGGCCGCGGCGCTCTTCACGACGCCTTCCCGCAGCTCCTGGGCCCCGCTCAAGTAGAAGTTGCGCCAGGTCGCGCTCTCGGCCTGATAGCCGAGCTGCTCGAGGATGTCGGCTTGAAGGTTCTTGGCTTCCTGGTCGGCCGGCGCCGCGAAGACCAGGTAGTTGACGACCTCGGCTCCCCAACGATAGTCACCCGTGGCCAGCGCGCGCCTTCCCTCCGCGAGGACGCCGTCTCGACCACCCATCGCCCGCAGGTACCGCTTCGCCGCTTCCCGAGGGGGCAGCGGATCGAGGTGGGCCGGATTTCCGTCGAAGTACCCGAGATAGTAGTTGTAGACGGCCCGCACGTTGTGGCTCTGCGAGCCGTAGTAGCCCCGAACCGCCCAGGTGTCTTCGAGCTCCTCCGGTATCTTCACGAGATCGGGCAGCTCGTTCATCGTGTACCCCTGATTGGCGAAGTGCAGGGTCTGGTCGTGCAGGAACTTGTAGACGTCGCGCTGGGCCTTGATGTGCTGGACGATCTCGGCGCTGCCCCAGGTGGGCCAGTGGTGCATTCCGATCTCGACCTCCGCCTTGTCTCCGTAGCGCCTGATCACCTCGTTCAGGTAGGCCGGCCACCTGGCGGCGTCCCGCGTCTTGGCGCCGCGCAGGGTATAGAGGTTGTGCATCGTGTGCGTGGCGTCCTCGGCGGTATTGAGCAGCTTCTTCTCCCGAACGAACCACATCATCTCCGAGGGCGCCTCCGACCCCGGCGCCATGACGAACTCGTACTCGAGCCCATCGATCGTCCGCCTCTCGCCGGTGGTCTTGATGAGGTCGGTCGGCGCGATCAAGGAGACGGTCCCCGACGACGTCGCGGGGCCGAGTCCGGCCGTCGCCTGTCCCTTCGGCCCGGGAGGCACGAGGTAGCCGTACATGTAACTCGCCCGGCGCGACATGGCGGTCCCCGCGAAGACGTTCTCGGACACCGCCTCCTCGAGAAAGTGGTCCGGCGCGTAGATCCTCACCTTGCCGGCCTCGACGTCGCTCTTGTCGACGACGCCGCGCACGCCGCCGAAGTGGTCGACGTGTGAATGTGAGTAGATGACGGCGACCACGGGCTTCCTCGGGCGATGCTGGTAGTAGAGGGCCAGCGCCGCCCTGGCCGTCTCGGTGGACACCAGCGGATCGTAGATCGTGAGGCCCTTCCTTCCTTCGACGATGGTCAGGTTCGACAGATCGGCCCCACGCACCTGGTACACACCCGGCACCACCTCGAACAGCCCGCTGATGGTCAAGAGCTGGGCCATCCGCCAGAGGCTCGGGTTGACGGTCTCCGGCGCGCTCCCGGCCTGGCTGACAAAGTCCGTCAGCGCCTTGAGGTTCCAGACGACCTTGCCGCTGGCATCCTTGATCACCCCGTCGTTCGGCAGGGGGGCGATCAGGCCCCGCCTGGCGTTGGCGAAGTCTCTCTTGTCCGAAAACGGCGCCGTCCGGAGTTGCTCCGATTGAGCTCGTCTGGTCACGTCTGATGCCGGCTGGGGCGCGGCGCCGGTCGCGCCGGTCTCACCGCGGGCGCTGGGCGAGCAACCACCGGCGAGCAGCACCGACGCGAGAACGAGGCCGGTCCCCACGTTCACACCGAGGCGATCGAGCATGAGACACCACCCTAAGCAGCCCGCCCAACGCGCCCATCCGGCTCACCCCCGAATCCCCCAAGATGGAGCAATCCCCTGGTCAGGTTGGGAGGGCCCGCTACTGAAGCAGCAGCTTGTCCGGGTTCGTCTCTTGCCCGGCCCCCGCCGCCTGCTGGGACGGCGCCGTGCCGTCCAGGAAGACCTCGTCGAGCGTGCCGCTCTCCTGGCCGGGGGCGGCCAGTAGGCCGGTGGCCTTGTCGATGCGCTGGACGACGACGCCGGCGGGCTGGGTGAAGTCCTTGGTCGGCTTGCCGGCGGTGGCCTTCAGCATGAAGTCGGCCCAGATGGGCGCGGCGGTCTTGCCGCCCGCCTCGCCGCGCCCGAGCTTCTTCATGTCGTCGAAGCCGACCCAGACGGCGGCCAGCAGGTCGGGCGTGAAGCCCACGAACCAGGCGTCGCGCTGGCCGTTGGAGGTGCCGGTCTTGCCGGCGGCCGGCCGGTGCAGCTTGCCGGCGATGGCGCCACGGGCGGTCCCCTCGTCGATCACGCTGCGCATGAGCGACACCATCACGTAGTCGACGTCGGGCGGTAGCCCGGGCTGAAGCTGGGGCGCCGGGAGCTTCTGGTCGCCGATGGCGGTCACCAGCGACGCGCGCTCGGATCCCTCGAACTTGGCGGCCATCCCGCCGTCGGCGAACGTCGCGTAGGCGTTGGCCAGCTCCAGCGGCGTCACCACCAGCGACCCCAGCGCCAGCGACAGGCCGACGTCGGGCGCGATCGGTGACGTGATGCCCACCCGGGTCGCGACCGCGCGCACCTGGTCGATGCCCACCTCTGACAGGACCTTGATGGCCACGGTGTTGATCGACTCGGCCAGCGCGGTCCGCACGCGCACCGGGCCGCGGAACTCTTCCTTCTCGTAGTTCTGCGGCTTCCAGAGGTCATAGACCTCGGGCGCGTCGTTGATCATGGTGGCCGGCGTGATCTTGTGGGCCTCGACGGCCGCCGCGTAGACGATCGGCTTGAACGCCGAGCCCGGCTGCCGCTGCGCGCGCACGCTGCGGTCGAAGCCGCCCGGGTGGAAGTCGTATCCGCCCACCAGCGCCAGCACCTGGTGGGTCGCCGGATCCATCACGACCATCGCCGCTTGCGGGCCCAGCTCCAGCGCCAGCGGCAGGCCGCCCTCGTCGGGGCGCGGGCGATCGCCGGCCCAGCGCACGCGCGCCAGGTCGCCCTCCTTGAACCGACTGGCCAGCGGCTTGGGACCCTTGCCGTAGCGGGTCTCCAGCGTGAAGTCGACCATCCCCTCCTTGCCGTCGGGCGCGCCGATGTCGACGAACATGCGGCCCCCCTTGGGGTTGCCGGCGTCGACCTCCAGCCGCGTGACGATCCCTTCGACGATCTCGGAGTCGCGGACGCCCTTGGCGTGGGCGTGCGCCAGCTCGGCGTGCCGCTTCTCCAGGGCCTTGCCGGTCAGGTGGCCCGACGGGCCGCGGAAGCCCTGGCGTGAATCCAGGTCCTCGAGCCCCCGCTCCAGCGAGGTCCGCGCCAGCTCTTGCAGGTGCGCGTCCAGGGTGGTGGTCACGGTCAGGCCGCTCTCGACGGCGGCATGCTCGCCCAGCTTGTCGGCCAGCACGCCGGCCACGATGTCGACCGCCTCGGCCGCCATGCCGCGCGCCGACGCGGGCTCGCGCACCAGCCGGATGGGCTCGGCCGCCACCCGGTCGGCGGTGGCGCGGTCGATGTAGCCGTGCTCGGCCATCTGCCCCAGCACGTAGCGCTGGCGCGTCTTGGCCGCGTCGGGGTGCTTGCGCGGTGACAGGCGCTCCGGGCTCTGCGGCAGGCCCGCCAGCAGCGCGGCCTCGGCCAGATCGATGTCGCGCACCGACTTGCCGAAGAAGTAGCGGGCCGCCTCCTCGCACCCGTAGCGGCCGTGCCCGTAATAGATCTGGTTCAGGTAGAGGCCCAGCACCTCTTCCTTGGACAGCTTCTGCGAAAGCTGCCGGGCCAGGATGATCTCCTGGACCTTGCGCCGCATCGTCCGCTCGGGCGAGAGCACCAGGTTCTTCACCACCTGCTGGGTGATGGTCGAGCCGCCCTGGGCGCGCCGGCCCCGCAGCACGTCCTCGATGAACGCCCGGGCCATGCCGCGGTAGTCGAGGCCGCCGTGCTTGAAGTAGTCGGCGTCCTCGGCCGAGACGACGGCCTGGACCAGCAGCTTGGGGATGGCGTTGTAGGGGACGACCGTCCGCTTCTCGCTCCCCATCTCGCCGATGGCGGCGCCGTTGCGATCCAGGATGCGCGTGACCTGCTTGGGGCGGTAGGTGTCCAGGCGCGACAGGTCCGGTAGCTTCGGGTCGCTGCCGTAGTAGCTGAAGATGCCGACGACCAGCGCGACGCCGGCGAACAGCGCCAGGACCGCCAGCGTCCCCGCCAGGCGCAGCACCCGCATCAACCCCGGGCGGCTGCCGGCACGGCGGGCCGACGTGACGGTCCCCAAGCCCCGCTTCGACTTCCGGCGTTTGCTGCCCGAGCGGGGGTCATGATCATCGAGCGAGGGGCCGACGCCCATTGGAGCAGTCTATCGCCCGAAGGGGCCGGTTCAAGAAAACCCGGTGGATATCCGCGGCGTTGGCTTTCACCCGGCAGGGCGTCCGGCGCGGGCCAGGATGGCGTCCGCCCCCCGGACGGAGGCGGCGTAGAACCGGGCCCGAAGCGCGACCACGGCGGCCGGCTCCAGGTCGCCGTCTTTTCCCAGCGCCTGCCGGCGCAGGGCGCTGGCGCGCGCGACGATGATGGCGGCGGCCACCGACAGGTTCAGGCTCTGGGTCAGGCCGAACATCGGGATCGTGAAGCGCACGTCGGCGGCGGCCATGGCCTCCGGGGTCAGCCCCTCGTGCTCGTTGCCGAGCATGACGGCCGCCGGACGGGAGAAATCGAGCTGGTCCAGGGTGGCCTGGGCGCCCGGGACGGCCGCGTAGATGGCGAACCCCTCGTTCCGCAGCGCCAGCATCGCCGGGGCCAGGCTGCGGTGGCGGACCACGTCCAGCCACTTCTCACAGCCCTGCGTGACGGTGCTCGAAAACCGGAAGCGCTCGACGGTCTCGATCACCTCGACGCGCTGGACGCCGAACGCCTCGGCGCTGCGCAGGACGGCCGCGCCGTTGTGGGGGTCGTGCAGGTTCTCGATGACGACGCGCAGCCCCGCCAGCCGGGTCGCGGCCGCGCCGTCGATGCGCGCCCGGCGCTCCTCGAGCAGCAGCGGGGCCAGGTGGGCGCAGACCTCGTCCGGGGTCATCGAGCCGGAAACATTACACGACCGCCAGACTGCCCATGGTCGTGCAATTCGCACGCTAGATACCTGTCATTCCGTGCGAACTGCAAGACTCGGTTACAAATGAACAGGCTAGGATTCGCGGCACCCATGGCGATCCGCGACAAGGCCGCGGTCGGCGGCGGCAAGCGAATCCTGATCGTCGACGACGAAAAGAACATCAGGTCGACGCTGACCGTCTGTCTGGAAGGCATGGGCGCCGAGGCGCTGGCGGTCGGCACGGGCGAGGCGGCGCAGGCCGCCATGGCGCGGCAGCCCTACGACCTGGCCTTCGTCGACCTGGCGCTGGCGGGCGAGAGTGGGCTGGACCTGCTGCCCAAGCTGCTGGCCCAGGAGCCGGGGATCGCCATCGTCCTCATCACCGCCTACGGCACCATCGAGACGGCGGTGGAGGCGATCCGGCGCGGCGCCTGGGACTACCTGGCCAAGCCGTTCACGCCGGCCCAGATCCGCCACCTCGTCGACAAGCTGCGCACGGAGCGCCAGCTGACGGCGCGGGTGGCCGAGCTCGAGCGGCGGCTGGCCGAGGAGGCGCCGGACGTCGAGATCACCAGCCGCTCGGCGGCCATGCGCACGGTGCTGGACATGGCGGCCCGGGTGGCGACCACCGACGCGCCGGTCCTGATCACCGGCGAGAACGGCACCGGCAAGAGCATCCTGGCGCGCGCCATCCACCGCCACAGCACCCGCGCCGCCAAGCCCTTCATCGTGATCAACTGCCCCACGCTGTCCGAGGAGCTGCTGGCCAGCGAGCTGTTCGGCCACGCCAAGGGCGCGTTCACCGGCGCCATCCGCGACCAGGCGGGACGCGTCGAGGTGGCCGAGGGGGGCACGCTGTTCCTGGACGAGATCGGCGAGATCCCGCCCGCCCTGCAGAGCAAGCTGCTGCGCTTCCTGCAGGAGAAGGACTACGAGCGGGTCGGCGAGACCCGCACGCGGCACGGCGACGTGCGCATCATCGCGGCGACCAACCGTGACCTGGAGGCCGACGTGAAGGCCGGGCGGTTCCGCGAGGACCTGTTCTACCGGCTGAACGTGGTCGAGGTGCGCATGCCCCCGCTGCGCGAGCGGCGCGAGGACATCCTGCCGCTGGCGCGCGCCTTTCTGGCCTCGTTCGCCCGGTCGGGCCCCCCCACGCACCGCGAGATCTCGCCCGAGGCGGCCCGCGCGCTGGAGGAGCACGACTGGCCCGGCAACGTGCGCGAGCTCCGCAACACCATCGAGCGGATCGCCATCCTGTGGCCCAGCGCGGTCATCGAGCCGGAGGCGCTTCCCGGGCGCGTGCCGCGGCCCAGCCACCGCCGGCCGGTCCTGGGCGGCGACTTCAGCGTCGACGAGATCGAGCGCGAGCACATCCTGAGCGTCCTGCAGCGGGTGCCCAAGATGGAGGACGCGGCCACCCTGCTGGGCATCGACGCCTCGACGCTGTGGCGCAAGCGCAAGAAGTACGAGGGGACCTAGCGCCGGTGCCGGCGCCGCGGGCGCGGCTCAAGATTTATCTGGGATTCGCGGCCGGCGTCGGTAAGACCTACCGCATGCTCGAGGAGGCGCGGTCGCTGGCGGCGCGCGGCGCAGACCTGGTGCTGGGATTCATCGAGACCCACGGCCGGCCCGAGACGGCGGCCTTGCTGGACGGGCTGCCGCAACATCCCCGGCGCCGGATCGACTACCGGGGTGTCCCGCTCGAGGAGATGGACCTGGAAGGTTTGCTGGAGCGGCGCCCGCGCGTCGCCATCGTCGACGAGCTGGCCCACACCAACGCCCCGGGCGGCCGGCACCGGCGCCGCTACCAGGACGTGCTGGCGCTGCTCGACGCCGGCATCGACGTCATCGCGGCGTTCAACGTCCAGCACCTGGAGAGCCTGAACGACGTGGTCCAGCGCGCCACCGGCGTGACGATCCGGGAGACGATCCCGGACAGCTTCCTGCGGCGCGCCGATCAGGTGGTCGACCTGGATCTCAGCGTCGAGGACCTCTTGGACCGGCTGGACACCGGAAGGATCTACCCGCCCGATCGCGTGGCACGCGCGCGCGAGCGCTTCTTCACCGAGCGCAACCTGGCCACGCTGCGCGAGCTGGCGCTGCGCGAGGTGGCCGAGAGCCTGGATCGCGCCGGGGGCCGCCGCCGCGATCCGGCGCGTCCGACCGAGGGCGATCGGCCGGCGGTCAGCGGGCGGGTGATGGTCTGCCTGTCGTCGCTGCCGACCCGCGCCTCGGCGCTGCTGCGGCGGGGCTCGCGCCTGGCCGGGCGCCTGAACACCGACTGGTTCGTGGTCCACGTCGAGACGCCCAGCGAGGCGCCGCACCTGATCGACGCCGAGGCGCAGCGCCACCTGCTGGCCAACGCCGAGATGGCGCGCGAGCTGGGCGCCGAGGTCGTGCACATCAAGGGGAGCGACCCGGTCGAGTCGCTGCTCGACTTCGCGCGCTCGCACGGGGTCGGGCAGATCATCGTCGGCCGCTCCCGGGTCCCCTGGTGGCGGCGGGCGGTGAGCCGCTCGACGACGACCCGCCTGGTCGACGAGGCGGCGGGGTTCGACGTCACCATCGCATCGCTGGAGGACGCCTCCTGACCCTGCGCGCGAAGATCTTGCTGGCGCAGACCCCGCTGGCGGCGGCGCTGGCGCTGGTCGCGCTGCTGGCGGCGGTGACCAACGCCTCGCTGGGACACAACAGCGCCTCGATGCTGCAGGACAACTACCGCAGCGTGCTCGCGGCCGAGCGGATGAAGGGGGCGCTGGACCGGATCGACGACGGCGCGCTGTTCGTGGTCGCCGGAGACCGCACGCAGGGGCTGGCCCAGACCCAGCAAGGGATCGCCCGGTTCGAGCAGTCGCTGGCGGTCCAGCAGGGGAACATCACCGAACGGGGAGAGACGGAGGCGACCGCCGACCTGGCGCGGGCCTGGTCGGCGTACCGCGCCGCGCTCGCCCGGTTCGCCGCCAACCAGGAGCGGCCGGTGCTGCAACAGTCGTACGTCGCCACCCTGAACCCGCTCAGCGCCGCGACCCGCCGGGCGGCGGAACGGATCCAGGAGCTGAACCAGGACGCGATGGTCCGCAAGCGCGATCGGGCGCGCCACGAGGCCGATCGGTCCAGCGCCGCCATGCTGGCGACGACCTTCATCGCGTCGCTGATCGGCCTGCTGGCGTCCACCGAGCTGACGCGCCGGATCCTGCGCCCGCTGTCGGTGCTGGGGCAGACGGCGCGGCGACTGGGCGAAGGCGACATGGAGGTCCGCGCCAAGGTGAGCCGGCACGACGAGATCGGGGCGCTGGCCCGCGACTTCAACCTGATGGCCGACCGCCTGGAGCAGTATCGCAACAGCTCGCTGGGCGAGCTGCTGCAGACGCAACAGCAGGCCCAGGCGGCCATCGACAGCCTGCCCGATCCGGTGCTGATCTTCGACGTCGAGGGGCACCTGCTGGGCGCCAACCAGGCGGCCGATCGGCTGGTGCACGTCTCGGTCGAGGAGGCCAGCGGCAACCCGCTGGCCCGCGCCGAGCCGCCGGTGCGCACCGCGATCGAGCGCGTGCGCGCCAAGGTCCAGAGCGAGAGCGTCGCCGAGGGGCCGGCCGGCCTGGACGAGGCGGTGCGCGTCTCGGGCGCCGGCCCCGAGGGGCAGGATCGCTTCCTGCTGCCGCGCGCCTCGCGCGTGACCACCGAGCAGGGGGCGGTCATCGGCGTCACCGTCATCTTGCAGGACGTCACGCGCATGCTGCGGTTCGACGAGCTGAAGAACAACCTGGTCGCCACCGTCGCGCACGAGTTCCGCACGCCGCTGACGTCGCTGCGCATGGCCATCCACCTGTGCGCCGAAGAGACAGTCGGGCCGCTCAACGACAAGCAACTGGACCTGCTGCAGGCGGCCCGCCAGGACACCGAGCGGCTGCAACAGATCGTGGACGATCTGCTGGACCTGTCGCGCATCCAGGCCGGCCGGATGGAGCTGCACCGGCGCGTCGTCCCGGCGGACTGGCTGGTGCGCGAGGCCGTGGCGCCGTTCGCCGCCGCCGCGCGCGACAAGAACGTCACGCTGCGGACCGAGGTCTTCCCGGGCATCGGCGACGTCGACGTCGACACCGACCGGATCCAGCTGGTGTTCGCGAACCTGATCGGCAACGCCATCCGCTACACGCCGGCCGGCGGGACCGTGATCGTGCGCGGCCGCCAGGATGAGGGGGTGGTCCGGATCCAGGTGCAGGACACCGGGCCCGGCATCGCCAAGCCGTATCACACGGCGGTGTTCGACAAGTTCTTCCGGATCCCGGGGACCCCCACCGCGGGCGCGGGCCTGGGCCTCTACATCGCCCGCGAGATCACCCTGGCGCACGGGGGGCGCCTCACCCTGGCCAGCGCGCCCGGTCAGGGAGCCACCTTCACGGTCGAGCTTCCGCCGGTCCCCGCCACGGTCGATCGAGAGTAGACTTCGGCGCATGTCAGATCGGACCGCGCTGGAGCGGGTTCACGATGCGCGCGAGCGGGTGATCGCGGCGCTGTCGGACGCGTTCGCCCGCGACGTGCTGGACGTCGACGAATTCGAGCGCCGGGTCACCGTCGCGCACACCACCGACGCGCTGCCGCAGATCGAGGCGCTGGTCGCGGATCTGCCGGCGGCGACGACGGCGCTCGCGCCCGCCGCGGTGGCGGTGCTGGCGGCCGAGGGGCAGGAGGCGCCCGCGCAGACGGTCTACGCCGTGTTCGGCGGGGTGGAACGGCGCGGCGCCTGGACGGTGCCGCGAAACTTCCGGGTGGTCGCCATGATGGGCGGCGCCGTCCTGGACCTGCGCGAGGCCCGCTTCCCGCGCGGCGTCGTCGATCTAGAGGTCAAAGCCGTCTTCGGTGGCGTGCAGATCTTGGTCCCGCCCGGACTGGCCGTCGAGGTCAGCGGCTCGGCGATCATGGGCGGCTTCTCTCACGTCAACCGCTCGCCGCCCACGCCCGATCCGGACGCGCCGCTGCTGCGCGTCCGGGGGCTGGCCGTCATGGGCGGCGTCGACATCAGCATGCGGCTGCCGGGCGAGAGCGAAGGCCAGGCCGCCCGGCGCCTGCGCCAGGCTTCGCGCCGCGAACGCCTGGCCTCCCGCCGGGACCGCCGGGCTCTCCCCGACCGCGGCTAGAGCCAGGGCGTGGGCGCCTTCCCGGTCTTCGCGGCGGTGCTGGCCGTCGCGGCGCTGTTCAGCTTGATCAACGCCCGTTTCGTCAAGCTGCCGACCACCATCGGCGTGATGGTGCTGGCCCTGGCGGCCTCGGTGCTGCTGACGATCGCCAACGCGCTGGGGCTGCCGCTGGCCGGCCTCGCGCAGACGCTCATCGAGCGCCTCCACTTCCACGAGACGCTGCTCAACGTCGCGCTGGCCTTCCTGCTGTTCGCGGGCTCGCTGGACGTCGACCTGAACACGCTCCGGGGCGAGGGGCCGATCGTGGGCCTGCTGGCCACGATCGGGGTCCTGGTCTCGACGGCCATCGTGGCCGGGCTGACCATCCTGATCGGGCGGGCGCTGTCGCTGCCGATCCGGCCGTCGGACGCGGCGCTCTTCGGCGCGCTCATCTCGCCGACCGACCCGATCGCGGTCCTGGCCATGCTGCGCGCCAGCGGCGCGCCCAAACGGCTCGAGGTGCAGATCGCGGGTGAGTCGCTGTTCAACGACGGCGTCGGCGTCGTGGTCTTCTTCGTGCTGGCCGGCCTGGCCAGCGGACAGGCCTCGGGCGCGGGCGAGGTCGCCGCCCTGCTCGCGCGACAGGTGGCGGGTGGCCTGGGGCTGGGCTTGCTGTTCGGGTGGATCACCTGCCGGCTGCTCCGGAGCGTCGACAACTACCAGGTCGAGGTGCTGCTGACGGTGGCGCTGGCGACGGGGGTGTACGCGCTGGCCTCGTCGCTCGGCTCGTCGGGCCCGCTGGCGGTCGTGGTGGCCGGCCTGCTGGTCGGCAACCAGGGGCGCACGGCCATGTCGCCGCGCACCCTCGAGCACCTGGACAGCTTCTGGCGGCTGATCGACGAGTTCCTCAACGTGGCGCTGTTCACGCTGGTCGGCTTCGAGGTGCTGACGATCCCCTTCGGCTGGCCGGTGCTGGCCGCCGGTTTGCTGGCGATCCCCAGCGTGCTCGCGGCGCGCTGGATCACCGTGGGCGGCACGTTGCTGGTCCTGTCGCGCAAGCACTTCCCCCCGCGCGCGGTCCGCATCCTGACCTGGGGCGGGCTGCGCGGCGCGCTGGCGGTCGCGCTGGCGCTCTCGCTGGACGAAGCGCTTCCGGCGTGCGCGCTGCTGCTGGCGATGACCTACATCGTGGTGGTCTTCTCGATCATCGTGCAGGGGCTGACCTTCCGGCGGCTGCTGCCGCGCCCGCCGCCCCCTCAGTCGCCGTAGCGCAGCCGGTCCAGGTCTTCGCCCAGGTCGATCTCCTCGACCACCTCGACGACCATGCCCTGGAAGTCTTCCGGGGCCAGGCCCAGGCCGGCGCCCACCGCGCGCAGCTGCGCGTCCTCGGCGAAGTCGATCTCGCCGTCCGACGCGTGCACGGCCGCGATCAGCTCCAGCAGCCGGTGCTTCAGGTCCTTGGGATCGCCGGCGAACCGCGCCAGGACGCTGGCGCGGTCGAACTGCTTCGGATCGAACTCGTCGATCCGGAAGTCCAGGTCCATCGGCAACGTCGGCAGGTCCAGGATCTCGCGCATCAGCCGCTTGACGGCCGCCTTCTCCTCGCCCTCCAGTCGGTCGTCGGCGTACGCCGCATCCATCAGGAGATCGGCGACCAGCGGCAGCCGATCGGGCTGTTCCTTGAGCGCCATCGTCAGGAGATCTCCCGCCCTCTGCTCCCTCGTGTCAAGCATCGTTCCAGTATCTTGGGTCCGGGCTGTTCGGGCTCAAGTCAGGAGGACTGCTGGTCGATGCCCCTTCCATGACCCGGGCCCTCATCGCGGCGCTGCTCCTGGCCATCCCGTTCGTCACGTCGGTGCTGCTGGTCCGCCGGGCCGGCCACCCGGACGTCGGGTAACGTCGCGTTTTTCACGCGCCGCGCCAGTCGAGCGCCGGGCGCCACCGTGACCCGGTTGCAAATGGAACCGAAGGCGTTAATGTACGCCCGTCATGGAAGAGGTGCCCGAGGCAGGTTCGGGAGATACTGGGTCGGCCCTTTCCAAGTCGTGGACTGCCTGGGACGAGTACTACCGGAAGGCCTCGCTGCGCCGGCGGGCGCATCACGGCCAGCGGCACCTGCGCGAAGAGAAGCGGCGCCGCCGCCTGCGCGAGCGCATCGGCCTGGCCGTCTCGGCGCTGCTGGTCGGCGGGCTGACCCTGGTCTTCTACCTGGTCCTGAACGGGCGCTAGCCCGGAAGCTCGGGGGCCGCGCGCATCGCCTTCGCCAGGGCGCGGAAGGCGGCGGCCCGGTGGGACAGGCCGTTCTTCTGGTCCAGCGGGAGCTCGGCCATCGTGAGCCCCAGCGCCGGTACCAGGAAAAGCGGATCGTACCCGAACCCGCCAGTCCCGCGCGGGGCGGTCAGGATCTCCCCCTCGCAGCGGCCGGCGCAGGCGAGCTCCATCGCGCGGGCCGGGTCGACGTAGGTCGCCACGCACCGGTAGCGGCCGCCGCGCCGGCCGGCGGGGACGTCCCGGAGCGCCTCGAGCAGCTTGGCATTGTTGCGGTCGTCGTCGGCCACCGGGCCAGCGTAGCGCGCCGAGTAGACGCCGGGCGCGCCGTCCAGGGCGTCCACCTCGAGCCCCGAGTCGTCGGCGATGGCCGGCAGCCCGGTGGCTGCGGCGGCCTGCCGGGCCTTGGCCAGCGCGTTCTCCTCGAAGGTCACGCCGTCCTCGCGCAGCTCGGCCTCGGGCGCCAGTTCGTCGATCGTGACCAGCTCCAGCGCCAGATCGGCGAGCAGCGGCACGATCTCGCGGAGCTTGCCCCGGTTGCGGGTCGCCACCACCACCCTCACGGGCGCGCCCGGGCGAGGGCCTCTTGCTGACGCGCGAACAGCGTCTTCATCGCCTGCCCCGCCAGCCCGACGAGCTGCGCGTACTGCTCGGCCGAGAAGGCGCCCTTCTCGGCGGTGGCCTGGATCTCCACGAAGCGCCCGTCGCCGGTCATGATGAAGTTGCAGTCGACCTCGGCCTGCGAGTCCTCGACGTACGGAAGATCGACGCGCGCCTCGCCGTCGATGATCCCCGCCGAGATGGCGGCGATGGGCTGGCGCAAGGGATCCCGGGTGAGCTTGCCGGCCCGCTGCAACCGCCGCAGCGCCAGCGCCAGCGCCACCCAGCCGCCGGTGATGGCGGCCGTGCGCGTGCCGCCGTCGGCCTGGATGACGTCGCAGTCGATCGTGATCTGGCGAGGCCCCATGGACCGCGCGTCGACCGCGGCGCGCAGCGAGCGCCCGATGAGGCGCTGGATCTCCTGCCCGCGCCCGCCGCCGCCGCGCGCCGAGCGGGTGTGGGTGGATCGGGGGAGCATGGCGTACTCGGCGGTGATCCAGCCGCGCCCCTGGCCTTCGAGGAATCCGGGCACCTTCTCCTCGACCGACGCCGTGCAGATCACTTGCGTCTCGCCGAACGCGACCAGCGCGGAGCCTTCCGCGTACCGGTTGAAGTCCGGGGTGATGGAGATGGGGCGAAGCTCGTCGGGTCGACGTCCGTCGGGGCGCATGGCCCGGGAATCTACGATCAAATGGGCCGCAGCGATCGGTGTAAGTGGGCGCGCACAGTGTGGTGCCGGGACCCCTTGTGGCGCTGCGGAAAAACACTAGGAATACGGAAATCACGAAGGCATGCTTTACAAGGCGACGCGTGAGCCAACCTTGCGTGAGCCAATCTTGAACAGAGTCATCGCCGCCGACGCACGCGCCGGCACCACCGTCGGGAAGTACAAGCTGCACGAGATCGTCGGCCGCGGCGGCATGGGCGTCGTCTACCGCGGGGAGCACGTCTACATCGGCAAGGAGGTCGCCGTGAAGATCCTCCACGACGGGTACGGCGGGCGCGAGGAGTCGATCAAGCGCTTCCTGCGCGAGGCGCGGGCGGCCAGCCTGATCAACCACCCCAACATCGTCGACATCACCGACTTCGGGAAGTCGAGCGACGGCACGGTCTTCTTCGTCATGGAGTTCCTGCGCGGCGAGCCGCTGGACGCGGTCCTGCAACGCGATCGCCGGCTGGAGCTGCTGCGCGCGATCACCATCGTGAACCAGATCGCCGGCGCGCTGGGCGCAGCCCATGCCAAGGGGATCGTCCACCGCGACCTGAAGCCGGAGAACATCATGCTCACGCCGCGCGAGGGACGCCGCGAGCTGATCCGGCAGATCAACGACGAGTCCGGGACCCACACCGTGACCGAGCGCGAGAAGGCCTTCGACTTCGTGAAGATCCTGGACTTCGGCGTCGCGAAGGTCCGCGACCCGAACGTCGCCGAGGGGCGGGTCACCCAGCAGGGCGTCGTGTTCGGCACGCCCGAGTACATGGCCCCCGAGACCGCGCGCATCGGCGTGTCGGACCCGCGCACCGACATCTACGCGGTGGGCGTGATGTTCTACGAGATGCTGACCGGGACGATCCCCTTCGCCGGCGAGACGGCGGTCGACGTCATGTTGAAGGTGGTCTCCGAGCCGGTGACGCCGCCGCGCCAGCGCGCGCCGGGCATCGAGATCACCCCCGAGGCCGAGGCGCTGATCATGAAGGCGCTGGCCAAGGACCCGCTCAAACGCCACCAGTCGATGGAGGAGCTGCGCGAGGAGCTGCAGCAGTGTTACGGCTCCGTCCGCTACCGGCGATCGCTGGAGCAGAGGATGGCCCAGCCAGCTCCGCGGCGCTCGGAGGCGTCGGGCGCGATCGTGACGCCCACGTCCACGCCGTCCCTTCGCCTGGAAGGGACCAGCCCCGGCATCCAGGCCGCCCCGATCCTGCTGACCAAGAAGAAGGAGCGCCGCAAGACGCTGCCGATGGAGCTGCGGGGCCACGAGGCCGAGAGCGAGCCGCCCCCGCCCCCACCCCGCACCCGCCCCTCCCCGGTCGTCGCGGTGGAGCACGACGAATGGTCCGAGCCGGCGTTGCGCACGCCGCCCGCTCAGTCCGCGGACGAGTGGACCGACCTGGACATCGACGCCGCGGACTAGACCTCACCACCACCGTGGCGAAGCACCAGGGGGGAACGCGGCTACTGCCGCGGGACGCACTGCTTGTACGGAACGCCGCCCGCTGGGGCGGGGACTTCGCGGCAGGTCTCTTCCTCGGGGCAGTCGGGGTCGGCGCGGCAGGCGACTTCGGCGGCCATCCAGCCGCCGGCCGCGACCACGGCGGCCAGGCCGAGCGCCGCGCTGACGAATCCCGCGCGTGACAGCGCGAGCGACGTCGACGGCTGATCGACGACCCTTTCACCGGCGGCCCAGGTGACGCTCCCGGCGCCGACCGCCACCGCCCCGAGCATCGCCAGCGTGCGCGGTCCAGCGTGGCGTCCCGCACACCCGGAGCACAGCCAGACGATCGCCACCACCAGCAGCGCGGGGCCGGCAAAAATTGTACCTCGCGATCGATCTTCCATATCCTCGCCGGGCTGAGGCTATGCGAGTCCCGGAACGCATTCCACTCCTGGCGCTGGCGCTGTCGCTGGGCGCGTCGGTCCTGCCGGCGCCGGCACGCGCCGACGACAACCTGCTGCACGGCCCCCTGCCCTTCCTGCACGACAACATGCTCTCGATCCACGTGCTGATCGCCGAGGGGTTGAGCGACACGTTGAGCGGCGCCAAGCTGGCGTTCGACTACGGCTACAAGATGACCGACAGCCTGGCGGCGCCGGTCTGGCTGGACCTGCAGCTGAACTACGCGCACGCGGGCTGCAACTCGACGACGTCGAACGTCGCGGTCTGCGGCGCCAACACGGGCGACCTGATCGAAACCCTGGCCGGGGCGCGCTGGACCTTCGCCACCCCGATCCCGCTGGTTCCGTACCTGAAGGGAGCGGCCGGGTTGCTATTCGCGTTCCCCAACGCGGCGACCAACTCGGCCGGGCTGGGGATCCGCTTTGCGGGCGGCGCCAACTATTTCTTCTTCGATTGGCTGGGGCTGGGCGCCGAAGTGGGCTTTTCCTTGGGGCGAATCGGCTACGACTCGACCTATCCCGGCAGCCACAACTACGCCGTCCTCGACTTCGGCGGCGGCCTCGAATTTCAGTTTTAGTCCCTCCGGAAGGTCACCGCTTTCCGACCGCCGTCGTTTGACGACCCGTCTGCGAATCGCATCTTTCGCCGGTGAAGGGCGGTGGTCGTATGGGGAACGTCGGGGTGCGATCGGGGAGATGGGTGTGGATGCTTCTGGCGCTGGCGGGCACCGGAGGTTGCTCCGGCCACGAACCGCCGGCGACCGCCGACCTGCGGGGCACGGGCGGGGGCGGTCCAATCGTGGCGGGCGGTGGAGCGCCCGGAGGGGGCCAGGCCGCGGGGGGCGCGCCGGGGGCCGGGAATCCGACCGGAGGGACCATGGGCCAGAGCCCGACGGGCTGCATGCCCCCGAGCGCGCCGGCGGGAACCTGGGTCGAGATCGCGGCTCCCAGCGATCAGAGTGGCTTCTTCGCCACCGACGCCTTCGCCGTCGGCCAGGACGACCTGCTGTTCGCCGGCAGCACGTTCGATCCGACGCTGGGGCCGATGAACGCGCGGGTGCTTCGCTGGACCCATGGTTGCTGGACACTCGAGCTCTCGATCCCGACCTCGACGACCCCGCCTGATTCGCCCAGCGTTCACGGGACCGGGCCCAGCGATCTGTGGGCGACGGCCAGCGACCTGCTCTACCACCGCGACGCGCAGGGTTGGACGCGGTTCGCGGACGAGACCTGGCGCAGCACCGTGCGCCAGCCACCGTCGTTCCTGGCCAACAACGGAGCGATCGAGTTCAACCGGCTGCGCGCGGCCGCGCCCGGCGACTTCTGGATCGCGGCGACCAGCAACATCCTGCACTGGAGCGGCGCAGCCTGGACCACCTACAACTTCGACGACCCGACCTATCCGAACACCTCGGCGTCGGTGGGCTACTACTTCGACGACATCTGGATCGACTCGCCCAGCAGCGTGTGGGTCGTCGGTCTGGCGGACCAGGTCGGCAACACCATGTCCGAGGGGGCCGTCAATCACTTCGACGGCGCCACCTGGACGCACACCCACAACACGGCGGTGGGGACCATCAACGCGATCTGGCGCGGCGGAGCCGTGCTGTGGCTGGCGCAACCGTCGGAGGACGGGCTGAGCATCCGATCGTTCGACGGCGCCATGGCGACCGCGGTTCCGATCGCGGGCGTCGATCCGACCCAGCAATCGGTCAACCTGACCCGCCTGTTCGGGCGCGGGGCCAACGACGTGTGGGGCAGCGGCGACAACGTCGCCCACTTCGACGGTCAGGGCTGGTCGCTGGTCTCCGACGCGCCGGACGCAGCCCGGAGCACCACCGGCCTCGAGACCAACACCTTGGTGACCGGCGACGCCGCTTCGACCTGGCTGGTGACGCCGGGCCCCCGCTTCTTCCGGAAGGTCACCGGCCCCTAGCCGAACCCTTGGCCGAAGCTAGGCGGCGGTGAGCGCCTCGATGTCGGCGACGCTCTTGGGCGTCGCCGAGGTCAGGTTCTCGTAGCCGGTGGCGGTGACCAGGATGTCGTCCTCGATGCGGACGCCCAGGCCGCGGAACTCGGGCGGCGACGCCACGCCGTCGCCGACGTAGAGGCCCGGCTCGATGGTCAGCACCATCCCGGGCGCCAGCGGGCGAGCGGCGCCGTTCTCCGAATAGAAGCCGACATCGTGTACGTCCAGACCCAGCCAGTGGCTGGTCCGGTGCATGTAATAGGGCTTGAACGCCCCCTCCTCGATCAGCTTGGCCGGCTCGCCGCTGATGATCCCCAGCTGCACGAGGTGCCCCGTGAGCCGCGCGACCACCGCCTCGTGGATCTGGTCCAGCGTCACGCCCGGGCGGACCATCTCGATGGCCGCCTGCTGCGTCTCCAGCACGGCCTCGTAGAACCGGCGCTGCGGGTCGGAGAAGCGCGCGCCCACCGGGAAGGTGCGCGTGACGTCGGCGGTGTAGCCGTCGACCTCGCAGCCGGCGTCGATGAGCAGCAGCTCGCCGCCCGCCAGCGCGGAGGCGTTCTCGACGTAGTGAAGAATCGTCGCGTTCGGCCCGGCGCCCACGATCGTGGTGTAGCCGGGGCCGGTCCCCCCGCGGCGCCGGAAGGTGTAGTCGACCAGCGCCTCGATCTCGCGCTCGTTGCCGCCCGAGCGCGCGGCGCGCATGGCAGCCACGTGCGCCTCTGCGGTGATGGCGGCGGCGCGGCGCAGGACGTCCAGCTCCTCGGGCGCCTTGAGCAGGCGCATCTCGTGCAGGGTCAGCCGCGCGTCGCACAGCCGCACGGGGGCGCGACGCCCGCGGCGCTCGGCCGACCGCAACCGGCCCAGCAGGCGGCTCACCGCCACGTCCAGCTCGGGCTCCCGTCCGAACGGAAAGTGAATCTCCTCGGTCCCCATCACCAGCTCGACCAGCTTGTCCTCCAGCTGATCCGAAGGGTGGGCGGCGTCGGCGCCGAACGCGCTGACCGCGCCCTCCACCCCGGCGCGGCGCCCCGTCCAGGTCTCGGCGGCCGGATCGCGCGGGCGCACGAACAGCACGAACGGCGTGGCGTGCCCCGGGCGGATCAGCACGGCCGCGCCCGGCTCCTCGAAGCCCGTCAGGTACAGGATGTCGCTGTCCTGGCGGTACTTGTAGTTCGAGTCCCCGTTGCGCATGCGCTCGGGCGGCGACATCAGCAGCAGCGCGGCGTTCGGCCCCAGCCGCTCCATCAACCGCGCACGGCGGGCTTGGTAGGGCTCAGGAGCAGGCGAGGTGGAGACCAGGGGCGCGACGGCCATACCGATGATTTTAGCCTATGATGCCCGGCTCGACTGATGCGTGAAGACGCTGCGATCGCGGTGGTCAGCGCCCGCGGAGCCGAACGCATCCGCACCGGGCACCCGTGGGTGTTGCGGACCGACCTGGTGCGTGGCCCGTCGAACGACGCGCGGGAGGGCGGACCGGCGGTGGTCGCGGTCGATGACGTCCGCGGCCGGCGGCTGGGGACCGCCACCTGGGGCGCCCGCGGGCCGATCGCCCTGCGCCTGCTGGAGCGCGGAGCGGATGCCCGCGCTCGGCCGCTCCTCGATCTGGTCGACGAGCGGCTGCAGGCGGCGCACGCCCGGCGGCTGGCGCTGAGGCTGCCGCGCGACGCCTATCGGGTGGTCCATGCAGAGAGCGACGCGCTCCCCGGCCTGGTGGTCGACCGCTATGCGGATGCGGCCGTGCTGCAGGCGACCTCCGCGGCGATGGACGCCGCCCGCGCCGACCTGGCCGCGCTGGTCCGCGACCGGCTGGACGTCCCGGTGGTGGTGGTGCGCGACGACGGCTCGGCGCGCGACTTCGAGGAGCTGCCCCGGTTCGCCGGCCTGGCCTACGGCACCGGCGCCCGGGTCGTCTACCGCCTGGGAGAGAACCGCCTCGAGGCGGACCTGCTGGCCGACGGCAAGACGGGCGGCTACCTGGACCAGGCCGACAACCAGGCCGTGGTCGCCGCGCTGGCGCCCGAGGGGGCGAGCGCGCTGGACGCCTTCACGTACCACGGCGGATTCGCGCTGGCGCTGGCCCGGCGAGGCGGGCCGGTGCTGGCGCTCGACGAGAACCCGGCGGCCGTCGAGCGCGCCGCCGCCAACGCCCGCCGCAACGCCCTCCCCAACCTGACGGTCGAGCGCGCCAACGCCTTCGATCGCCTCCGCGCGCTCGAGGCCGCGCGCGCCCTTTTCGACGTGGTGGTGCTGGACCCACCTGCCCTGGCCAAGCGCGGGGGCGTCGCCGGGCTGGGCGCCGCGACGCGCGCGTACAAGGAGCTGATCCTGCGCGGAGCCCGGCTCTGCCGTCCGGGCGGCCTGCTGGTCGCCTGCTCCTGCTCCGGCCGGATGAGCCGCGCGCTCTGGGAGGAGACCTGCGCCGCCGCCCTGTCGGACGCCGGGCGTTCCGCCCATGTCCTGGAGCGGGCCGGCGCCGGCCGCGACCACCCCGAGCTGGCGGGCGTCCCCGAGACCGGCCACCTCAAGGTCTGGACGTTCCGGATTCTCTGACGTGCCTCTTCCGGGCCCGACCGTCGGTGGCCACCTTGCAGATCATGGAAAAGCGAGCTGGAGGACTGGCGGCACTCCTGGCGCTGACGCTGGTGGTCGCCTGGATGTTCGCGGCCGGAGCGGGCCACGCGACCTGGTTGGCCTGGGTCGACCTGGCCGTCGGGGTCATCGTGCTGGGCGGCGTCGCGACCACCACGAACTACGAGGAGCAGGGCGTGGTGACCTGGCCGCTGGCCGCGTTCACCCTGCTGGGCATGTGGCTGTTCGCGCTGGCCGCGCGCAGCCAGGTCTGGCTGACCTGGCTGACGTTCGCGGTCGCCCTGGGCTTCGTCCTGCTGACCGGCGTCTGGCTGCTGCTGAGCGCCGAGGCGCCCGAGTTCCAGCGCCGGCACCACAGTCACGCGTAGAACGCGGGCGGACTACCGGCGTGGCAGGCGGCTGACGGCGGCGGTCAGCCCCAGCCAGGCGGGCACGAAGAACGCGATCCAGCGCCCGTTGTCCTGGTGCTGCCCGAAGCCCAGCTTCAGCAGCACCGCCGCGGTGGCCGCCGCCAGCGCCGCCAGCGCCAGGACGCGCGCCAGCGACGCCGCCCAGCGCGCGCCGAACGCGATGCCGAAGCCCGCGACCACCAGCACGAGGGCCCAGGGTGGGCAGAGGAACAGATTCTGGTTCCGGTGAGCGACGACGTGGTCGGTGGCGACCCAGACGTAGACCAGGAACGTCCCGACGAACCCCAGCAGCGCCCCCCACAGTGAGATCAGCAGCCCCAGGGCCAGCCGGGCCGCGATTCGTCCCCGGCGGCGCAGATCGGGCGCGGTGACGCACCACCCGAGCAGCCAGAAGAGCCCCCCCACCGCCAGCCCGACCGCCAGGAACCAGCCCCGCCACCGGGGCGCGACGCGGGGCGGGTCCGGACGGCGGGCGTGGAACAACACCTGATCGCTCGCGACCAGCGGGAGCGCCTCCGTCGAGCCAGGGTCCGCCAGCGGGTCCGGAACCCGGACGTCGGCGAGCGAACGCGCCAGCTCCTCGGGGATGAACATCTCGCCCCAGCGATCGATGGACCGGTCGGTGGACGGCCCCAGCACCAGGTCGATCGCCAGGTACAGCGGCAGGTAGCTGGCGGTCATGCGCAGCGCCTGGTCGCGCAGGGTCAGCCGCGCCGGCACGTGCCCGACCGCCCGCAGCCGCCCCCCGGTCGCCCAGTCGATCGCGTCGCGCACCCGCGTCGAGCAGTTGTCCGCGAAGTAGTCGTACTTGTACGCGCGGTTCTGCGGCTGGGCGTTGACGTCCAGGCGCTCTTTCAACGCCTGCGCGACCGGCGGGTCCAGACGCAGCTCCTGCACCTGGATGCTCCGGTTCTCGGCCTCGTACGAGGCCAGCGTCCTCGGCAGCCCGGCGACGGAGAGCCAGTAGGTCATCCGCCCGTGCAGGAAGTCGAAGATCAAGCGCGGCGAATCGAAGCTGAAGGTACCGAAGTTGTAGACGCGATCGCTCCCCTCGGCCGGGTCGTGGATCCAGATCGCGTCGTGACCGAACTTGAAGAACGGATGGTCTCCCGGGCCGAACGTCAGCACCGAGACCCGCAGCGGCGCCGGCGGCGCCGCCGGCTGGGCGCGCGCCCGCCCGGCCCCGGCCGCGGCGAACACCGCCGCCAGCAGCGACAGGGACGCGCATCGACCGCCGGAGCTCACCCTCTCAGGCTATCACCGGGTGCGCCGCAGGACCGCCGCGAAGAACCCGTCGGTGTCGTGACGATTGGGTAAAAGGCGCAGGACGGTGCCGTCGCCGACCTTCTCGGCCCGCTCCCGCCCCCAGATCTCCTTGACCGGCACCTGCACGAAGTCGTCGCGCTCCGCCAGGAACCGCTGGATCACCCCGTCGTTCTCCGAGCGGGCGACCGTGCAGGTGGCGTAGATCAGGCGCCCGCCCACCGCGCAGAGCGGGGCATAGTCGACCAGCAGCGAGACCTGGCGCGCCGGGAAGGCCTCGACCGTGGCGCGGGTCAACCGCCAGCGGGCCTCCGGGTTGCGGCGCAGCGTGCCCAGCCCCGAGCAGGGGGCGTCGACCAGCACGCGTTCGAACGAGCCGGGACGGTCGATGCTGCCCCCACCTTCGGCCACCTGGCGGGCCTGCACGTTGGTCAGGCCGGCTCGCCGGGCGCGGCGGCGCAGCTCCTCGAGCTTCTTCCCGTCGGTGTCGAAGGCCAGCACCCTCCCCTTGCCGCCCAGGGCGGCGCCGATGGCCAGCGTCTTGCCGCCCGCCCCCGCGCAGGCGTCGGCGACCCGCCCGGCCGGCGGCGGCGCGACCAGCTCGGCGACCAGCTGGCTCCCCTCGTCCATCACCTCGAACAGACCGTCGCGGAAGGCCGACAGCGCGAAGGCGTTCACGCGCGTGTCGAAGATCAGGCCGTCGGGCCCCAGCGGCGTCGGGTGGGCGGTGACCTGTTCGTCGGCCAGGCGGGCCACCAGCTGGTCCCGCGAGATCCTGACGGTGTTGACCCGGATGGCCATCGGCGCCCGCCGGTTCATCGCCTCGGCCAGCGCCAGCGCCTCCGGCTCGCCCAGGTCGCCCGAGAACATCTCGATCATCCAGGTGGGGTACGACAGGCGGACTGCCTCGCGATCCAGCCCGCGCCGGGCCCCCAGGCCGGCCTCGCCGGCGACCGCCCGATCGAGGTCGATCGGCGCGCCGCCACCCGGGCGCACGGAGGCGCCCAGGCGGGCGGCGTCGGCGGCCAGGGCCCCCACCGGGGTGCCGCCGCGCGCCTCGTAGACCAGCAGCTTCAGCTCGTCGCGCGCGTGGGGCGCCAGGGTGGCACCGTCGGTGAGCTCCTCAAGGATCGCGTCGAGGCGCCGATCCATTCGGATGAGCCCATAGATCGTCTCCGCGCAGAGCCGGCGGTCGCCGCTCGACAGCTCGCGGTGCGCGCGGAAACCCCGCGCGATGAGGTCGCTCGCAAAGCCCCACTCGGCGCGCGCCTCCGCCGTGATCTCCAGCGCCAGCGCCCGGGCGCCGCCACTCAGCCGCGAAGCCCCCACCCGCGCCCCCCCGGTGCTATTGATAAGGACAAAGCGATGTCCGATGACAACGTGAAAGAGAAGCCGAATCCGTACGAGGTCGCACTGGCGCAGCTGGATCGCGCCGTGCGGGTGGCCGGCGCGCCGCAGTCGGTGCGCGACATCCTGTCACAGCCCAAGAACGAGCTCATCGTGAACTTCCCTGTCCGCATGGATAGCGGAGAGTACAAGATGTTCAAGGGCTACCGCGTCCAGCACAGCAACATCCTGGGTCCCTACAAGGGCGGGATCCGGTACCACGAACAGGTGTCGCTGGACGAGGTCAAAGCGCTGGCCTCCTGGATGACGTACAAGTCCGCGCTGCACGACATCCCGTTCGGCGGCGGCAAGGGGGGCATCAAGTTCCGGCCCCGCGACCACTCGCAGAGCGAGCTGGAACGCATCACCCGTCGCTTCACCCACGCGCTGGGGGCGAACATCGGCCCCGAATACGACATCCCGGCGCCCGACGTGGGGACCAACGGCCAGACCATGGTCTGGATGATGGACACGTACATGAACGTCGTCGGGTTCACGGACAAGAACGCCAACCGGCGCGTGGTGACCGGCAAGACGCTGGCGTCGGGCGGCTCGCTCGGCCGCGAGAGCGCCACCGGCCAGGGGATCGTCCACTGCATCACCGAGTGGGCGCGCGACCGGCGGTTCGATCTGAACGGGTCGACCTACACCGTGCAAGGGTTCGGCAACGTCGGCTCGAACGCGGCCAAGATCCTGGCCCGCACCGGCGCGTCGCTGACCGCGGTGGGCGACTGGAAGGGCTACATCGCCAACGCCGACGGCATCAACCCCTACAAGCTGACCGAGTACGTGGGCAAGACGGGCTCGGTCGCCGGCTACCCGGGAACCCACCCCATCACCCGGGCCGAGTTCTTCGCGACCAACGCCGACATCTTCATCCCCGCCGCCCTGGAGCTGGAGATCGGGATCGAAGAGGCCAAGGCGCTGCCCGTGAAGCTGATCGTCGAGGGCGCCAACGGCCCGACCGAGACCGCCGCCGAGCCGATCCTGCGCGAGAAGGGGATCGACGTCATCCCGGACATCCTGGCCAACTCGGGGGGCGTCGTGGTCAGCTACTACGAGTGGCTGCAGAACAAGCGGTCCGAGCGCTGGGAGCTGGAAGAGGTCGAGGAGCGGCTGGCCAAGCGCATGAAGCGTACCTACCTGGCGGTCAGCGAGTACGCCGCCATCAAGAAGTGCGACTGGCGCGTCGCGGCCATGGCCCTGGCCGTCGAGCGCATCGCCCGGACCTACGCCGAGCGGGGGATCTTCCCGTAGCGGAACCCTGAACGGGTCCCGCCCTCCCGCGATGAGCTCCGGCGGCCGAGCCGCCTTCGCTCGACGCGTTTTCATAAGCGAACCCTGACCGCTGAGCTGTTGCGTTCGGACCGAGGCCGTCTTTTAATGCGCGGCCATGGTCGCTCTCGGTCGATTTTTCTCGTCGCGCGTCGCGGTGGTGGTGGGGATCCTGCTCGCTGCCTCCCCCGCCGTGATGGCGGCGCCTCCACCGGGCGATCCGGCGGCCGTCAACAAGGTCACCGAGCTGAACAAGCAGGCGCTGGCCGCTTATGCCCAGCAGGATTGGGACAGCGCCCGTGACCTGCTGAAGCAGGCGCTGCAGATCTGCGCCGACGCGAACCTGGATCAGCACCCGATCACCGCCCGCACGCACATCCACTTTGGCGCGGTCGCGATCGTCGGCTTCAAGCAGCGCGAGGCCGGCATCAAGCAGTTCAAGAAGGCGCTGGAGATCCAGCCCGACATCAAGCTGACCAAGTCGATCGTCACCCCCGAGCTGTCGGACGCCTTCGAGGAGGCCCAGCTGGCCAGCACCGGCGGCAACGAGGCTGCCACCCCCGCCGGCGGCGGCGAGGGGGAAGCTGGCGGCGAGGGCGCGGCCGGGGGCGGCGAGACCCCGCCGGCCACCGACGAGGAAGGCGGGGAAGAAGCGCCGAAGCGGAAACCCCGCCCGATCAAGAAGACGGCGCCGAAGGACGAAGAAGAAGACGAGGGCGGCAACAAGGGGAGCTTCTACCTGGGGCTCACGATCGGCAGCGGCGGCGGTATCGCGAGCGGCGAGGGGCACCTCAACCCCGAGCACAAGCTGGCCAGCCCCGGCTTCGCGCCGGCGCAGCTCGGTCAGGTCGAACCGCAGGTCGGGTACTTCGTGACGCCGTCCATCCTGCTCTCGGGGGTGCTGCGCCTGCAGTACGTGACCGGGACGAACGGCTCCTACGGCTGCGGGACGAACGGCACGACCTACTGCAACCCGGTCAGCCTGGCGGTCGCCGGCCTGGCGCGCCTGACCTGGCTGCTCGGCAAGGGTCCGTTCTACGTCACAGCGGGCGCCCAGATCGGGGCCGGCTACGTCGCGCACCCCGTCGCCTTCAACCAGACGAATTGCGGCGCCGACGGCAAGACCCAGTGCGTGGACGCCCTGCTGGGCGGCCCCTTCCTGATCGGGCCG
>Ga0335083_10001782_pt1 | contig 29278 bp, 29 predicted proteins | sample Lox_Sample_42_FD_206716 | JGI IMG/M metagenome (GOLD analysis project Ga0335083, IMG submission 206716) | Soil microbial communities from Loxahatchee National Wildlife Refuge, Florida, United States - Lox_Sample_4.2 | ecosystem: Environmental > Terrestrial > Soil > Wetlands | place: USA...
AAGATCGTCCTGACCATCTGAGAGTCCCCTCACGGACGGCGGCTCCCGGGGGTTCGAAAGGGCCTCCGCGAGCCCTTTCTTGCGACGCTCGCTGTTTGCGTCGCATTTGTTTGGCCAGGTCGCGTTAGTCGTCGCTGGTTACGGGAAAACGAACCGACGCCCCCGCCGTGTCCGAGTATCACTGTGGTGTGGGGCCGCGCGTCGTGTGCAAACGGATGGCCGCTCGCGTGCATGCAGGCAACCGTCCGTTCGACGATCGGGCTTTTATCTAGATGAGCTTCAGCGCAGACGAGCAGTACCGCTCCCGCCAGGACGGGGTCCTGCTCACCGGTGCCACCGGCTTCCTGGGGATGGAGCTGCTGGCGAGGTACCTCGAGCACACGGACCGCCCCGTGTACGCGCTCGTGCGGGCGGGCGACCAGGCGATGGCCGCCCGCCGGCTGCGGAAGGCCCTGCACTGCCTGTTCGGTGCCGACCATCCTTACGGCGAACGCGTGGTCCCCGTCCGCGGTGACATCACCAAGGAGGGCCTTGGCCTGGGCCGCCAGGCGTGGAAGCTCGCCGACCGCATCGACGAGATCGCACACGGTGCCGCCTCGGTGTCGTTCGACCTGCCGCTGGTCGGCTCCCGGGCGATCAACGTGGGCGGCACCCGCCGCATGCTCGAGTTCGCCGAGCTGTGCCAGGCCTCAGGCGAGGGCCTGAGGCGCTTCACCTACGTCTCGACCGCATACGTCGCCGGCGAGCACCAGGGCACGTTCAGCGAGGACGACCTCGACGTCGGGCAGCGCTTCCGCAACCCCTACGAGCGCTCCAAGTTCGAGGCCGAGGGCATCGTCAAACGCTGGCGCTCGCGGATGCCGATCACGATTGTGCGCCCGAGCATCGTGGTGGGCGAGCGCGACAGCGGCTGGACCCCCGTGTTCAACGTCATCTACTGGCCCCTGCGCGCCTTCTCGCGCGGCGCCTACCGCGTGATCCCGGCCCGTGCCTCGGCTCCCGTGGACGTGGTCCCCGTCGACTACGTGGCCGATGCCGCCTTTGCGCTCAGCCAGGCACCGCACGCGGTCGGGGCGACGCTGCACCTCACCGCCGGCAGGCACGTCAGCAGCGTCGGCGAACTGATCGAGCTCGCGGGGATCTTCTTCTGCCGCCAGGCTCCGCGGCTGATCGAGCCCGAGCTGTACCGCCGGGTCCTGCATCCGGTGATGGTGCGCGCCAGCCGCGACGAGCGCCTGCGCCAGGCGCTTCGGCGCAGCGAGATCTTCTTCCCCTACTTCAATGCGCGGGTGCATTACGACAACCGCAGGACGCGGGCGCTGCTGCACGGCAGCGGCATCGAGCCGTCGCCGCTGTGGGAGTACTTCGAGAGGCTGATCTCCTTCGCCGCGGCCGCCGAATGGGGCAAGCGCGAACTCCCCCGCGCAGGGCTCGCCCTGGGGCGGCAGCCGGCCCATCGCCGGCTGACCGAGACGGGCCCCGAGCAGTGGCTGTGGAAACGCTCCCAGCGACCGCTGTTCGTCTGATGACGACCGCCCGCCTGTCAGGCCTCGACGCATCTTTCCTCGCGGTCGAGACGCCCGCCGCCCACATGCACGTGGGCTGGGTGGCCGTGTTCTCGGGCAGCCCCGGGCGACCGCTCCCCTCCTTCGGCGAGCTGCGCGAGCACGTCGAGCGGCGCCTCGTGCGGGCTCCCCGGTACCGGCAGAAGCTGGCGCCCGTGCCGTTCAACCTCAACGCGCCCGAGTGGGTGGACGACGAGAGCTTCGCGATCGAACGCCACCTGATCTGGGCCCCGGGCCCGCTGCCGGGGCTCGTGGACGAAGTCATGTCGATGCCGCTGCGCCGCGACCGGCCGCTGTGGGAGATGTGGATCTGCCAGGAACCGGAGGACAACCGCTTCGCTCTGATCGGCAAGGCCCACCACTGCATGGTCGACGGCCTCGCTGCGGTCGAGCTGGGGTCGCTGCTGCTCGACACCTCGCCGCAGTCGGAGGCGCCACCCGTGCAGTCGTGGAGCCCGGAGCCCGAGCCCGGGGGGGAGCGGCTGCTGGCGCGTGGCCTACGAGATCTGCTCGCCGCCGAGGCGACCCTCCTGAGGGCACCGGTCAAGGTCGCCACCTCGCCGGCGCGGGCTGTCCGCTCGGTCGCGGGCGGCGCGATGCGCGTGACGCGGGCGGTCGGTCACTCGCTGCTCAGCGGCGCCCCCTCGAGCGCGCTGAACCGGTCGCTCTCCCCGCTGCGGCGGCTCGCCTGGGCCGAGCGGCCGCTGGAGGACCTGCGCCGCATCAAGCAGGCCTACGGGACCACGATCAACGACGTCATGCTGGCGGCGGTGGCTGGGGGGATGAGGACCTACCTGGCCGAGCACGGCGAGCAGCCGGTGGCGCTCAAGGCGATGGTGCCCGTCAGCGTCCGCAGCGACGAGGACGTGCTGGGCAACCACATCTCGTTCGTATTCGCCGACCTGCCCTGCGACATCCCGGACCCGCTGGCGCGGCTGTTCCGCGTCCACGACACGATGAGCTCGCGCAAGCAGCACCGCGAGCCGGAGGGTGCCGACCTGGCGCTGAAGGCGGCCCAGCTCGGCCCCGGGATCGTGCAGAGCGCCTTCTCGCGCGTGATCGCCAGCCCGCGCACCTACAACCTCGTCGTCTCCAACATCCCCGGGCCGCCGACCCCGATGTACATGCACGGCTGCCGGCTCGAGTCCGTGTACCCCGTGGTCCCCCTGTCCGACCGCCACCGCGTCTCGATCGGCATGACCACCGTCTGCCAGCGCGCCTGCTTCGGCGTGTACGCCGACCGCGAGGCGCTTCCCGACGCGCACATGCTGGCCCACGACATCGACGTGGCGATCAGCGAGCTGCTCGCCTGCACCTGACCCGGCTGCACGCGTGAGGTGACGAGGGCGGCCCGCAGTCGCCCTGCGCATCGCGCGGGCAGGCGTCAGTGCAGCGACAGCACGCCGATGCAGGCCCGCTGGGCCGTGCGCAGCTGGGGGCTGCGTGTCGAGCCGCCGACCGGGAACAACGGCCCTTTCCCGGAGGTGTTGGCTTCCGGGAAGTCCGGCACGCCGTGGGCGCGCATGCACTTGGTGAAGCGCGCCAGCGCCTGCCTGTAGGCAGGCCTCGCCAGCAGCCGGCGCCGCAGCGCCGAGGATCGGTTGGCGGCCCGCGGCAGCAGCGTGCCAAGCGTGCGGTCGCAGCGCTTGAGAGCCGTCGCCAGCTGGCCGCTGTTGGCGCCCTTGGACTTGGAGGAGCGCGGCTTGACCCCGTTTTCTTCCAGGCAGCGGCGCAGGGCGGTGCCGCGCACGCGCCCCAGGGCCGCACGCCGCTTGATCCTCGGGCTGTTCTGCGGGGTGGCCTTCTTGACCCGACGCTTGGCCCCGGCGGCCTTGCTCGAGCCGCTCGTGCCGGCGCCGGTGGGGCCCGTCGTCGTGCCCCCTGTCGAGGTGGTCGACGTGGTCGTGCTGGTCGACCCTGCCGCCGTCGCGCCGGTGGTGGCGTTCGCCGACGTCGTGGAGGTGGTGGAGGAGGATGACTTCCCGCACGCGACCAGGGCGAATCCGGCGAGCAGCACGACCGCGGCGAGGGTGAGGAACCTGACTGGATGCTTCATGGCTGCGGGCGGGGGCATGGTGGCATGGACGCTGGATTCCGCACGGTCGTTGCCGGCGGCGGGCGGACATGATCGACCGGGCGCCTAACCCGCAGATAAGGGGAGGATCGCCCGAGCCCGCGGCGAAGTCCTACCCCGATGCGCTGGGCGCTTCTCGCTGCAACCCTGCTCGCATGCGCCGTGGCGCTGGCGGCGTGCGGGTCGAAGTCCTCGAGCGAAGGGGGCTCGGCACGCCTGTCGACCGAGCAGACGAAGGCGGCGATCGAAGAAAGCATCCTGCGTGAGCGCCACGTGCACGCGACCGTCACGTGTCCGGCCGAAGTCGTGAAGGCGAAGGGCACCACCTTCGAGTGCCTGGCGGTGGCCTCCAACGGCGCCCGCACGACCTTCCACGTGATCGAGGTCAACGGCAAGGGCGCCGTGAAGTACTCCTCGCCGCCCGCGCCGCTGCCCACGGTCGAATAGCGGCGGCCCCTGCCGGTTGGCTTCTCAGCCGCGCCGGCGGAGCACGATCACGTGGTGCAGGGCCAGCACCCTCCGCGCCGGGTGCAGGGCCCGCTCGAGCGCCTTCAGGAGCCCGGCGCTGCGCGTCGGCACGAGCTGGCGGAAGTTGAGGCCGCCGGAGAGCAGATAGCGGACCCAGTTGTCGAGCGGTTCCATGTGCACCAGCTCGAGCCCCGGCAGCTCGGTCTCGAACAGGGGGCGGTCGCGAACGAACACGATGAAGGAGAGCGCCTGATTGGCGCCCAGCATGCTGCCGGCGGCGTCGCTACGCCAGCCGGGCATGTGCTCGTCGAAGCTCTCGGTGGCGAACAGGCGCTTGTACATCAGCGCAGCGGCGGGACCGTAGTAGGGCTCGATCAGCACGACCCCACCGCCGGGTGCGATCACGCGTTCGGCCTCGCGCAGGAACCCCAGCGGGTCGGGGAAGTGGTGGAAGCAGTTCTGCCCGAAGAGCGCCCTCACCGAACCGTCGGGGAGGTCCATCGACTGCGCGTCGAGCACGCGGTCGAGGCCCGGCCCGTCGACGACATCGGTTGCCAGCACGTCCGGAAAGCTCGTCGAGACCGGGGCCACGCCGGCGCCAAGCTCGACGCGCAGCCCCGGTGTGGAGCCGAACGTGCGACGGTCGAGGTCGATCAGCAACTCGTGGTCCTCGCGGAACACCTCCCCGAGCAGAGGCTTGTGTTCGAGGACGCGTTTGTGTACCGCCAGGCGCTCGGGACCCTCCACGTCCAGGCCCACGGTCCCAGGTGCGGCCAGCAGTCGCCTGAGCACCGCTGCTACACCGTCCGGCGCACGATCTCGATCCAGTCCAGCGGGCGGCCGCACAGCCGCCGGGCCTGCGCCGGGGCGACTTCGATCAGCGCCCGGGGGGGCCGCAGCGTCGGTTCCAGGGCGATCGCGGCGAGATACGTGAACTGCCCCCAGCCGCTGCCCGGCCCCAGGTTGGGGTGGGGATAGGTGAGCCTGATCGTGTGCACCCCGGGTTCCAGGAGCAGGGTCGAGACGTACACGTAGCCGAGGAACGGTTGCAGCTGGTTGCGCACCGTCCCCACGTGGCGCCCATCGACGGACACTTCGAAGCCGCGCCCGAAGCTCCCGCCCAGCCACAGTTCATACGGTTCGGACTCGGCCACCCTGATGTGGCTCGTGGCGGTGCCCGGGAAGGTGGGCACGAGTGTGTGTTCTTCGTCTTCGTGCAGCCATCCGGCGGGCCACAGCGTTTCGTCGCCCCGCGCCACGATCGGGGCGGGGCGCTGGTAGGCCACGAGTCGCCCATGCACGCCCACCGCGCGGCGGGCGAGCGCTTCGACGCGGCTGCACGACGGGATCTCGACGGGGTTGATCGAGCACAGGGGCTGGTAGGGCCCAGCCTGGGCGCGGCCGCAGTAGGGAAGCCTCAGCGATTCGCCGAGCGGGACGTGCGCCACGATCGTCGTTTCGGGCTGTGCCGGGCGGCGCCACAGCTGGTAATAGGTGCCCTGCCACGCGAGCCGATAGATCGACGGCGGGCGCGATTCGACCGGCGAGCGTCGCGTGACGATCGAGCGATACGGGCTCAGCGAGGAGAGCGGGAACGAGTCGAGGTCGGCCCAGGCTGCGTCGGTGAGGGCGATGCCGTCGCGCAGGGGGAGCGTCACGCTGCGGTACTCGGCCGGCTCGACGGGAGCGCCTTCCCGCAGGAAATGGCGGTCGGCATAGACTTCGTACTGGTTGATGAAGGTCGGCCCCTTGCCGGCCACCAGCCCGCCGATCTGCTGCAGCTCGGCGAGCGAATCCCGTGGGGCGAGCGTGACGTCGTGGTAGGCGAGCGCGTTCGACCACAGCACGCCGCCGGCGAGCGCGGCGATCACGAGCACGCCGGGAAGGCGCCGCCAAGCGAACAGGACCCCGCCGCCCGCCAGCGCGGCGGCGAGCAGCGCGGGCGAGGACAGCGCCATCGCCTTGCCCGTCACCCATGGTGTGCCGCCCGACAGGTACACGACGGCGCACCCGGCGAGCGTCACGCCCACGTAGAACGGGATGCCGAAGCGCCCACGGCGGATGCTGACGTAGAGCCCGCCCGCCGCGGCCAGGAGCGCCAGCCCGATCCACAGCACGCTCGGGATCGTGGGGGCGCTGAGGCGGAAGTCGCCCACGGGCCAGATGCCCGCGAGCTGGAAGATGTTGAGCGGGCCGTACAGGTTGCCGAGCTTGGTGTGGGTCGACTGGCCGCTCGAGAACAGCTGGTCGATCAGGTTCCCCTGGTTGGAGAGGAAGTCCGAGATCACGACCCACAGCGGGATCACGGCCACGGCCGTCAGCGCTGCGGCCCAGCCCAGCGAGACCAGCCCGGCGCGCCGTTCACCGGCGGCGCGCCGGCGCAGCAGCCAGCCCGCCGCCAGCGCCGCCAGCGCGGCCGCGATCCATCCGGCCGCGCCCACGCCGAGGGTCTGGATCAGCCCTCCTGCCGCCAGCGCGAGCGGGATCAGCGCACGCCAGCGAGGGGGGCGCTCGCGCAGCAGCGCCGTGGCCAGCGCCGCCCCCAGCGCCAGCAGGAACGCCGCCGTCAGCTCCTTGATGCCTCCCCACAGGGAGTAGCCGTAGAGCAGCGACGCCTGGGCACCGAGGAACGCGAGCAGCGCCCGCAGGCGGGGCGAGGCGATCAGCGGCGCCATCAGCGCGTGCAGGCACATCGCCAGGGCGGCGGCGCAGCACGCCAGGTACGGCTGGAACACCCAGGCGACGTCGATGCCGGTGAGGGCTCGGCCGACTCCGGGGAGCATGAACGCGCCGAGCGGGTAGGCGGGGTTCGCCGTTTCGAAGTTCAGCCGGTAGGTGGAGGGGGCCAGCGCCGCCGTCGAGCGGCCGTGGCTCATGACGTTGTCGATCACGTTGAACCACGTGGCGGTGTCGTCGAGCTTGATGTAGCCGGTGAAGGTGGCGTGCCCGTAGGCGAGCACAGGCGCTCCGTACACGAGCAGCACACCGAGGGCCGCCAGCAGGGGCCATCCCCCGGGCCACCGCCGGGCCCGCCAGGCGAGCACCAGCCCCACCACCGCCCCCGCCGCGACCACCGTCACGGCCGCGGGCGCGATCGTGCCGGACGCCGTGACCGTGCCGGCGATCACGAGCGCCGTGGCGAGCCCGAGAGGGATCAGGAGCGCTCCGTCGAGCGTCGTGGCGCCGGCACGCTCGGCGAGCACTCCCCATCCGAGACCGACCGCCCCGAGGACCAGCGGGAACAGCCCCCATGCAAGGATCAGCGACACGGCGCGTCCACCGAGTGCCCTACGGTGAAGCCGCTCACCCGTCGATACCTTACTGGCAGATGCCCGGGAAACTCGCGATAGTGCCCGCTCACAACGAGGCGGGGGCCGTGGGCCCAACGGTCGCGGAGATCCGCCGCTGGGCTCCGGGATTCGAGGTCCTGGTGGTGGACGACGGCTCCACCGACGAGACCGCCGCGAGGGCCCGCGAGGCGGGTGCGACCTTGCTGAGGCTCCCCTTCAACCTGGGGATCGGAGGCGCCATGCAGGCCGGCTACCTGTACGCCCGTGAGCATGGCTTCGAGGTCGCCGTGCAGGTCGACGGCGACGGCCAGCACGACCCCCGCTTCATCAAGGACCTGCTGGCGCGCCTGGAATCCGACACGGCGCTGAACATGGTCACCGGCTCACGCTTCATGCAGTCGGACAACGACGGCTACCGCTCCTCGGCGGCCAGGCGGGTGGGGATACGGGTGTTCTCGAAGGTGGTATCGCTGATCACCGGCCGGCGGGTCACCGATCCCACGTCCGGCTTCCGCATGACCGACCGCCAAGGAATCGAGCTGTTCGCGCGGGACTACCCGCACGACTACCCCGAGATCGAGGCGATCCTGCTGATGCACGCCCACCGGCTCAACAGCTGCGAGATCCCCGTGGCGATGCGCGCCCGCACCACCGGCTCCTCCGCGATCTCCTCCGGCCAGTCGATTTACTACATGGTCAAGGTGCTGCTCGCGGTGTTCGTCGGCCTGTTCCGGCAGCAGCCCACCGCGCCGGACGCGGGCGGCAGCGAGACCTCTCCGCCCGGCGAGGACCGTGCGGCGCTGATGGCGGAGCGCACCACGTGATCGTGCTCGCGGCGCGCGCAGGCGGAGACTCGCTCGAGCAGCGGGTCGAGATCGTCGTCGTCTCGCTGCTGATCTGCGGGCTGATCTTCGAGCTGATCCGGCGCAAGCGGCTGATGGAGCGCTACGCGATCCTGTGGCTGCTAGCCGGCGTGACCGTTGTCGTGCTCTCGGTCGGTCAGGATCTGCTGGTGAAACTGACGCACGCCGCCGGGATCTCCTACGCGCCCTCGGCCGTGTTCGCGATCGCCTTCCTGTTCGTGCTGGCGATGCTGGTGCAGTTCTCGATGACGATCTCGCGACTTTCCGACCAGAACACCGTGCTGGCGCAGCGGGTCGCGCTGCTGCAGGAGCGCCTCGAGGAGCGCGACGGGAGCGATCGCGCCCCGGCTCACGGGGGGCCGGAGCTCAGCCCTCCCACAGATCCGGACTGAGCGCCGGGAACGTCAGCGACGGGCGCTCCAGCTCGGACAGCTCGTCCAGCGGGGCGGGATTGACCAGCGACAGGAGGCTGTCGCTGCGGTAGGCCGGCTGCAGGCCAGCAGCCTCGGCCAGTCGCAGGGCCGTGAGCACCGCGCGTGCGGGGATCGGCACCAGCCTCACGTTCCCGCCGCGGGCAGCGGCTATCTGTTCGACGATCGCCCGCAGCGTGGTGGGGCGCTCGTGGGCGGCGAAGATCGTGCCCTGCCTGTCCGGAGGGGCCGCCGCGAGCCCGGCGATCAGTATCGCGAGGTGCTCGTCGTGGGTCACGAACAGCCGCTCGGAGCCCCCGACGATCGGCATCAGCGGCCGCTGCGAGGACGTCGCCGCCAGCCTCCCGAACAGTCCGCCGGCCCCGGCCCCGAACACGAGCCCCGGGCGTACGGCAAGCCCGCCGCGCCGCTGGACGGCCTGCTCGAGCGCGTACTTGGCGCGGCCGTAATCGGAGCGAGCCGTGGCGAAGGCGGACAGCGAGGAGATCAGCAGCGCCCGCCCGCCGCGCGCGGCGAGCGCGTCGAGCAGCGGGAGGCTCCCCGCGACGTTCACCGCGGCCACCTGCTCGCCGCGGGCGGTCATGTCCCATGCCGCGTGGATGACCGTGTGCACGTCCTCGAGCGTTCCCTCCGCGAGCGGCTCCCCGAGCGCGAAGCGGCGTGAGGAGCCGTCGTCCTGCTCGGGCCGGCGCACGAGCGCCAGCGCCCCGGTGCCCGCCGCGCGCAGGTTGGCGAGGATCCGGCCACCGACGTAGCCGTTGGCGCCGGTGACGGCGATCACGACGGCTCGGCGCCCGCCACCGAGCTGGCGATGCGGTGGGCGTTGGCCATCGCCGTGAGCGTGATCGCCCCGCCGGGGACCGTCGGGAAGCACGAGGAGTCGACCACGTGGATCCGGCCCGAGCCGGCGGGCCGCCCGAGCGTGTCGGTGCGTCCGGTGAGGGGCTGGCCGTGCATCGGTGCCGAAGCCCCGTAGTGGTAGCCCCCGCCGACCGGTGCCTGCTCCGCAAACGGGGCGAGCGGAACGATCCCGATCGGGGCCAGCGAGCGCGCCAGCGCACGCGTAAAGCGCCGGATCACCTTCGCCCTGCCGGCGTTCGGGACCGCCTCCAGGCGCGCCGCCCCGGCGGCCCCGTCCCACACGCACGCGACCCTGTCGGAGTCCTCGCTGTGGAAGAAGCAGATCGCCACCAGCAGGCGGCGGGTGATGCCTGCCAGGGCCGGGCCGAGCGCGCGGCTGATCAGCGGGTGCGCGTCGCGGGCGCGCTCGGCCACCCCTCCGCTGTAGGTGTAGAAGGTGAGGTGGACGGGGTTCCCGGCCACCCCCGGGTCGTCGAGCACCATCGTGACCTGGGCGAGCGTGTGGCCCGCCTCGCGGCCCGTGCGCCCGACCGCCCCCACCCACGCGAACGGCAGGTACAAGGCCTGGCTGTCGAGGATCTCGCACCTCGCCGGGAGCAGCCCGGAGCGCTGGAGGATGACCGTGCTCGAGATCGCGCCGGCGGCGAGGAAGGCGCGCTCGGCCTCCAGGCGCACCCCGGCGCCGTCGGCGAGCGCGGTGGCCTCGACCGTGACGGCTCGGTCGCCGTTCTCCAGAATGCGATCGACGTGCAGGCCGGTGCGGTATTCGATCGCGCCGCTGCGGCTGAGCTCGGTGACGGTCTGGGAGGCGTTGTAGATGTGGCCGTACGGGCACCCGTCGAGGCAGTGCCCGCAGTACACGCAGCCGTTCAGCGGCGCCGGGTGCCCGACCCGCACGGCCAGGCGGGGAGCGCCGAACACGTACCCGGACCGTGCGAGGGATGCAGCGTGGCGGCGCAGCCGGGCGAGCAGCTCCTCGCCCGCGCGGGTACGCAGCAGCGGCCCGTCGGGCGGCGCGAACAGCGGGTAGCGGTGCGCGAGCTCGTCGTCCTCCGCTGCGAACGGCAGCAGCCCGAGCGCGGCGCGGTAGCCGGGGGCGAGGTCCGACGCCGACAGCGGCCACCCGCCCAGGTCCTTCTCCGTGTACGGCAGCAGGCCTGACCCCCACACATTGCTGAGCCCGCCCAAGGCGTAGGACGGGCGCGCGCCGACGCCGTCGGACACCGACAGCGGGAGCACGCCGTCGTCCCTGAAGGCGACGTCGGAGCCGAACAGCTGCTTGTAGTTGGAGCCGCGCCCGTCGTCCCCCGAAAACGACGTCAGCGCGAGATCCTCCGAGCGCCACTCCTGTGGCGAGGTGCTCGCCATACGCCGGCGGGCCGCCTCCCGCGCCGGCTCGAGCCCGAGCCCGGGATCGATCATGAGCACGCGCCTGCCGGCGCCCGCGAGCGCACTGGCCGCGGCGGCTCCCGCGGGGCCGGAGCCGATCACGATCCACGGTCCGTCGCCGCGCATGTGCGCCCGCTCGCCGGCCTCGCCCGTCAGCGGATCAGGGATGGGTCACCGCGGGACGTGGAAGATCCACCAGCGCACCACCGTGAAGCCGACCAGCGACATCACCACCGCCGTGACCACGAACACGAGCTGCTGGGAGACCCCCAGCGCCCCCGGGAGCGTGACCACGAGCAGGCTCGTCAGCGCGTAGTTGCAGCCCGTCGCGATGATGTAGCGCCCGAGCTGCGTCCTGGTCGAGAGCGCGAAGGTGTCGTGATCAACGAACACGAAGTGGCGCTGCATCGTGAAGTTGACCGCGATCGCGAGACACATCGCAAGCCCGATCGCGAGCACGATCGGGAGCCCCAGCGGTCCCGACAGCAGCAACGTGCCGCCCGTGTAGACGCCGAACACGAGCGCGCCCGTGATGCCGAAGCGCATCAGCTGCATGCTCACCTGCCGGTAGGGGGCGACCCGCAGACCCGCAGGGGGACGTTCTGGCGCTGGGACCCCCACCGGCTCGGTCATCGCTCAATGGTATGACGATGCCGGATGGGCACTCGAACCGCGACACTGCTGCCGCCGGGGCGCCGAGCATGCCGTTGACGGTGACATTCGACCTCGAGGACAACCGCAGCTCCACCGCCCAGGAGCCGCGCTTCGTCGCCATGAGCCACCGCTTCCTGGACTTCCTGCAGCAGCGCGGCATCAGGGCGACCGTGTTCGTCGTCGGCGAGCTGGCCTGCGCCAGCCCCGAGCTCGTCCGTCGCGTCGCCGAGGACGGACACGAGATCGGGCTGCACGGTCTGCGCCATGTCGCGCTCGAGGATGTCGGGCCGCTGCGGCTGCGGGGCGAGCTCGAACGGGGACGCGGGCTGCTCGAGGATGTCGCCGGTGTGGCCGTGCGCGGATTCCGCGCGCCGATCTTCTCGCTCACCCCCGGCAGCGGCTGGGCGGTCGAGGAGATCGCGGCCGCCGGCTTCGGATATTCCTCGAGCGTGCTTCCCGCCAGCAATCCGCTGCACGGCTGGCCGGGCGCTCCCCGCGGCCCCTACCGCTGGAGCAACGGCCTGCTCGAGCTGCCATGTCCGGTGGCCGGCACGGGCAGGTTGCGGGTTCCCTTCCTCGGCGGAATCTACCTGCGCTATTTCCCGCCCATGCTCTCGCGGCGTCTGGTGCGTGGGTTCGCCGCCACGGCGATCCTGTGGAGCTACGTGCATCCCTACGACATCGACACGGACGAGCCGTTCTTCGTGATGCCCCATGCCGGATGGCTCGTCAGCCGGCTCGTGCACACCCGACGGAGCGCGACGCTGCCGCGACTCGATGCGGCGCTCGCGGCGTGCGGGGGTCCCGGCAGGCCGCTCGGCGAGCTCGCGTCCGAGCTCGAGACGGAAGAGCTGCCGCAGGTCGATCCCGGAGAGGGGAGGTGAGGGGGTGAGCGAGCTCGCGCCGACCGCGGCGCTGCTGTCGGAGGTGTTCCCGGGCAGCGACGTGTCGAGCCCCGGGTACCTGCGCTGGCTGTACCAGGAGTCGCCGTTCGGGCCGGTGATCGAGACCGACCTCGACGACGAGCGTGGCCGTGCCGCTCACTACGCTCTGGTCCCGATCGCGATCGCGCGCGACGGGCGCGACTACCGCGCGGCGCTGTCGCTCAACACGGCCGTCCACGAACGAGCCCGCGGCGGGGGCGTGTTCGTGAGGCTCGGGGAGGAGACGGTGCAGAAGGCGGCTGCGAGCGGGGTGGAGAGCGTGGTCGGCGTCGCCAATGCCAATTCGACACCCGGGTTCGTCAGGCGGCTGGGCTTTCGGCTGCTGACCCCTCTGCCGGCGAGCGTGATGCTGCCGCGGCCGGGAGGGGCCCGGGGCATCCGCAGCGTGCAGCTCCGCGACGACACGGCCGACCGCGGGCTCGAGGGCGACGTCGACGCCCTGCTGACGGTGCCCTCCGATGGCGAAGCCCGCCGCTGGACCGCGGAGACGCTGAGGTGGCGACTGCGGCGACCGGGGGCGAGCTACGCGATCCACCGAGGACCCGGTTTGCTCGCCGTCAGCTGCCACGGGCACCGGGCCGGCCTGCGCGTCGCGATCATCCTGAAGGTGTTCGCGGCCGCGCCACTGCCGCCGAGGGCCGCCCGCGGGCTGGTGCGGGCCGCCTGCCGTCACCACCGCGCACCGGTGGCGCTGCACGTGGGCCTGAACGATCTGGTCGACTTCGATGGCATGGCGCTGCCCGAGCGGCTGCGCCCGTCCCCCCTGAACCTGATCTATCGCAGCCTGCTGGCCCCCGCGCGCGAGCCGTCGATCGTGCGCTTCGAGTTCCTCGACTTCGACGCGTACTGATGAGGGCCGCGGCGAGCGGGTATCGTGGCGGACGATGAGCGGGCAGGGAGCGGTCTGCGAGCACCTCGACCAGATCCGCGAGGTCACTCCCAGCAGCTACGAGGGCTGTCCGGAGTGCCTCGCCAGCGGCGGGCGCTGGGTGCACCTCCGTCTGTGTCTGAGCTGCGGGAAAGTGGGCTGCTGCGACTCCTCTCCCAACCGGCACGCCTCGCGGCACGCCGCGGCCGACGGGCACCCGCTCGCGTCGTCGTTCGAGCCCGGGGAGGAGTGGACCTACTGCTACCTCGACGAGGTCGCGTTCATCGTGGAGGGAATAGCCCATCCGCACCACGTCCCGTACGGCGAACACGCGGGCGGGGCCGTGTGAGATGGCGGCCTGGACGCTGAGCGGGAAGGTCATCCTGGTCACCGGGGGCGCGCGGGGGATCGGAGCGGGGACGGCTGCAGAGCTAGCGCGGCGTGGAGCGAGGGTGGTGCTGGCCGACCTCGACACGGAGGCGATGGCCGACACGGCGCAGGGGATCTCGCCGACACCGATCACGATCGAGCTCGACGTGACCGATGTGGCGGCGTGTGAGGCGGCCGTCGAGCGGGTGCTCTCCGAGCACGGCCGGCTCGACATCGGGTGGGCCAACGCGGGTATCGCCTCGGGCGGTCCGCTCGCGCTGACGGCGCCGAGCGCGTTCCGGCGGACGGTGGAAGTCAATCTCCTGGGCGCATACAACACGCTCAGGGCGGCCCTTCCCGCGGTGTCCGAGCAGCGCGGCTATCTCGCTGTCACGGCGTCGCTTGCGTCGTTCGCCCATGCCCCCGGCCTGTCGGCATATGCCGCCACGAAGGCCGGTGTGGAGGCGATGTGCAACTCGCTGCGCATCGAGGTGGCCCATCTCGGGGTCGACGTGGGGACCATCCATCCGAGTTGGATCGACACCGACATGGTGCGGGAGGGCGACGATACGCAGCGCTCCTTCCAGCGGCTGCGCGAATCGCTCAAAGAACCCTTCAGGCGCACCTATCCGCTCGAGCGGGCGGTGTCGGACATCGTCGCCGGCTTCGAAGGTCGCAAGCGCCGCATCTGCAGCCCCCGCTTCGTGGTGCTGGCCCACTGGCTGCGCCCGCTCCTGACGACTGCGGCGTTCGAGCGCGACCAGCGGGAGGCGGCTCCGGAGATCGTGCGGCTGTTCGAAGCGGAACTGGCAGAACGCGGCGCCGAGGGAGCGTCGACGAGCGAGCGGGTGGCCGAGCAGCTGCGCACGCATCAGCCCAGCGGCATCTCCTGACCTCCGGCGACAGCGACACACGGGGCACCTGCGACGCGCGCTTCGCCGCGGTCCGGGAAGCGCTGCGCGAGAACGTGCTCGAGCGCGACGAGCTGGGTTCCGCCGTCGCGGTGATGCTCGACGGGCGCCTGGTCGTCGACATCTGGTGCGGCTGGGCCGACGCGGGGCGCAGGCGACCCTGGGAGCGGGACACGGTCGTCAGCGCGTTCTCCGTGGGCAAGGCCTTCGCGGGCCTGTCGCTGCTGATGCTCGTGTCGCGGGGGCTCGCCGACCTCGACGAGCCGGTGGCACGCTGCTGGCCGGAGTTCGCGGCAGCCGGCAAGGAGGGGGTGACGCTCCGGCACGTGCTGAGCCACCGCGCGGGGCTCCCCGCGATCGCCGGACGGCTGCCCGACGGCGCCGTCTTCGACTGGGAGCGGGTGACCTCCGCCCTCGCCGCCCAGCGGCCCTGGTGGACGCCGGGTGAGGGGCATGGCTACCACGTGCACACGTTCGGCTTCCTGGTCGGGGAGGTCGTCCGGCGCCTCGGCGGCGTGCGCATGGGAGCGTTCCTCGAGCGGGAGGTCGCGCGGCCCCTGGGGGTGCGGGTCAGCATCGGGCTCCCCGAGCGCGACCGTTCCCTGCGGGCGGACTTCGTCTTCGACCAAGAAGGCTCCGTGAGCACCCAGGAGGTGATGAGGAAGCTTGCCGGCGAGAGCCTGCGCGCAGCCGCGTATCTCAACCCGCCCGGTGCCACCGGGGTGGGGACCGTCAACACGCTTGCCTGGCAAGAGGCCGAAATACCCTCCGCGAACCTCCACGCCGACGCACGTGGTGTCGCGGGTGTCTACGCGGCGCTCGTCGACGGGCACCACGGGCTCCTGACGGGCGACGTGCTCACCGAGGCGACGAAGGAGCACTCGGCCGGTGTCGACCTGGTGCTCGAACGTCCTTCGCGGTTCGGGCTCGGCTTTCAGCTGACCCAGCCCGAGCGTCCATTCGGTCCCAATGCGGGCGCGTTCGGGCACTTCGGGGCGGGCGGGTCCGTCGGGTTTGCCGACCCCGACGAGCGGCTCGCGTTCGCCTACCTGATGAACCGTGGCGGCCCGCAATGGCAGGACCCGCGCAACAGGGCCCTGATAGAGGCGACGTACGCGTCACTGTGAACAGCCAAGCCCCATATGTGAGCAATGGCCGACGATCAGTGACAAAGGTGTGCAACGTGGTTTGACAGCACCTGTGGGCGTTGGTACGTTCGGCGCGATTCACATCGGGGCTGCCTCGAGGGAGCTGCCGGAGTGGCTATGGCAATGCATGGACGCGGCGCCAGCATGATGGCTGCACCGGAGGGAGAATCGAACATGGATGTTCGGCCTGGGACGGGTTCGCGCGGGCGCGAGCGCGAGCACGTTCCACCCTCCGGGCCATCTTCGTCCGCAACACGTGGAACCGTTGGGACGCGCAGGTGACACCACCGATCAGGGTGCTCGCCATCTCTGCTCGCAGGAGTGTCAAACACGCTCTATGTGACCGGAGGTGGCGCTCCTTCGGCACTGGCGAGCAGAGACGGAGCCCACTCACACGTCACGCAGGCTTGGTGGAAGGCGGAGCGGGCGAATTGCAACGCCAGCTCACGACGATCGTCGTGCTCGCGGATGTCGTCCCAGTCGAGCACGTACTCTCCGAGTCCCGACTCCCATCGTGACCGGCTCGGCGTGAGTGTCGCCTGCGAGAAGCTCGGCGGCGCAGGGTGCGCATATGCGTAGAAGGCGGCGCGACCGTAGCGCCCGTCGCCGGGCCACCAGCCGATGGCCACCTCCTCTGCGTCCATCGCGTTGCGCATGATGAAATCGCGCGAAGGGGGATCGGCCGGGGCACCCGAGAACAGGTTCACCGCCAAATCGAAGGATCCCCACCAGGCGTTCACCGGCGTCGAGCGCCCACGGTAGGGCGCGCGGAACGCCGCCAGCACGAGAGCTGCCTCGGTGGCGGCGGCGAAGTAGTGCTCGACCGCCTCCGATTCGTATCGCGAGTGCTCGGTGTCCTCGTCGAGGGCAACCGTCCACGACACCTCCTGCGGAGCCGGGTTGATCTCGACCGGCCCGGCAATCTCGGCCACGGCGCCGAGGAGCTCACGGGTGACGTCCCCGACGGGACGATGGGGGGTAAGCGGAACACGCGCCGTCTCCCTGCTGGTGTGTTCCACGACGGCCTCATGTGCACGCAGGTCGAGGAGGGCCACGATCGCCCCCGAACCGTCGGCCGCGGGGAGCGGAAGCGTCTCCCACCCCCGGGCGGTCAGGCGCAGGGCGGCGTGTTGGAGCTCGGGCTCCTTTGGTGCGAGCGCGACCGCGAGCTTTCCCAACACCTGCGTGTGTGCGTGCAGCGTGTCACACGTCTCGCGCCAGTCCCGGTAGTTCACGGACGGCCAGCTCGCCGGCATGCAAGTTCAGACTACAGACCGCGGGAATCCGGTCTCGGCCGCCACACACGACGTGCCTGCAGCGCGAAGATCGGCGGCCCGGCGCTTGCGCAAGGCACATTTCGCCCAGGAGCCGGGGTCCCCACTAGAGTCACCTCCCGTGATCGACCTGCACTGCCATGTGCTGCCGGGGATCGACGACGGCCCGCAGACGATCGAGGAGTCGCTTGCCATGGCGCGCGTCGCCGCGCGGGCGGGAACCCGCATTCTCGTCGCCACCCCGCACGTGAACCGTCGCTATGGGAATCGGGCCCGGGTGATCCGTCCACTTGTTGACCGTCTCAACGGGCGCCTGCAGGCCGAGGGCCTCGAGCTGGAGGTTCGGGCAGGGGCGGAGGTCGCGCTCCTACAAGCCGCGCGGCTGGATCCCGCGGAGCTGGCGGAGCTTCACCTCGGCGGCGGGCCGTGGCTGCTGGTAGAGCCGCCCACCGCTCCGGTGGACGACGACGTGGAGGCGCTCGTGATGAGCATCGTGGACCAGGGGCATCACGTGTTGCTGGCCCACCCCGAGCGCTGTCCGGCGTTCCGGCACGACCCCGGGGTCCTGGCCTCGCTGGTGAGCAGTGGTGTGCTCGCCTCGGTGACGGCCTCTTCCCTGCGCGGCCACTTCGGCGAAGAGGTCGCCGATTTCGCGCTCGAGCTCCTGCACTCGGAACTCGTCCAGAACGTCGCCTCGGACGCGCACCATCACGAGCTGCGGCCCCCGACCATGCTCGGTGAGCTCGAGCGGGTCGGACTCGGACCCAGCGCGGAGTGGCTCACGACGCGCGTTCCGACGGCGATCCTGGAGGGCACTGCGATCCCGCCACGGCCGCTGATCAGAGCGGCGGCTCGCGCCCCTCGGGTTCGCCGTGAGGCTGTCGCCCGAGGGCCCGAGGTCGCGGTCCGGCCGGCGCCTCCTCCGGCGCCCTCCCGCTGAGCACCGAACGTGGCCTTTCCCCGGTTCGGGCGGCGGCCGAGAGCCCGCCGGGCGTGCAAGTAAGGGCTCGCCGCGTGCGTTTGATCGACGTGCTGATGAAGGGAGTCGTCGTAGCTCCCGACACGGAGACGTGGACGGGACCTTGGCTCGGCGCGACGCGCCGGCCGTGCCTGCAGCGCGTGGCCAACCGGGCGATCATCTGCCACGTCCTGGATTCGATGGTCGAGGCAGGTGTGCTCGAGGTCGCCGTCGTGGCCTCTCCCGAGGGGGCCGAGGAGATCCGCGCTTGTGTGGCTGCGGAGGGCCCGGACGGGGTTACCGTGCGCCACCTCCCCGTGGACCCGAACGACGGTGGGGACGCGTTGGTCGCCGTCGCGGAGTTCGTCGGCCATGACGCGTGCCTCCTACACCGTGCAAACGGTCTGCTCGGGCAGGCGCTGCTCCCTTATGTCGAGCTGCTCCAGGGTGAGGAGACGGATGTCCTGGTACTCGTCGCCGACGACCCGGGCGGCGCGAGGCGCCTGAAGGTCGTTCCGGAGCGGCCGTCGGCCGATCCCCGAGCAACTTCGATCTCCACCGCCGGCTACGCCGGTGCGTGCCTGCTGGGCCCCGGGGAGCTTCAGCGCCTCACCGATCTGGCGTGGACCTCGGAGGTTCACGACTTCGCCCCGATCGCCGACCAGTTGGCTCGGCGCGGCAGCCGCACAGAGGTGCGCGTGACGAGTGGCTGGCGCCACTTCTCCGACGATCCCGCCGACCTGCTCGACATGAACCGAGCCATGCTCGATGCGCTCGAAGGCGCGCCACTCCCGTCCGCACGCGACGGCAACCACTTCGAGGGCCCGATCGTGATCCATCCGACCGCCCGAGTGATCTCGAGTGTGATCGTCGGTCCGGTGCTCATCGGAGCCGATGCGTTGGTCGCGGAGTCCTACATCGGCCCCCACACGTCGATCGCCGAGCGCGTCCACATCGAGGGCGCCGAGCTGGAGCGCTCGATCGTGCTTGCCGATGCGAGTGTGCTCCACGTGGGTGGGCGGCTGGTCGCCAGCATCATCGGGCGCAACGCGCGCATCTTCCGTGACTTCTCCGTGCCCCGCGCTCTTCGCCTGCAGGTCGGCGACGGCGACGAGGTCGCGCTCTGCTGAGCGGCCGCGCCGAACCGGGTCGGTCCTCGTCAGGCTGCTGAGAGGCGCTCGACCGCGTGGATTGCAGCCTCGCGATCTGCGACGCCGAGCTTCGCCACGCTGGCCGAGATGTGCCGGCGCACCGTGATCGGTGACACCGCGAGCATCTGGCTGATCTCGAGCGTCGTGCGGCCAGAGCGCAGGAGCATGAGGATCTCCGACTCGCGGGCGGTGAGTTCGATCTCGCCGACGCGCACGCGGTCCTGTACCGGGACGGTCAGCTCCCGAAACTCGCTCAGAACCCGCCCCACAAGGGTGCGGGGCAGCGCCGCCTCGCCCTTCAGCACGCCGCACAACGCAGCCGGAAGGCGGTCTGGTCTGGTGTCCTTGGGGAGGTATCCCACCGCCCCCGCTCGCAGTGCGGCAACCACGTCGGTGGTGCGCACGGACACCGTCAGCATCACGATCGCGGTCTCCGGCGCCTGGAAGGAGATCGCGAGTGCTGCCTCCAGCCCGCTGCCGGGCATGCAGACGTCCAGCAGGCACACGCAGGGTCGGCTACGCAGAACTTCACGCACGGCGCCATCCCGGTCTTCGGCTTCGCCGACCACGTCGAAGCCACCGTTGATCAGCGCGGCGCGCACCCCCAGCCGCGTGATCTGGTGATCGTCGGCGATGACGATCGTCGGTGCGGGGCTCACGGCAGCGTCACCTCGACCTCCGAGCCCTTCCCGATCGCGCTCCGCAGCGTCATCGAGCCACCCAGGGCGCTGGCCTGGGCGCGCATGCTCGAGAGCCCGAAGCCCGGGGTCGCTCTCAGGGGGTCGAAGCCGCGCCCGTCGTCGCGCACAGTCAGGCGCCACTCCTCATCGTGGCTGAGTGACACGTGCACTCTGCTCGCTCCTGCGTGCTTGACCGCATTGGTGACGGCCTCGCGGCCGATGTGCACGAGTGTGTCCGCCGTCGGTGGGTCGGGAGCCTCCGAGAGCGTCGCGGTCGCAGAGAAATCGAGCGGCGTGCCGCGGGCGGCCTCGTGGACGGTCCGCTCGAGCAGGGCCACGATCGAGCCGTGCTCACGGTCGCCCAACTCGCCGATGATCCCGCGCGCCGCCGCCAGCGCCCTCTCAGCAGCGGCGACGGCGTCCGCTGCCAGCTCGGCCGCCCGGGCGGGCTCGTGGGCGATCATCCGCGTGGTCGCCAGGGCGAGGGACAGGTCCTGCATCACGAGGTCGTGCACGTCGGCGGCCACGCGGCGCCGCTCGTGGGCCAGGCGCGCGTCGGCGACGTTCTGTCGGGGAGCGAGCCCGGCGCTGCTCCGCTCGCGACGTACCCGGGGACGATCCCTGCGCGTGTGCAGAGCGGCGGGAGGCTCCGGGACGGGCGACGCCTCGACCTCGGGCGCCACCGAGCGACCCTTGGTCGCGGGCTTGCCCCCTACGTGGCCACTCAATCCTTGTGTCATGCCGTCCTTGGCTTGTGGCGCCAGCATCCTGCCGGGCCTTACTGCGGAGGCATAAGTCTCTCATATCGCAGCCCCGCAGGCAAAGCCCTGCAAGGCGTCTAGCTCGACGGGCGTATCTTCGATCCGTCCGGCGCCCCGGGCCGCCCGAGATCCAGCCCCCGGTCCGCGTCCGCGAGCCCCGCTAGCCTGAGGGTCGTTCGCGACAAAGACGCCCGCATCGGGCGTCGTGGGGGGCCGACTGCTGGAAGTACCCCTGTTCGACACAGCAACGCCGCTCGAGCCCCTGCGCGAGGAGCTGAGGGCGGCCGTACTCGCCGTGATGGACGGAGGGCGCTACATACTCGGCCCCGAAGTCCAGGCCTTCGAGGAGGAGTTCGCCGCGTACTGCGGCGCCGGGCATGCGGTGGGCGTCGCGAACGGGACCGAGGCGATCACGATCGCGCTGCGGGCGATGGGCGTGGGGCCAGGCGACGATGTCGTGGTGCCTTCGTTCACCTTCTACGCCTCCGCCGAGGCGATTCCGCCGACCGGAGCCAACCCGGTCTTCTGCGACGTCGACCCGGAGACCTACTGCGTCACGCCCGAGACGGTCAGCGCCGCACTGACGGCGAAGACGAAGGCGGTGATCGCGGTTCATCTCTTCGGCAACCTGGCTCCGGTCGCCGAGATCGAGGCGCTGGGGGTTCCGGTCCTGGAGGACGCTGCCCAGGCCGCCGGCTCGACCGGTGAGCAGGGCCGGCCCGGCTCGCTCGGGACCGTGGCGACGTTCTCCTTCTTCCCCTCCAAGAACCTTGGGTGCTTCGGGGACGGGGGTGCCATCACGACCGGCGACGGCGATCTGGCAGAGCGAGTCCGGGTACTCCGCTTCCACGGCTCCGAGGACAAGGTCCACTACGAGCGAGTGGGCTACAACTCGCGCCTGGACGAGATCCAGGCGGCCATCCTGCGGGTGCAGTTGCCCCACCTCGACCGATTCGCCGACGGACGCCGGCGAGTGGGTCGCGACTACGAGCAGGCCGGCCTCGGTGAGCTTGTCGGGCTCCCCCGGGCGACCCCCGGGGCCGTACCGGCGTGGCACCTGTACGTGATCGCGTCCGAGCGGGTAGAACCCATCGAAGCCGCCTTGACAGCCGCGCAGGTGGGCTGCAGGGCCTACTACCGGACGCCCGTGCACAGGCAGGAGGCGATGCGCCGATGGGCCCCCGCCGTCGAGCTTCCGGGCACCGAACTCGCCGCGGCCCGCCACCTTGCGATCCCTATGAGCCCGACGCTGACTCGCGGCCAGGTCGAGACGGTCGTCTCCGGTGTGAAGACAGCTACGAGCTAGCGACACCGCTCGGGCAGCGCATCATCACGTCCTGCGGGGCGTTCCGATTTCCGGGTCCGCCGGGGTCCGAGACAACACCGCCGAGGACCTTCATGAAACGGCCGACCCTCCCACCGGGAGGCGCCCGCAGTGTTCAACGAGTGAACGCACTCCCCGGCGCCCCCGGCGTTCAACGGGTGAACGTTTTTCGAGAAATTCGGACCATTGCGGTGAGGGGGTGGGTTCCCCGATTATCCGGCTCCGACCTCCGGGGAGCATTCGGGGGTGTCGTTAGGTCCAACAATTGGAGACGGATCGTGCAACGCCTTATTGCCAAGGATGGACAGGCGTGCTTTCACAGCAGTAACACGCTGGACGAGTCCCCCGCCGTGGCGCGGGAAGTTCGCCACGCGATCGCACGCGCCAAGGAGGGTGACCGTGACGCCGTCCGCTACCTATATGTGAGGTACTCCGGCAACGTGTACGGCTACGTCCGCAGCCTCGTGCAGGACGACAAGCATGCCGAAGACATCACGCAGCAGGTGTTCCTGAAGCTGATCACGGTGATCAGCAGATATCAGGATCGTGGCATCCCCTTTTCCGGCTGGCTGATGAGGGTCGCCCGCAATGCGGCACTCGATCACCTGCGCCGCCAGCGCGTGGTCCTCACGCCGGACATCACCGAGGAGCGCGATCACAGTGAGGACGACGACGCGAGTGATCGCGCTCGCGTTCTGCGTGGTGCGCTGGAGACCCTCCCCGAGGAGCAGCGCGCAGTCGTCGTGATGCGTCACGTCGTCGGCCTCACCCCGTCGGAGATCGCCGAGCGGCTGGGTCGGACCGAGAGCTCGATCCACGGTCTCCACCATCGTGGACGGCGGGCATTGCAGCAGGAGCTCCGCCGCCTGCAGCTCACTCCCGCGACGATCGCCGCGAGCTAGGCAGAGATGGCGCAGGCAGTAGCGACAACCCATGCGGGTAGGACCGTGGACGACCCGCAGGTGCCGTTCACCATGCTCGACCAGGCCGACCCCGAGCTGCTGGAGGAGCTTCTCGCGACCGTTCGCATGGTCGCCGAAAAGGGCGCCTTCACACTCGGTGAGTCCGTCGAGGCGTTCGAGCGGGAGTACGCGGAGTACTGCGAGACGGACTTCGCGGTCGGCGTGTCATCGGGCACCGAAGCCCTCGCGCTGTCGCTGCGGGCACTGCGAATAGGCCCCGGGGACGGCGTTCTTGTGCCCGCCAACTCCTTCATCGCGACCGCCGAGGCGGTGAGCGCCGTCGGCGCCGAGCCGGTGCTGATGGACGTCGATCCAGACACACACCTGATCACCGCCGAGATAGTCCAGCGTCACCTTGGGCCGAACATCCGCTGCGTGATACCCGTGCACCTGTACGGAGCGACGGTGGATCTCGAGCCGATCCTGACGCTTGCCCGCGAAGCCGGGATCCACGTCATCGAGGACGCCTGCCAGGCTCACGGTGCCCGTTACATGGGCCGCCGGGTGGGGTCATTCGGAGACCTCGGCTGCTTCAGCTTCTACCCGGCCAAGAACCTCGGCGCCTGGGGCGACGGCGGCGCGGTCGTCACCGCGAACCCGATACTGGCCGCTCGCGTGGCGCTGCTGCGCTCCCACGGCGAGGGCCCGCGCTACCACCACCAGATGATCGGCGGCACCGCCCGCCTGGACAGTCTCCAGGCCGCGCTGTTGCGACGCAAGCTGAAACGGTTGGATGGCTGGAACGCGGCCCGGAAGCGCATCGGCGAGCAACTCCGGGAGCAGCTCCCCGGGTCGGTCGAACTCGTGCGCGCCCCCGGCGCCCAGGGTGACCACGTCTACCACCTGTTCGTCGTGCGCACCGAGCGCCGGGACGAGTTGCGCGAGCGGCTGTCGGCAAGCGGGATCGCCACCGGGATCCACTACCCCGTGCCGATCCATCTCACCGACGCCTATCGCTGGCTGGACCTCCCCGCAGGAAGCCATCCTGCCAGCGAGCTGCTCGCCGGCAGGATCTGCTCGCTACCCATCTTCCCCTCGATGAGCCGGGAGCAGGTCGACCGGGTCGTCGCGGCGGTGAGGTCGGCAACGGAATGGAGCGACACGGCGGGTGCATACACGTCGCTCGCACAAGCGCGTACACGTGTCGGACGTTGATGGGGCAAATGACCGCCGTCCACTCGTCCGAGGGCACCCGCCAAGACCTCGTCGTCCTGAAGCGCGAGAGCGCCGGGCGAGGAGACGCGCGCGTCAAGCGGTCGCTCACCTCCGCCTGCCGGCGCGGGCTCGACATCCTCGTCGCCGGCATTGCCCTCGCGGTGCTTGCGGTGCCGCTGCTGCTGATCGCGGTGGCGATCCGTCTGGATTCGAGCGGCCCCGCATTGTTCCGCCAGCGTCGCCTCGGCCGCGGGATGCGGAGCTTCACGATGTTGAAGTTCCGCACCATGACGAGCGACGCGGACACGGCGCCCCACCGCGAATACGTGCGCTCGCTGATCGACGGTGAGGCACGACCGGATGGGGGTCTCTACAAGATCTCCGTCGACGATCGGATCACCCGCATCGGAGGCTTCCTTCGCGCCTGGAGCCTGGACGAGATCCCTCAGCTCATCAACGTGCTGTTGGGTCAGATGGCGCTCGTCGGCCCGCGACCGGTGATCCCGTACGAGGCAGAGATGTACCCCGAGCCCTACCTGCGCCGCTTTGATGTAAAGCCCGGGCTCACCGGTCTGTGGCAGGTGAGCGGGCGCAACGAGCGGACCTACCACGAGATGGTGCGGTTCGACATCGAGTACGCCGAAGCGGCGTCACTCCTGCTGGACCTCCGCATCCTTGCGAAGACCATGCCGGTCGTGTTGAGCCGGCAGGGAGCGGCGTGAGCGACATGGCGACGGCACCGATCAAGGGAGCTGTCGAGGACGCCGAGCTGGGCGAGCTCGCAACGAAGTCGAACCGGCGCGGCGCGATGCTGCCGGGGCCGGCGCCGATCGGCACGGCGCTGGTGGGCTACGGCTACTGGGGCCCCAATCTCGCACGCAACATCGCCGAGTGTGAGGGCCTGCAGCTCGAGGCGCTCTGTGAGCTGGACCGCAAGCAAGCCTCGATGTTCCGCCACCGCCATCCGGGCGCGCGCACCGTGGCTGACCTCGAGGTCGTGCTGGCGGACCCCACGGTCGAGGCGGTCGTGATCGCGACGCCCCCACAGACGCACCACCCTCTCGCGATGCGCGCCCTGGAGGCAGGCAAGCACGTGCTCGTCGAGAAGCCGCTGGCGACCTCGCTCGACGCCGCCCTCGAGCTCGCCGACGTGGCACGGGCGAACCAACGCACGCTGATGCCGGGACACACGTTCGTATACAGCCCCGCGGTCAACACCGTGCGGGACCTGATACGCGACGGAACCGTCGGGGACGTCCATTTCGTCACTTCGGCGCGCATGAACCTGGGCCGGTACAACGACCAGGGCGTCGTGTGCGACCTGGCACCGCACGACCTTTCGATCCTGCTGTACTGGCTGGGGGAGCCGATCGTGGAAGTCGCCGCTTCGGGCAGCAGCGTGCTCAAGCAGGGCGTGCCCGAGACGGCGTTCATGACGCTCACCTTCGCCACGGGCCAGACGGCGAACGTACAGATCTCGTGGCTGGCGCCCCGCAAGGTGCGCCAGACGATCGTGGTCGGGTCCAAGCGGATGGTCCAGTACGACGACACGGCGTCCGACGAGCCCGTGCGCATCTACGACCGCGGCATGGACATCCTGCCGCCGACGCCGGCGAACTTCGGCGAGCACCAGCTGATCTATCGCGCCGGCGACGTGGTGATCCCGCGTGTCGAGCCGCAGGAGCCGCTGCGGCTGGAGCTCGAAGACTTCGCTCGTGCGATTCGCACCGGCCGTGAACCGCACTCCAATCTGGACCTGGGGATCGAGATCGTCGCCGCTGTCGAGTACATCCAGGCATCCATGCTCCGGTGCGGCGCTCCGCTGAGCCTGCCGACGCTGACCGACCGGGCCGCGGCCTAGGGGGACCGATGGAGCTCCTCGACGGCGTCCATTTCGAATCGGGTTCGCGCAGGCCGCGGGTGCTGTCGGTGATCGGCGCGCGTCCGGAGATCATCCAGGCGGCTCCGGTCTGCCGGGCGCTGGCGCCCCTGGTGGAGGAGATCCTGGTCCACACGGGCCAGCACTACGACGAGGCGATGTCGGAGGGCCAGATCCACTCGACGAGGCTGCCACGGCCGGACCACAACCTGGGCGTCGGCTCGCTCGCGCGCGACGAGCAGGTCGCGTTGGCGCAGACTCGCCTCGAAGACCTCATCCGGCAGGAGCGGCCCGACGTCGTGGTCGTCCGGGGGGACACGAACGCGACGCTCTCCGGCGCGCGCGCCGCGGCTGCGTCCGGCGTGCCGCTGGTGCACGTCGAGGCGGGACTCCGCTCCCGCCGCCTGGACATGCCCGAGGAGCACAACCGCATCGAGACGGACAGGCTTTCGCAGGTTCTGTGCGCCCCCACCGAGGGTGCGCGGCGGAACCTCGAGGACGAGGGGGTCGCAGGGTCGGCCCACGTGACCGGGGATCCGCTGCGCGATGCACTCGAGAGCTGGCGTGCGGAGGTCCGCCCGGCGGGGGACGGGGACTACGTGCTTGCGACGGTGCACCGCAACTACAACACCGACGATCCGGTGCGGCTGGCCCGCGTGCTCGAGTGCCTCGGCCGCTCCGAGCTGCCGGTGATCATGCCGCTGCACCCACGCACGAGGGCCAGGCTCGAGGAGTGGGCCCTGGACGTGCCCGTCGGGATCGAGCTCGTGGAGCCGGTCCCCTACACGCGAATGCTCGAGCTGGAGCGTGGTGCGGGCGCGATCGCGACGGACTCCGGCGGAGTGCAGCGCGAGGCCTATCTGTGGGGCGTGCGGTGCGTGACCCTGCGCGAGGAGACCGAGTGGGTCGACACGGTGCAGGCCGGGTGGAACACGTTGGTGGGCGTCGACCCCGACGCATTCGAGGCCGCCCTGCGGCAGCCGCTGCCGGCCGAGCGCCCGCAGATCTTCGGAGACGGCCATGCGGCCGAGCGGATCGCGGGCATCGTCGCGGAGCTGGCCGGCGCTGCACGCACGGACATGGAGGTGGTGGCGTGATGGACGAGCTCAACGTCGGGCTGGTCGGTGTCGGGCGTATGGGCTCGTACCACGCGGAGACATGGGAACGACTGAGCGGTGCGCAGCTCACCGTGATCGCCGATCCCGACGAGGCGGCGGCGCGCGCCCGTATCGGACGCCGGCCGATCACGTGGGTAGCCGACTACCGCTGGATGCTCGAGCGTCCCGACCTCGACGCGGTCTGCATCTGCACGCCGTCCGAGCACCACGCCCGGATCGCGCTGGACGCGATCGAGGCCGGCAAGCACGTGTTCGTGGAGAAGCCAATCGCGACCGCCCTCGAGGATGGCCTGCGCATGGCCGCCGCGGCGCGGGGCGCCGGCGTCAAGCTGATGGTCGGCCACGTCGAGCGCTTCAACCCCGCCGTGGGCAAGCTCGCGGAGCTGATCCGCGAGGGCCGCATCGGGCGGGTGTTCCGTGCGCACGCCACGCGGGTGGGGCCGCTGCCCAGGCGGATCATGGACACGGGCGTGGCGATCGACCTCGCCACCCACGACCTCGACCTGATGCAGTTCGTGCTCGACCGCAGCATCACGAGCATCTTCGCCGAGGGCAGTCGCTGCCTGCATCCGGCCCACGAGGATCTGATCGCGTGCCTGCTGCGCTTCGGCGAGGACGGGCCGATGGGTCTGCTCGACGTCAACTGGCTGACCCCGGAGAAGCGCCGCGAGATGACGGTCATCGGCGAGGGAGGAATGCTCAGCGCCTCCTACCTGACCCAGGATGTGTGGTTCACCGAGTCCACCGGGATGCCGACCGGCTGGGACGAGCTGGCCCGCGTCCGGGGCGACGCCGAGGGCGCGGCGGTGCGCTTCGCGCTGCCCCGCGTGGAACCGCTGCAGGCGGAGCTGGAAGCCTTCGTCCGCTGCGTGCGCGAGGACAAGCCCGAGCCCGTCTCCGCGGAGGAGGGTTGCCGCGCGCTGGCGGCGGCCCTCGCGGTCCGCGACTCGGCCGCCAACTCCCGCCCCGTGACCCTGCTTGACACGCCCGCCGCGGCTTCGCTCAGCGTCGCCGCCTGAACTGACGATAGGAGTCAGGAAATGATCAGGTTCGTGATCCCGGCATACAACGAGCACGAGAACATCCCCGGTCTGCTGGCCGAGCTCGGGCCGGTCGCGCGCGAACTGGGCGCGCGGGTGATCTTCGTCGACGACGGTTCCACCGACGGCACGGCGGCGGCGATCGAAGAGCACGGCCATGGCCTGCCGCTCGCGATCGTCCGCCACAGCGTCAACCGCGGTCTGGGGACCGCGATCAATTCGGGCCTCAGGGCCGCCCTGGGCGAGTCACAGGACGACGACGCGATCGTGACCCTGGAGGCCGACAACACATCCGACCTGACAGACCTGCCCCGCATGCTGCAGGCCTTCCACGGCGGCGACGACGTAGTGTTGGCCTCGGTGTACGCGCCCGGCGGGCGCATCCTGGGGGTCGCCCCCTGGCGCCTGGCGGCCTCGCGAAGCGTCTCGAACGTGTTCCGCTACGCGGGCGGGCTGCGCGAGATCCACACGCTCTCCTCCCTGTACCGCGTCTACCGGGCCGGCACGCTCCGCCGTGCAGCGGACACGTACGGCTACCTGCTCGTCCGCGAGCCGGGCTTCGCCGCGAACGTGGAGCTGCTGCTGAAGCTCTACAACGCCGGCGCGAAGGTGTCGGAGGTGCCGACGGTCAACGACTGGTCGCGGCGACTGGGTGAGTCCAAGATGAACCTGCGCCCGACTGTGCTCGCGTACGGCCGCCTGATGGCGGCGCACCTGGTCGGGCGTATCCAGCCGCCCCCGATCTCGCCGCTGGGCAGCGAGGCCCCGGCGTCCGTCGATCAGCGTGGCGCTGCCAGGACGCCGCTGAGAGCCGTCGCAGGCGGGCGATGAAGCCCTCGAAAGGCGCTCCGTCCGAGGGGCGCGACCCGGGCGGGGCCCCGCCTCCGCGGCCGCACATCGGCATCGTCGGAGCGGGCATCCTCGGCACCACGCTCGCGTTGCGCCTGTCCCAGGCCGGCGCCAGGGTGACGCTGCTCGAGCGCGCGCCGACGCCGGGCGGGCTCGCCGGCTCGATGGAGTTCTCCGGCCACCGCGTTGACCGCTTCTACCACGTCATCGTCCCCTCCGACGAGCGCATGATCGCGCTCACGCACGAGCTTGGGCTCTCCGATCAGCTCAGCTTCACGCCGGTCGGCGTGGG
>Ga0335083_10001783_pt1 | contig 29278 bp, 18 predicted proteins | sample Lox_Sample_42_FD_206716 | JGI IMG/M metagenome (GOLD analysis project Ga0335083, IMG submission 206716) | Soil microbial communities from Loxahatchee National Wildlife Refuge, Florida, United States - Lox_Sample_4.2 | ecosystem: Environmental > Terrestrial > Soil > Wetlands | place: USA...
GAGATCGACCTTGGGGCTCGCGGCGCGAGGCTTCTTCGCGGGGTGAGCGGGGGCGGGGGGCGCCGGCGATTTCGTGGGCGCGCTCGGCTCCGGAGCGGCGCTCGCCGACGGCGGTGTCGTTGCCGTCGCCGTGGGGGCAGGTTCCGGTTCGACCACGGCGCGCGGCGCGGGAAGCTCGATCGTAGGGAGCGCGGGCGCGAGCGCGGGCGCCGCGCTCGCGGCGTTCGTGGACTTCAGCGTCCGCAAGCCGACGAACGCGACGGCGGCGAGCAGCGCGGCGGCGAGCGCCGCGACGAGTGGCGCGCGGCGGGGCGGGCGTGGCGCGGGTTGAGTCGGCATCTCGCTCGCGCGCGGCGTGACGAGCGGCGCGCCCGGCGCGATGGAGAGGCCCGCGGCAGGCGCGAGGTCCACGGGCGCCCGGTCGATCATGATCGCGCGAAGCGAGCCCGCGCTCTGGGAGGTGAGTTGCGACTTGTCTCCGCCTTGGAGCTCGGCGAGCGCCCGCTCGTCGGCGGCGAGCTGAAAACGACGGAGCGCCTCGCGGCGCGCGACCCCGCGATCTCCCATCACTTTGGCGAGGTACTCCTTGACCTGCGCCTCGAAGCGCGGGGCGAACGCTTCCGGCACCGCGCCTTCGAGCGCGACGCGCAGCGCTTCGGCGCTCGCGTGCCGGTCCGCGGGATCTTTCGCGAGCGCCTTCATCAGCACGGCCTCGAGCGCGGGCGGGAAATCCGGCTGGTGGAACGACGGTCGCGTCGCGGGCGTGTCGCTAGTGATGGCGCGAATGATGTTCGGCTTGTCGCCCGTCTTGAACGGATGGCGGCCCGCCGTGAGCAAATAAAGCGTGATGGCGAGCGAGAACACGTCGGCGCGGCGATCGACGTCGTCGCCGAGCACCTGCTCGGGCGCCATGTACGAGTACTTGCCCTTGATCTCGCCGTTTTCGGTGAAGGAAGCGTCTTCCTTCATCGCCTTGGCGATGCCGAAGTCGACGAGCTTCACGACGCCCGAATGCGTCACGAGCACGTTGTGCGGCGAAACGTCACGGTGCACGACACCGAGGTGCACGCCGAGGTCGTTCGTGAGCTCGTGGGCGGCGTGGAGGCCGCGGCACGCCTGCGCGACGAGATTCACGGCGACGGCCAGCGGAATCGCCCCGCGCTCCTCGGCCCGCTTCAGGACGAAGCCGAGCGACTCGCCGTCGATCCACTCCATCACGAGGTAGAGGTGGCCGCGGTTTTCACCGAGCTCCGTGGTCTGAACCACGTTCGAGTGTTGGATCAGCGACGCGATGCGCGCTTCCTCGAGCAGCATCTGCTCGATGCGCGCGTCGTTGCGGAGCTCCGGCAAGAGCGTCTTGATCGCCACGAGCTTCTGGAAGCCGCGCGCGCCCTTGAGCCGGGCGACCCAGACCTGGCCCATTCCGCCCCGCGCCACCTGGGCCAAGAGCTCGTAACGCCCGAGCGCCTGTCCGGGCGAGAGCACTTCCGCTTCAACCATTCGCCGCCACGTCAACTCCACCCCGCCCAACGGCCAGTCGCTCCGCGGGATTAGACTGGCTCACTCCCGGGGGTGTTCGCGGCTCTTTTTCGGGCGCACCTCGGCCTACCTCGACGCTTTTCGTTCGCGTCCGAGCAAAACCGCTCGGTGCCTCTCGCACGAGCCCGCGGCGCGGCAGCGTGGCGCGACCGCGGGCTTCCGACGTTTCAACGGCTCAGCTGCAGCCCATCGAGTTGCCGCAATTCAGGCACTTGTAGCAGGCGCCGTTGCGCACCGTGATGTGACCGCAGGAGTCGCACACCGGCGCATCGCCCATCATCTCCTCGAGCTGGGCGTCGAGCGCGCCGTGAGCTTCACCCGCGTGCGCGTCGGCGCTCGGCGCGACGGAGGCGGGCGGCGGCAAGAGCGAGACCGGCGGCCGCTCTTCGGCGATGAGCTTCGGCACGGTCGGATCTTCGATCGCGGTCGGAGCCTCGGCCGGCTTCACCTGCGCGAAGTCGTAGCGCTTCAGGTATTCGACGCCGAGAACGCGGAAGATGTAATCGACGATCGACGTCGAGAACTTGATGTTCTCGTGGCCCGTGACGACGCCGTGCGGCTCGAAGCGCGTGAACGTGAACTGCTCGACGAACGTCTCGAGCGGCACGCCGTACTGCAGGCCGACGGACACGGCCATCGCGAAGCAGTTCATCAGCGAGCGGAAGGCGGCGCCTTCCTTGTGCATGTCGATGAAGATCTCGCCGAGCGAATGGTCGTCGTATTCGCCGGTGCGCAAGAACACCTTGTGCCCGCCGACGTACGCTTCCTGCGTGAAGCCGCTCCGCTTCTTCGGCAGCCGCACGCGGTGACCCTCCGGGCGCCGCAGCGTCGCGGGCGCCGAAATGGTGGCGACCGCCGCCGCCACGGGCGAGCTCGACTCCTCTTCCTTCCGCTCCTTGCTCGACGTGTTGAGCGGCTGCGACGCCTTGCAGCCGTCGCGGTAGAGCGCGACCGCCTTGAGCCCGAGCTTCCAACCCTCTTCGTAGATCTGCCGCACGTCCTCCACGGTCGCGTCGTTCGGCAGGTTCACGGTCTTGCTGATCGCGCCCGAGAGGAACGGCTGCGCCGCGGCCATCATCTTCACGTGCGCCATCGGCGGCAGGAAGCGCTGGCCGGTCTTGCCACAGCGGTTCGCGCAATCGAACACGGGGTAGTGCTCCTCGCGCAGACCCGGCGCGCCCTCGATCGTCATGCGGCCGACGATCACGTCGTTCGCCTGCTCGATCTCGGCCTCGCCGAAGCCGAGGTACTTGAGCAGGCTGAAGCCCGGCTGGCTCATCTTTTCGGCCGTCACCCCGAGCCGCTCGTACGTCTCCTTGCCGAGCACCCACGGCGCGAAGGCGAGGTTCAGCTCGAACACGCCGGGCAGCGCCGCCTCGATCTTCGCGAGGTCGGCGTCCTCGAGGCCCTTCTGCTTGAGCGCCGCGCGGCTCACGCCGGGGGCGCCGAGCAGCGTGTTCGTGCCCGACACGTACGCGACGATCTCGCTGATCTGCGCCTCGCTGTAGCGCAGGCGGCGCAGCGCTTCCGGCACGGATTGGTTCACGATCTTGAAGTAGCCGCCGCCCGCGAGCTTCTTGAACTTCACGAGCGCGAAATCGGGCTCGATGCCCGTCGTGTCGCAGTCCATCAAGAGCCCGATGGTGCCGGTCGGCGCGAGCACGGTCGCTTGCGCGTTGCGGAAGCCGTGCTGGCCGCCGAGGTTCACGACCGCGTCCCAGTCCTCGCACGCCGCGCGCCAGAGCGGCTCCGGGCAGTCGTCGCGATTGATGGCGTAGGCCGCGTCCTGGTGCATGCGCATCACGCGCAGCATGGGCTCGCGGTTCTTCGCGTAGCCGGGGAAGGGGCTCTTGCTCGCCGCCATCTTCGCGCTCACCGCGTAGGCGTGACCGCACAGAATGGCGGTGAGGGCGCCCGCGATCGCGCGGCCCTTGTCGGAGTCGTACGGGATGCCCTGCAGCATCAACACGGTGCCGAGGTTCGCGTAGCCGAGCCCGAGCGGGCGGTAGTCGTGGCTGTTTTGCGCGATGTTCTTCGTCGGGTAGCTCGAGAGGTCGACCAAAATCTCCTGCGCAACGAAGAAGATCTCGATGGCGTGACGGTAGCCCTCGATGTCGAAGCTCCCGTCCGCGCGCAGAAACTTCGTGAGGTTCAAGGACGAGAGGTTGCAGGCCGTGTCGTCCAAGAACATGTACTCGGAGCACGGATTGGACGCGTTGATCTGCCCGCTGTTCGAGCAGGTGTGCCAGCGGTTGATGGTCGTGTCGTACTGAACGCCCGGATCGGCGCAGCTCCACGCCGACTCCGCGATCATCGTCCAGAGGTCGGCCGCTTCGTACGTGTCCACCACGGCGCCGGTCGTGCGCATGATGGTCTGCCATTTGCCGTTCGAGAGCGCGGCTTTCATGAACTTCTCCGAGACGCGCACGGAGTTGTTCGAGTTCTGGCCGCTCACCGTGTGATAGGCCTCGCCGTTGAAGTCGCTCTCGTAGCCGGCGGCGATGAGCGCGCGAGCCTTCTTCTCCTCGCGCACCTTCCACTGGATGAAATCGACGATCTCGGGGTGATCCATGTCGAGGCACACCATCTTCGCGGCGCGCCGCGTGGTGCCGCCGCTCTTGGTCGCGCCGGCCGCGCGATCGAGCACCTCGAGGAAGCTCATGAGGCCGCTCGACGTGCCGCCGCCCGACAGCTTCTCTTGCTTGCCGCGGATGGAGCTGAAGTTCGAGCCCGTGCCGGAGCCGTACTTGAAGAGCCGCGCTTCGGCCTTCACGAGGTCGTAGATCGACATGAGGTCGTCATCGACGGCCTGGATGAAGCATGCCGAGCACTGCGGGCGCGAGTAGGCGTTCGCGGTTTCGGTGACGGTGTCGGTGCCGGGCGTCCACGCCCAGTTGCCGCCCGAGCCCTCGATGCCGTACTCGTGAAAGAGGCCGCAGTTGAACCAGACCGGCGAGTTGAACGCGCCGTACTGGTTGGTCATCATGAACGTGAGCTCGGCCTCGAAGGTGTCGGCGTCCTTCTTCGTGGCGAAATAGCCGCCGAACTCCTCACCGGCGACGCGAATCGTGTGCGCGATGCGGCGCACGACCTGGCGCACGCTCGTTTCGCCCTGCGCCTTGTCGCCGTAGAGGCCCGCCTTGCGGAAGTACTTCGAGACGACGATGTCGGTCGCGAGCTGCGACCACTCCGCCGGGATCTCGGCGCCGTCCATCTTGAACACCACGGAGCCGTCGGGGTTCGTGATGACGCTCTGCCGTCGCTCCCACACGACGCCCGCGAGCGCGTCTTCACCGGCTTGCGTGTAGTGCCGATCGATGACGAGGCCCTTCTTCTTCCGCGCCTGCGCCGCCTTCGACGAGGTCGGGGGCTCGGACTCCGTGCCGCTCTGCTTCACGTCGAAAGTTTTTTGACCCACGAACGTCGATTGCGCCATGTGCTCCGTGCCTCCTCGACCTTTCCGACTCTTTTCCACGCGTTCGGCACTCCGAACGACAAACGAATCCCGACCGCTCCGGTGAGGCCCGATGGACATCGAGCACCACGACCGGCGCGCTTCCTCGAATTTCCCGTCGAGTCGCCGGAACTCAGCGACTCTGCTTTCTGGCTTCGCGAACCCTCTCAGCCCCCTGGGCGGGCGGTGTGAGAGGCGGGGCGCTTTGACTCGCGCACCCTGGACTTACGTAACGTGCTGATGTTTCGAGCAGTACTTCCTGCTCGAAGCGAGTTCCGACACATACCCCAAGCCTTTGGGCAACCACAAGCAAAAAACCCAAGACCTAGGGGTATCCTACATCGTAACCATTGCGGTAAGTCAGCGCTCCTACTGAACTTTCGACGCTGAACAAAAAGACATGGCTCAACACCATGTGCCCCGAAGTTGTTCAGTGGGGATCCCACTTCCATCAACAGGTCCCACAGAGGGGATCCGGAGGCGCACTCGGAAAGCGGGGAGCGGCACAGAGGTTTTCCACCGGAAGCTCGCTAACGCGTTCGCGGTGCCGCAGGTCGTCCAGAGGCGCGCCACAACATGCCCAGAGCCGCGAGCCTCGGTGGCGAGCGCGTTTTCAGGACGCCAAAGCTGCGCGTCGCGATGATCGCCGGCGGCGTGCAACGAGGACGGCGCCGGACGCATCGAAGCGCGTGGCCGGGGCCCGCATTCAAGGCCCCGGCCGCTCCCCCCGAAAATTCGCGGTCTATTGGTGCGGCAGCGTCTTTTCGATGCTGAACTCGCGTTCGGGATCCAGCACCGACACCGCGCCGAAGCGCGTGAGGGTGCCGGCGATCGCCGAGGCGTCGCCGGCCACGACGACGACGAGCGAATCGTGCCGGAAGGTGTGCGACGCCGTGCGCGCGACCGTTTCGGGATCGAGCTCCCGCACGGCGTGCCGGTACTCGTCGTAGGTTTCGTCGGGCAGGCCGAGCACGCTGAGGCGCGCCGTCAGATCGGCGACCGCGCCCGCCGTTTCCATCTTGAAGGCGAAGCTGTCGGCGAGAAAGTGCGCGGCGCGGTCGAGCTCGTCGCCGCTCGGCGCGCTCGTGGACATGCGGTCGTAGTGCTCGAGGAGAGCGGCCACCGTGTCCGCCGTCTTCGCGGTCTGGGTGCCGGCGGAGAGCACGACGGGCATCGGACCGTGCGCCGGTTCTTCGACGTAAGAACCCGTGTTGTAGGCGAGCGAGCGCTTTTCGCGCACGTCGAGGAACAGGCGCCCGGCGACGCCGCCGCCCAAGATCTGGTTCGCGGCCATGAGCGCCGGGTACTCGTCGCTCCGCCGTTCCGGACCGAGCGCGCCGACGAACACCTGGCTCTGCGTGCTGCCCGGGCGGTCGACGACCAGAATTTTCCGGCCGTTCGGGCCGCGCGCGTCGCTGAAGCTCGGCGGCGAGGGCTTCACGCCGTGCCACTTGCCGAAGACGCGCTCGGCGGATTTCTCGAACTCGTCGGGCGTCACGTCGCCCGTCACGACGAGCACGGCGTTTTCGGGCGTGACGTGCTCCTTGTACCAGCGCTTGACGTGCTCGAGCTTGAGCGCGGCCATCTCGTCCGGGAGCGCGTCGTAACGGGCGTACGGATGCACGCCGACCGGCATTTCGTAGAGCTCGCGGTAGAGCACCATCGACGCGAGCCAGCTCGGGCTCGTGCGCGCGCGGTCCTTCACGCGGTCGATCTCGCGCTGGCGCAGCTTGTCGAATTCGCCGGCGGCGAAGCGCGGCTGTTCGACCACGGCGCCGAGAATATCGAGCGCCGCGTCGAGATCGCCGCTCGTCGCGCCGAGGCCGATGCGGGTCGAGTCGCGATCGGTCGCGATCGAGAGATGCGCGCCGAGGCCCTCCGTTTTTTCGGCGAGCTCTCGGCTCGTCCAGGCGCCGGCGCCGCCGTCCTTCAAGAGCTTGCCGGTGAGCGCCGCGAGGCCCGGCAAATCGCCGTCGGTCGCTTGCCCCGAGCGCACGATGAGCCGGAGCTCGACCACCGGAAAGCCCGGGCGCGGCACGATGGCGAGCTCGAGCCCGCCTTTGAGCTGACGATGCACGATGCTCGGAAAAGGCGTCGTCGGGCGCACGGGCGACGACGGGGGCTCCGACAGCGGATCCGCCGACGCGACGGGCGCGGCCGTCGGTAGCGGTGCGAGCGGCGGCGTGGGGGCACGCGGGGCGGGGGCGGGAGCCGGCGCCGCGCACGCGGGCAACCAGGCGAGCGCCACGAGCGCGCCGAAGCGGCGCGTGACGTTGCGACGCGTCATACGGAAGTGCTTCACGGAGTGCTCCTCGGCTTCGGCGTCACCTCGAGCACCACGCGCCGGTCGTCGCCGAGGTAGCGCGCGGCGGCCGCCTGCATGTCTTTCGCGGTGACCGCGTCGTAGTGCGAGAGCTCGTGTGCGATGCCGCGCGCGTCGCCCCAGAGGAGCTCGTACTCGCCGAGCTCCATCGCCCGGCTGAGCGACGACTCGAGCCCGAACACGAAGGCCGAGCGCAGGCGCTTCTTCAACCGCGCGAGCTCCGCTTCGCTCGGCGGCTTTTTGCGGACGCGCTCGAGCTCGGCGTCGAGGGCGCGCTCCACGGTCGGCAAGTCGGCGCGCTCGGCGAGCACGGCCTGGACCGTGAACTGGTCCGGACCCGCGAAATCCCGCGTGGAAGCGCGTGCGTCGAGCGCGAGCGCCCGGCTCCGAACGAGCTCCTGATACAGGCGGGCGCTGTCGCCGTCGCCGAGCAGCATCGCCACGAGCTCGAGCGCGTAGTGCTCCGGCGTGTGGCTCGCGGGAATGAGCCACGAGTAAAAGACGGCGGGCGTCTTCGCGTTCGCGTCTTCGAGCTTCTCACGCGCGGGCTTCGCCTCGGGCAGCGTCGAGGGCAGCGCGATCGGCTCGACCTTGCGCTCGGGGATCGCTCCGAAATAGCGCTCCACGAGATCGAGCGCGTGGTCCGGCTCGAAGCTCCCCGCGATCGTGAGCACGGCGTCGTTCGGCGCGTAATGGTGCTCGTAGAAGTCGCGCGCCCAGGACACGTCCGCGTGGTCGAGGTCCGCTATCTTGCCGATCGTCGGGTTCGCGTAGGGGGCATAGTTCGCGAAGACGAGCTCGCCGAGCCTAAGCGCGCCGAGCATGTACGGCACGTTCTGGTAGCGCATGCGGTACTCCTCCTTCACGACCGCGCGCTGGTTCTCGAAGTTTTCCGCCGAGACGTCGAGGGCGCGCATGCGGTCGGCTTCGAGCCAGAGCGCGAGCTCGAGCTCACCCGACGGCAGCACCTCGTAATAGTTCGTGCGATCGGCGTCCGTGGTCCCGTTGAGCGAGCCGCCGCGCTCGCTGATGAGCGAGAAATGCTGGCCCTTCTTCACGTGCTCGCTGCCCTCGAACATCATGTGCTCGAAGAGATGGGCGAAGCCGCTCTTGCCGGGCGGCTCGTGCCGCGAGCCGACTCCGTACGTCACCGCCACCGCTACCGTCGGTGAGCTCGCCTCGGGCACGAGGACGACCCGGAGTCCGTTCGGCAGCGTCCGGCGTTGGATCGCGACGGCGAAGCTCTCGAGCGCCTGAGCGGGATCGGCCGTCTTGGCGAGGGCGGGTGCGCTCGCTGCGAGGAGCGGTCCCGCGAGCAGCCATGCGACGGCGTGTCGGCGGAGGGGCATGCCGCGACTTACCACGAGTGCCGGCCGTCTGTTCCCGCGCTTATCGAAGTCCTTCGAGAATCCGGGCGAGTGTGCGCCGATTTGGCGGTCACGGCCCTTCGACGCTAATCTAGGACTTTAGTGCTAGTGCTGCTCGGTCCCGAATTCGACGGCAGCGATCAGGGGTACCAGACCCTGGCGCGCGCGACGGGTCTCGTGCTCTACGACCTTCGCACGCGCGTGAAGCCGGGCAGCTGGGGTCTCGTGAAGGCGTTCGGCGACGCCGCGCAAGCCGAAGAGCTCGCGCAAAAGCTCAAGGCTTCGAGCCTGCCGGTCGTCGTGATCGACCGCGCCGTCACGACTGATCCGGACCGCAAGCACGCCACGGTGCACGGACTCACGCTCGGGGACGCGAGCTTCTCGCTCAAGCTCAAGGATCGCGAGATGACGATCCCGTACGGCGCGCTCAACTGCATCGTCGAGGGCGAGGTGCAGCCCGGACGCGCGGCCTCGGTCGCCGCGACCGGAGCGGCGAGCAGCGGCGCCCTGCGCGCCGTCGCGCCCGGCAACGCCGAGCTCCAGGTTTTTCGCGAAGCGCAGCTCGTCGCGCCCATCGGCTACCTGGCGGCCGACCTCCATTTCGCGACCGTGCTCTGGATCGCCCGCCTCGACTCCCGCGTCTTCGACTTCGGTCCGGCTCGCACCGGCAACGTCGCGGTCGATCTGGCGAACGTGACGAACGCGCTCGCGAGCCGCGCGGGCGTGCGCGTCGATCGCAGCGTGCGCGCGTCGAGCGTCGCGTCGTTCGCCGAGCAGCCGGCCGCCCTGCGCAGCGCGTCACTGCCGCCGTCCACGCTCCGCAGCAAGAACGACGCCGCCGACGCGCGCTTCGACTCTTACTCGCGCGTGCTCGGCGAGGCCGAACGGCTCCGGCGCCGCGCGGGCTGAAGCGCGCCCCGGCGGCTCATTTCGGCTGGCCGCCGTCGCACTCGGTCTTCGCGCCGTGCCGGCAGAGGTCGCGCGCATGCTCGACGAGCGCCCACGCGTGCCGATCGTTTTCGTCCACGCCCTGGCCCGATTCATAGCGCCCGGCGAGCACGAGACAGGCGTGCGGCGAGCGCTCCTCGCAGCGCCGCACGAGGCGGGTGAGCTCGACCTTGCGGAGCTTCTCGGCGCGCGCGGCGTCGCGCGGGACGAGCGCGCCGGTGTCGTACGCGTCCGCGGCCCGGCCGCACTCCTCCGGATCGACTTCGTAACAGCGGATTTCGGCGCGCGTGACTTCGCTCTTGGTCGTCGCGGGCGGGAGCGGGATGGCGAAGGGGAAGACCGGCGCGCTCGCGGACGGCGCGGGCGCAGGCTGGTTCGCCGCGGGCGGGCTCGACGGCTCCGGCGCCACGGTGGCGGACTCCGTGGCGACGGCGGAGGGCGTCGTCGTGCTCGTCGTGGTCGCGGTGAGCGTGTCGCTCGTCGCCGTCGCGGACGGCGGCGGCGCGGGCGTCACCGAAGTGGTTCGCGCGGTGCCTCCGCTCGCGTTGCCGGGCGAAGCGGCGACGCGCGTCTGCGCGCTTTGCCAACCGAAGCCCGCCACGACTCCGACGGCGGAGCCGAGCAACACGGCCACCGCGCCCGAGCGCATCTAGACCAGGCCCTGGCGCGCGAGGAGCGCGTCGACTTCGGGCTTGCGCCCCATGAAGCTCACGAAGAGCTCCATCGGGTCGCGGCTGTCGCCGCGCGAGAGCAGCCGTTCACGAAAATCGGCCCCCACGCGCGGGCTCATGACGCCCTCGCGCCGGAAGCGGCCGAAAGCGTCCGCGTCGAGCACCTCGGCCCACTTGTACGAGTAATACCCCGCGGCGTAGCCGACCGGGTGCGAGAAGAGGTGCCCGAAGCTCGCGAGCATGCCGTAACCCGGGGGCAGCTCGGACGCCGCGTAGCGCTGCAAGATGCGGTTTCCGTACGCGAGCGGGTCGCCGTCCTTGGCGGGATCGAAGTCCATGTGGAGCGCGAGGTCGACCGCCGCGAAGCCGAGCTGGCGCATTTGCATGCTCGCCGCGCGATAGGTGCGCGCCGCACGCAGGCTCTCGAGCAGCGCGTCGGGAATCGGCGCGTTCGTCTCGAAGTGCCGCGCGAAGAGGTTCAGCCCCTCGCGCTCCGAGCACCAGTTCTCCATGATCTGAGACGGGAGCTCGACGAAATCCTGCACCACGCGCGTCCCGGCGAGGCTCCGCACCGGCACGGTGCTCAAGCAATGATGGAGCAGGTGCCCGAACTCGTGGAAAATCGTCTCCACGTCGCGGTGCGTGAGGAGCGACGGCTTGCCTCCGACGGGCGGCGCGACGTTCGCGCAAAACACGGCGAGGTGCGGCGTCGGCGGCACCGCCGCGACGAGGCCGTGCATCCACGCGCCGCCGCGCTTGCTCTCCCGCGGGTACGGATCGACGTAGAAGAGGCCGATTTCGGCGCCCTTTTCGTCGTGGAGCCGGAAGGCCCGCACGCTCTCGTGCCAGGTGCTCACGCCCTCGGCCGGCACGATGCGCACGCCGAAGAGCGTCTCGGCCAGCCGAAAGGCGCCGCCGAGCACGCTCTCGAACGGGAAGTACGGCCTGAGCGCCTCGTCGTCGAAGGCGTAGCGCTCGCGCTTGAGCTTCTCCGCGTAGTAACCCACGTCCCACGGCAGGAGCTCGGGCGCGTTCGGCCCTTCGAGCTCGCGCCGAAACGCGACGAGCTCGCTCTTTTCGCGCACGAACGCCTGCTCGGTGCGTGCCGTGAGGTCGGCGACGAAATGCTGCGCCTCGGCGCCGGTCTTCGCCATGCGCTCCTCGGTGACGAGGTCGGCGAAATGAGCGAACCCGAGCAGGCGCGCCTTTTCGCGCCGGAGCTCGAGCAAGCGCAGGACGAGCGCGCGGTTGTCGTGAGCGCCGCTCGTCGCGCGATCGTTGTAGGCGCGCCAGATGGTTTCGCGCAGCGCCGCGTCGTCGGCGTAGGTGAGCACGGCGGTCACGCTCGGCGCGTGGAGCGTCAAGCGATAGCCGCTCTTTTTGCTGGCGATGGCCGCTTCGCGCGCGAGCTCGACGGCCGAGGTCGGAACGCCCGAGAGGCGCGAGGAGTCGGGCAAAATCAGGTCGAACGCGTTCGTGTCGTCGAGCACGTTTTGGGAAAACTTGGACGCGACCCGAGCGAGCTCGCGGTCGAGCTCCCGCAGGCGCTCCTTGCCCGCGGCCGGCAAGCGCGCGCCGTGCCGGCGGAACTCGGCGAGCGTCTTTTCGAGGAAGCGTCCTCGCGTCGGATCGAGCCCGCGCGCCTCCGGCGTCTCCGAAAAGGCGACGAGCCGCGCGAAGAGTCCGGCGCGGAGCGGGATGCCGGCCCAGAGCGCGCTCACGTCCGGCAGCACCGCGTTGTAGGCGTCGCGCAGCGCGGGCGTCGTCGCCGTGCTCTCGAGGTGCTCGACGAGACCCATCGCCGTCTCGAGCGCTTCCGTCGCGCGTTCGAGCGCCCCGAGCGTGGCGGCGTACGTCGGCGCGCTCGTGTCCCGCTCGAGGGCGTCGAGCGCGGCCGTGGTTCGCGCCAAGAGCTCACGAATGCCGGGTTCGACGTGCTCGGCCCGGACGAGGTCGAAGGGCGGGGGCGAAACCAGATCGAGCAGCGGGTTTTCCACGGGATCGCGACTATAGCACTCGTGTCAGCTCCGCCTCGATCGGAAGCGGGCACTCTATCGGCTACACTCGAGTGCGCATGACCTCGGACGAGACGAGCGAGAGCGTCGAGGGGCGGCTGCTCTGGCAGCCGAGCGCGGAGCGGGTCGCGGACAGCAGGCTTTCGGCGTTCGTCGCGTGGCTCGCGGCCGAGCGCGGGCTCACGTTCGCGTCGTACGACGAGCTCTGGCGTTTTTCGGTCGAAAAGCTCGAGGCTTTTTGGCCCGCCCTCGCCGCATACTTCGGGGTGCATTTCCACACGCCGCCGAGCGCCGTCCTCGCCGGCAAAATGCCCGACGCCCATTGGTTCCCCGGCGCCACCTTGAATTATGCCGAGCACGCTCTGCGCACGCGCGGGGAGGCCGAAGCCGTGGTCTTTCGGGCCGAGGACGGCCGGCGCTCGGTGCAGAGCTTCGCGGAGCTCGGAGCGCTGGTCGCGCGCGTCCGGGCGGGCCTCGTGAAACTCGGGGTCGGGCGCGGTGACCGCGTCGCGGCGCTGCTGCCGAACCGGCCGGAAACCGTCGCGCTGTTCCTCGCCACCGCGAGCCTCGGCGCCATCTTCTCGAGCTGCTCGCCCGAGTTCGGCGTGGCGAGCATTCTCGACCGCTTCCGGCAGATCGAGCCGAAGGTGTTCGTGACGGTCGACGGCTATCGCTACGGTGGGAAAGCTTTCGATCGCACGGCGGACGTGCGCGCCATCGCGGCCGCGCTCCCGGGCGGGCCGGCCGTCGTCGTGCTCGCGGAGGTGGGTGCGGACGTGGAGCTCGCGGGCGCGCTGTCATTCGAAGAGCTCACGCGCGAGGCCGCGGAGCTCGCGTTCGAGCCGGTGCCGTTCGAGCACCCGCTCTGGATCCTGTATTCGTCCGGCACGACCGGCTTGCCGAAACCCATCGTGCAGGGCCACGGCGGGATCTTGCTCGAACATTTGAAGGCGGTCGGGCTCCACGGCGACCTCGGTCCCGGCGACCGCTTCTTCTGGTTCTCGACGACGGGGTGGATGATGTGGAACTACCTCGTGAGCGGTCTCGCCGTCGGCGCGACGATCGTGCTTTACGACGGGAGCCCCGCGCACCCCGGTCTCGGCGCGCTCTGGAAGCTCGCCGAAGCCGAGCGCGTCACGTATTTCGGCGCGAGCGCGCCCTTCCTGCTCGCGTGCAAGAAAGCGAAGCTTTCGCCCGGGACGAAGCACGATCTCGGCGCCCTCCGCGCCCTCGGCACGACCGGCGCGCCGCTGCCCGCGGACGGCTTCGTTTGGGTCTACGAAAACGTGAAGAGCGATCTCTTGCTCGCCTCCGTGAGCGGCGGCACCGACGTGTGCACGGCGTTCGTGCTCTCGTGTCCGTGGCTCGCGGTGCGCGCGGGCGAGATCCAATGTCGCGGCCTCGGCGCGAAAATCGAGGCGTTCGACGGCGAGGGACGGCCCGTCATCGGCGAGGTCGGCGAGCTCGTGCTCACCGAGCCGTTGCCGTCGATGCCGGTCGGCTTCTGGGGCGACGCGGACGGCTCGCGCTTTCGCGAGAGTTACTTCTCGACCTATCCGGGCGTCTGGCGCCACGGCGACTGGATCAAGATCACCGAGCGCGGCTCGTGCGTGATCTACGGCCGCTCGGACTCGACGCTGAATCGCGGCGGCGTGCGCATGGGCACGAGCGAATTTTATCGCGTGGTCGAGGGCCTCGCCGAAATCAGCGACAGCCTGGTGGTGGACACGGGCTCGCTCGAAGGCGACGCGGTCGGCAAGCTGTGGCTCTTCGTCGTGCTCGCGCCGGGCGTCACGCTCGACCAGCCGCTCAAAAATCGCATCAAAGACCTCGTGCGCCGCGACCTCTCCCCGCGCCACGTGCCGGACGCGATTCGCGCCGTGCGCGCGATCCCCCGCACGCTGAACGGGAAGAAGCTCGAGGTGCCGGTGAAGCGCATCCTGCTCGGTGCCGCCCCGGAAAAAGCCGCGAGTCGCGACACCATGGCCGATCCGAGCGCGCTCGACGCCTTCGTGGAGCTCGCGAAGAGCGGCCCGCCGCGCCCCTCTACGCCGCCGTGATCGCCGGCGCCGCGACGCCGAGTCGCTTCGCCGCGATCGCGACGGCGCGCGCGCTCACGTCGACCCCGGCCCAGTGCCGTCCGAGTCGGTCGGCGACGGCGAGCGTGGTGCCGGAGCCGCACATCGGATCGAGCACGCGGCCCCCGGCGAGCGACGCGGCGCGCACGATGCGTTCGAGCAGGGCTTCGGGTTTTTGAGTCGGGTAGCCGGTGGCCTCGCCGAGGAGCGGCGTGTTGGCGCGCATGGCCGGACAATCCGCCCACACGCTGCCGCGGCGCCGGCCGGCGTCCGCATAGTAGCGGTAGGTTTTGCCGCCGAGCGTGCGCTCCCGATAACGGCGGCCGTCGCCGTCCAGCCGGTTGAAATGCATGCGCTGGCTCGTCTCGGCGTACGGCTCGCGCAGGGCCGGATCGTCGTCGTTCCAGATCATCTCGCGCCCGCGCGCGTAAATCAGGATCGTCTGGTGCGTCACGCTCGGCCCGCCGCGGCGCCGCCCGCCGTTCCCCGGCAGCCACACGATTTCACCGCGGAAGCCGCCGCGGCCGAACACGCGATCGGCGAGCACTTTCGCTTCGTGCACGGCGCGGTGATCGAGGTGCAGAAACAAGCTGCCGCGGTCGCTCATGGCTTCACGCACGCACGCGAGCCGCGGCTCGAGCATCGCGAGGAAGCGCTCGACGCCGCCCCAGCTGTCCTTGTAGGCGCGCTCGCCCCGAGCCCGGTCGCCGCGCCCGTCGCGGATGCCGTGGTGCGCGCGCGTGTCGAACGGCGGGTCGAGGTAGACGAGATCGAACGCGCCCGTTTTCGCGAGTTTCGGCACGAGCGTCAAACAGTCGCCGACCGAGAGCGAGCCGAGCCGCGCGCGTTTGCTCGAACGTTCGGGCACGGGCGCGTTCACTCGCCGGGCTCCAGCGGATCCCGTGCCTTCGGCGGCGCCGATTTGGCGCCGAGCGCGCCGTTCGCGCCGGGCGCGGGCGAGCCGCGGGCGGCGTCGAACGGCGTCGCGTCGCTCGGCAAAGGCAGCGGTTCGAGCGGCGGATCGTCGGCGACGAGGAGCGCGAGCTTGCTCTCGTCGACCGGCACGGGCGCGGGCAACGCGGGGAGCCACTCCCAATACGGCCCGCCGCCGGTGCAGCCCTCGAGCGTCTCCTCCACGCTGCACGCGATGCGCAGGTGAATGTGATCGTCGTGCGGCATGCTGTCGCCGGGCTGCCACATGACGCTCTGTACGTGCAGCACGAGCTCGAGCGGCTCGCCGCGCGCGAGCGCGTAATCGACGAGCAGCGCCTCGACGTTGCGGCTCGCGAACATGAACTGCACGCCGATTTCCGGCGCGGTCACGAGCGCCTTCACGAGCTTCCACTCGTGTTCGATGTCGAGGCGCAAGATGTGCCCGTCCTCCGGCACGCGGGCGAGTCCGTCCGCCTCCACGCGGATGAAGCCGGGCGCGGTCACGCGCGCTCCGCCGGGCGTCAGGTACTGGTACAGGATGTCGACGTCGCGGCCGGTGCGGTGCGACTGGTGCCCGTCGATTTTGCCGCCATTTTTGGCCGAAAGATCGCCGATGACGAGCGGCGGCGCGAGCGGATCGTCCGCGGCGAGCTCGCGCGCGACGCGGGTGAGCGCGGCCACCAGGCGCGGGCGCCCGAAGTGATGCGCGCCCATCGGCCGGTAGCGGACGAAGCCCGGGCCCGACACCGGGAGCTCGACCGCGTCGGTTTGCACGCCGAGGTTCGGCGCGCCGACGGTGCCGTGAAAGCTCGGGGCGAGCGGGGAGGGCGTCGAGAGGCAGCCCGCGAGCGCGAGCGCGCCGAGGGGCGAGAGCGCCGCGCCCGAACGCAGGCTCACGCGCCTCTCCCCGGCAGGTAGCTCGCGATCTCGGCCTCGACGGCCAGGGTGCGCCCGGGTGCCGCGTAGTCGGGCGCGAGCATGTAGTCGTCGCGGTGCAGGAGAAAACCCTGCTCGACGAAGGCTTGCAACGCGTTCTTCAGCGTCGGCTTGCTCACGGCCTCGCGCCGCTCGATCTCGCCCGCCAGGAACATCTCGTTGCCGAGCGCGAGCGTCCGCTTCACGAGCTCCTTTTCGGCGAGCGGACCGCGCTCGAGCGCGAGCAAGCCGCGCGCGGCGACACGGTACGCCTCGACGAAACTCGCGAGGATCCCCGCGTAGAGCTCGAGCCAGTCCCGGCCGCTCACGCCGTCGCGCCCCGGCCCAGGCACGCAGCGGCCGTTTTCGAGCTCGAGCTCGGACGCGGCGGCCATCGCGCGGCACGTCTCCTCGAAAATCGCCTCGAACGGCTGGTCGGCGCGGAAGCGGAACTCGAGCTTGAACAAGCGCGACAGCGCGCGCACCCGCTCCCGCACGGCGTCGAGCTCGCTCGCCTGGCAGCTCAAGAGCGCGAGCGCCACGAGTGCACGCTCGACGAAGAAGTGGATGATGACGTTCTTCGACGTGTCGAGCGAGAGACGCTTTTCGGTCTCGACCACGTAGTGCGCGCCGGGTCCCGCGACCGACGCGTCGCGGTGGTCTTCCGCGCCCTGGTTCGGCACGTGGATCGTCACGAGCTCCGTGTCCGCGAACATCTGTACCGCCTCGCGGATCGAGTCGCGGCGGAGCGCTCCGGTTTCGGTCCGGAGCGCCGGACTCGTGCGCGCGCCGAGACTGCCGAGGACGTCGAGCAGCCGCTCCGCGCGCGTGAGGAGCTCCTCGTGCGAAAGCCCTCGCTGGCGGTGCGTCAGAAGGACGAGCGCGGTGAGCGAGCCGGGCGTGACGGCCGTGACGCGGTTGATCTCGTCCATCACCCGGTTGCCGAGACGCGTCACGAGCCCGCGGCGCTTGGCGGGCGTGAGCGGCGCGTCCTTCGGGACGCCGAGCTCGGCGGCGATCTCTTCGAGCGTCAGGATTTGGCCTACCTGCATGCTGATGCGCCCGTAGCGGTGGCGCAAGAGATCGCGGGACTTCAAGAGGCCGGCGGCGTCCTCCTTCGCCTTCTCGGCGCCGGAGAGCTCGCGCTCGTAGCTCTTCGCTTCGATCACCTGCTCGTAGCCGATGCTGACCGGGACGAAGAGCGTGGGGCGTTCGTGCACGGCGAGCGCGGCGTCGACCACCATGCTGAGGAGCCCGAACTTCGGGGGCAAGAGCTTGCCGGTGCGGCTGCGGCCGCCTTCGAGGAACAGCTCGATCGGGTAGCCGTCGCGGAGCAGGCGTCGCACGTAGGCGTCGACCACCGCGGCGTAGAGCCGGTCCCCGCGGAAGGAGCGACGGATGAAGAACGCGCCGCCGCGCCGGAACACGCCGCCGACCGGGAAGAAGTTCAGATTGTCGCCCGCGGCGATGAGCGGCAGCGGCAGGTTTTGTTGATTGAAGACGTAACTCAGAATCAAATAATCGACGTGGCTCTTGTGGCTCGGCAGGAGCACGAGCGCGCCGTCGCGCGCCGCGTGACGCAGCCGATCGATGTCGGCCTTCTCCCACTCGACGCCCGCGTAAATCCGCGAAAATACGCGGGTGAAAAGCACCTCGAGGCCCTTGATCGTGGTGCGCTCGGGCGTCGCCTGGAGCTCGCGCAGCATCTCGTGCGCGCGGAGCTCGAGCGCGTATCGGGTGTTGCGCTCGTCGACCAGATCTTCGATCACGCCGCGCAGGCGCGGGCTCCGCACGATCTCTTGCCGCACGCGCTCCGGCGCCTTCTCGGCGGGGCCGATGACGCTCCGCCGCTCGCGTTCGAGCCGCCGGAGCACGGCGTAGGTGAGCCGCCGCACGAGCGCGGGTTCGGAGAGGCCGTTCGCGTCGGCGAGAAAGGCGCGCAGATCGAGCGGCTCGCCGAGCTTCAGCTCGACGTGCCTGTAGTTGTAGAAAAATTGGGCGATGGTGCGGGCCGGGCTCGGCCATTCCCGCGGCCCCACCAAAAAATCGAACGGCTCCGTCCCGCGCGTGTCCGGAAAGCGGGTCCACACGAACACCTGCGGCACGAGGAAGATGGGACGCTCGTGGCGCGCCTGCAGACCGAACAGGGTGCGCACGAGCTCGTCGCCCTCGGTGCGGCCGCGCACGTTGGTCGTGCGTCCCGTCGCGACGGCGTCGAACACGCCGGGCGGCCGCTTCAAAAAGAGCGCCGCCGAGCCGCCGCGGGCGAGGGCGTCCTCGAGCTCTTCGCGCGCGGTGTAGCGCTCGGGCCTGAGCGCGTTGAGCCAGCCTTTGCCGAGCGGATTCAGAATCCAGAGCCCGAGATCGTTGACGAAGCGGATCTGCGGCAAGTGGTAGCGCTTCGTCAGGTAATCGAGCGCGAGGAAGTCGATGAAGTTCAGATTCCGGAGCACGTAGACGACGGAGCCGCGCGCCGCGAGATCGCGCACGGCGGCCACCCACGCTTCGTCGACCTGGATCTTGTCGAAGAACGGCCGATAGACGGCGCGGAGCAGCGGATTCGGCTCGTAGGTGCGCGTGAGCTCGCGGTCTGACATGAATGGCGCGGCTGTTCTGAGCGTCCGGAGCTCCGGAGCCGACCGAGCCTACCACCTTGCGCGGGCCGGCCGGCGTGCGGTACCTCCGAAGCGCATGCTCTTCGTCGCAGAGCCCCGCCGGCGTCAGGTTCTGGGCTTCCTCGTCGGGCTCGCGGTTTTTGGCTGCAAAACGAAGGCGAAGCCCGCGGCCGCGGCTCCGCCGCCGAGCGCTTCCGCGACGAGCGCTCAGGTTTCCGAAGCTCCCGCCGATCATTGCCGCGCGCTCGGCTCGGGCTCGTCGCTCATCGTCGGCGAGGTCGATCGGCCCGCGCGCGCGCCGGGTGCCGAGCCGGATCCGACGGACGACACGGATGACGACGAAGCGGCGCTGCCGTTCGCGACGCGCGTCGATTCCGCGCTCGCGCTCGAGACGGAGTTCGCGGCCGGCGGCCTCACCACGCACGGCGGGAAGACGGAAGCGTTCGTCGCCTTCGTGCCGCTCGACGGCGGACCCGGACGTCGCGTGGGGCTCGGCGCGGTGCACGGCGACGTCGACCCGCCGCTCGTCACCGGCAACGGCCGGCGCCTGCTCGTCGCGACGTCGGACATGGACGCGGGCGGCGGCATGCTGCGTGTCGCCGCCATCGAGCACGGCGCCGACAAGCCGCACGGCGAGTTTTCGCTGACGAGCGTCGAGCACGACGCGGGCGCGGCGTTCGCCGAGGGCGAGCAGGGTGCGCTCCTCGTCTGGGGCGCGCACGGCAAGCACGGCGTCGCGCTGAAGGCGCTCGCGCTCGATCCGGAGAAGCTCGGCGCGGCCGCGACCGCCGGCCAGGAGCTCAAGGGCACCGGCGACGCCGAATCCCCGGCGCTCGTCGCGCGACCGGGCGGCTATTGGCTGAGCTGGGTGGCGGAGCAAGCGCCGAGCGACGGCGGCGCACACGTCGACGCGAGCGCGCGCGCCGACGCCGGCGCTTCCGACGACCTCGATCGCCTGGTGGACGTGGGACCGCGCGTGCTCATGACGCTCGCGCTCGACACGGCCGGCAAAGCCGTGGGCGGCGCGCGTCCGGTGAGCGGGCCGCGCTCGCACGTGGTCGGCTTCTCGTCGGCGCTGCTGCCGGACGGCGCGCTGTCGCTCGTCTGGCGTGAGGACGACGCGACGCCCGGCGTCGAGGGCGGCCCGCCAGTGCTCGCGCGCGTGGGACTCGACGGTTCGGTCGAGCGCGCGAAGGTGGACGACGAGGAGCTCAGCGCCGGCATGCCGTCGCTGCTCGCCGATCCGAAGCCGGGCGGCGACGTGTGGATGGCGCTCGAGAGTGCGAGCGACGGCACGCGCGTCGGCGTGGTCTCGCCGGCCGGGCTCAAGCTCGATTCGCTGATCGGTGATCGGCTGTTGCGCGGGGCGGATCTGCTCGCGGCCGGCGACAAGAAGCTCTTCGTCGCGAAGGCCCGCGGCAAAGCCGTCGAGCTCTCGGTGCTAGAGTGCAAGCCATGAACGCGCTCGTGCCGCTCGCCGACGGATTCGAAGAGCTCGAAGCGGTCACGATCATCGACGTCCTCCGGCGCGCGGGCGTCGAGGTGACGGTCGCCGCCGTCGGCAAGAGCCCGGTCACCGGCTCGCACGCCATCGCGATCAGCGCCGACGCCGAGCTCGACGCCGTGCGGGAGCGCGCGTTCGACGCGGTCGTTTTGCCCGGCGGCCCCGCCGCCGAGCGTTTGCGCGACGACGAGCGCGTGAAGGCGATGCTGCGCAGGCTCGCGGCCGAGGGCAAGCTCGTCGCCGCCGTGTGCGCGGCGCCGATCGCGCTCGAAGCGGCGGGGGTTCTGCGCGGCAAGCGCGCGACGGCGTATCCCGGCAACGCGCTCCCGAGCGCGTCCTTCGTCGAGCAGCGCGTGGTGGTGGACGGCAACGTCGTCACGAGCCGCGCCCCGGGCACGGCGCTCGAGTTTGCGCTCAGCGTGGTCGAGAAGCTCGCGGGCGCCCACAAGCGCGACGAGGTCGCGCGCGCGATGTTGGTCGCGAGCTGAGCGTCAGAGCGTGAGCAGCGTGCTGCCCACGGTGGCGCGCCCTTCGAGCGCGCGGTGGGCGGCCGCGACCTCGGCCAGGGGGAAGCGCTGGCCGACGACCACGCGCACCGCGCCGCGCTGGATCACCGAAAAAAGCGCGGAAGCGGACGCTCGGAGCTCGTCCGTCGTCGCGATGTAGTGCCCGAGGGTCGGACGGGTGAGATAGAGCGAGCCCTTTTGCGAGAGAAGCAGCGGATCGAACGGCTCGACCCTGCCGGACGCGTTGCCGAACGCCACGAGCATGCCGCGCGGCGCGAGTGAATCGAGCGACGCCGCGAACGTCGCCTTGCCGACCGAATCGTAGACCACGTCGACGCCGCGGCCGGCCGTGAGCGCGCGCACGCGCGCCGCGATGTCGTCCTTACCGCTCATGAGCACGTCCGCGCAGCCGTGCTCGCGCGCAAGCTTCGCCTTCTCTTCGGTGCCGACGACGCCGATCACGCGCGCGCCGAGCGCCTTCAGCCACTGACCCGCAATGAGTCCGACGCCGCCCGCCGCCGCGTGGAGCAACACTGTGTTGCCCGGCCGCACCGCGAAAGTCCGGCGGATCAAGAACTCCGCCGTCATGCCTTTCAGGAGCACCGCCGCCGCCGTCTCGTCACTGATGTCGTCCGGCAGTCGCACCAAGCGGTCCGCCGGCATGATGCGCGCCTCGGCGTAGGCGCCCGGTGCGGTGCCGGCGTAGCCGACGCGCGTCCCGACCGCGAGTCCGGTGCCGGGGCCGATCGCCTCGACGATTCCCGCGGCTTCGGTGCCGATCACGGTCGGCAGCGCGAGCTTGTACAAGCCGCTCCGGTGGTAGGCGTCGATCATGTTCACGCCGATCACCGTGTGACGCACCAGCGCTTCGCCGGGTCCGGGTGGCGGCAGCTCGATGGTGCCGAGCTCGAGGACTTCGGGTCCACCCGTTCGCGTGACGAGAACTGCGCGTGTCATGAGGGATGCATCATGGTATTCGACTCGTTCGAGAAATGGCGGCCATGACAACTGGTTCAACCATCGATCTCCACCCCAAGGTCCAGCGCCTCGGCGACGCCGAGCGCGCACAGGTGCTCGAAGGGCTCGGCTTCGGCCGCGTCTTCACCGAGCACATGGTCACCATCGAGTATCGAGAGCCGGGCGGCTGGCAGCGCGGCACGCTCGTTCCGTACGCGCCCATCACGCTCGATCCGGCCGCTTCCGTCTTGCACTACGGGCAAGCCATCTTCGAGGGCTTCAAGGCGTACCGGCAGAAGGACGGCGGCATCGCGACGTTTCGCCCCGATGCGAACGCGCGGCGTTTCAATCAATCCGCCGCGCGGCTCGCGATGCCGGCGCTCCCCGTCGAGCGCTTCGTCGAGGCGGCCGACACGCTCATCATGACGGATCACAACTGGGTGCCGTCGGGGCCCGGTGAGAGCCTGTACTTGCGGCCGCTCGCGATCGCGACGGAGTCGGCGCTCGGTGTGAAGCCGGCCAAGGAGTACCTCTTTTTGCTGTTCGGTTCGCCGTCGGGTCAATACTTCCCGCAAGGGGTGAAGCCGGTGTCGGTGTGGCTCTGCACGGACTACGTGCGCGCGGCTCCCGGCGGCACCGGCGCGGCGAAGTGCGCGGGCAACTACGCCGCGAGTCTCGTCGCGCAACAGAAGGCGATCGACGCCGGGTGCCAGCAAGTCGTGTGGCTCGACGCGAACCAGCACAAGTACGTGGAAGAGATGGGCGGCATGAACCTCTTCTTCGTGTATCAGGACGGCGGGCGCACGAAGCTCGTCACGCCGAAGCTGAACGGCGCGCTCCTCGCGGGCATCACGCGCGACAGCATTCTCACGCTCGCCGCCGAGCTCGGGTACGAGCAGGAAGAGCGTCTGATCAGCACCGACGAATGGGGTCGCGACCTGCAGAACGGAACGCTCAAGGAAGTGTTCGCTTGCGGGACCGCGGCGGTCATCACGCCGGTCGGACAAGTCAAATTCGACGGCGGCGCGTGGACGATTCACGGCGGCGAGCCCGGCCCCGTCTCGACGCGCCTGCGCGAGACGCTGCTCGACATCCAATACGGCCGCGCCCCCGACAAGCACGGCTGGATGCACCGCGTGCTCTAGGGACAGCCCGTAGTCGCGCCCTACCAGCCTTCGTTCGGGTCGGGCACGTCGCCTTCGAGCAGTGCGACGTCGGCCGCGTCCCGGAGCGCCTTACTGCGGCGCCTCGCCGGGTCGCTCGCGGCGCGGCGCTTCATCGCGATGAGGTCGCCCTTCGTGACGACGCGAAGCGCGAACTCACCGAGCGTGATGAGCTCGGCCCGTTCGATCATGGCGTCGAAGCCGGGGTCGGACGCCAGCTGCACCGGTTCTCCGCTCTCGTGCACGAAGTTGACGCTGTGCGGGAAGTCGCCGGTCTTACGGAAACCATGCCGCTCGAGCGCTACCGTGAGGTTCTGGCGTGACGCGCTGCTCGGGACCGCAAAATCGACGTTCTCCGTTGCACGCGGGATGCCGCTTCGGATACCGACGGCAAGCCCGCCGATCAGAGCATACGGAGTCCGCTCTTCACCGAACACGGCGGCCGCTGCCTCGATGGCGCGAAGCTTGTCGGGCAGCTCGGACATGTTTCGAGCATAGCCGTCGCGCCGCGCGAGGAGAATGCGCTCGCGCAAGCTGATCGCGGCGGCGGCGTGGAGGGGACTCATGCCGTGAACGAGAGTCTAAACGCGATTCGGCGGCGGGGCCCGTCACGCCTTGGCGCGCGGGTCGCTCGGCGGCGGATCGCTCGCCAAGGAGGGGCGCGAGAGCGGCGGCGGTTCGGGCAGCACGCCGCGGAAGACGTCCCCGTAGATGTCCCAGACCGTGACGAACAGCGCGGCGACGATGGGCCCGATGATGAAGCCGAGGCCGCCGAAGAGCGCGATGCCGCCGAGCGTGGAGACGAGGATCAGGAGGTCGGAGAGTTTCGCGTCCTTGCCGACGAGCACGGGGCGCAAGAAGTTGTCGACGATGCCGATGACGACGACGCACCACGCCGTGAGACCGAGCGCGGCACCGAGATGGCCCGTGAACCAGAGGTACAGCGCGCCGGGGATCCAGATGATGGCCGAGCCGACGCCCGGCACGACGGACAGGACGGCCATCGACGTGGCCCAAAACGAGGCGCCCGCGATGCCCGCCACGCGAAACGCGAGCCCGCCGAGCGCACCCTGCACGAGGCCGATCACGATGGTGCCCTTGATCGTCGCCCGCGCGACGGACAAGAACCGCTCGAGCATCTTGTCTTCGTCCTCGGGCGGAAGCGGAGAATAGTAGAGAATCTTTCGCAGCACCGCGCGGCCGTCCGTCAGAAAGAAGAACGTCGCGTAGAGCATCACGAACAGGCCGAGCCCGAGCGTGATGACCTCCGCCGCGGCGGCGGTGACGGCCGCGACGGCGAGCGCGCCGATTTCGCTCCCGAGCTCGCCGACCTTCTGCAGGATGAGCTCGCGGTAGGGCAGGAGTGGTCGCAGCGCCGGGTAACGCTCGAAGGTGTGGCTGAACTCCGCGGCTCCGAACACCGACCTCAGCCACGGGCTCGCCTGGCGGCCGAGCTCCACGGCTTGGTTCGCGACGACCACGCCGTAGGCCACGAGCGGCAAGATGACGAGGACGAGCAAGAGCCCGAGCGTCACCCCGGCCGCGACCTTCCGCTTGTTGCGCAGGCGCTGGCACATGGCGAGGTACACCGGCCGCAACATGCCCGCCGTGATCGCGCCGAGCAGGAGCGCGATCAGAAAGTCGCGGATCATCCAGAGAAAGAGCGACGAAATCAGCAGCGCGAGCGCTACGAGCGTCACGCGCCTCAGCCGCTCGGCGTCGTTCACGGGAAAATCCACGCCGGCAGCATCGGGCAGGGTCGCCCGCCCCGTCAATCCTCGCTAGGATCCGTGGCGCGACGGAACACGAACGGCGAGCGATCCTTCGTCGCCCGCCGTTGCGTCGTGGTCGTCAGCCGCAGGCGGGGTTGCCGAGGCCGACCGTGGAGATGCCGGAGATGGAGATCCATTCCACGGACGGATCGAAGGCGTCCGTGCCGTTCCGGTCGCCGGTCGTCACGCTGCACTTGCGGCGGAGGGTCTGGTTTTGCGTGCCGACCGTGGTGTTGCCCCAGCCGGTCGGTCCCGGGTTCGTGCCGATCTGGCCGATGACGTCGAGGCGCGTGCCGTCGCAGCGGAGGGCGATGGCGTCGTTGCCGTCGAAGGTGAGACCGGTGGAGAGCTGGTTACACTGCGTGCCGATCGCCGCGCTGCAGATGACGAACACGTTGCCGTTCGTCACCGAGCCCGTGAGCGGCACCGTGCTCGTCGGGTTGGCGGCCGCGTTCGCGAAGAGCACGATGCTGCACGCCGAGAGATCCACCGTCCCGCCGCTCTTGTTGATGATCTCGAGTGCGTGCGGGTTCGTCCCCGTCGACTCGACGTACTCGCTGAAAAAGAGGTTCGGCGCGTTGTCGCCCGCGCCGCCGGCCCCGGCCGCACCGCTCGCGCCGCTCTGACCGCCTTCGCCGCCTTCACCGCCGGCGCCGCCCTCACCACCGGGCCCGCCGGTCGTGCCCCCGGTGCCGGTGGTACCGCCGTGACCGCTCGTGCCGGCGTTGCCGGTGGTACCGCCGTGACCGCCGTTGCCACCATGACCGCCGTTGCCGGCGTGACCGGCGTGACCGCTCGTCCCGCCCGTCGTCATGCCGCCTTGACCGGCGCCGCCTTCTTCCATGCCGCCCTCGCCGGTCGTTCCGCCCGTCGTGCCTCCGCCTTTGCCTCCGCTCCCGCTCTTGCCGCCACTCCCGCCCGTCGTGTCGCCGGCCATGCCCGCGCTGCCGCCCTTGCCGGCGCTCCCCGCGCCCGCGCCGCCCGCGCCCCCGCCCGCTTTGCCCGCGGAGGCCGCCGAGCCCGCGGTGCCGGCACCACCCGCTTTGCCGGCGCTCCCCCCCGAAGCGCCCGTGCCGCTCTGCCCCGAGTTCTTGTCGTCGCTGCCGCATGCAGAAGCGAGACCGAAGGCGCTCAAGAGCACCACTGTCCAAACACCATTAATCCCTACCACTCCCGTTTTCATGCGAGTTACTTGCCTGCACTCGAGTCCGGATTCAAGCGTGCAATCGATGCACGCCAAAAATGATTACGTCGCTTGCAGACGCAAAAACCCACACCCCAATCATCGAAAATGACGACTCGATGAGTGCAAATCCGCGCTTCGATCCGCGCCCGCGACACGCACGCGCATGGTGGCGAGTCCGTTCGCGACAGTGAGTTCGGGTCGGCCTATGCCCTCAACGCTGACGTCGTTTGCGCCGCGCGAGCAGGATCTCCGCGGCGGAGCGCGGTCGCGACGGCGGGACGCTCGGCGGCACCGAATCGGGGCGCGCGGCCGCGGAGTGTGGCGGCGTGGCAACTTTCGGGGCCGAGACGTGTCGTTCCGCTACGGGAGCCGGCCGCGGCTCGACCCGCGCGTTCTCCTCGCGCGCGCGGGATTTCACTTGTTGGAGCGCGTCGAGTGTCGGGGACGGCTTCGCGGGTCGCTCGCGGCGCGGCCGTTCCGGCCGTTCTCGGCGGGCTTGTCGCCGCGCTTTCAGCCGTTCGGGGAGCGCGAGCACGGCGGCGGGCAGCGCGAGGCGCCGAGCGGTGACCATGAGAAGGAGAGAAAAGGCGGCGAGGAGCGCGAGGAGCGAGCTCAAGCTCTGATAGGCAAAGCGGCGGCCCGGGCGATCGTTGAAGATCCCGGCGAGGGTGTCGCGCAGCTTACCGCCGGACAATTCGGCGATACGCCCGAGTAGCGCGCGGTCGGTGCCGGTCGGCTTGAGTTCCTCACCGGCGCTCAGCGCCGCACCCGCCGTGGCGACCGACGAGCCGCGTTGTTCGTCGAGCGCCGTGGCGACGTAAGCGCCCGGGCGATCGAGCGGGACTTCGGCCGCGTACGCCCCGGTGCCGACGGCTTCGAGCTCGACCGTGCGCGAAAAGCCGTCCGGTCCCGCCACGGTGGCGCGCAGGCGCCGGAAGGTTTCGGCGCGCCCGCGATCGTCAACCACGTTGGCACGTAAGTGGAGCACACCGCCCTGTGTGTCGGCTTCGAGTCGGAGGTGCGGATCGTCGGCGCGGCGAGCCAAGTCGCGCGCGAGCTGCCCGAAGAGTCGTCCGGCCGCCTCCCACCCGGTCCACGCTCGACCCCAGCGATCCTTGAAGTCGCTCGTGAAGACGCCGGCTCGCCCCACGCCCGCGGACCACGTGGCGAGAATGGGGTCGCCCTCGGGGCCGGCGAGGTGCACCTGAGCGCGCGCTTTGGCGAGGGTCACGACGTAGCCCGTGAGTGGAGGAGCGCTCGCGAGGTCGATGCCGCGCACGGCCGGGCCGGGCGAAGCGAGCGTCGGCCGGAACGTCACCTCGTTGATGGCGCTCCGCGACGCGAGCACCGTCTCTTGCGCGAACACGGCGGGGAGCCGCGTCGCGTCCTCGATCAGATAGAAGCGGCCGCCGCCGACACGGCTCAGTTGTTCGAGATCGGGCACGTCCGAGCCGTTGCCGAGCGCGACCACGCTGGTCGTGATGCCGCTCGCCTTTGCCCGGCTCGCGAGCGAAAGCGACGTCTCGTGCTGCTCGGCGTCGGCGCCGTCCGAGAAGAGCAAGCAGTGTTTGAGCTGCACCTTCTCGCGCCGGAGCGCGTCGTACGCGGTCGAGAGCGCGAGGTCGACGTAGATGCCGCCGCCGCCCGGGCCGACCGCGCGGATGTCGCGTTCGATCCCGGCCTTGTCGAGGACCGGGCCGAGCGGCACCGTCCAGCGCACCGCGGTGTCGACGTGCATCACGCCGAGGCGGTCGCCGGAGCCGAGCAGATCGGCCGAGCGCGCCGCCGCCTCGTTCGCGAGATCGAGCTTGGTTTTCGAGCCGACGCTCATCGACATCGAGCCCGAGTAATCGACGGCGATCACCTCCGCGAGGCTCGCGCGCCGCCGTTCTTGCTTCACGTCGAACGAAACGGGGCTCACCTCCTCGATGGGCGTGCGGCCGTAGCCGCCCGGCCCGAGGCTGCGATCGCCGCCGAACAACAAGAGACCGCCGCCGAGATCGCGCACGTAGCTCGCGAGCGCGTCGAGCTGACTCGGCGCGAGATCGGACGCGGGGATGTCGCTCAACGTGACGAGGTCGTACGCGGCGAAGCCGGCGACGTCGGCGGGCACGGCGCTCGGCCCGCGCACGTCGACGCGAAACGCCGCGGCTTCGAGCGCGCGCACGAGCGCGGCGGCGAGCGGCGGATCGCGCTCGAGCACGAGCGCCGTCGCCTGGCCGCGCACGCGCACGAACGCCGACGCGTCGTTGTCTTCGTGGGCCAGATCCTGCGCGGGATCCTTGGCGCTGAGCTCGACGTCGTAACGATGAAAGCCCGGCGCCGGGGCGAGCTCGCGCAGGTGAAGCACGTCCTCGCCCGCGTTCAGCGACACTTCACCCGAGCGGATGGGCTCGCCGTCGCGCAGGACGCGCACCTCGACGCGCGCGGGCGCGCTCGACGCCGTGACCACGCGGAGCTCGAGGGGCTCGCCCTCGCTCGCGCGCGGCGCCATGCGCAGGCTCGCGATACGCACGTCGGGCACCTTCGCCTGGTCGAGCGGCACCGCGTCGACCGGCACGCCCGCAGCGACGGCGGCGAGCGCGGCCCCGAGCGCGTCGCCGCGCGTCGCGACGCCGTCGCTCAGGAGCACGATGCGCGCCGATGAATCCGGCGGCAGCTCGCCGAGCGCGTGGCGGATGGCGACGCCGAGATCGGTGCCGTCGCGTCCGACCTCGGCGCGTTGGGGCGCCGGCAGCCGCGTGTGGGGTCGCAGCGGATCCTCGATGGCCGCGGCGGTGCCGAACGCGAGCGTGCCGATGCGATCTTCCTCGCGCATGCCGAGCTCGGCGACGCGGAGCTCGGTGGCGATGCGCTCCTCGGCGTTCGGGACGAGATCGATGCTCCGGCTGCGGTCGAGCGCGACGAGGACGCTCAGCCGGTCGAGCGCGCGACCGACTTCGACGCCGGTGACCGCGAGCCCGGCGGCGAGCACGCCGAGCGCGGCGAGCGCTTCGGTGGCGGCGCGGCGAAACGGGGCTTGGCGGGGCGAGAGCCGCTCGAGACGCGCGAGCGTGGCGAGCACGACGAGCGCGACCGGGAGCGCGAGCCACGGACGCTCGAAGCGCACCCAGGGGAGATCCAGGTAGTCGCCGCCCGCGAGCGCGGCGACGAGCGGCGGTGCGCACGCAAGGAGCGACGCCCCGGCGAGCCACGGCCGCCGGCTCACGGGACGCCGCGCGAGTCGCCAAGCCAGCCAGAGGCACGGCGCGAACGCGGCCGCGAGCGCCGAGAGCGGCACGAGCGCGTCGCGCGTCACGAGGCCGCCTCACGCGCGGGCCGGAGGGGCGAGC
>Ga0335083_10001784_pt1 | contig 29262 bp, 37 predicted proteins | sample Lox_Sample_42_FD_206716 | JGI IMG/M metagenome (GOLD analysis project Ga0335083, IMG submission 206716) | Soil microbial communities from Loxahatchee National Wildlife Refuge, Florida, United States - Lox_Sample_4.2 | ecosystem: Environmental > Terrestrial > Soil > Wetlands | place: USA...
CCCGGTGAGCCGCTGGACCATCTTGTTCTTGAAGGCCACGGAGTACGGCTTGGTCATGTCGTCATCGAGTTCTCGCCCCGAGGAGGTTCAAGTTCGAACGACGCGACAACTACCCTGACACAGGGGGTGATGCACATGAGTCACCCACTCACGCGCGAAAGCGCTTGCCGTAACGGGTCTTGAATTCTGCGGCGAGCCCCTCTCGATTCGCGTAGGCCATGGTCGCCAACAACGCTACGAACTCACCCAGCGACTGCGCAACACGTTGGGGCACGGGACGCGCTTCGTCGTGCCGAATGAGCAGTATGGGGCTCGAAGCGCCGCTCTTTGTCTGGGGCCCAAGGACGAACTGATTGCCACCGCCGTCCGTCCCCAGCACGGTGAGCTTGCCTAACGACGGAGCATCAGATAGCAGTTCGCGGCGCTCACGGAGCATGCGGTCGATCGGGCCGACTTCACGGCGTCCAACAGACCCGTGTCTGGAAAGCAGGTTCCGCAGGTCAGCTGGCAGCGCAAAGCCGAGGCCGCGTGTGAGCTTTGCGAGCTCGCTGTCCCTTGCGGGCGCTCCGAGCGGCAGGGCGTCGCCGAGCTTCCACTTGTCGATGAGCCCTAAGGCGCCTTCGATATCCGTAGGCAATGTCCGTGGCAGGACGAGGACGCTAGCGGGCTTCTTCTTGCTGAAACCCAGCGTGAAAAGCGCGGCTTCGAGATCGCGATGGCCTTTGCCCGGCTGGCCTCGTGTCTTCGCTTCCACCGCGACGCCGATCCTGCCTTGGGCAGCAGTTGCCTTCGTGCGCCGTCTCAGCTTCTCTCGCGCCCACTTCGTTCGGCTCCAGACCTTGGAGATCCGCGCGTCCTCCGCGACCCGGTGGCGCAGAATCCTGGCCAGCATCGAAAGACGTGCATCGTCCCAGGCTATACGCGCGAGCTCCCGAACGACGCGGTCGAGCACCGCCCCCTCGAACTGCGTCAAGAGGTCGAGCGTCGTCCACGCTAGGGTCCCACCCGAGGACACTAGAGGGTCGTCGTAAGTCGACGTGATCGCCTTCGCAAGCGCCCCGTCGAACATGTCGACCAACCAGGGGATGGCCACGGGGCCAAGGCGTTCCGCCACCGGTAAGTCACTGCTGAGTACATTGTTGCCCGGATGCTCGCCGATCCCCTTCATCAACACCGGAGCCAAGCATGTCGCGACGGGTCGTGGTGCGTTTTGCACCACGTCGCTCAGGATCCCCGAGGCCAGCAGCACGATGTCTACGCTCTTGGCGGCTCGTCGAGACGAACAAATCCTATTAATGTCTCTCGCCAGCGCCTTCGCCTGCCGCATCCGCTCGGGACCGGCCGCGGCAAGCAGTTTCTCTGTACGCGACGCGTACTGTTCGTAAATGTCCATGGATCTCGCTCCGTCTCGAGCGGGCATGATGCGCGGTCGACGGAGGGGCTGCAACAAGCCGGCCGGGCACGACTTTCAATGCGCCTCTGCTCCGATCAGGCCGCGATCGTCAACCGGAGATCCCCACGCCACCGGGCGGACGCTCACCCGCACGAACCTCCTGGGTGAGGGCTCCGTCTTGGTCGCGATCGATCCCGGCGACGTCGACGCCGAGGCATCCGACACGCAGGCGTTCGACCTGGTGTTGCAGCAGCCGATCGATCCCTCCCAGCTCTCGGGGCTGCTGCACCACCTCTGCTTTCAGCGGCGCCGCGCGCTCTCTCCGAAGTGAAAGTATCGAGGCGACGCTCATCATCACGGTCCGTCGTCGATCGACGGTCGGCCGAGCCGGGGCTATGCTTCGAGCTTCGAGCTTATCGGCGATTTCTTGCCCAGCCGTGAGAGCGACGCTGACAATTGAGAGTCGGGTATCCAGGTGCCAAGAGCACGACGCATGAAGGAGCCGTCATCCCTTCCGCAGCTGTTGCACAAACGACTACGTGCACACGCCGAGCTATTCGAAGTGCTCACGACGCATTCCACTCTCGTTGGTTCCGGACGTGAAAACGCACTCGCCGAGTTGCTTCGCCAATTCATGCCGCGGCGCTTCGAGATTCTCTCAGGGACCATCGCGCGCGTAACGGAAGACCGGCAGCCCGTACGATCTACGCATCAGCTGGACGTGACGAGTTCATCCAGCGGAGCGGTTCGTTCTAGCTAGCGCTCGGACGGTGGCTTCAAGGGCTCAGCCTTGAGCGGCGTGCTCTCAGTACGGCTCCTTGTTGATCGCGCTCGTCGCTCCTGCCTTGATGACCACCGGATAGGAGAAGCGGTCATCGCCGATCACGAGCGTGACCTTGTGCCGGCCCGGCGCGAGCCGCAGTGCCGGTTTCGAGACCGGCGTCTCGCGCCCAGTGTCGCTGCCGTCGACCAGGACCCTCCCGCTCGGCACGCTGAACACCTGTAGGTAGCCGGGGGAATCGCGACAGGTCCGGTCACCGACGTCCGCGTCGACGGGCTTGGGGACGGGTGGGGCCCCGGCATCGTCGATCGGCGTCACGACCGCCCGATGCGCGCTCTGTCGATCACCGGGCGGCGTCACGCCAGTCTGCGGCGGAGGTGCCGAGGCCGGTGCGGGATCGCTCGACTTCCCGCCGATCCCGACGCCGATCGCGATCCCGACGACGAGCGCGAGCACGACCAGGAGCGCGATCCAGATCCAGACGCGCGAGCTTCCCCGCGCCACTGGCATGGTCGCGGCCCGCGCGGCGCGACCCGCGGTCGTCGTCGGCGACTGGACGCTGGCGAGCACGCTGCGCACCTGCGCCAGGCTCGGCCGGTAGCTCGGGTCCTTCGCGATCATCGCGTGGAGCAGCAGGTCGAGCGCGGCCGGGATCCCCGGCCAGATCAACCGCGGCTGGGGCGGTGGCTCGACCAAGTGCGCTGCGATCGCGCTGGTCGGCGTGCGCGCCGTCGGGAACGGGTGGCGGCCGAGCACCAGCTCGTACGCGATGCAGCCGAGCGCGTAGACGTCGGTCCGGCCGTCGACGTCCGGGCCGCGCGCCTGCTCCGGCGAGATGTAGAGCGCCGTGCCGATCACCGCGCCGCTCGCGGTCCTCTCGGCCTCGTCGGGCGTCGCGGTCTTCACGAGCCCGAAGTCGAGCAGCTTGACGACCCAGCGCTGCTCGCGCGGGATCCGCACCAAGAAGATGTTCGACGGCTTGAGGTCGCGGTGCACGACGCCCTGCGCGTGCGCGGCCTCCAGCGCGCGGGCCACCTGGTCGAGCACGTCGAGCGCCTCGCCGAGCCCGACGCGTCCGCGCGCGATCCGATCGTCGAGGGGCTCCCCGCTCAGGGCCTCCATCGCGAAGTAGCTCCGCCCGTCGGGAAGCGCGCCGAACGCGTGGACGTCGACGATGTTGGGGTGGTGGATCGAGGCCAATGCCCTCGCCTCGCGCTCGAACCGGGCGATTGCCTGCGGATCGGCTCCCATCTGCGGGGCGATCACCTTGAGCGCGACGGACCGGCCGAGCCGCAGGTGCCGCGCGCGGTAGACGACGCCCATCGCGCCCTCGCCGATCTTGGTCTCGATCTCGTAGTCGTCGATCACCGATCCGCCGGGCAGCTCGATGTGGTCGTCGACCCCGTCGACGTGTCTCGTCGGCGGCTCCGACGAGAAACCACTCGGCCTCTGCGCACCGACGACCAGCTCGCGCGGGACCTTGTTGGTCTTGGTCCCGGCGTCGTCCTCGGCCCGCGGCGGGGACGGCGGCAGTCGGCCCTCGATGGACGCGGCGTGGCGCGGTCGAATCCGCGCGTCGGGGGTCACCTGGTAGTCCGAGTCGGAGGCGGGCACTGCGCGCGCGTCGAGCAAGAGCGTCTCGACCCGGTGGACGTCGTCGACCACGGTCTCCCCGGCAAGCAGCTCCATGCCGCAGGACGGGCACGACATCGTCTCGGCTGGCCACGTCCGCCCGCATCGCGCGCACTGCGTGCGAACGTCGCTGTTGCTCAAGAGGGATCGGTCTTCGGCCACGGTCCCGACTCACCTCGACGGTTCCCCATTTGACAGCACTTCGAGTGCATACGTCAACAATGCACACGTCACACATGACGTATTACGGGCTGACGCATCCAGCTATCCCGACGGGGCGATGGAAGCCGCCGACGACCTGCGCCGACGCTTCGGGGAGCGGTGCCGAGCGCTCCGACGTCGCCGCAAGCTCTCCCAGCTCGACATGGTTCGCCGCTACGACATCTCACTTTCGCACTACCAGAAGATCGAGCGCGGTGATCTCGACGTCCGTCTCTCTACCGCGAAGAAGCTCGCCGACTGCTTCGACGTCACGCTGGCGGAATTGATGCGCGGAGTCTGACTCCCTCGGCGGCCAATTCCCCAATCAAGAAAGAGACAGCTCGAAGGGAGATTTGAGGGCGCGGCCATCCAACACTGAGGTGACGTGATCTAGCGGCATCCGCGTGCCTAGTTCGGGGTGGCCGGCTCCTTGGTGCTCGTGCTCTTGTCGACCTCGATCCTGACGCTCCGCATCTGTGGGTCAAACTCGACGATTAGCTCCACCTCGCGCTCTGCCGCGGTCCCCTTGACATAGGCGTACTCGAGAGGGCCGCCGAAACGTCGCTGTTTGCGCTCCCAGCCGAGATCTCTGATCGCGCGCCCGACCCGCTCCATCTGGTCCTGGTTTGCCTTGCCGGCCTCGATCCCGCAGATGAGGAAGGCGTCAGAGACGCGGAGCTTGCCCGTGCGGTTGCCGAGCGTGCGGTGAAGCAGGTCGATGAGCGGGTCGTCGCCGCGCAGGCGCGCCTCCTGCTCGACAGCGGCGTCCGCGTAGAGCACGGGATCGAGGCGAATGGACTCACCAAGCCGTTCGGCCTCCGCGGCCTCCGCCCAGATCTGGTCGCGCTCATCCTGGAGGCGCGCCAGGTCAAAGCGCTGGACGCGTACCGGCCAGAACCGCCGGTTACCCGTCGCGTCGCGCAGATATCCGTCCCTCTCGTTGGTCGTCCCGATGATCACGAACTCCCGCGGCGCGACCGTGTTCTTGTGATCGTAAGACATGCGGGCCTCGTCGCGCTGGCGCGACAAGTATGCTTTCAGGGCAGCTATGTCGCCTTTGCCCATTCCCTTCAGTTCGCCCGCCTCTATGATCCACTTTCCGGCCGTCGCCTCCATCAGCCGTTTCGTATCCGCCCCGAGGGGCAAGTCGTCCGTGAACCAATCATCACGTACCGCAAGTACGCGCAGTGCGTTCGACTTGTCGAAGCCCTGCGGGCTCTCAAGGATCAACATCTCGTCGTACTTGGCCCCGGGACGTCGGATCCGGCGCGCCGCGGCGACCATCACGATGCGTGACACTGCGCGCACGTACTCGGTGTCGGGCGCGCCCGCGTAGTCGATCAGCCAGCGTGCGATCCGCGGCGTACGGTCCCAGCTCAACGAGGCAAGGTAATCACGCACCGGATGGAAGCCGTTGAGCTGTGCGCGGTCGGCCACGAAGTCGCGTAGAAACTCCTTCCCGACGAGGAACTTGAACTCCTTGTCAATTGCCATGCGCAGACGGTTCATCGCAGCGTCATCGAGGCGCGGTCCGAACCCGTTCAGCCCGTAGATCAGCTCGTGTCGGGCGAATTGGTCATAGCGGACGGTGACGCCCAGTTTGCACATCGCGAGCAGGACGTTCTTCTGCGTTTGCTTGATGTGCTTCTTCTCGTCGCGCTCGAAGCGCGCGCCTCGAAGCTCGACGAGCTCAGCGTCCAGGTCGTGGTTACTCACGGTCACCCCGCAGATCGATCGGAGTCGGCTCACGTCCGCTGTACTTCGTTTCCTCGACCCACGTCGGTCGCGCCTCGACGAGCCATCCCTCCCGGTCGCGGACCTTGCTCCGCGCTTCGGCGATCTTGCGATCGACTTGGCGTTCCGTCCATCGCGCCCCGGTGCGCCGGATGAAGCAATCGACGATAATCGAGCGCGTCATCGCGTCATCGAGATCGAACCCGTGCATCGCGCGGCACACCGCGAAAAACAGGGCATCACTTCCTCGGCTGTCCAACTCGGCCACGTATGCACGTGCTCGGCGGATGCGATCCTCGTCGAGGGTCGTGCTCGCGGGCGTGACAGCGCGCAAGCTCGGCGCCATGTTGCGCCGCGGCGCATGCGCGAGTAGCTCGTCCACGTCGATCGCAGCACCATCACCACTGAGGTAGTAATAGTCCGCGTCACGCGGTCGCGAAGGCGCGTAGTACGCCCGGCTCGCGTCCTTGCACGACCCATCGACGGGAATGCCGAGCAACTCGACGGCACCCGACCATACCGCCTGTGACTCGTCGCGCGTCGCCGGGCGCGAGAGCGGAATCACGATGCGTGCGCATCGATCGCCCGCACGATCGGAGTGAGTGGCGTGCACGATATGGCGATAGGGCGATATGCGCTCGACAATGGCCGCGAGGTCGGCGTCGGTCGGGACGTGATCGCTGTCAAGAACGAGCGCGGAGAGCGTCGTCACGCATTCGTTGAGCCGAGTCTTGCCCGGCGTGATCGAGGCTGGCGACCAGAGCGTTCCACACTTGTGCGGGCAGTGGGCTCCGATGCAGGTCGCGAGCGTGCACGATGCCACGCGCGGCTTCGCGAGCCTCGCGGCTAGCGAGTCCCATGTGACGACGGCTGGGATCGGCCGCGTGTCGTAGCGCGAGCGGTAGCCGGTTATCGCGATCGTTACAGCCGCGCCGATCGGCGTCGCACCGGTCGACACCGGGTTGATCGCAATGGCGCCGGACGTCGTCAGGTCGGTCGCCGTCGCACGGATCGCCGCCCGGCTGTTCGCCGTGGGGCCGGTCGCGTCCGCGCCGGTCTTCTTCGCGCCGGTGTCCGCCGAGATCGTCGCCGATGAGCCCGTTGTTGCCGAGTCGGCCACCGAGCCGGTCGCGGCCGTGCTGATTGCCAAGATCGCCGCCGCCGTGTCAGTCGTCGAGCCGGCTGCCGCGCCGGACGCCTCCGAGGCGCTCACGACTGCCTCCTTCCGTTACCGTCGCGTTGCCGGTCTCCGAGCCCGTGGCGGTCGTGCTGATCGCCGCCGAGGTGTCGTTCGTCACCATGTCGGCCTAGGAGCCGCAGCTCAGCGCGCGAGAGCTGGTCGTTCCGCGTCGTCGCGGACGGGGCGCGCTTCCGACGTCGCGGGCGAGTCGCCGTGATCGGGATACGGATCGTGTCCCCGACCTCAACACACTCGAGTTCGCCGGCATCCACGGCGCGGTAGATCGTGCTCGGGTGGAGATTAAGTCGCTTGGCGCAGTCCTCGACTTTCTCGCATGGTGGGGCGTCGCTCTCGCCGAACAGACCGCGCAGTTCTCCGAGGGTATGCCGCACCTCGGGGTCCATCCGGGCCGCATCGACCAACCTGCGCGCGAGCGCGCGCATATCGATGACGTCGGTCACAGCGCACCGCCGATCGCTGAGGTGGTGCGCCGTCTAGGTGCTGGGTCGTCGCCTGATCCGCCGTCGGGCCCGGCCGTCGCGCGAGTCGCGACCCGCGCGACTTGGCGCGCGCGCCGCGAGGCACGCTTGCACGGGAGGCGGCGCACACACCCGACGAGGCGATTCGCCCGGCCAGCGAGAGCGCGGGCAGAGTGCTGGACGGCGACACGGGTCCGGGTGCGAGCAATCACATGCTTCGCGCGCTGGCCGAGCAGCGCGGCACGTGTCGCCGTCGGGGCCGACTCGATCGCACCGGCTAGCGCCGCGATCGCCGCCGTGTGCATCGTGTCATGGCAGCGAAGCACCTCGCGCTGCACGGCGATCACGGCGCACGTGTCGACGGGCGCGCCGGGCGCTTGGTGGGCAGCGAGCCAGTCCTCAATGTCACGTATCGCGGCCAATGCCGCCGCTCGCGCGGCGAAATGGTGCTCGCGCTGGGTGCAAAGCACGCCACGCTGATCCAGAGACGCCGACTCGATCGCGACCTCGAACGCGGCGATCGCCGCGCCATGCACAGTCTCGTCTGCACGTAGCCCCTCGAGCTGGGTCGCGAGGGTGGCCCTGGCCGCCAGGATCTCGGCGTCGAGGTCTCGCTGGTGTCCATGATTGCGGCCGTGTAGAGTCGTTGTAGTCACTGAGGCACTCCATCTGCCGAGGTGAGCCCTGCGAGATGCGGGGTCGGCCCGAGCGGTCACTCGGATAGCCGCGTCATCGTATCGATCTGCGCGAGGTGTGACGATAGCTCGGGCGAGAGATCTACGTTTCAGGGTAGCCGGGGCAGCAAGAACTTCCGCGCTGCGAACGTGCTGACGAAGCCAGCGCCCCAGTAGAGCTTCCGCTCGAGCGCGAGCCGTTGCCGCTTGAGCGCGACCCGAATCTCCAGTTCTGGTGTCGACAAGCTCTCGCGATTCTCGATCCTCGTTGAAGTCGGCAGTCCGAGCACGCGGGCGAGACTTGGGTCGAGGAAACTCATTGTGCACTTCCTTTCTGCTGCGGCGGTACGGTTGCCTGTGCCGCCAGCGTTACGGGCAACACCGGTGGCTGCGAAGGAGTACGTGCCGCGCGCGCATCCCACCACGCTCGGATCCCGTAGTGCGCGAGTTGGACGATCGCACTCCACATCGTTCCCCTCATGAATGCATCGATCCGGACATTCATGATGCCGGCGTCGATTGCGCTGTCCTCCGCGTATAGCTGGCGCCGTCTTGCGGCGTCGGCAATTTCAGACGCGCTCAAAGGTGAGGGCGGGGCGGTCGCGCCGGCGAGCACGCGTTGTACCGAAGCGATCTCTTCGGCGTCCGCGCTCCCGCGCTCGCTCGGAGTGACGTCGACGAGCGAGCCGCGAAGGGGCAGCATCTTTGGCTTATCGTCCGATGTCATCCGATTCTCTCTTTCGCCGCAGCATCGACATACGGCACCGGCTCGGTCGTCGCTTCAGGCAGACCGGGGAGACCGTTGCCGCGCATCGTGTCGCGGACGTAGTTCTTGAGTTGGGCCGTGCGCTCGGGCACCCAGCCGACGGATGGATCGCCCGCTTGGACTTGGCGCAACGTCGCCTCGATTACGACCGGCGCGATCGCGACGCCGCGAAGTGCTTCCTCGCTGTGAAAAAAGGATCGCGTGCGGCAGACGCGACACGTCGTGTACGGCAATCCCTTTTTCGTATATCTCAACTCGCAGGCATGCGTGGCGAAGCAATGCAGGCACCTTTCGAGCATCATGCGGCACTCTCTTTCTGTTGGTCGCGACGTGGGCGCGCGCGCAAGTGGTGCGGCACGCCGCCTTTCTTTTTCATGGCGCGTCCTCATCGGGTGGCGGCAGAACGTCGCCGCGGAGGCCGCGTGGCTGATAGCGCGACTTGTCGACAAGCCATTTCATCCCCTCCAGTTCGACGACGACGTCCGCTTCGTGTGTGAGCTCGGTCCCGCCGCGCACGTTGCCGTCGCGGTTGATTTGCGAAACCGCGAAAATGACAGCGAGCGATGGCAATACCCGGAGCAAATGACGCAGCTCGCGCGCCTCGAACATGGCCCGCTGTACCGAGTCCACACCAAGCGCGACGATGTGGTGCTTGCGGATTGTCTCGGCGATCTCATCGACGGTTCCCCGACTACAGATGAGCAACCGATCATCGCGGGCGCCAGCGCGCGCGAACCGCTCGGCCAACGACGGACCCGCCGGCTCTTCGATCGACAGGAGAAGTGTCGCCGCATCGAGCGAGTCGAGCGCTCGAACAACCATAGTGCTCTTGCCCGAACCCGGTGGGCCAACGAGCACGACGAACGCACCGCGGCGCAGTTCGATACGCCGATATGCAGGAAGTTGGACCTCCTGCCAGATCGCACGCGAAAGGTCGCGGGCGGACACGAGTTCGATTTCGCGATCGACGGCCGCACGCGGACGTTCGGACCACGGAATGATCGAGCCGTGCGACCAACACCGTGCGCATGTCGGCCAGTGCTGCGGCCAGTACGCAGCGCACGAGATGCATCTGAATAGCGTGTTGGCGCGGCGTATCATGGTGATCAGATCGATAGTATGGTCAGTATGGTAGGTCGTCGAGAATCGCGAGCAGCCGTAGGAGAGCACGGCGGAGCGCTCGCGGATCGAGCGTAGCGCGCCAGCGATCTAGCGTGGCACCGAGAATGCCCTCGACGGGATCTGCGTCAGCGTTCGCGGATTGGACCAAGCTGTGGTCCAGCAAGTGCGTATCAGAGCTGTCTAGAGCAACTCGATCGCCAGCAAACTCTCGATTACAAATCCCATCAATAGACTCTGTTATGCAGATAGGGTCTTTCGAAACCCTCCTCCGGAGCCAACTAACCAAACGTCGTCGTTGAACTATCCGGCGACGGCCTGCTCGGCGACCTCGTTTTTGGCCAATTTTTGGCCAGCACGGGCCGAGAGCTGCGCGAGCACGCGGTTTGTCGGATCGGTTTCGGTCATCCCGGCGGCGACCAGCTCGGACGGGATCGGGCGCGGCTTGCGCTCGACCATGTGCACGTAGCCCATCGTTTCATCGATGCGCTTGTGCCCCATCCACTCCATCAGCTGCCACGGGTTGACGCCGAAGCGCGCCGCGTGGGTGCCGAAGGTGTGGCGGAGCACGTGCCATCCGCGCTCGGGCAAGCCGGCCTTGCGACAGATGCGATACGTCTCGTGAGACGTCTGCGCGTCGCTCATGGCCGTGCCGTTCAGGTTGCGCACGACGTAGCCCTCGCGGACGACGTCGAGCGCCTTGAGCGCCCGGTAGAGCGTGTCGGTCATCGGGATCGTGCGCCGCGTACGGCCCTTCGGCGTGGTCGTGTACTGCTTGACCGCGTCGTTGCCGCCGTTCATGTCGTCGCGCCCGTTGCCCATCTGCGTGTTGACCGTGACCGTCTTGGCGATCATGTCGACGTCCTCCCGCCAGCGAAGCGCGCGGACCTCACCGATCCGCAAGCCTGCTTCCCCGGCGAGGCACGCCGCCGCGTACCAGAACGGTCCCTCGGCCTTCGCGCCCACGAGCACGCGCGTGTACTCCTCGAACGTCCATGCTTCGATCTCGCTGCGCTCGACCTTCTTCACGCGACACTTCGGCACGCGATCGATCAGCTCACAGTCGTACGCGTAGCGCAGCGACTTCGACAAGACGACCATCACGTTGTTAATCCGCTTGTCGCCGAGCCCCTTGCCGACGAGATTGGCGCGGAGCTTTTGAACGACCTCCGCGTTGACCTCGTCGAGCTTCAGGTGCCCGAGCTCCGGCTGGAGATGCACGCGAAAGATGATCTCTTTCGAGCGCCGCTCCGACGGCTTGTTGCGTTCACCGATGACCCATTCGCTCCAGAACCGACCCTTGAACCACTCTTCGTAGGTGGGAACCTCCTTCTTCGGCGCCTCCGGCGGCTTCGGGGGCGGCGGATGGAGCGCGACGAAGATCGCCTCGCGTTCTGCCTCTTGTGCTGCCGCTTTCGTGTTGCTGTAGCTCGGTGCCGAGCCGCTGATGCGCGTGCGCGTGCCGTCGGGGAGACAGACACGCGCACGGAAGCGCCAGCGGCCATCAGGATCGCGTCGTACAGACATCGTCAGATGCCTTTCCTGAACGGCGCCGCCTTGCACGCTCCCAACCATGCCACGACCTGCGAGCGGGAGAAAACGATCCTGCGACCGAGTCGCCGGTGCGGGATCAGTCCGCGCTGCGCGTACGCGTAGACGGTCTTCTTGTTCACGCCGAGGAACTTCGCGAGCTCGTCGGCCTTCAGGCACTCGCGTTCGTCCGCTTCGGACGAGGTGGCAACGTTCGGCATCATGGCTTAGCTCCGGGGATCGGGACATGCAGGAACTTGATCGGCTGCACCGGCGCGACGGTCGCGCCAGCTGGGAGCGCCGCGCGAACCCGCGCGATCGCGAGCTCGAGGAGTTGATCCGGTGGGGTGCCGCGCAGCATCGAGATCGCGTTCGCGATCGCCGCTGGGTTGAGCTGAGGAGCCGGTCCCGCTCCCTCGAGCATGGCCAGCAGGCCGCGACATGCAGCGGCACCGGAGGCGCGTGCGTCACTGGTCGCATCGGGCGCGACCGCAGCGCGCATCGTGGAGAAAATCTGTTCGACGTCCATGATTACGCTGCCTCCTTCGTTGCCGTCGGCGGAGCCGGCGTGAAGTGGTCGTAGTGCTGCACGAGCTTCCACTCCGCGAGATGCGCGCGAGGATCGACGGGCACGAAGAGCCGCGAGCGGTCGCTCTCCCACAGCTCGAAGTAGAGCCGCTTGAATGCTCCGGGCGACGGCGCGCCGATGTAGCCGATGACGTCGCCGGCGCGGGCGTGCTGCTCGCGCGGACGATAGAGGTCGGTGCGGATCGCGACGAGCGCTTCGAGGTTCGCGTAGTGCGATGCCCAGCCGTCGCCGTGGTCGATGATGATGCCGAAGCCGTGACCGAGCCGGCCAGCGAACGTGATCACGCCATCGTCGACGGTCATTGCAGGTGTCATCGCGGGCAGGATGTGCGTCGCGGTGCCATTCGGCGTGCCGATCGGGCAGTTCGCGATCGCATCGGTCGCGCTAACGCGAGGGTAGGCGAGCTCGATGCCGCGCTGTTTCGCGTTTGCGGTTTCGAGCACGGCAGGCTCGCGGCCGTTGAGCGCGGCCATCGGCCACACGCGCGACGGGCTGCGCGACACGCGGATCGGCGGCTTGTGGTGTCTCACGAAGCGCGGCGGGTTGAGTGCGAGCGAGATGTCGTCCATGGCTTGCTCCTCTGGTTAGAAGGGAATCGCCTCTTCGGCCTGCTCGGGTTGGCCGAGCAGACACCCTGTGTCTACTTGTTCGGTCACGCGGCGGCCTCGAGGTTGGTTGTGGTGGCGAATGCGCGAGCTCGCGCGCGCAGTTGTGTTTCTAGGACTGTTGTCCTGGGGACGGGGCGTATGCTCCGCGCATGGCTAGGCTGAGCCACTCGACCAGCGGTGCGATCCGCCAGTTCTCGTATTGGGTTGCCAACAGGACCGTGGGGCTGCCGCTCCTCGACGGAATCGACTACAGCTGTATTTTCGAGGAGCCAAGCGCGCTCGAACAGACGTACGCAATCTTCGTGAACGTGCTGGAGCTCGACGCGGACGGCACTGTTCTTAATGCCCGGCATGCAGAGAAACGAGCCGCTCAGTTCATCCGCAGTTACGTCGAGCGCGGGTACGTCGTGGATCCACCATTCGAGGGTTGGGAAGTCGCGCTGCATTGATGAAATCTGGCCGGTCATGCCGCAGCCCCAAGGTTCGGGCTCGCCTGAGCGAGTTCGCGCGCGGCGCGGTGCTTGTTAGGGTCGTATGCGACGCGCTGCTGCCACACGTGCCAGAGCACGCGGCACCACGCGCGGGCGAGGATGCGGATCGCGTGCGCATACTTGCACCCGCGTTCCCGTGCGCGCTCGTAGATGGCACGGGCCCACGGCATCGTGTGTCGGGTCGTGTCGGCGAGCGTTGTCAGCGCGCCACGCAGGCGCTTGTTGCACGCGAAGCGAAAGGCGACCGCGCGATGCTTGCCGGATGCGCGAGTCACTGGTGCCACGCCGCCCTCCGCCGCGAGGTGATCCGCGGAGACGAAGCGCCCCCGATCGTCGCCGAGTTCGGACAGGAGCAGCGCGGCGCAGAGCCGGCCTTCGCGGAAGAGCGGCGTGACAACTTCCGCGTCTTCGTGCGTTGCTAGCGCCTGCTCGCACGCCGCAGTGAGGCTTGCGATCTGCGCGATCATGGACTGCAGCACGGCGACCAGCGCGCGAGCACACTGGCCCTTTGCTTCACACTCGCGCTCGCCGGCGACCGGACGCGGTGCCGCACGCAGACGCTCGACGAGCTCGGCCGCGGTGCGCCGACCTGTGTACGAATGCGCATGCAGGAAGAGCCGCATCTGCTTCTCGGTGATGCCTTCGGCGGACTGCGGCGTCGGGTACTGCGCGATGAACGCGAGCGACGTGAAGCAGTCCAAGTCCGTGAAGAGCTTCGTCGGACCGGGCCAGTACTCCTCGAGCAGCGAGCGCAGCTGGTTTGCGAGCGCGACACGCTGGGCAACCAGGTCGTCACGCAAGCGAGTCAGAGCCCGTAGCGTCTTGGTCTGGTCCGATAGCGGTGTGAGCGTCCGAAACCGATGTCCGTCGGTCCGCAACACGTCCGCCAGTACGTACGCGTCACCCGGATCGCTCTTCGCCTTCGCCACCGAGTACCGAGTCCTGCACGCCTTGATGGCGGCCGGGTTGATCGGCACAACTGCGAAGCCAGCGTCGACGAGAGTGTCGACGAGCAACCCCGACGGCCTCTCGATCGCGATGCGAAGCTCGCCACGTGCGCTCAGCTTCTTCAAGCGCATCACGAGGTCGCCGAGGCCAGAAGCACCGTGGCTCACGGTGAACTGCGACGACACGCGACCGCGCTCATCGACGACACACACGGCGTGCTCGCGCGACGCCCAGTCCAGACCCACGAAAAACGGCATGGCTTCTCCTTTGCCGTTCCCGCGACTGCGAGGAGAGCTTGCCGATACCTGACTGATAGGCGCTCCGCGGCGCGAACGCCGGGGCGCGACACCCTGTTGTCGGTCAAGGCTCTCCTGACTCTCCGGGGCGACCGGTCTGATCGTGGCCGTCGGGCGGCGAAGTTGTGAGGCCGTCCCCGGAGAGGCAGAAGAGGAACGACGAGAAGTGACCGCGTTACCTCCATCGTGGTTGCTCGAGGCGTCGAAGCCTTCCGGGCTCTCCGGGCTGGCGAGGCTCATCCGAGCCGTCAAACGGCGAGGTTGTTGGGCCATGCCCGGAGAGGCGGAAGACGTAATCAAGCCCCCCGGCCTCTCCGAGGTGGCCGGTCTGCTCGCGGCCGTCGAGCGGCCAAGTTGTGAGGCCGTCCTCGGAGAGGCGGGAGACGTGCTCTGTCGTTTGGTCGCGCGCATGGTCAGAACGGCGCCTCTTCAGGAGCAGGTACACCAGTCAAGTTGTCGCGAGGCTTGAGCTTGCGGATGAGCCGGAGCTCCTCATCGAGCGAGGCGCTCGGCGACGTGATGCGAATGGCGACCTCGACGCGGTCGCGCGGGTACGTCAACCCGGGGTCGTGACCTTGGCCGTACTGGCCGCGCCAGAAACCTTTGTAACGGCGCCACGTCTGGAAGTGCCGCGTGAGCGTCGCGTACAACGTGCCGCTCGACGACCCGACATACACGACCTCGCGCGTGTCGATCTCGCGGATGACGTAGACGCCGGCCTTGTCCTTGAGCGCGCGGATCCAGTCGGGATACGGGTCGCCGCTCGCACCGATCGGGCGATAGACGAAGCCGGCGTTTCGGGCGACGAGCGCGCCGGAATCGCCGACGAGCTCCCAGCTGCGCATCACGGTAGCGGGATCGACGGCGTTGTTCGGCCCGCCGAGCCACAGCTCGAAGTGCAGGTGCTTCAAGTGCTCAGCATCGAGCGGGTCGGCACCGATCACGCCGATCGGCTGGCCGGCGCGCACGCGTTGCCCGGTCTTGGCGTTCGCGGTGGGCGTGACGAGCAGCTTCTCGAGGTGTGTGTAGAACGTCGCCACCTTCGCGGGACCGTGATCGATGACGACGGCGAAGCCACGCGGCGTCTGCATCGCCGACCACACGACGCCGTCGCTCGCCGCGAGCGCATTCATGCCGTCGGGCGTCACGAAGCGCGCCGAGCTGTTCGGCGAACCGATGCGCAGCGTGTCGCTCGGCTGCCGCGCGAACATGACATCGACACCGTGGTGCTCGGGCCCGAACGGGTTCGAGATCACCGGCGCGCGGCCGTTCCAGCGCGGCACGGGCCACACCCAGCGACCCGACAGCGGACCGGCCAGCACCGGCGCGCTCGGGCCGGTTTTCGCGTGCTCGCGATGACGCGACCACGCGTACGCCGCGAGCCCGCCGCCGACGATCCAGGGCCACAAGCGCACGTCAGTCCTCCTGATGGCGGTTGCGGGTGAGCAAGTACAGCCCGACGAGCCCAGCGCCGACGTACAGCGGCTTCTTGAGCAACCCGAGCAGACCCTCACCGACCGCGCTCGCGGAGCTGCCGACCGCGTGCGCCGTCACGCTCATCGCGTGCTGGATGTTCTCCGGTAGATGCGTGACCGAGTCCTTGACCGACTCGACGACGAGGTTCCACGTGGTCGGCGCTTCATCGGCGATCGCGACCTGGATCGCGATGTCGCCGAGCGTGCGCCAGAGCTCGTTGTTCTTCGGGTAGACGTCGCTCGGCTTGCCGGGCTTCGCGAGCCGGTCGACGTCGGTCATCGCCGTCTTCCACTGCGCCATCGCGGTGTCCTTGCCGAGGATGTGCTTCGACTCGGCGAGCAGCGGCCCCCAGTACGCCGCGAGCTGGAGCACGTCGGCGTTGGTCGTGCGCGGGATGGGCTTTGCCGTGCCGCCGAAGCCGGCCGGCGGCGCGAGCGTGTCGGCGCCGCGCTGGTCGCGCAGCAGCTTGTACTGTGCCAGATACAGATCGTCGAACGTCTTCACGCCCTGAAACGGGCCGAACGGCACCGTGCCGCTCGGCCCGACGTTGCGCGGCGATGCGCGGCCGACCTCCTCGAACAGCGCGCGCCACGTAGCCGGCGCGGGCACTGGCGCCGCGGCTTCATCGAGTGCGATCGCCGCGATCTCGAGCGTCGCCCACAGCGTGCGGTTCTCGGCGAACGTCGACGCGGGCGCCGGCAGCGCCTCGTGCTTGATCTCGTCGAGCGCGAGCTGCCAGCGGCGGCACAACCCGGCCGAGCCGTGCGCGCGGATCGCCGGATCGAACAACGCGGCGATAGTGACGACGTCGCCGCCGGTCGTGCGCGGCCAGCGCGCGCCGGTGTCGAGCTCGATCGCGCCGCGCATCGCGAACGCGTGCTGGCGCAGCGCGAGAAATCCGTCGACCCAGCTGTGAATTTCGATGTGCATGGTGGTCTCCGTCGGAAAACGAACGATCGGGGGCCGGGGTCGCGCGAGCGAGCCGTCGCGGCCCTGGTTGGGGTTGCTTGCTACTGCGTGCCTTCTGCTACTGCGCTGCGACTACCGCTCGATCACCTCGCGCGGGATGACGATCGCGATCTGCGGAGGCGCATCCGAATCGCATCCCATCGCGCTTGCGGACGGCGCGGCCGCCGAAGTGGTCGCGCTGCCCGTGGTGCTCGACGTGCTCGTGCTCGACGCGGTCACCGCCGCCGGCTGCGCCGGCGCCGACTTGTACGCCGGCGTCTGCGTGCCGAACAGCGCACCCAGCCACCCGCTACTCGCAGCACCGGGCTGGCCCTGTCCCTTGTAGTTCGGGGTCGCCATGTGGTTCACCCGAGCAGCTTGGTGACGAGGTTGCCGAGCGTGCGGATCTGCTCGTCGCGCTTCGCGTACTGCGCGAGCGACGTCTGGTACAGACCCAGGTTGCCGACGTCGGTCGCGGCATCACCCGTCGCCGTGGGCGCCGCGGGCAGCGGCATCACGGCGGCGAAGATCTGCGCGACGAGGTCGACGAGCTGGCCGCCCGTCATGCCACCGAACAGCCCGCCGAGTGCGGCGGCCGACCCGACGGTGTACGGGCTACCGTACGTCGTCGGATACATCCGCGAACCCGGCACGGCCTGCGGGTAGAACACCCGCGTCGGCCGTCCGCCGAACATGGTCGGGCGGATCCCTCCACCGACCTGGACCGGCACACCACCGCTCGTGCGGCTGACAACGATCGGCTCCGCATTGCGCGTGTCGACGTAATAGATATCGGCTTCGTCCATCTCATGCTCCTTTCGCGGCCGCGCCGTCTCGATCACGCGGCCCCGACCCCCGATCGGTTGTCGCTACGCCCCGAGCTCCCCCTCGGAGAGCGCGAGCCGTGCCTGCGCGCGAGCGAGCGCCGCCTCGAGCGCGCCCGGCGGCAACGCGTCTGCGTTCGCGAGCTTCTTCAGCGGCTCGGGCGCCTTCGTCACCACCACCGTGCTCGTCTTGTGCTCCTGGCTATCGAGCGTCATCATCGCGAGCTGCGCGCCCGCGGCGCTCATCACGCCGGAGCCGACGCTACGCCAGCTCGGCTCGCCCGCCTTCCACGCGAGCCCGGCGCCGGTCGCGGTGAGCGCCGTGGCGATCGTCTTCGGTGCCCAGCCCTCGCGCGCGAGGAACGGGCCGAGGAATGCCACGCCGACCGCGCCACCGGCGGTGTACGCGAGTTGCTTGAGCGGCGAGTCCGCAGACTCGGGCTTGTCCGTGCGCGGTGCGCGTGGCGCCGCGTTGCGGAACGGATGCTTCTTGCCGTGTTTGGATTTCTTCTTCGCCATGACGGTTCCTTTCACGCGGCCGCGAGGTGAGTGAACGCGTTCGCCGCATTGCGCCGGCGCGGCATGCGGATCACGACGGTCGGAAATTCGTCGCGCGCGATGCCGGGCAGATGCAGCATCCTCGGGGCGGTGCGCAGCGGGGCGAGCAGCGCCGAGCTGTCGATGCCGAGGTCGATCTCGATCGCGGCGAACAGGATCGCGAGCGTCGTCAGCACGTCGCGCATGTCGATGTCGATGCGGCGGCCGTCGAGCCAGCCGTGCAGGTAGGCGCGCACGCGTTCGATGGCCTCGATCTCCTCGTCGTAGTCGCGCGCGAGGCGGCACGCGATGTCGAGCGCCCAGTCGATCGTGTCGCGCAGCCGCGCGAACAGCGGCTGCCAGTCGCGCACGATGTCCTCGCCGCGCTTCTTCTTCTTGTCCTTCTCGTTCTCTTTCTTCACGGTCTCTCCTTGTTCCGGGCAATGCCCGGCCATGCCCGCACGCGGCGAGCGAGTTCGGTTTCGCGCCGCGCACCATGCGCGGTCGCGAATCAGCGATGCAGTCGTTACGCGGCCTGCTTGGACTGTCCGCCGATCATGTTGGTGATGGTCGGCAGCTTGGGCGGGTGAGCGATCGGCCCCAACGTGAGGCCTTCGCGGTTGAGCTCCTGCTCGACGAGCCCCAGGAGGTCGCCACCGATGCCGAGCTTGCCGAGCTCGGCGTTGAGCGCGGCCCCGCCGATGTCGAGCCCGATGTTGCCGGCGATGCTCGCGAGCTGCGACACCCACTGCGGCGCATCGATCTTCAGCCCACCGATGTCGAACGACAGGTTGCGCTGCGTGCGCGCGAGCACCTCGTCGAGCAGCTCGCCGATCGCGTTCGCGACCGTGCGCACCATCATCAGCGCGCGCACGCCGTAGCGACGCGCCGCCTGCTCCGCGAGCGCGAACATCCAGCCCATCGCGTCGACCTCGGACGGGGCCGGCACGATGCCTTCGTCGACAAGGCGCAACACCGCGCGGTGCGCATTGCGCACGCGGGTGGCTCCGTTGCGAAGGTTCCTCGTGCCGGCCCCGTCCTCCGCCAGCCGCGCCGACCACTCGATCGCCTCGCGCCCCTCGACCACGACCGGCCCGGGCTTCGTCATCGCGACGCCACAGGCCAGGGTGTTTCGGGATACGCGCGGATCCAGAATGATCGGCGCTCCGTTTTCGACAGGGAACGTGTGCAGGCCGACGGCGGTGTCGAGCGTCGCGAGCTGGCGCACGGGCGCCGGATCGATCAACTCGGCCACTGCGATGTAGAGCGCGGAACGCTCGACGCAGTTCGGATCCGGCGCCGGGATGCGCAGCCGCTGTGGCGGCTCGCACGCCTCGATCTTCGGCCCGTCGGCGGGCGCGCCGTCGTCATCGCGCTGCGGCAGCGTGCGGATCCACGCGGCGAGCGCGTCGGTCGTCGGGTACTTCGCGGCGAGCTCGACGATCACCGGGTCCTGGTTCTTCACCATCTCGGCGAGCACCTCGGTGATCGAGCCGAGACAGCGCAGGTCGTTGAACGGCAGGCCGATCACGACGCACCTCCGATCAGCGAGCGGATCTTGGCGATCGCGTCGGGCACGGAGAGCGCCGACAGCTCCTCGAACCACGCACGCAGCTCGGCCGGCGATAGCTCGGCGGCGAGCTGTCGAGCTCGCGCGGCCTCTTCGGGCGCGAGCGCCGCCTGGATCGCGACGACCTTCGCCATCGTGGCCGGATCGAGGGGTGGGATTTCCGTGGCCGCCGTCTGCGTCGCTGCAGGCGCGGCCTTCTGCGCGGGGGCCGGCTCCGTGGTCGGCTTCGCTGCCTTCGGACTCGCCTTTCTCCAGTCCAGCATCTCGGCGACGCTCGGCAGCTTCTTGCCCGCCAGGCTGGTCACGATGACCGGCACGATCTGCGCGACGAGCGAGTTGATGACGTCGAAGCCGGACGGCGCGCTCGTCTCCGACGCGTCGTCGTCATCGTCCTCATCGTCCTCGTCTTCGTCCGCGCGCGGCTCCCGAGCCGGCAGGCCGGCGCCATCGGCGGCGCGCAGCAGCACCGCCGACGCCTCGACGACCTGCGGGAACTTGTCGACGACAAGGCGAGCGATCTCCGCGTTCATGCGCATCGCCTCGATCACGACGCTGTCGCTCGCGGGCGGCAGCGGCCGGAGCGCCGGCACGCCGGGCACCGCCGATTGCTGCTCGATACTCGGCGCGAGTTCGTGCACGTAGACGTAGCCAGCCGGCGCGCCCTCACAGGGCTTGTTCGCGACGTCGATCGGGTCGAGCCGGTACTTGCCCGGCGCATTGACCTCCGCGCGGAGATCGTCGAGGTCGGCCTCGATCGGCAGCATGAGCGGCTGCCCGTTGCGGCCGTACGCGACCTCGGGCGCGCCCTTCGCCTTCATCTTGCGTACGCGCCAGGCCACGGCGCCGGCCGGAATCTCGAACGGTTCACCGTTCACGTTGAACGCCAGCTCACTCATGATTTCGATCCTCCATGTTGACTACTGGCGACAACCCGGACGTTCGAACGTACGTTCGATCCGATTTCGCGAGATCTCGACCCAACCTCGCGTCCGCTCGTGCAAGTCCTTGTTCGCCATTTCCGTCGAGGATCGAGAGAATTCGATCCTCCTTAATGGACTACTGGCGATGAGCCAGACTCTCGAACGTACGCTCGATCCGATTTCTGAAGATCTCGAGCTAACGGCGTGACCGCTCATCTAACTCGCGGACAGCGAGCTCGCGGAAAGTCACCCGGCAAGTTCGGCGACTGCCCAGGGGAGATGCCCGATCGATCCCGATCAGACATGGTGCCGAGATTTCAGTGGCCGATCGCCTGCCGCACCGAACGTCGTCGGGCATCCTGCATACGGGCAGTGCCGGAAAGCACCGCTCATGATTTCCGCGCCGCTATTGTCCTGCTTCAGCGGCGGACGACCTGCAACCAGGTCCAGAGGCATCGAATGTGATCTCGTCTCGATCGACGAAATCGATTTCGCTGGCACAACAGAAGCCCTGATCCTGCGCGGTCTCGAGCAGCTGCTCGAAGAGCTCCTGGACCAACGCCTCTCGTGCATGCGCGACTGCGAACGAACCTGTGAAGCCGTCGTATAGGTTCTTGTTCGGATAGATCTGCTGTAGAGCCGCAAAGGCTCGCGATCCAGGGCTGAGCTCCAGTGGTTGGCGCACGGAGCGAGACCATGGCACCCAGGCGAAACGCTTCCCGCCATCGCGGTCCGAAGCGCTGCGGTAGCTTCGCGCTGGCGTACGCGTGTCGCGAACTTCTGGATGCTGACGCTGCGCGTGTTCGTGAAAGTGCACGCGAGCCGCGATCTCACCGACATTGTCCCAGGCCGGGATCCCGCGTGTCGTTGGCCATTGTCGCGTTGAACCGATCGAAAAGACCGTGTCGATCCAGATCGCGTTGCGATGCGCACCCGCGAAGAGAACCAGATCGTCCGGCTCTAGACCGTTCGCGGGCCCATTGTTGCGGCCGGTGCTGCTCCGGCCTTTGCGGCAATAATCGAAGTACATCCGCGGCCCGAATACCAAAGGATCGACGTTGGACATCGGTGCGCTTGAAGGACTCGGCAAACGAGGCACGATCGCTCCATCGGCTTCAGGCGCATTCCACTCTGCCCAAACAAATCCGCGCTGCCAGACGTTGTCGTGGGCTTCCCTGATACGTACCTCGCACCAACGACGTCGCAGATACGGATGGCCGACGACCCAGACTCTCACCATCTTCATGCCGACGATGGTACATGCGACCGCCGCGTTGTAGGACGCGGCGCGTCTACGTGGCCATCCCAAGTGGTGCTGCGACGCGTTCGGGAACCCACAGCATCGAGATCACAGTGCCGTGTTCCCGCGATGCGAATGCGTGCTCGACGATATCGACAGGTACCTTCGTGTCGAACCAGCCATCGGCCGGCACGAACTGCTCGCGTGGTTCCACTTCGCCGCGCTCCCAGAAATCGTACGCGGCCGACGTCGGATCTAGCGCGCGCCCGCGCTCGATCTTCGGGAACGTAGCGCTCTCCGCACACCAGACAATCCTCCGCCGCGCCGAGAACACCGCTGCGCATCGTTCGGGCGAGAGCTCGGTGAAACGGATCGCGCTCGCGAGGATGGTCATCCCGAACGCGTTCGCGATCCGCCACGGCATATCGAGGTTCACGGGAGTCGCGCGGCACCAGCGATTCACGATGACGTGGGGCATCGTCAGCTCACTCGCGAACGCGTTTGCCTCGGCTTCGTAGTCGCGCACGTGATCCGGCGTGTGACGGGACGGCCCGGCTTCCCCGAGCTTGTGCGGTGGCATGAGTGGGTGTTCGAGCATCAGGTGACCGCACTCGTGCATGATGAGGAATTTGCGCTGTCCCGGGTCAGTAATGCGATCCGAGATCATGATCGTTGCTTCGCCCGCAGCGCGGATGATCTGCGAGTCGGCACCGTCGAGCGGACCGATCACGATGCGCAGTCGAAAGCCCATCCACGCGGCGAGCTTCGTCGCGATCGCCTCGACACGAACGTGCTCGGGCGCGCGAATGCCTAGACGACGGACGTACGCGCGCGCGAGCTGGCGCGCGTTGTGGATCCCAGCCTGCCGCTGCATGGCGGCCTCCCTTCAATCGCGATTGGTCGGATCGAGCGTTTCGTAGATGCGGCGCAGATCGTTGTCGGAGAGTCGCTTCAAGTTGCGATACGCGAACTGCACACGTCCGCCCGTCTCGGCGGTGAACCGCCGGATCCCCTCGAGCACCGCGTCGCGTACCATCGCGAGCGTCGAGGGGCGGATCGGCTTCGCGTGTTCGATCGGCGGATCGGCGGGAAGCAGGTTGCGCCGCAGCTCCGCGAGCCGCTCGTCGAGCTTGGCGCCGAGCTCGCGCGACCACTGGCGATCGCGCGCCGTGGACTTACCGCGGCGCCGCTCGACCGCGGCCTGGGCAGCGTGACGCGAGATCTCGTCGAGCACTTCGACTGCGTTGGGTTTGGGCTTGTTGCTCATAGGTACCTCCTCATGCCCTCAGCCGCTCGACCGTCTTGTGATCGAGCTTTTCCACGAGCCGGTGCAGCCGGTCGCGGGTGTTGCGGAACGTCTTCGCGGACATCCCGGTGAACTCTATGATCTCGGCGCGGCTGGTCGCGCCATCGACGATCGCGTCGAGATAACGGTGCACGTGCTCGTCGTCGCCGGCGATCGCGCGTAGCTGCCCGATCACCTGGCTCGCGAACATGATCGACTCCGTAGTCTCGGCGCGCTGGTCGTGCTGGAGCGAGACCTCGAGCAGACGCTTCTGCTCCGACGAGCGCGGCACGTCGAGGCGGTCGTGCTTGTACTTCCTCGCACGCACGCGGTCATGACGCGTGCGGAACGTGATCACGTCCTCGGCGTGCTGGTACAGCGACTTCTTCGCCGGGTCCCATGTCAGGACGCCGAGCAGCGTGTCGCCGAGCGCGTCCGCGACGAGATCCTCCGCGTACGATTCGTCCACGACCCGGCCGGCTTTGCCGACGCCGCGCGCACGGCGCTTCGCGTACGCCTTTAGATCGAGGCGCAGCGCGTTCGTGCACTGCTTCACGTACGCGTCGATCCACTCCTCGCTCGGCGAGAACGGCGGCGGCTCGGGGCTCTCGCCGTCGCCCGTGGTCTCGTCAGTTGGCGCCGACATGACCGAAGAGCTCCGGCTCGCCGCCGTTGTTGAAGATGTCTTCGAGGCGCTCGCGTGTCCGTTCCGTGATCGCCGGGATCTTTCGCGCGTGCTTGTAGTTGCTCTCTCGCCGCGACTTCCAGCAGACGATGTAATCGCAGAGCGTCTTCTGCGCCTGCTCCGCCGCAGCGCGGAGGTCGCGATCGATGCTGATGAGATCGGCATCCATGAAGAGCAGGTGGTTGGTCCACCGCCAGATCCAATGCCGCTCGCCATGGTGCGCTGCGCGTGCAGCGGCGAGCCGCTTGAGATCGATGATGAGGAGCACGGCGATCTCTTTGCCGAAGTCGGTTCGGTCGAGATCGTCGAACAAGCAATCGAGGCAGAAGACGTCTGCGGCGTGGCGGTCCGGGTTCCGCTCCGATAACCGGTGCGTGTTGAGTTGCATGCGATGGTTCTATAAGGAGGGACTGACACTGAGCGTTCGTTCAGGCGTGGATGGCAAGGCACTCCCGGTGAAGATCCGCGAGCTTCCAAAATCGACATCGACGTCCGAAGTGCGGACGAACAGGCGGGCAAGCGCGCGTTTCATGGTCACGCGAAAACTGACGCGGCGAGGACGGATCGCTTCCGCGCCACCGTCGTCTCCGATAACGATCGTCCATAGGGTCGTGCTCCACGCGGAATTACACGGGAAGCTTGCAGCAGACGCGGATGACGCCGAGCGACGCGAAGACATCCTAACGTCGACCGTGTTCGGCACTCTGCTCGCGGCGAATGCGTGGGACATCCTGCTCGAGTGGTTCGTGCGCGCCGAGTCCGTTCGCGATCGCACGAAGCTTGCTGCGGTTGCGGCGGACGAGCGACGTTACTGGTTCTGGCCATACCTTGACGGAGGGACCGAGCCCGACGTTTTGATCCGAATCGGAGCCCTGCTCGCGATCTTCGAGGTCAAGTACAACTCGGGAAAGAGCGGCGAAGCCGATGCCGCGGATCCGTCTGGACAGAGCAAGGATCAACTCATTCGTGAGTGGCACGCGTGCTCGCCGCAGGCGATCCAACCCCGGTATCCCGACGATCTGTGCCGCGCGATACGCGCGTGCGATCGCGCCCTCGTCTATCTGGTTCGCCGGGCGCATTGGGCGAAAGCACTTGCTGCCGCTCAGCAGTCTGCCGCGCTGGACGAGGAGGCGAAGATCTACCTGCTCTCGTGGGAGCATCTCGACGAGGTTCTCGCGGTGCGGCGTGAGATCATCTGGGTCGAGCTGCGTATGTATCTGCAGCGCCGGGGGCTCACAGCGTTCCGTGGTTTCCGTCATGCGATCACACCAGAGCACGTGCTGACCTCAGTGCTGACGACGTGGGGGCCGCCGAATGCGAGCGGTGTTACGGGCTTCGGCTCGTCGTTTCCGGCCTCCGCGTTGCTCACGCTGCAGAGCTTGTCGCTTCACGGCCGAAACGTTGAAGCAGGAGAGCGAGCATCGAGACCGCTCATGCAAGCGTTCGATCCAGAAGCACTTGCGGGAATCGGTGCGCTCGCAACGCGATTACAGAAGGGACGCCATGGCTGAGCTAACGAGGGAGCAGTTCAAAACGGCCGTCTCCGACGCAGTGACGGGGATTCTGAACGTGTATCGGGAAGTCGACACGATGCTGCGTGAACTGGGCGCGGCGCTCGGCGGCGACGAACCCCGCTTCGTACCCCTAATCAAGAAACTCGTTCCCGGCGCTGGCAGCAAGAATCCCGACGCTCGTTATCTCCGGAACTATCATGCCGCGATCTACGCGCTCGCTGACGAGTCGGAAGAGGACGAGGACGAGGAAGAAGAGGAGGAAGGTGAGGACGAGGAGGGTGATGGGGCCTCGCCCAACAAGAAGACACTCACGATCCAGACGGGTGGAGGAATCATCGTCGCGCGTGCGACCGTGTATCAGTCGGGCAGCGCGTCAGGCTTCGAGCCGTCGTTGGTAGTCGGCGCGCTTACGGGTTGCCGGTTGGACACTTCGGTTCCACCAGGGACCGGGCTCAAGCTATCGCGAAGCCGGTTTCGAAAGCTCCTACGAGTATTCGATGGACACCTGACCGCGGGCAAACAGCTCAAGACCGGGATCAGCACGCACGTCATCGACAAGCCGAAGGAAAAGCACAAGCTGATCTTCGACGTGCCGGCTTCGCCACATGTCATGCCTCTGTTCGACGTCACACCGGCCAAAATCCAGGAGATCGCGGCAGCCGTCCGCAAGGTCTTCGCGCCGACCGCGGGATAGCGTTAAGCGGATCCGCCTACGCGCTGAGGCGCTTCAACCTCTGCAGCGCTAGCAGGAGGGAGCGTCTTCGACCGCGCAGATATCCACTCATGCGTTCGAGCGAACGCCATGCCAGGCCCAAGCGTTCGAGCACACGCGTTGCCTTGGCATGAAGCGATGCGGGCCACGATGCACGCGCTCCACGGATGGTCCTGAAGTAGAGGAGCCAGTACTTGCCGCCCTCTGGATTCGGGATCTCGATTCGACGATCTAGCCTCACGATGCGGATGCAACTGGCCCCACGCGAAGGGTCGTCACGGGATCGCCAGTGAACATGGATGATGTCTCGAGTCTTCGGCACCGCGAGTGCGTCGCGGCGCTCCTCATAGACGTACCAGCCGGCGGGCGCTTCGATGTCGTAGAGCCGCTTCGCATCGACGCGCGCTGCGTCGACCTTCTGCCATTCCTCTTTGGGTAAGGGACCGCCATGCTCGATGAAAAGGGAATCACCCGCAATCGTGCGCGTGATGACACTCTGCCGTCGTCGAATACGAAATCGCTTCCTCCACTGAGTGACCTCTTTGTCCGCGGCGCGTAGCTTGGCACGGCGGCGTTCGTACGCGCTGCGATATGCGGCGAGGGACGCGGCCGTCACGGTGTCGCCAGCCTCCCAGAAGGCCTCGGCCGCATCCCAGGCTGCCATAGAAAGGGCGGAACGCGCGAGGCCAACACCAAGCTCCCCGGACTCGATGCCGAGCGCTTTCCCGCTGACGTTTGCGGATCCGACGAACACTGTCGGCTGCGCTCCCTTGCTCGCGCGGAACGCGAACACCTTGGCGTGGAAACCAGCATCGCGGTGCCATCGAACTTGGAGTCGACCGCGACGTCGCCGACCGAGCTCCAACAGCTTTTCAAGGGCGGCCGGGTCTGTCACGAGATCATCGGCTCGGCAGACGACTCGGAGTGCAAATCGCGAACGATTGAGGCGCTTCCCGATCGCATCGGCCATAACGGCGACACCGTCGAGACTCAGATACGCGACCGCGAAAAGGCAATCGTTGTTCCGCTCAAGTTCAGCTAGCAACGTTGCGGATAGAGGTGCCTCGGGTACGAGCAGACGATGAGTCATGCTTGTGTGACCTTAAGTGGCTGCTCGCTCATGCGGATTGTCATCGATGTCGTACGCCCCGTGTACGGTCGTATCAAGGAGAAGAGCTCATGAAGAAAACGCACCAGCAACTGGCGCGGACCTCGAATCACAACGCCCGCAATCAGAACACGTCTTCGGGCGTATCGCCGGAGCATGAAGCGCTCGTCAAACAATTCGTTGCCGAGCGAGATCGAGCTCTGCTCAGCCTCGACGAGGCGACCATCCGCGCGCACAACCGCAAGTGGAGCGTGCGGACGCCGGATGACCCGAACATCTTCTGGATCGGCATTCACAAGGCCCGCACGGCGTGCCTCTCGCTCCCTCGAGAAGAGCGAATCCTGTCGAAGATGTGGCTGACGGCCCGTGGCTATTACTCGCTCGACGACGGTGATCTCGATTTCAAGGTTGGTGCGGCCTGACCGCGCCAGAATGCCCCGAAGCTCTACGTTACGATTGTCGGCTCGTCGCGAAGGTTCTCAGGCCGGATGGGGCACCAGCGCGAGCTGTCCTCACGACGGAGCACCGGCTTGTCGGCGCTTGCGACCGCATGGGGCACGGCAACACGGGGCCCATCGAGCGCGGTCTATGCGAAGAGCTGTTCGAGCGCGGACTCGGATGCTCCGTAGAGCTGCTGATAGGCCGCGTCGCGAATCAAGCGGTTGTACCGGCGTACTTCGTCGTCGCTGATCATTTGCGAGTCAACGCTTGCAGCGACTTGATCGGGCGTCAGGAGCAAAGCTCTACCCGGCGTCAGCGGATAGTAGAGCTCCAGCGACTTTTCGTGGCCAAGGTTGATGACGGGTTGATCACCGGTTATGAATTCGACCGACGAGTCGGCTTCGAGAAATCGAAGCCTCGTCTGCTTGCGACCGAGATAGATGCCCTTACCGATGGTCGTAGCCCAGATCGTTCGGATCAGCCCCCATGCGGCGGTCCCATCGAACCCACCCGGCATGTCTCGCAGCGTTGCAATCGCCTTTGCGGCGATGCCAGACGTTCGCATGTATTGAAGCCCCACGAAGCGCGAGAAGTCGACGTAGCTCGAGTCGTTCGATAGCAACTCTGCGTCGCCGTCTCGAAGTGCGTGCAGCAGGTCAAGTGCCGCTCGCTCAGCATCTGCGTGCATGTCCTCCTCGGTGTTGCAGACTTTGATATCGATCGCCTTCTCGATGTCCGCATCACTAATGCCGCCGCGTTGGAGCATGTCGCGTAGCGCGAAGACCTCCCGAAACATCGGGATCCAGCCGCGGGCGATGTCACGGTCGTGGGGGTCGGGCATCGGCTCGATCACCAGCCTCTCGATACCGGTAAGTGTCTCGTCGGTGATCTCGTTCAAACGATAGAAGTCGTTTCGGAGTCCGAGGTTGACCGTACCCGTTTTGTGTCGCTTACCGTTCTGCTGGCACCAGACGGAACCTTTGCTATCCGCCCATGCCTCCATGTACTTGCGCCAGACCGTGTGGTGTCGGCGCTTACAATCTAGTTTCAGAATCTCAGCCAATGCTTGGCGAGCTTCGGCCTCGAGACGGGAGAGCCTGCGCTGGCGCTTCGCTTTGCGTTTCGCACGCTCTTGCTGCGTGAGCTTCTTTCGACCCGGCATGCAGATCCGGAGATTACTGCCGGGCCGTGACTTGAGGATCGATCATGACGCGGAGCTCTCGGTTCCCAGCGCGACATCCTCGCTCGTGTTTATCGACGTGAGCGCCTTCGCCGCGCCTTTCGACTGGACTCGCGGCGCGCACCCTGAAGCCAACGAGCCACCTCCGTTACGCGGGAGATCGTCGTCGCGTCGGCGTCTTCCAGAATCGTCACCAACTTCCGCAGGTGCGCGGGCATCGACTCGTTGCTTGTGGCCACGGGCTCGTTGTCTTCGAGCAATAGGTCATTTGGCTCGACGCGAAGCACGTTGCAGAGCCGGAGCAGTGTCGACAACCGTGGCGCGATGAGACCGCGCTCGAAACGCCCGTAGACTTCGTTGCTGATCCCGACGCGCTCGGCTACGTCCGCCTGGTTAAGACC
>Ga0335083_10001785_pt1 | contig 29247 bp, 24 predicted proteins | sample Lox_Sample_42_FD_206716 | JGI IMG/M metagenome (GOLD analysis project Ga0335083, IMG submission 206716) | Soil microbial communities from Loxahatchee National Wildlife Refuge, Florida, United States - Lox_Sample_4.2 | ecosystem: Environmental > Terrestrial > Soil > Wetlands | place: USA...
CTCTTCCAGAAACACAACCTGCCTGCTAGACAGCATGGGCAGCGTCTGGCACTGGTCCAGGGCACTTTGCGCTTCGCCGCGGTCCGCCGAAAATCGCGACACCGCCCAGGTCCGTGCCGCTTCCGGCACGAATTTCTCGATGAGAGCGCTCCGGCAACTGTCGCGCAAATATGCTTCGTCGCCCAGCAGCAGAATCGCCGGCAACGTCCTCCCTTTTTCCAGTTTTTCCCGGAACTCTTCTGCGCTGATCCGGGCCATTAGTAGTTCTCCGTCACGGCCGCCACCAGGCGCGTCGCGAAGTCCTTGGACATCCGCACCAGCGCCGGCTGTCCTTCCTGGAAGAAGCTTTCCACTTGTGCTTTGCTGAACGAGGGCCCACCGCCGCCCGAACTTGTGGTCTGCGCGCTGGCCAATTGGTATTCGTTCCGGAACACGAAGTTATCCGTGTGATAGAGCACCTTGTCGTTGTCCCGCTCGCGCAGTGTCACTTCACACTTCATCGTCACCATCATCGCCGTGGCCTGGGCCGCCGTCTGCGTTCCTGTGGGTGTGTTCGGCGAGCTCTGAAACAGCAGCGGCACCACTTCCATGCCGAGCACCTTGCCCGTCAGAACCGCATCGCCCTCTTCCGGGTTGGGCACAATCTTATAGGTCGTCTTGGCCAGAAATTCGTGAATGGTGGCCGCCGTCAATTGCTGCTCGATCTTAAACGTACTGGTCTTGTTCTCCATGGTCGGCACGGCGATCACGTGAATCGTTTTGGGCAGAGAATTGTAGTGTCCCGCCACATGGTATCCACAACCCGCTATGCAGATCGCCATCCCAAAAACGATGCAAGTCAGAACGGGAGCGGCAAAGCACGAACAACATGGTCCAAGAGCTGTCACCCTGAGCAAAGCGAAGGCCTGCCCCGAGTGCGTTCGGCGAAGGCTTGCCCTGAGTGCGTTCGGCGAAGGGGATCTCAACCGATGCCCAGCTAACGCTCCCACCCACGCTATGATTGCTCGCACTCCAAACATCGATCTTCGCCGTTTCGCGAACCTCATCCTTCCAGCTTCTCCGCCAGTTTCACCGCACTGCTCGCCGGCAATCGCAGATTATCCGCCGCTCCCCAGAACCACCACGAGCCTTCCCGCGCTGTATCCGGTTCCGGAGCCCGCAAGAACACTCCACTCTCTCCCGCCACGCTCACGTTGCTCGGCGCCGCCTCCGCCGCGTCCACCAAAACAAATCCGGCATTTCGGCAAGCCTCCGTCAGCGTCGCCACCTGGGGCTCGCCTTCCAGATCCGCGCATGTACTGAATGTGGCGCCGTAGAACACCGGCGCATGAATCAGGTTCAAACCAATCTTTGCGTCTTCCTCCGCGTCACCCACCGCCGCGCTCACCTCCGCGCGGATCCGAAGGAGCCCGCTATGCAAGTCCTGTTTGCTCTCGCTTCCAAACCGCGGCAGCAAATTGAACGCCGCTTGCGTTCCAAAGACTTGCTCTCCCACGCTCTGAAACGAGAGCAACTGCGAGGTCTGCGTCTCCAGTTCCTCAATCCCCGCGCGGCCCGCCTCGGAGACCGGTTGGAACACAACTCCGATGAGCCTTTTGAGCCCGACCCCTCGCAATGCCAGGGCCAAGCTCGCTACGGCCGCACCCGCCGCGGAAAACACGCTGAACGTCTTCGCATCCTTGCGGACCGTCTTCCCGGTCAGCGCTTCGATTTTTGGAAACCACGGAACCGCGTCAGGGTCCGACAAACTGGCGGACGACAAATCAATAATCGTCGCCCCGGCGTCCCGCGCTGCGCCCGTGCACGACTTCGCAAAATCCAACGATCCGGTCAGGAACGCAAATCGCGCCCCATGAAACGTATCTTCTTCCAGACGCTGAATCAGCGCCGCTTCCCCGCTCGCTTCCGTCAGCGTCCCGGCCACCAGTTCCTCATCCACTAGGCGCAAATCCCAACCCGCGAACCGGCTCTCTTCCAGTACAGTCTTCACCTCATTCCCCAACAACGAGGAGGCGCCGGCAATAACAATTCTTTGTGAGCGGCGGTCAAACGACATAGGTCAGGCGATCCTGGCTACCATTCGATGCCGGAAGAACCGCACAATGTGCAACACGATTCCCGCGATCGCATACGTTCCCGCGATGATCACCAACACATATTCCGAATAGCGCCAGATCAGCGCCACCAGCAGGAACAGCAGGATGATGGTGATCGAAGGCTGCTTTTTCGTCCATGGAATGTCTTTAAAGCTGTAATAGCGCACCGTGCTGGTCATTAGCGCGCCCAGCACCGGCAACAGCACGAACCACACGATTGCCCAGTGCCGCTCCACGATCGGTCCGTACCAGTGGCACGCATGCACGATCGCCGCTACCACTCCCGCCGCCGCCGGCGTCGGCATCCCCACGAAGTTCTTGTTCCCACCCGGCTCCATTCCCTTCACGTTGAATCGCGCCAGCCGCCACGCCGAACAGATCAAAAACGTCAGGCAGCACAACCACGCGAATTCGCCCAACTGGTGCGTCGCGTCCGCCGTCGCAAAGCTAATGCGGAATCCCCACGCGTACGCTAGAATCGCCGGCGCTACACCGAAGCTCACCACGTCCGCCAGCGAGTCGAACTGTACCCCGAATTCCGTGCTGGTCCCCGTCATGCGCGCGATCCGGCCATCCATCGAGTCGAACAGTATCGCCAGCCCGATGGCCTTCGCGGCGCGGTCAAATTGTTCCGTTCCGCCCACCAGCGCCGCAATCGACGCGTAATACCCACACAGGAGATTGGCCACGGTGAATAAACTCGGTAGCAGGTAGATCCCTCGCCGCAATCGCCGGTTCTTTTTCTTCTCCTGCACCAACGGCATGTTTTGCTGTTCGTAGTCGCCCATTTCCCTCATTCGTCTCCGCAACAGAGTATTACGAGCCTTGGTCTCCGGGAGTGCCTGCCTGTCGCCTGGCATCCTTGCTTCGAAGCGACCGGTCCCCTGGCCCGCTCTTCCTCACGCTCGACGTCTCCGGCATCCGCGCCAGCACGCTCGAGCCGCCCTTCACGTTCTGCCCCACCTTTACAACGATCTCCGGTTCGCCCGGCAGCCATACGTCCATTCGTGAACCGAACCTCACTAGCCCAATTCTTTCACCTCGCTGCACTCCGTCGCCGGCCTTCTTCCACGCGACGCATCGCCGCGCCACCCACCCAGCAATCTGCTTGTACACGATTTCGCCGTGCTCCGTCTCTTGCGTGAACGTGTTCTGTTCATTCTCGAGCGACGCCCGCTCATCCCAAGCGGCCAGAAATTTCCCTGGCCGGTAATCGAGCCTCGTAATCGTTCCCGCCGCTGGAGCCCGGTTCACGTGCACGTTCCATACGGCCAGAAAAATGCTGATGCGCTTCCCGGGCCGGCCGGCAGAGTCCTCATCCTTTACTACGACGACGCGGCCGTCCGCAGGTGCGACGATCACTCCGGCTTCCGCCGGTATCACACGTTCGGGGTTTCGAAAGAAACTGAAGACAAACAACCCTAGCAGCAACAGCACAATTCCACCGGCAAACACCCACCCGTTGCCCCAAAATAGCAGCGCCAGCCCGATCAAGAATGGTGGTAATCCGAAGGAATACCCTTCCCGGACCATAGTCCTCCGCGCTCTCTTCTCGGCTCAGCGCCGCGGGAGCACTATGGGCATTCTACGATACTTCTCGTCCGGGTAGGCGTGTCCGGTGGGGGTTACTGCGTATGTCTAGCGCGCGCGCCGTGGAGTTGCGCAGCGAGGCGCTCCATTTCATCCTTTACGTGAAGCTTCAATTTTTTCAGCCGGATTTCTTCGATGAGGTCTTCCGAGTTCAGGTAGGGTGACTGCGAGAGTCTTGCTAATTCTGCTTCATACTGCTGGTGCTTCTCTGCGAGACGCTGATACTCCGCGTCCCCTTCGAAAATTACGTCCCGAGGGCTCCGCTGCGCTGTGGCCATGCGTTCCTCCTGACGGCTGGATTGTGAACACTACATGAACGGAGCCTAACACCGGGGTTTTCCGCGTCAAGAGTTATTCCGTACTGTCCTTGTGGAATTTCTGTACTGCCTGCCGGGGATGGCCGGTTTTGCACGTGTAGTTCAGGGCATGCTCTCTGACCCTTCAACCCGCCAGCCTTGCGGCTCACTTGCCCCTTACCAGCACCAGCGCTGCTTCCACCGGCTCGCGATAATACCCTTCCCGCCTGCCCACTTGCCGGAATCCCAACTCTTCATAAAACGCTATGGCTCCGCGATTCGATTGTCGAACCTCAAGGAATGTTTTTGCGCAGCGCCGCTCCTCATAACTCGCCAAGATCGCGGCCACGAGGTGCCGCCCGATTCCCGTCCGCCGAAATTCTCGCCTCACTGCAAGATTCAAAATCTCTGATTCCTCTCCCATTCTGCGGCCCAAGACAAACCCCGCCACCTCGCTGCCGCGCCGCGCCACCAGGAATTCGTCTGGCGCATCCTTGAGTGCCCTCTCCAGCGCCTCCTCCGACCACGCTGCCGCCTCCGGCGCGCCTTCCAGGATTGCCCGGACTTGCGCGAGATCTTCCTTTCGGCACGCCTCGACGAAAAACTCTTTCCTGTCATCGGACATGCGCTGCCGGACCCTTCCAGAAAATCTCGGCATCCGACCGCCGCACGTAATTCGCGTCGAGTGCCAATGGATCACTCAGCAGGCCCGCCTTCGCGCGCTCTTCGGCAATTCGCGCTATTGCCGCCGCCAGATCGGCGGAACAGACCCTCATCTCGTCTCCGCAGGAAGTCCGCCGCGACCAGCCTGCGAGGTCCGTAATGACCTTCGGATCAAGCGTGATCCAGCGCGCCGCTCCCTCCTCCCTGCCCACCAATTCCAACAGCGCCTCTGGCGCGATCACCATCTCGTCCCCTATCCTCCCCAGCCCCTCCTCCTCACCGCGATAAATCGCGCCAAACACCTGCCCCCTTTGCGCGTCATAATACGCCACGGATAGCCCGCCAGGCGGCCGTATGCCAGGTCCCTCCGCCTCGCCGGTGACCAGGAGCGCCTCCAGCCGGGATACCCCCACCACCGCCGTTCCGTACACCTCGCACCACGCTTTCACGGTCGTTAGCCCCACCCTCACCCCGGTGAACGATCCCGGCCCTGTCGCCACCCCGAATAATCCAATCTGCTCCATGCCGACGTGGCCTGCGTTCAACACTCGCCCTACGGCAGGTATGAGCCATTCGGAGTAATCGGATCCGTCCGTATGAGACTCTGTCGCCACACTCTGCCCTTCACGTAGTAGCGCGACGCTGCCCCTTGTTTCACTTGTATCGATTGCTAACGTGACCAAGACCGTTCCTCGCCCTTCACCTTACTCTCTCAAACTAAAAGAGTTGTAACAATAGTTTCACAATGCTCGCGTTGCACTTCCCCTCGTCCTCTTTGTGTTTCTCTGTGCAACTTGCCAGGCCGAGGCATTGCCCTGAGCAATTTTGGTTCCAATACTGCAAACCCCTCTCTCTATCTCCCTCATTCCACGGGATATATCTTGACTCTTGCAACACATCCTTTTAGACTCGATTTATCCTTCCTGGGGGCCACCGAAGCTATGGACTATAAGATCGGCGACAAAGTCGTTTATCCGAACCACGGCGTAGGGGTTGTAGAACAAATCAGTTACGGCGTCCTGAACGGTAGAACCGAACGTTACTTCATGATTCGTATTATTTCCAGCGGCTTGCGTGTGATGGTTCCATCCTCCAACGCGCCCGCCGTTGGTCTGCGATCTGTCATCCGCTCCAATGATGCCAGCAAGGTGCTGGGCTTCCTCGAAAAAGGCAAGCTCAATTCCCACCATGACTGGAAACATCGCTTTAAGGAGAACTCCGAGCGCATGCGCACGGGTTCCCTTCTCGAAGTAGCCGTGGTTCTCAAGAGCCTCGTCTCCCTCAGCCGCAGCAAGCCCCTCTCTTTCCGCGAAAAGAAAATGCTCGAGCGGGCCAAGTATCTCCTGGTCAGCGAAATGGCCACGGCCCGCAATATGACTGCCGAGACCGCGGAGGACCTGGTCGTAAAGTCCCTGGCCAAAGCGAAGTTGCAGTTTCCCTCGCTTCAGGAAAAGTTCGAATAGCCTGTTTCAAATTGGAATTGTCCCGCGGGCGGCCTTAGGTCGCCCGTTTTTTATTGGAGCGCCGCGACGCGCTGCTTCCGTGTTATTCCTGATTACAGATTCCTGATTACTTTTCCAATGCCAGCGGCATGCTCGCTTTCGCATTCAGCCCCACGTCCGCAAACTGCCCATTCACAAACCGCGCATACGCTGCCGCTGCGATCATCGCTGCATTGTCCGTCGAGAGCACCCGGCTCGGGAAAAACACCTTCACCCCTCTCTCACCCGCTCTCCCCTCGAACACTCTCCTGAGTTGGCTGTTGGCCGCCACTCCGCCGGAAACCAGAATGGTCCCGACGCCACATTCCTCCGCGGCCTTCATTGCGCGGTCCACCAGATCACGCACCACGGCATTTTGAAACTCGCGCACCAGCCCCAGCGTCTGCGCGCTACACATCGGCAACAATTCCTCGAACTTCTTGTGGCCACCTTCTAGCAGCTCTTGCCGCTTCCGGATTTCCTCGTTGTATTCGGGATGCTCCCGCAAATGATACAGAACCGCCGTCTTCAGTCCACTGAAGCTGAAGTCCAGAGGATTCCCGCGTGTTTTCGTCGGCCCGAACTTCACCGGTGCAGCCACGTTTCCCGCCGCGCTGGCAAGACAATCCAGGATCGGTCCTCCGGGATAGCCCAGCCCCAGCAGCTTCGCCACCTTGTCGTACGCTTCTCCGGCCGCATCGTCGCGCGTCTGTCCTAATTTCCGATATCGGAACGCGTCAACGCCGCTCGCCTGTTGCTCGCCACTCACCTCGTAAAGCACGGTATGTCCACCTGACACAATCAAGCACACCGCCGGCAGCTTCGGCCTCTCTCCGCCCTGGAACGCCTCCAGGAACGCCGCATGGATGTGTCCTTCAAGGTGATTTACAGCAATCAATGGTTTCCCGAGCGCTGCTGCCAGCGTCTTTCCGTACGTGATTCCCACCAACAGCGATCCCACCAGGCCCGGCCCCTGCGTGACGCCAATCGCATCCAGATCTTCAAGACGCAACCCCGCGTCTTCCATCGCTTCACGCACCACCGGCACGATCTGCCGCAGATGCTCGCGCGAAGCCAGTTCCGGCACGACGCCGCCATATTTCCGGTGAATGTCGATCTGCGACGAAACCACGCTCGACAGGATCCGTTGCCCGTTCACGACCACTGCAGCCGCCGTCTCGTCACACGAAGACTCAATCCCCAGAATCCGTGTCTCGGTTGTCGCTTCCATCGCCATAGCTGCGAAACCTCATGCTAACACACGCCTGCCAGCACACCCGAACTCCCGCCCGCAGCAAAAGAAAAGGGGAGGACCGCTATGGCCCTCCCCGTTACTCTCACAGGTTACCGCCGCCGTCCGGGGGAATTAGAAGTTCACGCGAACTCCAAACTCCATCGTCCGCGGGTTCGTCCCTTCGGTCGACAGCTGCCCGAAGGTGTTGGGATCCTGTCCCGCAATGTTGAGCGTCGGGTCCAACATCTGGTTATGATTGAAAACGTTGATGAAGTTGAACGACAACTCGGCGTTGAAGCGCTCCGTGATTCGGAAGTTCTTCTTTATGCCGAGGTTCATATTCCAGTAGGCCAATCCACGAAACTGGCCGAAGCCGCCGCTATTCCCGTCGAGCCCCAAAATCAGCGGGCGCACCGTCGAGAACACTTGGGTAGGATTCGCAAACATCGTCGCAATTTGCACGGGTTGGCCAGTCGCGGGATCCGTGTAGGTGTAGTTGTGGAATCCGGCACTGGGCGGATGCGGGGTGATCAGCACGCAGTTCGCGGGTGTGTTGTTATTGGAGCCATCCGCCGAACCGAAGTCCTGTCCGCCGCTGTATCCGTTAGCAAACGCACCGGTATTCGTATTGCAAAAATCCGGCGCTCCGCTGCCCGCCGTGAAGATCGGCGAAAAGGTCCAGCCGCCCAGCAAATGCCCGACAAAGCCCTGCTGGTTTCGATACCAGCTCGGCTGATACACAAGGAACAAGGTATCGACAAACTTCCGGTCGAAGGGCTGCAGGCCGTAGTTGTTCCCTATGTTGTATACATCGGCCGCCGTCTCCGAACTCGTAGCCTGAATGACCGCGCCGGTCCCCAATGCTTTGCTGTAGGTGAAGTTGTTCTGCAGCGTGATCCCGTGCCAGTCATTCATCTTGAATGTGATGAACCCGGCATTGTAGTTGCCATATCCGAGGCTCGTGCTCATCGTCACGTTGCTCGAGACCTGTCCCGCCGTATTCATCATGCTGACCGGGAAATTGAATCCTGGCGCGGCCCCGCCAGTGTCCAGGTCAGACCATAGCGACCACACGCTCTGCGTCTGGAAGTTCGAGAATTCATTCGCCACCAGTGTCGCCGTGCATGTTCCCGGCGCGCAGTAGCCCGTCCCCGCCAGCGCCGCTTCAAAGAAGGGCTGCGGTTTCAGATTCGCCATCGTCGATGTCACTGTCGCGGCGTTGCACGCGGCCACCGAGCTCGCGCACCCCATGGCCTTCTCCACTGCAGCATATGCGGCCTGAAACTGCTGTCCGCCCATGGTCATCATGTAGGGCACGGAGTTGATGTTGAGATTCTGCAACTCGTGATGAACCCATCGGCTGATTGCCCCCACTTCCAACGAAATCTTGGGAGTGAATTGGTGCTGAACGCTGATGTCAAACGAATCCACCGAGTTGGGTCTGAAATTCGGATCCAGCGGCGAAGCCGTCGCAGCGGCGGCATTCCCACCAATGCCCGGATAGAACGGTTGCGGCAACGTCTGCCCTACGGTCGGAAGAGGCGCTGCCTTGCCGTCCGTACCGATACGGAAGGCCGTGTTCAGGTCTGGAGTGGCGCCGCTCGCTCCACACGAAGGCGTCCCATCCCCGGGCGTAACTGTGTAGTTCAGAGCGTTCGTGCAGATCACCGGCTGGATCAATCCGGGGCTGAGCAGTGGCGTCAGCACCAGGTTTACGCCATTCACTCGCCCGTAGATTCGCCCGTACCCGCCGCGCACCACGGTCTTGTTCTTCCCAAATACATCGCCGAGCAACCCGCTGTCAAAGTTGGGGTTCCAGGCGATCGCCACTCGTGGACTCACGCCGCCGTAGAACGGATGGAACGGGTACTTGGGATGTCCAGTCACGTTGTTGATCAGCGCAAAGCCAATCTCCGGGTTATACACCTGCCCGTTCAGAGCGCTGTTCTCGCGAGCCTTCAGATAGTCTTGCGTTCCGATCATATTGCCGCTGGCGTCCACCAGAACCACCTGCTTGCCCTGCTCCTCGACCGGCGGCATCTCCAACGTCCACCCAAGGCCGTAGTTCAGCGTTATCGAGGGCTTCATGCGCCACGAGTCGCCAAAATACAGGTTGTAGTAAGGAATCGTCACTTTGTCGGACGCCGGCACCAGTGGCCCATTCAGTGTCAGGTTCGAACCGGATCGCGTGAATGCCTGCTGCGCCTGCGTGACCACTCCCAGCACCGCTGCCGCCTCGCGAGTCAGCGTTCCGGCATTCGGACCCGTACTAAACGCCGGGCCCAGCGCACTGTAGTCGACCGTTCCGCCGCCGGCGCCGCCACTCAGCCCCAGCAAGTCCACTGGGTAATAGTTGATGCCCCCACCGTTATCCGTTCGCGTGTGATAGTTCCAGTTGCGCTGATACTGTCCCCCAAACTGAAAGAAGTGCGTGCCCTTCAACCAGGAGATGTCGTCTCGAATGAAGTGGTCTTTGCCGTCCCAGAAGCGCGTGCGCGTCTGCTGGGTATTCACGTTATATGGAGTGAGCGCTTCTTTCCGCAGTTCGCCAAAGGGCTCCAAGGCAGCCGCAAGATCTGGGAATTGCGCTGGGTCCCCAAACGAACCCCACGCCCACCAATTCCTCAGGAAACTGTAGCGAAAGTCGTTAGTCACATTTGAGCTGACGTTGGTGGTCATCCCCACGACCAGATACCACGGCACCTGTGGATGATTCGTGAGCGACGTCGGCACGCCCAACTTGTCGCCCGGGAAAAATCCGCCAATGTCCACCTGGCTGTCGGTCGCGCTCGTTAGATGGTAATAGCGGTAGCTCGACATGAAGTGCCACCTCTGCCCGAAGTCGTGGTCCAGGCGAACCACGCCGAAATTGTCGTTTTGCGGAATCGCCAGAATGGCCCGGTAGGCAGCCGCGTTGATGCCGTCGCAAATCGCGTCGCCGGTGAAAGAACCGCACGGAGTGGTGGTGCCCAGCAGGTTTGGTAGCGGCATATACTGGTTCCACATTTGTTGCACATAGGAATTGATCCCGATGCCTCGTGGGTCCAGCGAGTTCAGGTTGTAGGTCGTTGCTGGGTTGCTTGGGTCGTGCAGGATTCCATTCCGTATGTCTGCACTCGGTACCAGGCGGTCGTACGTTTCCTTCAGCGGGAACCGCGCGCCTTGATATAGCGCGAAGATGTACGTCTTCCCGCCCAGAATGTCCTTCGGGATAATCGGCCCTCCCGCCCCCACGCCGAACCAGTTCCGATGCCAGTCCGGCACCGGGTTATTTGCCGCATCCAGGTTGTTCTCCCAGGTGTTCGCCGACATTGTGTTGTCCAGGTAGTATTCGTATGCCGTACCGTGCCACTGGTTAGTTCCGCGCTTGGTCACAATCGACACCTGCATGCCTGACGAAGAGTTGAAGTCCGCGGTCTGGTTTGAAGTCGCCACCTTGAACTCTTCCACGCTATCGATCGGCGTTGGCATCACGCCGGAGGGCTGGTTTCCCGCAATTCCGGCGTTGGAGCCACTGATCGGGTTGTTCACATTCGAGAACAGCCCACCCGAAGGATCGTCTCCAAAACTCGGATTGTAGACGCCTCCGCTTCCATCCATGTCATTGCTATTGTTCCCGCCGTCAAGCATGAAATTGGCCTGGTCCACCACCGTTCCGCCCACGCTGCCGTCGGGGCTCACGCCCGGCTGCATCGTCACGAACGAACTGACATCGCGCCCCAGACTTGGCAGCGACGACAGCGTGTCGCTGTTCACCGTGTTGCCGATTGTCGAATTCAGTGTTTGCAGTTCAGTGTTTGCATTGGCAGCCCTGACTTCCACCACTTCCGTGCCCGAGCCGATCTCCAGCGTGACATCCAGTGTTCGCGACTCTGCCACGCTCACCACCTGTTCGCTGAGCCTTGCTTGCCGGAATCCGCTCTTGTTGATGACAACGTTGTATTTGCCCGGCGGTAAGTTCGGAATGTTGTATCGCCCCGCGTCGTTGGTCGTTGTCGTTCGTGACGCGTTCGTGGCAATGTCGGTCGCGGTGACCGTGGCCCCGGGCACGGCGGCGCCTGACGGGTCGGTGACAACCCCCACAATCACACCCGTCCCGGCCATCTGCCCTTTCACTATTGTTCCGGAAAATCCCAGTAGGAGTATCAGCACAAAGACAATCGTTCTGGCGGGATAAAACCTCATAATCGTCCTCCTTAGGCACGTGTCCCTTATCCGAACGCACCGCTGGCCAAGCGCACCTTATATGGGCAACACAGCAATGGTCTTCTAGGCACTCGTCCCTGCAGACCAAGGCGACCATGAATGTCCGGCATTGGGGTGAAGGGCTACCGGATTGCGTAACTTCCTATCCGAATGTGTAAATCATTGCAACCAAATTCTCGTTATTTTCACCTTAAACGCCGGAAATTAGGACGGCGCAAACAGAGCGGGGGCAAGCTCAGAAAAGACAAGAGGAAGGGCCTCTCGCCCTTCCTCTATGCCGATCGGGTTAGGCTAGGTTGTTGGCGTGTCCGAACGGGTTAGAAATTGAACCGCAACCCGAACTCCATCGTTCGTGGCGTATTGGCTTGCCCCGGAAGTGTCCCGAAACTGCTGGCACTGCTCGTGTCGATGTAGTCTCCACTCCGTCCCCTGTGTGCGCCGCTTCGCGGACACACCCCGAGTTCGCGAGCGAACGACACCGGCCTTGCGGCCTCTAGTTTTAACTTGCGACGGGCAACCTCAACTCCGGCTTTCCAGCCGACCAAGACTGTGCCGGGTAAAGTGCGCTATTCGTATATCACTCCGCTTTTCAATGCAAGAAGAAATCGCTCAAATCGAAAAAATTCTTGTGTAGACTCATGCCCTTCTTCCTAGCTTTCCGACCGTTAAGATTGCATACGGATGCGTACACGCCCGCCTCGATTGACAACCGTCCCGCGCGGCGGCTACTGTTTTCGTATGGTTCAATCCTCCACGAAAGTGATTCGCACACTTTGATCTATGGCTCCTAATCCCGTTTCGCCTTCCGCGACGCACCCGCCTTATCGCAAAGTTCGGAAAGCCGTCCTGCCCGCCGCCGGCCTCGGTACTCGCTTTCTGCCGGCCACCAAGGCTCAACCCAAGGAAATGCTCGTCGTTGTCGACAAGCCCCAAATTCAATATGTCGCCGAGGAGTGCGTGGCCTCCGGCATCGAGCACATCATCATCGTCACCGGCAAAGGTAAGAACTCGATCGAAGATCACTTCGACTACAACCCCACGTTGGAACGTTTCCTCGAGGAAAAGGGAAAGTTCGATCAGGTCAACTTAGTCCGCAGCATCAGTGAAATGGTCCAAGTCAGCTACACGCGCCAGAAAGAGCCACTCGGCCTCGGCCACGCCGTTCTTGTCGCCAAGGATCTCGTCGGCGATGAACCTTTCGCCGTTCTTCTCGGCGACGTTCTAATCCCCGGCAAGAATCCTGCCACCAAACAGCTCATCGACGTCTACAACGCCACCGGCACAGGCGCCATCGCCGTCGAAGAAGTCCCCCGCGACAAGACCAATTTCTACGGCATCGTCGCCGGCGAGCCCGCCCCTCTTCCCCCGTTCGGCGAGCGCCTGCTTCGCATTCAGGATCTTGTCGAAAAGCCGAAGCCAGCCGAGGCCCCGTCCAATCTTGCCATTACCGGGCGCTACGTCCTGCCGTCTGCGATTTTCGATTGCCTGGAGCGCACCAAACCCGGCGCCGGCGGAGAAATCCAGCTGACCGACGCGATGCGCATCCTCGCGAAGGAACAAGGGTTGTGGGCTCTGATTTATGAGGGGCTGTCTTACGACGCGGGAGACAAACTCGGCTTCCTGAAGGCGACCGTCGAACTCGGCATGCAGAACGCCGAATTCGGCGAACAATTCCGCGCCTACTTGAAATCCCTGAAACTTTGAATTGGAGAGTGGGCCGCCGAGAGTTGCTCAATCTTACTCATCCGTGGGTCTTCACCAACCCAAGGTCAACCAACCCTTACTTCTTCGCGCCCTTCTTCTCTTTCGTTTCCTTCGTCGTCTCTTTCGGAGTCTCGCTCTTTTCCGTCGCCGCGGCCTTTTCGCTTCCGTCGCTTCCTCCGCTTTTCTTCCCCGCGTAGTCCGTCACATACCAGCCCGCGCCTTTGAATTGGATCGCCGGCGCTGCCAACAGCCGCTCTACTTTTCCGCCACAATGCGGGCACTTCTTCAGATGCGGCCCGGAAACGCTCTCAATCTTCTCCGTTCTCTTGTGGCATTTCGTGCATTCGTACTCGTACAGCGGCACAGTCCTTCCTCCTAAGCAGCCTTCAAAACTCCATTGTAGCACGCGCCCTCAACCACTCTTCCCGGCATGTTAGACTCACTCTTGGCCCCATGGATTCTCACGCCAATTCCCTTCCGCCCGAGCCAGCCCCGACCGGCCGGCTGTACCTCGTCGCCACTCCTATCGGCAACCTCGAAGACATCACGCTTCGCGCCCTTCGCATTCTCAAGGAAGTCGACCAGATCGCCTGCGAAGACACCCGCCACACGCTTAAGCTTCTGAATCACTTCGACATTCACAAACCGCTCGTCAGCTATCACGAGCACAACGAACTTACGCGCGCGCCCGAACTGGTCCTCGCCATGGAAAAGGGCGCCAATATCGCCCTGGTGAGCGATGCTGGCATGCCGCTCGTGTCCGACCCCGGCCATCGTCTCGTCACTCTCGCCATTCGCCATCGCATCCCAGTCATTCCTATCCCTGGCCCCGCGGCTCTCCTCACCGCTCTTGCGGCTTCCGGACTTCCCAATGACGAATTTCTCTTTCTCGGCTTCCTTCCGGCCCGCAGCGGCGAACGCCAGCGCGCTCTGGAACGTCTCCGCATTGAAGACCGCACGCTGATCTTCTACGAGGCCCCCCATCGTATCGCCGAAACCATCGCCGACGCAGCCGCAATCCTCGGCGATCGTCAGGCTTGTCTCGCCCGCGAAGTCACCAAGATCCACGAAGAGTTTCGCCGCGGCAAGCTCACGGAACTCTTTCAGTCCCTCGAAGCTCACCCGGCCAAAGGAGAGATTACTTTGGTGATTGGTCCCGCGGAAAAAGGCGTTCCTGGCACGCAGGCTGAAACCGCTCAATCGCTCGCTGCCCGTGTCGACGAGCTCATGCATCAGGCTAAACTCGATCGCAAAGACGCACTCAAACTCGCCGCTAGAGAGCGCGGCATCACCAAGCGCGATGCTTACCGCCAGCTCCTCGACGAAAACCCGCGCACCACCGAATAATCTTCAGAAATCCCGCGCCGATTCCGACCGGAACATCCGCTGAAACCTCGGGCCCACAAACTGCACGCCCACCACGCGCTCGCCATCCGTCAGCACGTCGCTGACATGCACCACCCGGCCCTTCGTTTCAAAATCATGTTCATTGCGCCGCGATAGCGGCCCCTGTTGCGGGATGCGAATCTCCAGATTCGACCCAATCGCTACGTCGAACCTCGTCCGAAACGCGGCTCCGCCCCGGCATAGGTTTTCGCTGGCTGTATCTTCCTCGAAGGCAAACCCGCGTGCATCCCGTCCCCGCACGCGCAACGGCAAGCGTACCGATATCCTACGTTCCGACCTCTGTGCAATTCTCTCTGCGGTCTGGCTCATGGGCTGGTGCCCCCCAAACGGCCGCCTTCCGCTCAAAGAAGCGTTCCACGTTTTCCACCACTTCCCCGGGCGTGCGCGCCAAATGCACGATCCTGCGCAGCTCGCCGCCATTCCCCACACCGTGCGTAAACCAGCAGGCGAACTGTTTCATTTTTCCCATGCTATCCGGGGCCTTGGAGTTAAGAATTTGCCTGTAGTATCCAGAAAGTAACCCGTGCCGGTCCGCCTCCGTCGGCACGCTGTAGCGCCCGGCTTCCCGGAACTCCTGTATCTGCGCAAAGATCCACGGATTCGTGGCGGCCGCCCGCCCGATCATCACCGCTTCGCAACCTGTTTCCTTCACCATGCGTGCCGCATCTTCAGGACACTGAATATCGCCGTTCCCGATGATCGGAATCTTCACCGCCTGCTTGACCTCCGCGATGATGTTCCAATCCGCCTTTCCCGAATACCCCTGCAACCGCGTGCGCGGGTGGATCGCCGCCGCTTCCACGCCAATATCCTCGGCCATCTTCACCACTTCTTTCGCCACAATCGAATTCTCGTCCCAGCCGGCGCGCAGCTTGATCGTCAACGGAATTTTCACCGCTGCCCGTACGCTCTTGAAAATCTCTTGGAGCAGCGGCAATTCCCTCAACAACCCCGACCCGCCGCACTTCACCACTTTCTTTGCCGGGCAGCCCAGGTTAATGTCCACCGCGTCATAGCCCAGGTCCTCGACCATCCGCGCCGCGTCCGCCATCACGCCCGGATTCGCGCCAAACAACTGCGCCGCGATCGGGTGTTCGTCCTCCTGAAAATATAAGTACTTCTCCGCCTTCTTTGCGCTCCGCGTGATTCCTTCCGAACTCGTGAATTCCGTCATCAGCAGCCCGCAGCCGCCCAGCCCGCGAATCACGCGCCGGAACAATGTGTCCGTGACGCCCGCCATCGGCGCCAGCACGGTGGCCGGACGGATACACAAATCCCGCACCCGGTATTCCGCCGGAATTCGCGTGTGCTCCACGTCCTCGACCGGACGGCCGCCCCTCCCCAGGAGCTCCCACGCCCGCTCGTTAAATTGCTCATTCTCGCAGTTGATGATCCTACCTCTCAATGTCCTTAGTGGGATGCAGCACTGCTCCGCCCCAAGTTCGCAAAGATCCCAATCGCTTCAGCTCTGCCCTCAGTTTTTCCCGTCAAATAGACTCTGCGCGCCCTGCGCCTTCTCTGTGTCCTCTGTGGTGGGCTCTTTTCCGTTCGGCCCGCAATCCTTCAAGTACCTCTCCAGCCGCAGGAATTTCCGCCCTAGCGCTCCGCTAAACACCGACCACTCCTCTTCCCCAGACTCAAACTCCATCGACGCCCGCACCGCCGCCATTTTCGAATCCAGGTCGTCCATATAATGAAACGCCAGCGCTTCGCGGATCATCGGCAGCTTCGGTGAGCCGAATTCATATTCGCCGTGATGGCTGATTAATATATGGCTGACGACCGTCTTTAGTTTCTCCGGAAACCCCCCGATTGCGTCCATAGCCTTCGTTACGGTTTCCAATTCCATTACGATGTGCCCCAGCAGTTGCCCTTCCGTCGTGTATCCGATCGACCGTTCGTAGCACAACTCTTCCAGTTTCCCCACATCGTGCAGCATCGCCGCCGTCAGCAGCAGATCCTCGTCCAACTCTGGGTAGTGTCCTGCAATCACCTTCGCCAGGCCGCACAAGCCCACCACATGCTCCAGCAATCCTCCCAGATACGCGTGGTGCATCACCTTCGCGGCGGGCGCACGTTTATAGCGCTTTTCGATCTCCGGATCGCTCAGAATCTTTTTCACCAACTGCTTGAGCCACGGGTTCTTCATGCCCTCCGCGTGTTCCAGCAATTGCTTGTACATTGCCGCCACATCTTGCGACGTGTGTGGCAGAAAATCGCCCAACTCAATTTCTTCCGGCTTCGCCCGGCGGAATTGCATCAGCGAAAGCTGCGGCTTCCCGCGATACAGCTCGACCCGCGCCTGCACTTTCACAAAGTCATCGCGCGCCACATCTTTCGCGTATGCCTCGAACTGGTCCCACATCCGTGCTTCCACTTTCCCGCTGCGGTCTCCCAGTTCCATGCGCAAGTAAGGCTTGCCGGTGTTGGTGTTCCGGATTTCCTTCTCGTGCACAAGGAAGAATCCAGTGATCGATTGGTCTGCCGCGAGGTCCTTGATGAAAAGAGTCTTCATGATTTCGGTTCGGTGGTCTTCCCGAACAACAAATATTTCTTATGCGGCTTCTTTTCTTTCTGCTGCTCCGGCGTGGCGCTCACTTCCTGAATTTCCGAGTTTCCGCCGCCGGCGATGTCCTGGTAACCCGGCTTGATCACCACATAGCTCTGTTCGCGCAGCGTCTTCAAGTACTCCCGCAGCGCCGGGTCCATCTTCTCGCTATACAACTTGTCCATGATCTCGTTTTCGACTTTGTCGAACGGCTGGATGCCTTCCGTGTAGTGCTCCAGCACCTGCAAGATGAGGAAGCCCTGCTTCGTCTCGATCACCTCCGTCATCTGATTTTTCTTTAGCGGCTCGACCGCGTCCCATAGTTCTTTGGTCAGTTCGGTCTTTTTGTACACGCCAAGGAACCCGCCCTGCTGGGCCGTTGTTCCATCCGAGAAGCGTTTCGCTAGTTCGCCAAAATCCTCGCCATCCACCACGCGCTGGCGCAACTTTTCCGCCTTGGCCTTCAATTCCGGGATCTCGCTTTCCTTCTTCCCTTCCGTTTTGATTTCGATGGCGCGCAACGCCACCTGTTCCGGACGCGAAAAATCCTCTTTGTGCGCGTTGTAGTAGGCCAGCGCGTCTTCCCGGCCAATGGTGATGTGCCCGCCCACTTCGCGGCGGATCACCTCCTGCGTCAGCAGCTTGTTCCGGATATTGTTCTTGAAGTCTTCCCAGTTGATGCCCTGAGACTCCACGGCTTTTTCCAGATCGTCCATATCCTTCAATTTGTTTTGCTGGCGGATCTGGTCGAGCTGTTTCACCACGTCGGTCTCGACGCTGATACCCATGTCTTTGCCGCGCTGCGACAGCAGCGACTGGTCGATCAGGTCGCGCAGCGCATTCTTCTGGTCGTCTTCGATGGCTGTCTGCAACTGCTCCTGCGTGCACCGTCCAGAGCAGTCCTGCTGGGCCTGCTCCGCCGCGGCGGCACGAGCCTTGTCCAACTCCGACTTTGTGATGATCTCGTTATTCACGCGGGCAACAATCTCTTCCACCACTTTGCCTGCCCCCGTGTGCGTGGGCGTCTTCGCCGCGGGAGTCGTCGCCGCCGGCTTTTTGGGCGCCGGCGTGTCGGCCTTCTTTTCCTCTTCCGGGGCCGTCGCCGGCTCTTCCATCTTGGGCTGTTCCAGTGTCGGCGTGCCCGGAGTCTGCGCGGGTGGCGCCGGGGCCGGCTGCTGGCCATACGCACAGCAAGCCACAAGAAGTGCCCCTATCCATACAAAACTCTTCATGATTTTCCCCATTTTCCAAGTCTAACTTGGATTCTGCCGCCTGTCAGCCTGCCAGGCCCGGCGCCTACTCTCCCCGCAAACCCGCCAAAACCTGCTTCAAAGCCCCTACCACATGCTCGCCCTTACTCAATTCCATCCAGAGCACCCCGCTCGGGTCCAGCTTGATACCCTTTCGCGACCGTACCACCTTCACCACCGCCGCTGGTTCAAGCGTCGTCTCCGGATGAAACCGCAGCGCCACCTTGTTCCCCTGCCGTTCCACGGCGGCAATCCGCAGCCGCTCGCTTAAGGATTTGATCATCGCGAAGTCGAGAAGGTTTTCTACCGACTTTGGCAGATTACCGAACCTGTCCGCCAACTCCTTGTGCACGTCCTGCTTCTCCGCTTCTGTCCCGATCGACGAAATTCTCTTATACGTCCGAAGCCGCAAATTCTCGCTCGGGATGTATTCCGGCGGGATCCGTACGTCCAATCCCAAACTGATCGTGGTCCGCAGTTCCGGCGCGCTTTCCTCGCCTTTCAATTTCGCCACTGCCCGTTCCAGCATCTGCACGTACAAGTCGAACCCGATCGCCTCAATGTGCCCGTGCTGTTGCCGCCCCAGCATGTTGCCCGCCCCGCGCAACTCCAGGTCCAGGGCCGCAATGCGGAATCCTGCACCCAACTCGCTAAACTCCTTCATCGCCGCCAGCCGCTTCCGCGCCACCTCCGTCAACACCCGCTCCGGAGGCACCAGTAGATACGCATACGCCCGCTGGTGCGAGCGTCCTACCCGCCCGCGCAACTGGTACAACTCCGCCAGCCCTAACCGGTCCGCGCGATTGATCAGAATGGTGTTCGCTCTCGGAATATCCAGGCCGTTCTCCACGATCGTCGTTGCCACCAATACGTCGGCCTCGTCGCGAATGAACTTCAGCATCACCTGCTCCAGTTCCTTCTCGCTCATCTGTCCGTGGCCCACCACCACGCGCGCTTTTGGCACCAACTGAGTCACCAGATTCGCCAGTGAATAAATCGACTCCACGCGGTTATGGATGAAGTACACCTGGCCATCGCGCGCCAACTCGTTCTCGATCGCCTTCCGAACCATCTCTTCGTTAAACGCCGTCACCACCGTCTGAATTGCTAAACGGTCCCGGGGCGGCGTCTCGATCACCGACATATCCCGCAACCCCACCAGCGACATGTGCAGTGTCCTCGGAATCGGGGTGGCCGAAAGCGCCAGCGCATGGACGTTCTTACGCATCTCCTTCAACCGCTCTTTATGCGCCACGCCGAACCGCTGTTCTTCGTCCACAACCAGCAGTCCCAGGTCCTGAAACTTCACGTCTTTCGACAGCAGCCGGTGCGTCCCGATCACCACATCGATTTTTCCCGCCTCCAGGTCCGCGAGGATTGCTTTCTGTTCCGCCGCGTTTCGAAAGCGGCTGAGCATCTCGATTCGCGCAGGAAACGCCGCAAACCGTTTCTTGAATGTCTCGAAGTGCTGAAACGCCAGCACCGTGGTCGGTGTCAGCACTGCCACCTGTTTTGCGTCCGTCACCGCCTTGAATGCTGCCCGCATCGCCACTTCCGTCTTCCCGTACCCCACGTCGCCGCACAGCAACCGGTCCATCGGCGCGACTTTTTCCAGGTCGCGCTTCACGTCCGCAATCGCCGTCAACTGGTCCGGCGTCTCCTCAAACTCAAACGCGTCCTCAAATTCTCGCTGCCAGTTCCCGTCCGGCGAGAACGCAAATCCCTTCGCCGTTCTTCGTTCCGCGTACAGCGCCAGCAACTGGTCTGCCATGTCCTCCAGCGACTTCCGGACCCGCGTCTTCCGCGCCTGCCATGCCGTCCCGCCCAAGCGGTCCAGCGTCGGATGCGTCCCTTCGACGGCGCGGTAGCTCTGCACCAGGTCCATGCGCTCCAGCGGCACGTACAAGCGCGCATCCTCCGCGTAGAGCAGCAACATGAACTCCGCCCGTCGCCCGTCGGACTCGATCTGTCGCAGCCCCTCGAACTGCCCGATTCCGTGGTCCACGTGCACCACAAAATCCCCGGGCTTCAGCTCCGCAAAATCCGCAAAAAATCCCGACGTTCGAATTTTCCGGCTGGGCCGCTCCACCGCGGGTGCGACGTCGAACAAATCGCCGTTCCCGTAGATCGTCAGATTCGCTTCCGGGAACGCCACGCCCGCCCCAAACGGCGCCCGCATGAGCAACAGCCGTGCGGATTCCGACGCGCTCTCCGCCGTGAATCCCGCCGCGGCTTCTTCCGTCTCTCCCAGCACGTAAGACACTTCGTACTCCCGGCAAATGTCAGCGAACCGCTCCAGCTCCCCCGTACTCGCGGCGGTCAGAAACACCGACCCGCCCGCGGCAACCTGCGACTTCACATCGCCCCAACACGCCACCACATTGCCGTGATATCGCGTGCTCGGCCGTGAATGCAGCTCGAAGCGTTTCCCGCCGCTATCTCCCGCCAGGTGCAACTGCTCCAACTCAATCCGCGAAGCCCTGTGCAGCGCCTTCTCCCAAAGCTCTTCGGTCCAGAACAGCTCGGTGACCACCGGCGAATTCGCCCGCCCATACTTCTCATAATTCTCGTTCGCTTCTGCCAGCAGCTTCTTCCGCGTTTCTCTTAGCGACTCCGGCTCGTCCAGAAACACGATCGGCTTCAGCGAACTCTCCGCCAGCTCAAACAACGAACTGCCGCCCGGCTCCTTGATCGCGCCCAGCCACCTTCCGGGTTCCCACTCTTCCGCTTCCTGGCTTCCCGGCGCAGGCACGCTCCATTCCGTCAGCGGCAAAATCGTCGTTCGCACCACCGGCGCAATCGACCGCTGCGTCCGCGGATCGAACTCGCGCACCGATTCCACCGTGTCTCCCAGCAATTCGATTCGCACCGGCCGCAGGGCTTCCGGCGAAAACACGTCCACAATCCCGCCGCGCACTGCAAACTGCCCCGGCAGTTCCACCATCTCTGTGCGCGCATACCCGATGCTCGCCAGATGCGTGATCAGTTCTTCGTGATTGGCTTCTGAGTCTTTCGCCAGCACGCGCGCCAGCGTCAAATAAATGTAGGGATCCTGGTACCGCCACATCGCCGCCGTCACCGGCGCGACGACCAGCGACACCTCACCATTCGCGAGCCGGTACAGCGCCGTTGCCCGCCTCTCCAAAATGTCGGCGTGTGGTGCCTGCGGATCCCACGGCAGGCTGTCGAAGGCCGGCAGCACCCCCACTCCCCCCGTGCTGCCCGGAAATATCTGCGACGCGAACCGCAAGCTCTCTGCCAGTTCCTCCGCCCGTTTGTTGCTCGCGCTTATGAAAAACGATGGCCGCCGCAGTTCATGAACAACATGGGCGGCAATCAGCGCTTTCGCCACGTCCTGCAAGCCGGAAAGCCCGACCAGGTTGCCGCCGGCGCGCACTTCCCCCACCACGCCCTCGACTGAGGGGTGTCGCAGTAGTGCTTCCAGTCTTTCTCGCACCGCCGGCAGTATCATTTCCCTACTTCAGCCCCGATCCGCCGCCGTTGTCCTTCACCATAATCCCTACGAAGTCTTGTCAACCGCTGTATCTTTGCCTCTGGTTCGCCAGGGCGATTTTCAATTTTCTATTTCCTGATCTTCTTCAATATTTCCGTCGTCGAATATCCCGGCACTACGTCCACGAGCACGATCTTCCCTCCTGCCGCTTCCACCTCTTCGCGCCCCACAATCTGATTTCCGGGCCAGTCTCCACCCTTTACCAACACATCCGGCAGGAGCTCCGCCACCACTCGCTGCGGCGTGAATTCATCGAAGATCAGCACCGCATCCACGCACTCCAGATTCACCAGAATCTCCGCTCGTTCCTGCTCTGGGATCACCGGCCTCCCCTTGCCCTTCAAGGTCCGCACGCTCTCATCACTGTTGATTCCGACAATCAGCGCGTCTCCGAGCGACCGCGCCTTTTCCAAACTCCGGATATGCCCCGGATGCAGTACGTCGAAGCATCCATTCGTGAACACGACCTTCTTCCCGTTGCGTTTCTCGCGCCCAAACCGCACAATCGTCTCTTTCAGTGTCAGTACGCCGGGATGCAAGGGCTCTCCATGTTTCGCGAAGTGTCGGGGTTTGCGTCTGCTTCGATTCTTCATTTTATCACGCCCACTCTCGAGTCATTTTGGGGGATCGTTTTCGTTGAACACCACGCGCCGCGGTAATCGAGCTTTCGCAGGTATTCTTTGTCTCATCATCGGTGGTGGCCTCGTCTACTTCTCTTCCCGTCGCTACACGGAAAAACGCTATATCGTCGACGCCGCGTCCTGCCGCATGCAGGTCCTTTCCATCGAGCGCAGAGACCTTCCTCCCGCCGCCGAGCTAGGCTCCGTCGTCCTGTTTCACGGCATTTCCGCCAACAACATCATCATGGAGTACGTGGCTCGCGCCTTCGCCGAACAGGGCCTGCGCGTCTTCATCCCCGATCTCCCCGGCCACGGCCATTCTCCCGGTCCCTTCCTTCCCGAGCAAGCCGAAGCCTGCTCCGCTTCTCTCGTCCGGGGACTCGCCGCCCGCGGCATGATCAATCCTTCGCGCACCATTCTCGCAGGCCACTCTATGGGCGGAGCCATCGCGCTTCGTATCGCGGAAAAGTTTCGGCCCGCTGGCGTGATCGCTTTCTCTCCCGCGCCCATGCAGCCCGCTCACGGCGTCGAGCGCCAGAATCTTCTCTTCAACGGTGTCCCCAAAATTCTTCCGAACACGCGCATCATCGTCGGACGCTTCGAGCATCCGGGATTAAAAGCCAATGCCGCCGACCTGGTTCCGCCCAATGACCCTTCGATCCAATATGTCGTCGTGCCCTGGGCGACGCACGTCACGATTCTTTTCTCGCCGGCCGCCATTCGCGAAGCGCAAGCTTGGGCCGCCAACATCCTGGGGCTGACCGGCGAGCCCCGCCTCCCCTATCGGCTCAATCTCATCGCCTGCTTCCTCGGCCTTTGTGGCATCCTGCTGCTCGCGGGACCGCTGCTCCATGAGTTGGTCGGTAACAAACCCCCCAGGGACTTTTCCTCCGTTCCTACCGTACCTCGCTGGCGCGCCGCTCTCGCCGTGATTCTTCTTTCCCTTCTCCTTGTACACCTTTGGCCTTACTTCAAACCTCTCAAGTCGATTCACCTTTTCGAAGGCGACTACTTGGCGAGCTTTTTTCTGCTCTTGGGTTTCGCCATCATTCTTCTGCACTTCAGCATCGCTCGCAAACTGGCTCCCGTCTCCCCCGGCGTCTTTGCCGGCGCGGCGCTCGCCGGCCTTCTTCTCCACTTCCTGATCACCGGCTGGTTCGAACTCACCGCCACATCCGCGTGGCTCACGTTGCAGCGCTGGGTGCGATTTCCTCTCTTTGTCGTCACCGCGTTCCTTTTTCTGTACGGATTGGAAGTCCTTGCCGGACCCGCCACGTCTTGGCGCTCGCGTTACCCCTTCTGGTTCTCTCTCGTCGTTCTCAGTTGGCTTGCGCTCGCCTTCGGTGTTCTGTTCCTGAAAAGCGGCGAAATCCTGCTCGTCCTTCTGTCCCCCTACTTCGCCTCCTTCTTCCTGCTCACTGGTGCAGGTATTCATTTGGTACGCCGCCTCACGGGTTCCGCCACAGCCGCTGCTGTTTTCGGTGCTATACTGCTTGCAGGGTTCTGTCTGGTGCTTTTTCCCGTTACATGAGAAGCGTTTCCCGACCCGGACCTTCCTTCCCACGCCGGAGCTGTACACAAACGATTTTGTGGATGATCGATGGCTGACTATGTAATTGTAGGTGGCGGTCCCTCCGGCGCAATGTGCGGCGAGCAGCTCGCTTTGGCCGGCCATTCCGTCGATATTTACGACGAGCACCTTGACTGGGAGAAACCCTGTGGCGGCGGCCTCACCTACAAGGCCACGCAGTGCTACCCGTTCCTCCTCGACAACAATCACCCGAAAAAACTGATTCGCGACGTCGAAATCATCAGCGCCCAAGATCATCGCGCGCATCTCGATCTTGAACATCCCATCGTCATCTACTCGCGCCGCGTTCTCAACGGCCTGCTCCTCGATCGCGCCCGCGCCGCCGGTTGCCGCGTTCATCCTCACCGCGTCCACCAGGTCGACACGGCTTTCGACAAACCCCGCTATTCCGTCAACGGAGAGTCTCGCGAAGCCGACTTCATCGTCCTGGCCGCCGGCGCCCGCAACCAATTCCTCCCGGGCACCCGTGCCCTTGCGAAAGACGAACTCGAAATGACCCAGGGGTATTTCGTCCCGCAGACCTCCGACCAGATCATCATCAAGTTCCTTCCCGATTTCGAAGGATACATCTGGTCGTTCCCCCGCAGAGATCATCTCTCCCTCGGCATCTGCGGCAGCATGGCCTCGCACACCAGTTCCGAACTGCGCGGTCATCTCCACACCTTCGCCTCGCATGAACAGATTCCAACCGACAACGCCAAGTTCTATTCTCACGTGCTTCCGTCCCCGCAGGAACGCACCCTCTCCGATCGCGCTGTGATCGGCAAGAATTGGGCTCTTTGCGGCGACGCCGCTGCCTGGGTCGATCCTCTCACCGGTGAAGGCCTCTTCTACGCCATGCGTTCCGGTGAAATCCTCGGCCGTTCCCTCGCCGAGGGCTGTCCGGAAAAATATCCCGCGCACGTTCGCGCCTCGTTCTCTCTGGAGTTGGAATTTGCGGCGCGGATTGTCCGTCGCTTCTACCGCGGATCGTTCCTCGGCACGGCCGTCACCACGCGTATGGTCCAGTTCCTGCAGCGCAACGCGGTCTTCCGCCAGCTACTCTCTGATTTGTTCTGTGGAACCCAGGATTACACAACGCTGAAGCAGCGCGTCCTCAGCCACCTCGGCGGCACGCTCAGCCAGTTCGTCAACAGCGTGCTGCACATCGACCGCCCCGCCAAAGTCTCCGACCCGGCTGCCGATTGAGCACGTTCTAAGTTTTCAGTTCTAAGTCGTAAGTCGGGCGGTACGCCGGCGCAAGGACTGCAGCCAGGCTCTTACCCGAGTCCTTGCCCACGACCCAGAATTGTCATATTGGAGGCGTTCTTTGCGGCGAAGGCTTGCCCTGAGTGCTTTCTGCGGAAGGATCCCAACGAAACGTCCAACTCGGATTGCTCTTCGTCCTACGGATTTCGAATGCCGAGTTTCGAATTTCGCCTTCCCCTCGCCACCCGCCACTACTCACGCGCCGCCAGCACTTTCCCGATCTTCTCCACTGCCCAATCAATCTCGTCCTTCGAAATCACCAGCGGCGGCGCGATCCGGATAATCTTCGCGTGCGTCTCTTTGCACAACACGCCCTCGTCCTTCAACGCCTCACAATACTTCCGCGCTTCCGCGTTCAACTCAATCCCGATCCACAACCCGCGTCCGCGCACCGCCCGGATCACCGGACTCTTCAGTTCCTGCAGTTTCTCGAGGAAATACCCGCCCATCTCCGCCGAGCGTTCCGCCAGCTCCTCGTCCAGCAACACTCGCAACGACGCCCGCGCCACGGCGCATGCCAGAGGATTCCCCCCAAACGTGCTCCCGTGATCCCCGGGCCGGAACAGGCCCAGCACTTCTTTCGACGCCAGCACTCCCGACACCGGGTAGAACCCGCCCGCCAGCGCCTTCCCGATGATCAGCACATCCGGGCGCACATCCTCGTGCTGGTAGGCGAACAGTTTTCCCGTGCGCCCGAGTCCAGACTGAATCTCGTCGAACATCAGCAACACATTCTTTTCGCGGCAAATCTCTCCGGCTTCGCACAGGAACCCATCCGGCGGAATCACGATTCCCGCCTCACCTTGAATGGGCTCGCACAAAAGCGCGCAGGTGTTCGGCGTGATCGCCTCCCGCAAGGCCTTCGCATCCCCAAAGGGAATGATTTTGAAGCCCGGTGTGAACGGTCCGAATCCCTTGCGGTACTGCTCGTCGCTCGAAAAGCTGATGACCGTCGTGGTGCGCCCGTGAAAGTTTCCCGCGCACACAATGATCTCCGCCTGATTCTCCGGGATTTCTTTCTTCGTGTAGCCCCACTTCCGCGCCGCCTTCACCGCCGTCTCAACAGCCTCCGCCCCCGAATTCATCAGCAACGCCATCTGGAACCCTGTCAGTTCATTCAATTCCTTCAACAGCAGCGCCAACTGCGCATTCCGGAACGCGCGGGAAGTCAGCGTCACCTTCATCGCCTGTTCCACCAGCGCTTCTCGTATCCGTGGATGGCAATGCCCCTGATTCACCGCTGAATACGCCGCCAGACAGTCTAGGTAGCGATTCCCTTCCACGTCATACACCCATACGCCCTCGCCCCGTTCGATCACCACGTCCAAGGGGTGATAGTTGTGCGCTCCATACTCCTCTTCGAGCGCGATAAACTCTCTTGCGTTAAGCAGCTGCTCTGCCGTCGTCTGCATGGCATCACCTGGTTTCACGTACGCCCTACCATCCCTCGCCACCGCTTCCCTATTCTCGCTCAGGCCCCGCCTACACCCCTTGCCCTGGCGCAACTTCCTGGGTCTCAGAGCCGAGAGCGAGCCGCCTTCGTGAAATGCCCGAAGCGCATACTCTGAGTGGAGCGAAGGAGAGGCAAATCTCAACAGGCCTGGAACGCGCAGCCTGTGTCCGATCCACCTTCCATCATAGGCACCCACCCCGGCCTTCCGCAATGCCATGCGTCACCTCCGCCACCCCTCCCACCCCTATGGATTGGTGCCGTCAGGTCCCACCTCTCGGTGATTTGCATCTGATATCTTGTCCGGCTATGAACTCACCACAACGCTTCCTGCTCCAATCGACCACCGGCCCGGCCGCCACCTTCTTCATTCGCCTGGCCGTGGGGCTCATTTTCTTTACCCAAGGCATCCTCAAATTCCTTGACCCCAATATGGGCGTTGCCCGCTTCACTCGAATCGGCTTCGCTCATCCTGCCCTCACCGCCCACTTTGTCGGGGTCTTCGAAGTCCTTTGTGGCTCCGCTGTCCTCTTTGGCCTCCTCTCCCGCCTCGCCTCAATCCCACTCCTGATCATCATCTCCACTGCCATCATCACCACCAAACTGCCTGAACTCTCGCATCCCGACCAGGGTTTCTGGTTCATGGTCAGCGACGCCCGCACCGATTTTGCTATGCTCTGCTCGCTCATTTTCCTGATCGCTTCGGGCGCTGGCGCGTGGTCCCTCGACGCGCGGCTCACCTCCAATCGCTGAGGATTCTCGTGGACATTCGATCATCTCGTCGTGGGTTCATTCGCACCGCAGGCCTGGTCACCGGACTCGCGGCAGCGTCACCCCGTCACGTGCTCTCTCTCGCGCAGGCTGAATCGACTGCGGATTACACGCTCCGCATCCAAGCCTCCGCCATCGAAATTGCCCCCAAGCGCATTGTCTCGGCCGTGACCTACAATGGCCAGTTCCCCGGTCCTCTCCTCCGCTTCAAGGAGGGCCAGCCCGTCACCGTCGACGTCTTCAACGACACCGACACGCCCGAGCAACTCCACTGGCACGGGCAATTCCTGCCTGTCGATATCGACGGAGCCGCTGAAGAGGGCACTCCCTACGTCCCCGCCCACGGCATGCGCCGCCTGAATTTCACTCCGGGCCCCTCGGGCTTTCGCTTCTATCACACCCACAATCGCGCCGGCGCCAATCTCTCGGCAGGCCAATATTCCGGCCAGGTTGGTCCCGTTTACATCGAGCCCCAATCTTCTCCCGGCAATTACGACCGCGAGATATTCCTCACCTTGAAAGAGTTCGAACCCGGCTTCAGTCGTGGAGGCGACATGGACATGAACTTCCTCTCGCCCGCGGCGCGCGACAAATCTCTCGAGTCCGCTGGCGAAGCGGCCATGAAAGCTTCTCTCGCCCAGGGCTTGCCACACGGCTTCGAAGTCGGCTACAACGCATTCACCATCAACGGCCTAATGCTCGGCCACGGTGATCCCATTCGCGTGAAATCGGGCGAACGTGTTCTCTTCCACATCCTCAACGGCAGCGCCACCGAAATTCGCAGCCTGGCTCTACCCGGTCACGCCTTCGAAGTTGTCGCCCTCGACGGCAACCCGGTTCCCACACGCGTCAAGGTCCCTGTTCTCTGGCTCGGTACCGCTGAGCGCATCTCCGCGCTCGTCACCATGAATCACCCCGGCGTCTGGATTCTCGGCGATCTCGCCGATGACGATCGACACCACGGCATGGGCATCGTCGTCGAGTATGCCAACCAGAAATCCAGGGCCGTCTGGACCCCACCCCCACCCTTTAAATGGAATTACACGCGATTTGGCGCTACATCCACTGCGCCGCCATCACCCGACGAAACCATTGACATGCTCTTCGCCAAACAGAACGCCGCACACGAAGGCTTCAATCTCTGGACCATCAACGGCTCAGCCTTCCCCATGTCCGCATCCTCAGTCCCCGCCACGTTCCATCTGAACAAGGGCCGCCGCTATCGCATCCGCCTCCGCAACCAGAGCGATGACATCCACCCGGTCCATCTCCACCGCCACACCTTCGAACTCACGAAGATCGCCGGTATTCCCACAGCGGGCGTCCGCAAAGACGTTGTCATGCTCGGCGGCTACCAGGAAGCCGAAATCGATTTCGTCGCCGACAATCCCGGCCTCACGCTCTTCCACTGCCACCAGCAACTCCACATGGACTTCGGGTTCATGGCCCTGTTCGATTACACGTAGACAGGTAGCAGTTGGGCGCGATGCTCGCACTGTTCTCGTCCATACCGCAGTCGTCTTGGTTTTGGGTATCTCGTCCGACGTTGCCGCCGCTACTCGATCCTCAGCGCGTTCA
>Ga0335083_10001786_pt1 | contig 29238 bp, 27 predicted proteins | sample Lox_Sample_42_FD_206716 | JGI IMG/M metagenome (GOLD analysis project Ga0335083, IMG submission 206716) | Soil microbial communities from Loxahatchee National Wildlife Refuge, Florida, United States - Lox_Sample_4.2 | ecosystem: Environmental > Terrestrial > Soil > Wetlands | place: USA...
CGACCTGCGTCGCCAGTTGGAAGAAAGCCAGGCTGACTTGGAGCGCGGCGAAGCCGAACTGCAAGGCCTGGAAGCACAGAAGCCGCCGACCGTAGAAATCCGCCATTATCCCACCCCCATCAGTCGCACCGTGCTGGGGCACGAAGTGCATTTTCAATTGCTCGGCGGACGCATCGCCTATGTGCCCGTGGACGATTTCATCGAAGACGTACGCTCCGATATTCGCACCTCGGGCATGGATTTGAACAACATCGCCGACCGCGTCGGCGTGGTCGGGCCACGGAACGGTTTCGAATTCCGCTACACCATGGATATTGTCGCCGACCACGGCCGCATCGTCGGACTGCGGGCAAAAGAATTCCAGGTGGTGCCCACCGGCACGCAGGAGGGCGAAACGTTTGAGCAGGCCATGCGGCCGACTTCGGCATTTCACCAGGCGTTGGCACTGCACAGCCCCCACGACACCACGGTCACGCTCTGGACCTATCCCGATAGCTTTGAAACTTACCTCCAACTCAAGGAGGAGCTGCATCGGCTCGATTTTGCCACGGCCGGCCGCCCGCTCCCGATGGGAGTGCTGATCGGCGGCTCCGATCACGGGACAAAATCTTCGGCGCAATAAAGAAGCAATTAGCGGCTAGCGATTAGCAATTAGCAACGGCCATCGGCTTGCCGGCTAATCGCTAATTGCTAGTCGCTAGCCGCTTTATCGATTCCCCGCTCCACGGCAGCGCAAATCCGATCTAGTTCGTCCAACCGTATCGACAGCGGTGGCATGATGACGATTACATTGCCCAGCGGGCGAACGAGCACGCCTTCCGCCATGGCCGCTTCACAAGCCCGCCATCCGCGGCGCTCTTGCCACGGATAGGGTTCTTTCGTCGCTTTGTCGCGCACCAACTCCACGCCGGCGATTAATCCGCATTGCCGAACGTCCCCCACGTGCGGATGCCGCGCCAATCGCGCCAAACGCTCCGCCAAGCGGGCCATCTTTGGTTGTAGTTTCGCCAGCGTTTGTTCTTCCTCAAAGATTTGCAAATTCGCCAGCGCCACCGCCGCCCCCAACGGATTGCCGCCATAAGTGTGTCCGTGAAAAAACGCTTTCGACTCCCCATACGTCCCCAAAAACGCTCGCCAAACTTCGTCCGTCGTCAACGTGGCCGCCAGCGGCATGTATCCCCCGGTGATTCCCTTGGCCAGGCACAAAAAATCGGGCGTCACTTGCTCGTGCTGGCAAGCAAACATGCGGCCCGTGCGGCCAAAGCCCACCGCCACTTCGTCGGCGATGAGCAGCACGTCGTGTTGGCGGCATAAATCACGCACGCCGCGCAAATACCCGGGCGGATGCGTGATGATGCCCGCCGCACATTGGACGAGAGGCTCGATCACCACCGCCGCAATACGCCGATGCTGGTCATTCAGCACCGTTTCCAATTCCCCCAAATAATGCGTTAACGCCGTTTCGGCCCGCACTCCACTGGCAAGCCGATACATGTCGGGCATAGGCACGCGAATCACTTCAAACATCAGCGGTTCGAACATGGCGGTGAATCGATCGACCCCGCCCACGCTCACGCTCCCCATCGTATCGCCGTGATAGGCTTCCCCCAGCGCCACATACAGCGTTTTTTCCGGCCGCGGATCGGGCCGCTGCCGCCAATACTGAAACGCCATTTTCAAAGCGACTTCCACGGCCGTCGCCCCGTCGTCGGAAAAAAATACATGCTTCAAACCCGCCGGCGCAATATCGACCAATCGCTTGGCTAGCTCGATGGTCGTGGGGTTCGACATGCCCAGGTTCGTGACGTGGGCCACGCGCTCCAACTGCTCGACAATCGCCGCATCCAGCCGCGGATGCCGATGCCCGTGCAAATTGCACCACAGACTGCTGGTGGCGTCCAGATATTCTCGCCCGTCGATGTCGACCACCGTGCAGCCCTGGCCGCGCTCCAAAATCAGCGGCTTATACTCCGCCATTTGCGTGAAAGCGTGCCATACTATTTCGCGATCCCAACGCAAAAGTTCGTCACGGCTGGGCATGGCGGAGTAAGTGGCAAGGGGTTGAAAGATGATTGCTCAAGGCGAATATAAGAGATCAGCAATGACCAATAAATATTTAGCCGCGAGGGCTCACCCCGCGCTTGCGGTTTAGCAAATCCCCCATTCGACCAAAATCGGCCCACCCCGCGCTTGCGGTTTAGCAGATTCACCACTCAACCACAACCCGCTTGCCCCGCGCTTGCGGTTTAGCAGATTCACCACTCAACCACAACCCGCTTGCCCCGCGCTTGCGGTTTTGCAGATTCACCACTCAACCACAATCGGCGCACCCACACCGGCTTTTAGCATCCCTGCCGCACTCCCATTGACCACCGCAATTTCCAGATAACCACTGGAACCAATCAGCGCCGTCAATTCGCCCGGCTTCCGCTCACTATAAACTTGCGCCAGACCGGCAATTTCGCGCCCCGCACATTGAATTCGGACCGCTGGCATTTTCTCAGCGTCGCCAAGCTGTGCCGCGCCGATGTTCGTGATTAAATTTCCAAACCGATCGATCCACCGCACGGTTCCATCCACGCGGTTGCCGCTGCGGCGCGGCTCGGGCCAATCGAGCATCAACAATTCGTGCAGGGCAGGCCCCAATCGCTCCGATTCCAATCCCAGGCTCAACTGTGCGGCGACAGGCGCTAAAATGTCGCGCCCATGAAACGTGCGCGAAACTTCCGGCAGCCAAATTTCCGCATTCGCCAGTTCCACGATCCGCGCCGGCTTGTGGCGCTGGGCCAACAAGCTGAGCAATCCATTGTCAGGCGCTAAATACTGCTGATCGCCAATCCGCGCGTAAATCAGTTTTCGCGCAGTTCCCACACCCGGATCGATCACCCCCACGTGAATCGCCCCGGCCGGAAACCACGGCGTCGCTTCGGCCAACACCACCGCGCCGTGCCGCACGTCTTGCGGACCCACCTCGTGCGAAATATCAACCAGCCGCACCGCCGGATGGATGCCCAACATCACCCCCTTCATCGCCGCCACATACGGACTGCCGGAACCAAAATCGGTAGTGAGAGTGATGATTGCAGACATGACAATTCAAAATGCACCAGCCACTGCTGCGGCGACGAGAAACTTACATCTTCCCCGCCAGTTCCAGACATATTTCCCGAAAGCGGCCCGGGTTGACGTTGGGATTGCGCTTTTTCGCCTGGCCGATTAAATTGCCCGCCGCTTGTGCCTTTCCGGCCTTCAGATCGGCCACAATTTTCGGATTAGCAGCCAAAATCTCGCCCGCCATGGCGATCAATTCGATCTCGTCGACTTTGGCAATGCCCAGCGCCGCTACGGCTTCCGCCACCGATTTGCCCGCCAGCATTTCGACAAACACTTCGCGGGCTCGGCTAGTGTTGAAATCGCCCGCCTGTACTCGGCCAATTAAATCGGACAGCGCCGCGGCGCGTACTGGGAAATTCTCAATCGGCACGTTTTTCTCGTTCATTACTCGCAGCACGTCCTGAGTCACCCAGTTCGCGGCCGTTTTGCCGTCTTTCACGGCATCGGCCAGTTCGACGAAGTACGCCACGAACGGCCGGCCCTGATTTACAATCACGTCGCTGTCGTACGCAGTGATCCAGTACGTCGCTTCCAAGCGGGCCCGCAACTGTGCTGGCAGTTCCCCCAAACTGGCCCGCACTTTTTCGATTTGCGCAGGTGTCGTGGTCACCGGCACTAAATCCGGCTCGGGAAAATATCGGTAATCGCTCGATTCCTCTTTCTCTCGCTGCCCGCGAGTCATGTTCGCCGCGTCGTCCCAGCCGCGCGTTTGCTTCGGCCGCTTGCCAATTTCCACGTGGTCTTCCTGCCACACGTCGTATTGCCGCTGTGCTTCGTACTCCAGCGCTCGCTCCACGGCCCGGAAGCTGTTCATGTTTTTAATTTCCACAATCGGCGTTTTGGCCAGCCGACCGTCGCTCTGCGGAATGTGCAGATTCACATTGGCATCGACCCGCAAACTTCCTTCCTGCATGTTGCAGTCGGATACTCCCAAATACGTGAGCAGCAATTTCAACTCCGTGAGATACGCCTTCGCTTCCAGCGGCGAACGCATGTCGGGCTGGCTCACAATTTCCAACAGCGGCGTGCCGGTGCGGTTCAAATCAATCCGGCTGTCGGCCTTTCCATGCGCCTCGTCGTGCATGCTCTTGCCCGCGTCTTCTTCCAAGTGTGCCCGAATGATGCCGACTCTTTTATTTTCAAACCGCCCCTTGGGATCGCTGATTTCCAAATACCCATCGTGCGAAAACGGCAAATCGTACTGGCTGATTTGGTACCCCTTGGGCAAGTCGGGATAGTAATAATTTTTGCGGTCCCACTTCGTGAACGGCGCAATTTGGCAGTTCAGCGCCACCGCCGTTTTCAGGCCCAGCTCGAACGCTTGCCGATTCATCACCGGCAGTGTGCCGGGCATCCCAATGCATACCGGGCAAGTTTGCGTGTTCGGCGGGGCGCCAAACTTCGTGCTGCACGGGCAAAACAGTTTGCTCGCCGTGAGCAACTGCACGTGCACTTCCAGGCCGATAATGGTGATATAAGGGTCAGACATTTTGGAACCAAGCTGATAATTTCACAGCGGCGGTTTGCGCGTGTGCCAGTCGGTGACGGTTTGAAACATGTGGGCCGCGCGCAGCAGTCTTTCTTCTTCCAGCGCGGGGCCCTGCAGTTGCAGGCCAATCGGCAGGCCGCCGCTGCTGAATCCGCACGGGAAAGCGATGCCCCCCAGGCCCGCCAGATTCAGGCTCACCGTGTACAAATCGACCAGGTACATCGCCAGCGGATCGTCGCTTTTCTCGCCGATTTTGAAAGCCGGCGTGCTGGTCACCGGTCCGGCGATTAAATCGACCTCTTTGAACGCATCGTCGTAATCCTGGCGAATCAGCCGCCGCACTTTCAGAGCTTTGAGATAATAGGCGTCGTAATATCCGGCGCTCAGCGCGTATGTGCCCAGCATGATGCGGCGTTTCACTTCCGGGCCAAAACCTTCGGCCCGAGATTGCCGATACATGCGCACCAGAGAGTTGTCCAAATCTGCCAGTGCGGCTTTGTTCCCGGCCGCTTGCAATTGCTTGGCTTCGTCGGCCAGGCGAGCGTTCATTTTCGCCACGTCGGTGCGATAGCCGTAATGCACGCCGTCGTAACGGGCCAAATTGCTGGAGGCTTCGCACGGGGCGATAATGTAATACGTGGCCACGCCGTATTTGGCGTGCGGCATCGAAAGCTCTTTCACCTGCGCGCCCAGCGATTGATACACTTTGAACGCTTCGCGCACGGCTTGCTCCACTTCGCCGTCGAGGCCCGGCCCGAAATGTTCGCGCACCAGTCCTAGCTTCAATCCCTTCAGCGGCTCGCGCACGGTTTTCGAATACGGCGGTACCGGCGTGGTGACAGAAGTTGAATCGCGCGCATCGTGCCCGGCAATTGCTTCGAGCAACAATGCCGCATCTTCTGCCGTCCGCGCCAGCGGGCCGATTTGATCCAAGCTGCTGGCAAACGCAACCAGTCCGTATCGGCTCACTCGACCATACGTCGGTTTCATGCCGGTCACGCCGCACAGACCGGCCGGTTGGCGAATCGACCCGCCCGTGTCGGTGCCGATCGAAAGACACGCCATCCGTGCGGCCACGCAGGCCGCCGCGCCCCCGCTGGAGCCGCCGGGAATGCACTCCAAATTCCACGGATTGCTCGTCGGAAAAAACGCCGAGTTTTCGTTAGAGCCCCCCATGGCGAACTCGTCCATGTTGGTGCGGCCCAGGAACACGGCGTCGGCGGCATGCAGTTTTTCGATAATGGCCGCATCGTAGGGCGCTTTGAAGTCGGCCAACATTTTCGAGGCGCAGGTCGTCAGTTCGCCTTGGGTGCAAATCAAATCCTTCACCGCCACCGGCAAGCCGCCGAGCAGGCCAATCGGCAGCCCCTTGGCGCGCCGCTGGTCAATTTCTTTGGCGCGCTTCAGTGCCGCAGCGGCATCGTAGCGCAAAAACGCTTTGACCTGGCCATCGTGCTGTTCGATTTGCTCGATGAAGGCCTGCGTCACTTCGGCCGACGAGACACGCCGGGCGTTCAAATCGGCCAGCAGTTCAGCAGCGGTGCGATCAGTCAGCGACATGGAGAAGAAAGTAGGATTTAGGAAGTAGGATGTAGAATTTGACCAGCGACAAAATTAAGCGCTCGCGCCCAAAATCCTACATCCTGCGTCCCTATTCGCCTAGCACGGCGGGGACCAAATAGAACTGTTCGTCATGCTGCGGAGCATTGGCCAAAGCCTGGGCTCGATCGAGCGATGGCTGCACTTCGTCGGCCCGAAACACGTTGGTCATTTCCACGGCATGGGCCATGGGCTGCACCTGTTTGGCTTTGATCTCCTCGTCCAGTTCGGCCAACTGTTCGATGTACGCCACAATGCCGCCCAATTGCGTGGTCAGGCGGTCCAACTCTTCCGGGTTCAGCAGCAGCCGGCCCAAGAGCGAAACCTTTTCCACATCTTGCCGGATGAGTGCCATGTTTGTGTTGCGTGTAAACGTGCAACCCATGGGCTTGCACTTGAAATAAATTCCATAAAGCCGCGACCGTTGGTCGCGCTGGCAGCGCTAATCGACAACCCTCAACTCGCCGCCGCCGCCGCTTTCGCTCCCTTGCCTCCTTGCATGGTCAGTTTGAACGGAGCGCGGCGGACCAGCTTGGTCACCGAGCCGCGGCGAATGCAGCGGGTGCAGACCAGCATGCTGGTGTTCGATTTGCCCACGGTCACGCGCAGCCGCTGCAAGTTCGGCTTGAACTGCCGCCGGGCAATGCCCGTGACTTTGGTCCCCACGCCGCCCAAATACTTGGCCTTACCGCGGGTGGTGACGCGGTTTCCCATCGTGGCCGATTTGCCGCAAACTGCACAGTGACGAGCCATCTGCAACCTCGAGCGTTCTAAGTCTGTTGTGTCGATAAATGACGAACTAACCAGTATATCGGTTCAGCCACGGCGAACAAGGGCGAACTGAAAGCGTAAATTGCCTCTCATTTCACCAGCCGCAGCACTTCGTCGAGAACCAACCCGTTTGTGGCGATGCCTTCGCCGCTGTGAATGGTGGGGCGGCCTTGCCAATCGGTGAACGTGCCGCCGGCTTCTTGCAAAATCGGCAACAGGGCGGCGGCGTCCCAGACGTTCATCACCGGGTCGACCATCGCTTCGGCTCGTCCGGTTGCGACCAGCATGTAACCGAAGGCATCGCCCCAGGTGCGGGTGAGTTTGGCGGCCTTCGTCAACCGCTCGAAGGCCGGCCAGCCGCCGCGCTTATGAAACCCCGTTAACCCGCTGGTGAGGAACAAACCCTCTGTTAAGGTTTTTTTCTGGGAAACTTTGGCCGGCGCCGGCGCTGCCTTGCCGCGCACATACCAGGCCCCCTGCCCTGCGGCGGCATACACCATTTCGTCCGTGGCGGGCAAGTAGATGACCCCGATTTCGCTGGTGGAGTTCGCGCTCCGCTCCGCAGACTGCGCGTCGCGGCTAAACTCAGCACCGCGGCTCGATGAATCATTAAACGATTGTTCGACGCCGATCAACACTGCATACAGCGGCACGCCGTGGATGAACGATTTGGTCCCGTCGATGGGGTCCAAAATCCAGCGGTAACCGCTTGTGCCCGACTGCTCGCCGAATTCTTCCCCCAAAATGCCGTCCTCGGGAAAGGCGGCGGCAATGCGCCGGCGAAGCAATTGCTCCGATTCCCGATCGGCCACGGTCACCGGCGAGGCGTCGTGCTTCAAATCAACCTGTAAATCGCCGCGGCGAAAATAGCGCAGCGTCAGCGCGCCGGCCTCACGGGCGGCATCGACAGCCAATTTCAAACGGTCGGAAAGCGCGTCGCTCATTCCGTCCAGATTAACCGCCGCCGAGCGTACAGGAAAGCCGGATACCGCTCCGGTGCATCCTGCTACCGCACTGCGCTGCGACATGCCCGTTTGCTCGTCGCGGCGAAACGTTCCCTCGACTCTCAGAACCTCATCCCGGCCATTCCTCCTTGCTGCCATTAATTCCTTTCCGCTGCGGCGGCACCAGCGAGGAAATTTTGATGCCGCCTAATTGCTTGCGGGCCAACGCGGTCACCTGTTGCAGCGCCGAGGAAAGCTGCTCCACCGATTCCGGCGGGAGCCCCTCGGCCAACGGTGCGTGCGCTAGCACCGGACCGTCGATCGCTTCGATCAGGTCCAAGAGCGAAATATCCTCGGGCTTGCGCTCCAGGGTATACCCGCCGTCCACGCCGCGGGTGGAGTGCAAAATTCCATGCGTGACTAAATTGCGAAGAATCTGCAGCAAAAACCGCTCTGGCATCTTGCCCTGTGCGGCCAGTTGACTGCAGGGAACCGGCGTGCCGGGTTCGGCTTCGGCCAATTGCAAGGTGGCCTGCAGCGCGTACCCGACGGTGCGCGAAAGTTTCATCGGAGTGCCTTTGCGTCTACGATCGGGAGCCAGCACTATGTGCGTAGATCGCTTGCGAGATCCCTACTCACAACGGCATTTGTTGCTCATCAGACAAATCGAAGTACGGCGGGGAGCATTTTACCCAAATTCGTCGGGCTCCCGCTGGTCGTCCTTGCGATTGCGTCATGCTGACAAGCAATCATGGCCCACAATCTTGCCGTGGTTTGACAACAAGCGAAAACAACGAGGCACGGATAGGAACGAGAACAGCAGCCGAGCTTATTCCCCAACCTTCGCAACGGCGGCGGCTCTCGGGGCGGCGCTTGAAGGAGCGACGCTCATGCAGGCACCTCCTTTCAGCACATGGGCCAAAGAGTCTTTACGAAAATCGATGAATGATCTCATGAGTTGGCCAAGAGGATTCCAATCCCACTTGAAACTCCACTCAGCCACATTCCCCCTGGACAACGTGGGATTTTAGAGCGGTTGGCCATCTGTGTCAAATGTTTCTTGGGGGAATTTTAAGGAAGTCCTTAAAGAGAGGGGGGAGAACGCGGCAGCATCCCCCACGATTAACCAATGCTCGGCCGTGCCGAATCGACCGGCGCGTTGTCCGCGGCACGACGATTGCGCTCGCGCCACGCCACATGCCAGAACAGCATGCATGCCCCCAAAACCAGCAGGCTGTCCGCCAGGTTGAACACCGGCCAATCGAAATGAATTTTCCGGATTTCCAAATGCAGCCAATCGCGCACCGCATGCACCACCTGTCCGGCCCGTGGATTGGGCGGTTCCCACACCAAGCCGGGCAATCCCAACCGATCGTACAAATTGCCGAAAATGCCCGCCATCAAAACGCCCAGCGCCACCGTTAGCCACCAATCGTGCCCGGCGCCGGCAAAAAACAGCCAATAAAAAATGCCCATCGCCGCCAGCACCGACAGCCCCGCAAACACCCACGTCATGCCCTGCCCCAAACCAAACAAGGCCCCCTCGTTCAAACTCGTGGTCAGGCTGAACACCCCGGGCGCCAGCACAATTGGCGGGCTTTCATACGGCATGCCCAGTTTGGCGAAAATCCAATGTTTGGTTGCCAAGTCGGCGGCACAACCGACAATAATTAGCCCTAGAAACAACGCAATTCGCGATGCCGGGACTGGAGTCGTGGCCATCCTGTGACCTACTCAACAAAGGACCGGAGGAAACCTGCCCTATGGGCTTAGCCCCGCGTTTCCATTTTCGAGGCGCACTTCACGCACAACGCCGTGTAGGGAATGGCTTCCAGCCGGGTCTTGGGGATTTTGGTGCCGCATTCTTCGCAATCTCCGTACGTGCCCGATTCGATTCGTTCCAACGCGGCTTCGATGGCGCCCAACGTCACTTCGTCGTTTTCCATCAGGCTCAGGCTGAATTCCTGCTCGAAATTGTCGCTCCCCAGGTCCGCCATGTGGATCGGCATGCTGGAAATGCTGCCGTTGGCTTCCGATTGATTCTTTTTCAATGCGGCATCGGCCAACTGGTTGACATCCCCCCGCAAACGAGCCCGTAAAGCGACCAACAAACCTTTATATTCCTTCGCTTCAGCCTTCTTCATTATTAAGTACTCCCGCGGTGAAAATCCCTGGTTGGAAGCCTTTGGATTGTGGCGAAACCACGATTATAAACTCAGCCCCAGTGAAGTGTCAAAGGGCCGGATGAACAGGTGGTGGGTCAATTTGAACATAGCCCGACTGTGTCAGTCGGGAAAAGCGGCTGTCGGAATTTCAAACTGACCCACTACCGATGAACAGCTAAATGGGCCACTGTTTACGACTGTGCTTCCAGAATGTAAGAGCCTAATCTAGACTGAATGATTCGGCATACAATGGCTTGATCCGTCCATGCTAGCTGCCAGGGTGTTCCCATTAGCGTCGCCACCAAAACCGATGTCGCCTTCCAACGCTGCGTTTCCCCCAGTTGCGGGCAAACTTACGGTATCGAAGAAGTGCGCGTGGCCTGCGATTGCGGCCACTTGGTCGACGTGGCCTACGATTGGAACCGCCTCCGCCCGCCGACCTCGCTGAAATGGTTCGAAAACAAATGGAGCCGCCGGCACGAACCGCTCTGCTTCAGCGGCGTGTGGCGATTCCGCGAGTTGCTCCCCTTCGCTCCGCCGGAAATGGCCGTCACCATTGGCGAAGGCCAAACGCTGCTACAACTGGCTCCGGCCGTCGGAAAATACGTGGGCCTGGATCGTGGCCAACTCCATTTGCAATACGAGGGAATGAACCCCTCGGGCAGCTTCAAAGACAACGGCATGGCGGCCGCCTTCACTCATGCCCGGCTGGTCAACGCCAAGCGAGCCGCCTGTGCCTCGACCGGCAACACGAGTGCGTCGATGGCGCTCTATTGCGCTGTCACGCGGCTGATGAAAGGCATTATTTTCATCGGTTCTGGCAAAATTTCATATGGGAAACTTTCGCAGGCGCTTGATTACGGCGCGCTCACCGTGCAAATTGCCGGCGATTTCGACGACGCCATGCAGCGTGTGAAAGAAGTTTCGGCCAAGCTGGGCATTTACTTAATGAATAGCGTCAACCCATTTCGGCTGGAAGGGCAAAAAACCATCATGCTCCGAGTGCTGGAAGCCCTCCGCTGGGAACCGCCCGATTGGATCGTCGTCCCCGGCGGTAACCTCGGCAACTCCAGCGCGTTTGGCAAAGCCTTCGCCGAGATGAAAGAGATCGGCCTCATCGACCGCGTGCCCCGTTTGGCCGTCATCAACGCCGCCGGTGCCAACACACTGTTCGAATTATACCAGCGCCGCGGTCTGCGCTGGAACGGCGGCCAGCCCGACGAAAATATTATCAATACTTATTATGCCGAGCTGGCCGCCGCCGGCCGCCGCGCCGACACCATCGCCAGCGCCATCGAAATCAACCGGCCCGTCAGCCTCACGAAGTGTTTGCGGGCGCTCGAAGTGTGCGACGGCGTGGTCCGCGAAGTCACCGAGCAGGAGATGTTAGACGCCAAAGCCCAAGTGGGCGCCGGCGGCTTGGGCTGCGAACCCGCCAGCGCCGCCAGCGTAGCCGGAGCAAAAAAATTGATCGCCGAAGGGGTGATTGGCAAAGACCAGCGAATCGTCTGTATTCTCACTGGCCATCAATTGAAAGACCCCACCGCCACCGTGGCGTACCACACCACCGATCAGGAAATGTTCAACAAAGTATTAGGCAGCCGCGGCGTCAAACGGGCCGCCTTCGCCAACCGCGCCGTCACGGTGAACAACAATTTGGACGAAATCATCCGCGCCATCCAGTTATACAGTTAATCCAATCCAAACGGCTCAGCGACCCGCTTGCGGCTTAGCACGTCCCTCCAATCCATAATTCCACTTCTTCGACGAAGCACTTCCTCATGCTCGACACTCCCATCAAAATCGCCGTTCACGGAGCCGCCGGCCGCATGGGCCAACGCCTGATTGCCCTCGGCTCCGTCGATGACGAATTGCAAATTGCCGCCGCGCTCGATTCCCCCAAGCACTCCAAACTCGGTGAAGATGCCGGCCTTATCGCGCGGCTGCGGAAAATCAATGTGCCTTTGGCCGCCACGTTGAACGTGCCCGTGGATGTGGTGATCGATTTTTCCATTCCCGCCGCCACCATGGCGATTTTGAAAACGTGCTTGGAGAAAAACATCGCGCTGGTCGTCGCAACCACCGGGCTCGATGAGCAGCAGCAGAAGACCGTCGAAGCCGCGGCCCAAAAAATTCCGCTCCTCTGGTCGCCTAGCATGAGCCTGACGGTGAATTTGGCCATGCGGTTGGCCGAAATTTGCGGCCGCGCGCTGGCCGAGCACCCCAGCGGCGCCGACGTGGAAATTATCGAGCGGCACCACCGTTATAAGGAAGATGCCCCCAGCGGCACCGCGCTGAAGTTCGGTCAAATCATCGCCGACGCCATGGGCCTCACCAAGCATCAACATGGCCGCGAAGGCCGACCGGGCCAGCGCCCGCACGAAGAAATCGGTTACCACGCTGTCCGCAGCGGCGACAACCCGGGCGAGCACACCATCATTTTCGGCCTGTTGGGCGAAACGCTGGAAATCACGGTTCAAGCCACCAACCGCGATTGCTACGCCCACGGCGCGCTGGCCGCCGCCAAATTTCTCGCCGGCAAACCCGCCGGCCTGTACGGCATGAACGACGTGCTGGGACTGTAAAAAGCAAAAGGCAGAAAGCAGAAAGCAGAAAGCAGAATGATACAATTCAACCTCTTGACATAGAATCTGAATTGCAATGTTCGCAATGAGCAAAATGCCATCTTCTGCCTTTTGCCTTCTGCTTTCTGCCTATGCTCATCATGGCTAAATGCGAAGAAGGATACCTGTGCGACGTTTGCAGCGGTGATGTGGCCGAAATCACCGATAGCGATCTCTACCTGCGCTACGTCATCGGCGAAGTCGATCCCGAAACGCTCCACACGCTGCGCGAACGCCACATCCGCTGCAATCCCACGCTGGCGCAATTTATTGTCGACGACGATTTCGCGCCGGTCGTCATCGATGGTGCGTTCGACAAGCGGCAGCTCGACCCCAACTATGTCCGCCAGCGCCAATCGCTCGTCACCCGCGGCTGGCGGCGGCTCAAAGAAATCGCCGGCCTCGACCTGCCCATCATCGACTATCCGCTGCCCGAAGTGCGTGCCGCCCACGAGCGCTCCACACAATGATCTCGCGCAGAGACGTAGAGGGCGCGAAGAAAGGCCAAGGATTATTTTCTACTCGGGCAGTTGATTGACGAGTCGGGTAATGCCGTCTTTGAGATATTCTTCGCCGAAGTTGATGAGCAAGCCGACTCGCTTATTCGTTAAACGAAGATACGTCAAAACTTGCTTCTTATGCACGGGAATCGTCTTTTCGACCGATTTTAGCTCTACAATCACTTTGTCCTCAACCAAAATATCGATGCAAAAACCTTCGTCGAACCGAATGTTGTCATAAACAACCGGAATCGGCGCTTGCCGCTCGCATTTCAGCCCACGTTTCTTTAATTCGTGTGCCAGCACAACTTCATAGACCGATTCCAACAATCCTGGTCCCAAAGCTTTATGTACTGCGATTGCTGCATCAATCACAATTCCAGTAATATCATTCTCGTGCATTACAGGCATTGCCGATCTCCTGCCAACTTTGCGTCCTCTGCGTCTCTGCGCGAGATTATTCTGATTTGAAATCAGCCACCACACAAGCATCTGCGTTCAAACGGAACTCAGCTTTGCCTGGCGCGCGCGTGGCTTTGGCGCTGCTGTTGGCAATCAATTTGCTCAACTACATCGACCGCTACGTGTTGGCCGCGGTCGAAGACCAAATTCAGCACGACTTCGGCAGCACCGAAGCCCAAACCGGTTTGCTCGCCACGGCGTTTCTCATCAGTTACATGTGTTTCGCGCCGGTCTTCGGTTGGCTGGCCGATCGCTACTCCCGCTGGCTGCTGGTCGGTGTGGGCGTCTTGATTTGGAGCGCCGCCAGCGGCGCAACCGGTTTAGCAACCGGCATTGCAATCATGCTGGCCACGCGAGTGTTTGTCGGCATTGGCGAAGCAGCCTACGGCCCCGCCGCGCCGACCATTATTGCCGATTTGTATCCCGTCGAGCGCCGCGGACAAGTGCTTGCCTGGTTTTATGTCGCTATTCCCGTTGGCAGTGCGCTGGGTTACTTGCTCGGTGGGCAGGTGCTGCACTTGGGTTTCACCTGGCACTACGCATTTTTTATTGTCGTGCCGCCGGGTTTACTGCTGGGCGCATGGGCCATATTCCTGCGCGATCCGCGGCACGCTGGCGCTACAATACGCGCAAGCAAGCAACCAGGTCAAAGCGCTCGTTCGCCGGCCGCCAAATTATCGGACTACAAGCAATTGCGGCACATTCCCTCGTACGTTTACAACACGCTGGGCATGACCGCCATGACGTTTGCCACCGGTGGATTGTCGTTCTGGATTCCGCGATACCTGGTCTGGCGAAAAGTTCATGCCGGTCTGCTTGACCCAGCCGATGCCGAACTTCGCAAAGCGGCGCTGACAGACGCTAACTGGGTGTTTGGCCTGATTGTCGTAATCACGGGTCTGGCCGCCACGCTCAGCGGCGGCTGGCTCGGTGATAAGCTGCGCGGACGTTTTCCCGGGTCGTACTTTTTGGTGTCCGGCTGGGGAATGCTCATCGCGCTGCCGTTTTTTTTGGCCGCGCTGGTGGTGCCATTCCCCACAGCCTGGATCATGATATTCATCACCTGTTGCGGCTTGTTTTTTAATACCGGACCGACGAACACCATTCTGGCGAATGTAACGCAGCCCTCGATTCGTGCCGCGGGCTTTGCGCTAAACATTTTTATCATCCACGCGCTGGGCGACGCCATCAGCCCACCGCTGATCGGCAAAATCAACATGCTCTTTGGCGATTCCACCGCGACCGCATCGAATGCCGCTGGCAAAGTCGACGAAATTGTCAGTTCGAACATGAACGCCGGTTTCGCCGCCGTCTCGCTGGCCATCTTTTTAAGCGGCGTGTTTTGGCTGTGGGGCGCTAAATACTTGGCGAGCGATACCGCAAAAGTATCTGCCTCCGAGCAATCAGCGATTTAGCGGGCAGCCAATGAGCTGATAACCCATTAGATTCCCTTCTATTCAATACTAATTTGCCGCAAACTGTTCTAGACGATATGCTTAACTTGTAACCGGATTGTTATTCAAAAGCGACGAAGCTGGAGAAGAACTGCACCATGCTGAACGTTGAAGTCGAACGTGAAGAAGATGGTCGTTGGATTGCCGAAGTGCCGGACTTACCCGGCGTGCAAGCTTATGGGAAATCGCGCCAAGAAGCCATTGAACGGGCTAAAGCACTTTCGTTGCGCGTATTGGCCGACCGCTTAGAACACGGTGAAAGCGTGCCGGAAATGAGCGAAGTCTTCGCGGTGCAGTCGTGAGCCAGTGGCCATCGACTAAAGCGCGGCGAGTCTTAGCCGCACTTCAACGAATTGGTTGGTCGATCAAACGCCAAACCGGTTCGCACCGCACTTTGCAACGCGCGGGCTTTCCCGATTATGTTTTTGCTTTTCACGATGGCGAAGAAATTGGCCCGCGCATGCTGGCCAGAATTTCCCGGCATACTGGATTGAAACCGGAAGATTTGTAATCTCGCACTACCGAGATTCGACGTTCCTAAACCGATCCTTGAAAATACACAAACAATCCTCGATTTCGTGAGCGGCAAGTTTTTGCAATTCAGCCGGAAACTCGCCGACCTCTAAATACGGCGCGTGCCAATTAAGATTAAGGGCACGCGCGCCCTTTCTTGTACCACTGTGAAGATAAACTCGGGTTGGCAACAATCCTAGTTTAGCCCCAATTCGAAGCGCAGTGTCATATATCGTCAGCTCGCCAATGCCGTGAATGGACCCGATGGCATTGCTTACAATTGCGAATAAAGAGTCAAAATCAGTGGCGCGTTCGAGTGCCGCCAGACGAAGAGACGAAGTCGCTGCACAGAGTACAGCATGAGGAATGCGCCGCTGATGATCATATCGTTTTCCATCGGGGCGCATTGCCATCCCAGCTCGGTTAAGGGCATCAGCAAATGATTTCTCATTTTCAAAGCTTCTAAGCTCCACGTTGGCGATTTTTCTGGCTGTATATGCACGAACAATAGCAGCAAAATGCATACGCTTCGGCAATTCAGAATTTATACTACATCGATTTACCATATCATGCCGACAATCTGCGAGATGTTGCGAATTAGACGTTGGATGATACCCGCACTTCCAACGGCTTCTCCGCCGCCATCGCCCGAATGTCTTCCGTGATTTTCATGCTGCAGTACTTCGGCCCGCACATGCTGCAGAAGTGGGCGCTTTTGAATGTGTCTTGCGGCAAGGTTTCGTCGTGCATCCGCCGGGCGGTTTCCGGATCGAGGGCCAAGCGGAACTGCTCGTTCCAATCGAACGCAAATCGGGCCCGGCTCAGCGCATCGTCACGTTCTCGTGCCCCAGGCCGATGCCGCGCCAAATCGGCCGCGTGGGCCGCAATCTTGTAAGCGATGACGCCTTGCTTCACGTCATCGAGCTCCGGCAAGCCCAAATGTTCTTTCGGCGTCACGTAGCACAGCATGGCGGCGCCGTGCCAACCGGCCAAGGCCGCGCCAATGGCGCTGGTAATGTGGTCGTAGCCCGGGGCCACGTCGGTCACGAGCGGACCCAGCACATAAAACGGCGCTTCGTCGCACTGCTCCGCTTCCTTGCGCATGTTCATTTCGATTTGATCCATCGGAATGTGGCCCGGACCTTCGACCATCACCTGCGTCCCCTTTTCACGGCCGCGCTTAGTTAATTCACCGAGCACTTCCAGTTCGGCAAATTGCGCCGCGTCGCTGGCATCGGCAATGCTGCCCGGCCGCAAACCATCGCCCAGGCTCCATGTCACGTCGTACTGGCGCATGATGTCGCACAAATCGTCGAAGTGCGTATACAGCGGGTTCGGCTGGCGGTGCGTCATCATCCATTTGGCGATCAAACTGCCGCCGCGGCTGACGATGCCCGTCACGCGCCCCATGGTCAAATGCAAATGCTCCAACATCACGCCGCAGTGTACCGTCATGTAATCGACGCCTTGCTTTGCCTGATGCTCCACCATGTCCAAAAAATGTTGCGGCTTCATTTCCTCGATGTTGCCGCCCAACTCCTCCAGCATTTGATAAATCGGTACCGTGCCAATTGGCACAGGCGAGGCGTCGATAATCGCCTGCCGAATCGGATCAATATCTTTCCCGGTCGACAAATCCATCACCGTGTCGGCGCCAAAGTGTACGGCCGTGTGCAGCTTTTCCAATTCCTGCTGCACGTTGCTGGTGACCGCCGAGTTGCCGATGTTGGCATTGATTTTGGTTTTCGTGGCGACGCCGATGCCCATCGGTTCCAGCCGCTTTTGCAAGTGAACTTTATTCGCCGGAATAACCAACCGGCCCCGGGCCACCTCACGACGAATCAACTCCGGCGACAAAGCTTCACGCTTTGCGACGAATTCCATTTCGGGCGTAATGTGGCCTTCGCGAGCCGATTCGAGCTGGGTCATGGGGCACTCCATTGAGTTGATATGATCGAACGTTGTAGGAGGCGAATCCCTTCGCCGATTGAACACTTCCGTCGGGGAAAGGATTCCCCTCCTACATTCCGCAAGATTGCAACGAAAAAGCGCAGCGCTCATCGTACCGAACGAGCGGCAATTGTCAATTCAGCGGGCCCATTGCCAAAAGAATTGCCGCTAGCGGTTGTACGGCGGCAACAACGTTTGAAGTGATGATTGAGAAAAGTCGCAAAATACACCGCGCAAAATCTGCTGCTACTTTACGATTTCTCGCGCGTGCGACGACGCCAATAAAAAACCCCGGTCGGGCGACCGGGGCTGAGCAACATCCGCTGCTGTATTGCTAATCGCTAATTGCTAGTCGCTAGCCGCTTCAACCGTTCCACCACCAGCGGCCAGAGTGATCCTGGTCCGCCGTGGTCCGCGCCTCCGATGCGGCCCTGCGCGCCGGCGACAGCTCAGCGGTTTTTTCCTGCTTCTGAATAATCTCCCACGGCAGCAGTAATACGCCGCCGGAAACGCTGATCACGTAGTTCGTTCCCTTCTTCAGCAAGCTCACCTTGCTGTCGACCTGCTTCGGCGGGTTGTAACCGGTCGTCACCAGCATCTTGTCGTTCAACAAAAACTGCGGATGAAAATTGACTTTATCCAACAAGTTTTCCTTCATCACCAGCGCCCCGGCCACCGCCAAATCCATGCAATTACGCAAATCGCCAAACACGGAATCCTTTTGCGCCAGCTCCTCGAAGTGGTTGGTCATCGAATCGGCCCATTTCTGCGCCGTCGGATTCTTTACAGCGTTGACTTGACGCTGGCCGCTGGCGGTGAAAAAATCTTCTTCCGACATGCACTGCACGCCGGGGCCGCGAATTTCCCAGGCCAGTCCTTCGCCGTCGGTGGCGAGCGGATCGTACTTCGGCGCCAGCCACCACCGCGGCGTTTGCACGCTGTGCACCGTCGGGCTTACCATTTCCAAATAGCTGGGCATCCCCTTTACCGGCGACGGATCCATGTTCATCCCCAACCGCTTCATGCGATAATCGGCCATCACCAACACATTGGCAAACCGGCTGGTGTCCGGCACGCCGTGCAGCGTTATGTTTTGCGGACCGAGCGCTTCTTCCATCGAGCCGGCGATCTTCTCGATGTTGTTTTTCACCACGGTTTGTTGTGCCAAAAACGTGTTTAACCGCTGCATGCCTTCCGCCGTGGGATCAATCGACACACTAATGCCACCGTTGCGCGCCGCATCGGCGCTGCGCAGCGCCACGACCAGGTCGTCCAGTTGCAGTACCGGCCGCCCCGAAACGTTGCCCACCACTTCCCCCTGCTCATTCACTTTCCAACCTTCCGCCGGGCCGGCCAACACCACATCGTGTTGCTCCGGAAACACAAACACATATTGAACGCGTTGCAACCCGGCCAGGTAACGTATGTCGTCCGGCAGCGGTTGACCCGTCTGGGCACAATGCTGAATCGCTTCGTCCAGCTTACGGAGCGAAATCATTCGCAACTTGGTGGGCTGATTCAAATCGCCTGGCACTTGCTGCAGCGCCTTGCGACGTGCATCCAACACTTGCTCGCGCTGCGTGGCATCTTGTTGCTTGAGCACACCGTCCACATTCACCGAAACACCACCCACCACACCCGGAACTAAAACCGACGGAAACGTGGTGGAGCCGGTGCCGGTGCCCGTGTTGGTAGTGTTGTTAATGTTAATGGTGGTTCCGCCGGTGGTTTGTGCCGCGGCTTCACGGAGGGTTGCCGTTCCCAGGCCGGCGATAAGCAGCACGGCAACCACGCTCGAAAGTTTTGTGCAACGGTTTGTGCGCGCGACGCTCATGTAATTGCTCCTCTTCTGCGAAAAAACACAGGAAACTTGGATTGCAGCCGACGAAAACGGCGGACCAACTCCGCTCCCCAGTGTTGATTTTGTTCGCGCTCACCCCAATCAGCAATCGCTGGAACCGCTTAGTACTTCCGTGGCGACCGCCTGAGAGGGGGGCGCTGAATTCGGCCCAAGCAAACCACTTGTTATGTTAATCTCTGCCCCGATGGGTAGCAAACTTCCTGCTCCATATGCGGCGGTGCTAAACTCTGGCCCCGCAACACCCTGCTGCACGCTCCCAGTGGCCGATCCCCGGCCCAAGAACCCTCTGTTTTCAGGGCTGAAACAACCGTTTGCCTCAAATTGCTGCATCCACCGGTAATCGCCCCCCTCCCAACCTGTTGAAAAATGCAACACTTTTGCCTCCGACTGGTTATAATCAATCGTTGCCAACTCTTGGTGCTATCGGCACTTGAATTCCGGCAGGGGTCTTATCTGAAATGTTAGCGTACCTCGTAATTCGCGAAGGTTCCAAGTGGACCGATGTCTTCCGGCTGATGCCCGGACAATCGGTCACAATCGGCCGCTCGCCTACCAATCAAATTGTCGTGAAAGACGAACGCTGCAGCCGCGCCCATGCCGAAATTTTTTACTCGCAGGAGCGCTGGGTCCTGCGCGATTTGGAAAGCCGAAACGGCACACTGGTCGGTAGCCAACGCGTTCACGGCGACTATCTGCTGCAGCCCGGCGAGATCGTTCGCATCGGCCATTCGCAAATGGCCTTCGTCCACGACCTGGCCTCCGCTTTCCCCGATTCCTCCGGCACGGCGTCCAAAGAAGGCGTCAGGCCCGACGACACAATTTTGGCCGCCAGTGTGGACGAATCCAACGTGCTGTCAGAACCAGAATCCGAGGCCACCAAAATTACTCACCGCCGAGGACAAACTCGCTTCCTCGCTCCCGAAGCCGGCGAGGACGAAGCCATTCCCAAAGTCGGCCGCGCCGCCGCACAACTGTGTCGCATCGCTTTTGAAATGGCCAAAGCGCCCGATCAGCCCTCCGTGGCACGCGTCGCCCTGGCCGGACTGTTCGAAGCCACTCACGCCGATGCCGGCGCCGTATTGTTGTTGCCGCGCTTCATGAAAGCCGATCCCACCGCCGCCGATTTGGAAGTCATCGCTTCCCGCACCGATTCCGATTTGAATTATCAACGCGTCTCCAACTTCGTCGCCGCCACCGTGCTCCGCGAAGGCGAAGCCGTCCTCGCTCGAAACGTCATGGGCGACAGCGCCCTTTCCATCCGTGACAGCAAGGGAGAATTTCACGCCACCAGCATCTTGTGCGCGCCCATCCGCAAAAACGAACGCCCGCTGGGGCTCATCCACTTGTATTCCACCCGCCCCGAACGCATTCCCGACCCCGAAGATTTGGAATTCACCCTGGCCGTGGCCGATACCCTGGCCGTCGCCATGGAAAACCTCAGCCGACGCCTGGAATTAGCCGAAGATTTAACGCAAATCCGCGACGAAAACCTCCAACTCCGCGAACTCCTCGGCGTCGAAAGCGAAATCATCGGCTCCAGCCTCGTTATGAACAAAGTGCAGCGCGACATCAGCCGCGCCGCGCCCAACCGCGCCACTGTCCTGATCCGCGGCGAAAGCGGCGTCGGCAAAGAATTGGTCGCCCGCGCCATCCACTTTTCCAGTCCCCGAAAAAAAGGTCCGTTTTGCGTCCTCAACTGCGCCGCCTTGTCCGAAAGCCTGCTGGAAAGCGAACTGTTCGGCCACGAACGCGGCGCATTCACCGGCGCTACCGAACGCAAAATCGGCAAGTTCGAAGCCGCCGACGGCGGCACCCTCATGCTGGACGAAATTGGCGAAATGACCCCCACCATTCAAGCCAAGTTCCTTCGCGTCTTGGAAGGGCATGCCTTCGAACGTGTCGGCGGCAGCGACCCCATCCAGTGCGACGTCCGCGTCATCGCCGCCACCAATCGCGATTTGGAACGGGCCGTCGCCGAGGGACTCTTCCGCCGCGATCTGTTCTTCCGACTGCACGTGCTCGAAATCTTTGTCCCCGCCTTGCGCAAACGGCCCGAAGACATCGCCGAACTCGGCTTGCACTTTCTGGCCAAATTCAACGCCGAAACCGGCCGCAAAATTCGCGGCTTCTCCCCCGAAGCCATGGATCAATTGCTCCGCTACCGCTGGCCCGGCAACGTCCGCGAATTGAAAAACGTGGTCGAACGCGCCGTCGTGCTCACCCGCGGCGAATTCATCGAAGTGGAAGACCTCACCCTTTCCAAACTTTCCACCGCCGGCGATACCGCCGAAGTCGTCCCCAACCCCGCCGACATGTTCGAGCCCATGTCGCTGGAAGAACTGGAGCGGCGTCACATTCACGCCACGCTGAACGCCACCAATTGGAACAAAAGCCAAACCGCCCGCATTTTAGGAATCGAACGCTCCACGCTGGACCGCAAAATCGACCGTTACGAATTGGACGCCAACCTCCCCCAGCGCGGCCGCACCGCCCGGCCTACCTAATATCCCATTGAGCTTGGCGTAGAACCCGGCGTTCAATGCAGCCGCTTCAAAACCCTTGCCTTTCCTGAAATTGGCGGCTTAAATGAAGCTTGGTCAGCGATTCAAGGGGCGTGAATTTTCCAAGGTTTGCCGAGAGCAATGGCCGTTCTAGCGGAGTGGGTCGAAAGCCGCCCACGGATCATTGTTTGGTTATTTTATTTCGTTGTTGGAATGCCACTTGCTGGTTGTCATTCGGAGAATCATCTTCCACGATTGCCCATCCACGGAACGGTGACAACGATCAGCGGTGAAAAGTTGAATGGCTCAATCAGTTTCATCCCCGACGACGGCAGTTCAGGCCCCGCCGCAATGGCCACGCTGACCGACGGCAAATATCAATTCGACGAAAACAATGGACCAGCAGTTGGTCCCCACAAGGTAATCGTCAGGCGGACTGCTGCCAAAAATAGAATTCCGACGCCCAACACCAACGACACGAAAATTGACACCGCCAAGCAAAATTCCGCTGAGAGCAAAACTGAAGTCAAAACAGAGTGGAAATTGACCGCCAATCTGACCGCAAACGTAAATCAATATAACTTCACGTTGGAACCCTAAACACATTTAAGTCTGCTGCCATGCGTCGAACACCGTCAAAAAAATACGGGTTCACTCTTGTCGAGTTGTTAATTGTCATCGCCATCATTGGACTGCTAATCAGCCTCTTGATGCCGGCCATTCAATGGTCCAGAGAAACCGCCCGTAAAACGCAGTGCCAAAATAACCTCAAGCAGTATGGTTTAGCGCTACACCAGTTTCATAATGTGAATCATGCATTCCCCATTGGGAATGTTCCGAAGAGGTGGTGGGGATTTCAATCGAGACTACTGCCTTATTTAGAGTGCCAGAGCATTTTCCAATACATAGACTACACCTACTTACCGGATTGCTTTCGAGCCTGCAACGCTCTGCCGGCGGGACAAGACCCTGGTAACCAAGTTCAACCCGTTGACATGTGCCCTGACGATCCCCTTGCGGGTTTCATTTGGTACGACCCCACGCAATATGCGGGACATCACGGTTGCACTGATTACCTGGGTGTCATGGGAACGCTGGCAACAGCCAACGACGGCATTTTGTTGTATGGCCCTCCCATCAGTATTCCCAAAATCACTGACGGACTTTCTAACACTCTAATCATGGGCGAGCGCGGCATATCCAATGATTATTGGGGGTGGCCCTACTGCGGCTATGGCGACGGCACCGGCAACGGCGATAATCTATGCAGCACCAGTGATGGCCTCGTGGAAGGCAACGCTTACGACGATCCGCACAAATTTCACTTTTGGAGCTACCATCCCGATGCGGTCAACTTTTTAACCGCTGACGGCGCAATTCATACTTTGCGGTATGAAGTCGATTATTGGGTTTTCCAGTGGCTCGCCACCCGCGCAGGCGGAGAAACCGTAGGCTTCCAATAATCGACTTTCCACAGTTCTTCACTTAACCCGTCGGGGTCGAACGGTTGCCGGCCGACGATTGCTGCGTAGAGGCAGGGGCTTTTGTCGCCGGATTCGTTGCCGTTGGTGTCTTAACGGTTGATTCCTTGGTTGCGGCAGTATCCTTCGGGCCGTTATCCTTCACAGCCACATCTTGCTTCGCCGCAGGCCCCAAGAACTCTTCCACCGCTTCTACGCTTTGCGCGCCCACCAGCCGCTTTAGCGTCCACCCATCGCCGGCTTTCTGGTACATCACCAGTTGCGGTATTAAATTGCCTTCCATCAGCTTGCCCGCCAAATCGCTTTGGGCGTCGGTATTCACATAGGCAAACGCCACGTGCCGCAGTTCCCCCTTTGCCGCCACTTCCGGCATCGTGGAAGTTTTCATCCCCTGGCAGGCCGGGCACCATGTGGCCCCCACCAACACCACCAACGGCTTGCCGCTGTCTTGCGTGTCTTGATAAGCGGCCGCATACGTCCCGGCCGCACTATGATTAACCACTGAATTGGCCGAATTGCCAACCGCTGAATTGCCACCCGCCGGGCTGGATGCGGCAACATTATTCGTAACATCTCCATTCGTTGACGGGCCGATCGACTGGGTGCCATTCGAAGCGGTATTGACAGACACGGCAACCAACAAAGCCATCTGCATCAATGCGGAAAAAGCCACGCTACTCACGGGTAGATCTCCTTCGGGGCGAGGACCAAGGCAAAATGCTGGAACTGGCTTCCCCAACCGTCGCGGGCCAATTCCATGCCCAGGCCAACCCGGCGATCGGCAAGCCTACACAGGCCGGCCCATGCGCACGGGCAGAGTCCGACATCGTTCACTCGCCGCACAGATAAAGAGCGCTGCCATGCACGATTGGCCACGACAAACCGCCTAGAAGTTGGCCATCCCGCGGTTAGGCTCGGGCGGCCAAAGCTTGTCGTCATGCCTTCCGTCTTGGTCGGCCTCCTTCGTTGTGTCTCCGTTCAGCCAAGTGCGTTTCGGACGAGGGGAAAAGTTCGTAGTGTAAATGGGTAAAATGAACTTGCAAGCCATGACTGGGAAAAATTTTCCGAATAAATAAAATTTAACGCTGAGCTGGCGGTAACATTGAACGCCGGATTATCGCGCCTCTTTCAATCACCGCCCGGCCTGTGTTCTGATCACTTTTGACCGACCAGCCTGATCCGCGTCCGCCCCGGCCTTTCACGTCGCAACCCTAAGCTGCAAAAAATCTTCCACTCGCCCGCTGATTGTGCCGGCCGCTAACAAACCGATATAATCGCCGGTGCGGCACGACTTCGGATACCTTCGCGCCTAAGTTTGTGCAAGCATTGGCATTCAGGCTTATGTAACACCTCGACGGCCCCAACCGACTATCGACGCCCACTCACCACTCACCCCTCACCACTCACCCCTCACCTACTAATCTTCCCCCATGAAGCTCCGCGTCGGACTTGTCGGACTCGGTCGCGCTTGGGAGGTCCGACACCGGCCCGCGCTGCGCGCCCTGGGCGATCGCTTCGAAGTCCGCGCCGTCTGCGATCAGGTTGCCCTGCGCGCCGAACAGGCCGCTCGCGATTTCAACGCCACCCCCGTTGATGGCTTCCGCGCGCTGGCCGCCCGCGAAGATATCGATGCCATCCTCATGCTGGCCGAGCAATGGTACGGCTGGCTGCCGATCATGGCCGCCTGCGAATATGGGAAAGCCATTTACTGCGCCGCGCCGCTGCAATTGAGTTTGGAAGAAGCGAAGCAAATAAAAGATCGGGTCGATGCGGCGGGCGTGGCCTTCATGGCCGAGTTCGCTCGCCGCCAAAATCCCGCCACGCTGCGACTGAAAGAACTCATCGCCACGCACTTGGGAAAGCCGCGCCTCATTTTCTGTCATCGCCGCATCGGCGTCGGCGAAAAACCGCACAAGCCCGACGGCCCCAAAGATCGCGGCTTCGGCACCAGCGATTTGGTCGAGCTCGTCGATTGGTGCCGCTACGTCGTCGGCGCGGAACCGACCTCGGTGCTCGGCCTCATGCACAACGTCTCGTCCGACTCGCGCGATGAAGATTACCGCATGATGAGCCTCGACTTTTCTCCGCCCGGCACGCATGCCGGCACCGGCGTCATCGCGCAAATCAGCTCCGGCTACTACATGCCGCAAGGCTGGGAAGAAGCGGTTTCGTTCCGTCCGCCGCCGGCGCTCCAAGTGGCCTGCGAAAACGGCATCGCCTTCATCGACTTGCCCGCCCAGGTGTTGTGGTTCGACAAGGCGGGCCGCCATCAGGAATCGCTGGAAAGCGAACGAGCCGTGGGCGAAATGCTGCTCTCGTACTTTCACCGCAGCGTGACCAGCCTGGTCCGCAACCCCGCCGGCCTGGAAGACGCCTACCGCGCCCTCGTCGTCGTCCTCGCCGCCCGCCGCAGCCACGAAGAAGGCCGCCGCATTACGCTGTCGTTTTGAACCATCTCGATTGAATCCGTGTCGGTTCGAGTGCCAATGGCCCGCAATGCGATGCACAGCGTTTATTCATTGGCGTAGAATCATATCTTTTGTTTCGCAAAAACAGGCATCGATCGTATGAGCACTAATTTCGAATTGTCGTATAAAGATTCCCTGGATGTTACAAGCAAATTCGCCGACAATGATGAACTCGCCGAACTCAGGTTTCAATTAGCCAAGTTCACTGCTGATACATTTTCTCAAGCCGGAGAAGAACTTCACGCAATTGGGCACATCTTCGGTACAGACCGCAAAAATGGTGAATCACCGTTCGGTAATGGCAATGACGAAGTTGTCGCCGTTTCGCTATTGCTCAGGATTGGTGGACAACTGACATCAGCGAGCGCAGATTTGTTTAATGACGGCCGTCACTACGCTGCGGCAGCGTTATTACGACAATTGGTTGAAGTGGAATACTTAGCATGGGCATTTGAAACCCGCGACAATGATGCGGAACGCTGGATCCGCAGCACTTCCGAAGAACGCCAATCATTTTTCGCTCCTGCCAAGATAAGAAAGGCTTCGCAAGGGAAATTTCGCGGAGAAGACTATGGATACCATTGCGAGCTTGGTGGTCATCCAGTCCCTGGTGCCCACATTTTGCTGCGCCATGACGAAGCAATTAGCCAACTTCTTCTATCCGATTTGCTTGGGCACACTGGCCGCGTTTGGGACCACGTTGTTGGCTGGGCAAGTGATAATACATGGGCTGCCCCACTTTCTAAACGTTATGATGAAATGCATAGACGCTACGCAAAATGGAAACATTCGGACGTATTGAATTTATTGCCACCACCGCCTTAACCCGACTAGGATGCCATTGCCGGCTCGGCTAATTAAATCACACACTCCGTATGACAACAGCGGGTTTTCTAATATAATTTCCATATGACCTCCGAAAACTTCAACAAAGCATTGCGGGCTTATCAACAGCGCAAGCCGTTTCGTTCTTATCGGGTGCGGTTTGTCAGCGGGGAGCATATCGACGTGGAACATCCGGAAGCCTTGGTATCGCGCGCCGGCACCGCAGTCTATTTCGATTCCAAAGGCGTTCCCACGCTGTTCGATCACGAAAGCGTCAGCGAAGTCATCGGCGACACCAAACGCCGCTCGGCCTAGAAGATGAATTCATACACTTTTTGCATGACTTGCAAAATCAAATTTTTTCATGACTGCATAATAAAATCCCCTCCGCGTCCTTCGCGTCCTTTGCGGTTAAAATCATCCGGCTCTGCGTCTCCGCGGTTCAATCTGCCTTCTCCGTGCCCTCCGTGACTCCGTGGTGAAATCTGCGTTCCCTGCGCGAGACAAGTCGCTTGCATTCCCCGACAACATCCAGCAATAATCGACCGCGGCGTATTGCGCACACCTCTCCATTGATTCGCGGAGCCCAAATTATGAAATGCCTGCAGCCGCTCTCAAGCTTTTTGCTGCTAATTTTGCCGCTGGCCGTTGCGTGTTGTTGCGCCTGGGCCGACGACCCCACGCCGCCACCCGCAGCAACACCGTCCAGCACCGCGCCGCAATCTGCATCGACCGCTCAACCCACACCGGATGCCGACGGCGATTTCGTCATCTCGCCGCCGTACCAAAACGCGCCGGAGCTGACCCTCGCCGACGACGTGCCCAAGGGAACCATGCATGAGCTGGCGATGAAATCGGAAGACAGCAAAATTTATCCCGGACTAAAAGGACCGTATTCACGCAAGCTGTGGGTCTACGTTCCCGCAGACTACCAGCCCGGCACGGCGGCGCCGTTCATGGTGGTTCAAGACGGGCACAGCTACGTCAAGCGGTTGACGCCTGTGCTGGATCATTTGATCCATGAGAAAAAGTTGCCGGCCATGGTGGCGGTGATGATTGATTCCGGCGGCGGCGACGGCAAAGGGAGCGAACGCGGCCTGGAATACGACACCGTCTCCGACAAATACACCCAGTTCATCGAAAACGAAGTGCTGCCGCTCGTCGAACAACAATGCAACGTGACGCTGACGAAAGATCCCGCAGGCCGCGCCACGATGGGCGGCAGTTCCGGCGCCGCCTGCGCCTTCACCATGGCCTGGTTCCGGCCCGAGCTGTACCGCAAAGTGCTCAGTTATTCCGGCACGTTTGTGGCGCAGCAATCACCCGATAATCCCGATTCGCCGCACGGCGCGTGGGAATATCACGAGCATTTCATCCCGCAGACGGACCGCAAGCCGATCCGCATTTGGATGGAAGTGGGCGAACACGACAACGGCTACCAGCGCGACGAATCCACGTATCACAACTGGGTCATGGCCAACAACCGCATGGCCGCCGCGCTAAAAGACAAGGGTTACCCCTATCAGTACGTGTTCGCCAACGGCGCCGGTCACGTCGACGGCAAAGTGGTCGGGCAAACCTTGCCCGAGGCGCTCCTATGGCTATGGAAGGGATACCCGATTCAGTAAAGCGAGGAACGCTTGATTCGGTAAGCGCGCAGCGTCTGAGGGAATTGCGAAACCGATTTCACTCAATATCTTCCAGCCACACCCGAATTTCGTTCTCGTATTCGCTGGCCAGGCCGCCGACAATGAGCTGCCGGTGGAAGCTGGCAGCCCCTTCTTTCACCAAGTCGGCGGCTTCGGCGCTGGGGAAGCGGCGATTGGGGTCGGGCGCAATCAGCCCGCGACAGAAGTTCATCAGTAGCTCGTTGCACGTGACCTCGGCCGGCAAAATTTGCGGCAAGCGCTGGGCTAAAAACCGCTTCGCCTCCAGCAAATCTTTGTAGGTCGAAAGGCCCGCAAACGGCGGCCGGCCCGAAAGCATCTCCACCAGCACGTAACCCAAACTCGCCAAGTCGGCACGGGGCGAGCATTCGCTCCCTTCCAGCACTTCCGGCGCCGCATAAGTGGGCGTGCAAGTCCGCCGCGGCGGCAAAGCATCCAGCGCGAAGGCTGACCCAATGTCCACTATTTTCGCATTGCCGGTGCGCTTCAGCATAATGTTCGACGGCTTAATGTCGCCGTGCACAATGCCGTTGCGGTGCAACGCCGCCAGCGCCGCCAGACACTCTCGCACAATGTTCACGGCCACGCCCGCCTTCAGGCGCGGCTGCATCGGTCCGCTGGTGATAATCACATTGTTCAGATAGGCCCAACGCTTTTCGCTGACCCGCTTGCGAACGTGTTCCAGCATTTTGTGCGTCACCAATTGGCTCAGGTCGAAACCGTCGACCCATTCCATTTCCATCAGCCGAATGCGGTTGCGATCCACAAAATTGTGCACGTCCAGCAAATTATCTTGCTGAATCAGCGCCACTCGGGCAGCCACGTCGGCCATGCGTGTCATGGCTTCGTC